>OLNS01001208.1_pt1 | contig 20763 bp, 17 predicted proteins | sample 1673031 | NCBI WGS metagenome assembly OLNS01 (sample SAMEA3136748, study PRJEB25190) | human gut metagenome | biome: human gut; feature: human-associated habitat; material: faeces | place: Austria | collected 2013
CGGCACTTTCGTGCCACCTCCCCCGGCCGGGGGAGTCTTTCCTAACAGGGGAGCCTTTGGCAAATAGATCAACTTTCATCCGACTGCCAAGGCCTCCCCTCGACAGGGGAGGTGGCATCGCGTGAGCGATGACGGAGAGGTTCCAGTTCCAGCGGCGGCGGGTCGGCCCGCAGGGCCTCCTGCTCGGCTTTCTGCTGGGCCTCCCACAACAGGCGGGCGGCCTGCTCGCTGGCGCGGAACAGCTCAAAATACAACGCTTTATAATCCGGCGCGGCAAACACCCCCTTTCTTCCTTTCTGGGGGATAGTCTGCCCCGCCGCGTCCCAAAACAAACCTGATCTTCAAGAGGAATCATTTTCATGAAAAAGAACAATCTCTCCTGGGTGGGCGCTCTGCTCGTCTTCGGCCTGCTGTTGTGGTGCACGTCTGCCACACCGGGCAAGATCGCAGACCCGTCTACTTATACCTGCGCCGTGTACAGCACGGCACTTTCCCTGCTGCCTCCGGTGGTGGCCATCGTGCTGGCCCTGAACACCAAGGAGGTCTACACTTCCCTGCTGGTGGGCATTGCCACCGGTGCCCTGCTTTACGCCAACGGCAACCTGGAGCTGGCCCTGACCACCCTGTTCTTCAATGAGGACGGCGGCATGGTGTCCAAGCTGTCCGACAGCAGCAATGTGGGGATCCTGGTCTTCCTGGTCATGCTGGGCATTCTGGTGGCCCTGATGAACAAGGCCGGTGGCAGCGCGGCCTTTGGCCGGTGGGCCTCCACCCATATCCACACCCGGGCCGGGGCACAGTTTGCCACCCTGCTGCTGGGAATTATGATCTTTGTGGACGACTACTTCAACTGCCTGACCGTCGGCTCGGTCATGCGCCCGGTCACCGACCGTCAGAAAGTCTCCCGCGCCAAGCTGGCCTACCTGATTGACGCCACGGCGGCCCCCGTCTGCATCATTGCGCCGGTGTCCAGCTGGGCTGCTGCTGTTACTTCCTCGGTGCCCGAGGGCTCCGGCATCAACGGCTTTACCATGTTCCTGCGCACCATCCCGTATAACTATTACGCCATCCTCACCATGGTCATGAGCCTGTTCGTCATCTTTACCGGGACGGACTACGGCCCTATGAAGCTGAATGAGACCAACGCCATGAACGGCGACCTCTTCACCACCGAGGACCGCCCCTACGGCGATGATGTGGACGACGGCACCGACACCAAGGGCCATGTCATCGACCTGGTGGCCCCGGTTATCGTCCTTATTGCGGCCTGCATCTTTGGCATGGTGTACACCGGCGGCTTCTTTGAGGGCACCGATTTCATTACCGCCTTTGCGGACTGCAACGCTTCCATGGGCCTTGTCATGGGCAGCAGCATTGCCCTGCTCTTTACCTTTGTGTTCTACCGCGTGCGGGAAGTGATGACGTTCCAGGACTTTGCCGCCTGCATCCCCGAGGGCTTCAAGGCCATGGTCAGCCCCATGCTGATCCTGACCCTCGCCTGGACGCTGTCCGGCATGACCGGCCTGCTGGGTGCAAAATATTACGTCGCCAACCTGCTGGGCGGCTCGGCCGCGGCGCTGCAGTATCTGCTGCCGGTCATCATCTTTGTGGTAGCCGTCTTCCTGGCCTTTGCCACCGGCACCTCCTGGGGCACGTTCTCCATCCTCATCCCCATCGTCTGCCATGCATTCCCGGAGGGAGAGATGCTGGTCATCTCCATTGCGGCCTGCCTGTCCGGCGCCGTCTGCGGTGACCACTGCTCCCCCATCTCCGACACCACCATCATGGCCTCGGCTGGTGCCCATTGCAGCCATGTGAACCACGTTTCCACCCAGCTGCCCTATGCGCTGACGGTGGCCGGTGTCTCGGCGGGCTGCTATGTCCTCACCGGCCTGTCGGAGGCCGTGCTGGGTGCCCGGGCCAATCTGGTCAGCTCTCTGGTACTGTTGGGCGTCGCCATTTTCCTGGAGCTTATCGTGTTGAGCGTCATCCGGGTGCGGACGGGCCACGGCAAAAAAGTTGTTCGCTGAAAATTTTGCGATAAGCGTTGATTTTTCCCTCCAAAACGTGATATACTAAAAGAAATTGAGTTAATTTGCCACAAGGAGGGCGTTCATCTTGCTGGAAGAAGTGTTTCAGGAAGTCTACACCAAGTTCAAACTGCATTTTTACCAGAGCGTGTTCCAGCGCTTTGCTACCCGGGAGGCGACCCTGACCACGGTGGAGTCGTTCTGCATGGAGGGCATCATGGCCATGGGAGAGCCCACCATTGCCGAGTTTTCCCGGATGATGGGCATTTCCACCCCCAATGCCGCTTATAAGATCGGCAGCCTGGTCCGCAAGGGCTATGTGGAAAAGATCCAGTCCACGGTGGACCGCCGGGAGTACCATCTCCGCCCCACACAGAAGTACATCAACTACTACAACATCAGCTATTCCTACCTGCACACCGTCATTGAGCGTGCCAGGGAGCGGTTCTCCCCGGAGGACTGCAAAAAGCTGGAGGAAATGCTCTCGGTGGTCAGCCATGAGCTGATGCCTGAGATGGATATGCTGACCCGTGTTCAGGCCGAGGCCCCGGAGCGTGTCGCGGAGGATGAGAAGACCAACGCATAAAAGCCGCAAACAAAAAATCCATCGCTGTCAAAAACAGCGATGGATTTTTTCTTTCCAGCAATACGCTCAGACTCTCGCCGCGCCCCGATCGAGAATTTTATCGAACCGGGACAGGAACGTGAACACCGTGATGCTGGCCGCCGTGATGTCGCTGACGGGCTCCGCGAGGAAGACCGCGAACACCGGGTCCGGCAGGAGGTGCGGCAGGAGGAAGATGAGCGGGATGAGGAGGATGAGCTTGCGCAGGCAGGCCAGCAGGAGGCTGACCTTGGCCTGCCCCAGTGCCATAAAGCTCTGCTGGCAGGCGATCTGAACGCCCATGGCAAAGATACCGGCCATGTAGATGCGCATAGCCCAGGTGGTGTACTGGATGAGGGGGACATCGGAGGTGAAGATACCGGCCACCAGCCCGGGCACCAGCATCATCCCCAGCCAGAACAGGGTGGTGTACCCGAAGCAGAGGGTGAACTGGAAACGGAACGCCTCTTTCACACGGGCCTGATTGCCCGCGCCAAAGTTGAAGCTCATGACCGGCTGGCCGCCCTGGCAGATGCCCTGAATGGGCAGGGTACAGAGCTGGGACGCGCTGGTGATGACGGTCATGGCACCCACGGCCACGTCACCGCCGTATCGGGCCAGGCTGGAGCTGAAGCTGATGGAGAGCAGGCTCTCGGTGGAAAGCATCACAAAGGTGGAGATGCCCAGCCCCATCACGGGCAGGATGACCCGGCCCTCGGGCCGCAGATGCTCTTTGCGGAGCCGGAGAATGGTCTTGCTCCCGGTGAGAAAACGCAGGATCCAGAAAGCACCCACGGCCTGGCTGAGCACCGTGGCAATGGCGGCACCCCGCACGCCCATGTCCAGCACAAAGATGAGGATGGGGTCCAGGATGATGTTGATCACCGCGCCGATGACGGTGGTCAGCATACTGATCTTAGCAAAGCCCTGGGTGGTGATAAAGGGGTTCATGCCCATGACGAGGAGGACACAGACCGAGCCCAGGATATAGATGCGGCTGTAGGCCAGCGCATAGGGCAGGGTGGCCTCGCTGGCACCAAAGAGCCGCAGCAGGATGGGAGCCCCGGCATAGAACCCGATGGTAAGCACCACGGCAAAAAACAGCAGCATGGTAAAGCTGTTGCCGATGATCTTTTCAGCTTCTTCTTTGTTGCCCTGCCCCAGCGCGATGGCCGTGCGGGGCGCGCCGCCCGCGCCGATGAGCATGGCAAACGCGTTGAGCAGCATCAGGATGGGGGCAAACAGGCCCACACCCGTCAGCGCCGCCGCGCCAATGCCCGCAATATGGCCGATATAAATACGGTCCACGATGTTGTACAGCAGGTTGACCACCTGAGCCACAACGGCGGGGATCATGAGCTGGAGCAGCAGCTTTTTGACATTGCCGCTCCCCATATTTTGTCTGGTCTGCGCCATGAAATCTCTCCTTTGAGTTGAATTTTTGCAATAAAGTGCAATTCGTAAAGCAAAGCACGGCAAAAATCGACCGGCTTTGACAAAAAACACGAAAAACGCCTGAGACTATTGTAACACGGCGGCGGGGGGAACACAAGAACGCCTGCGGGGCCGGGCATGGCAACATACTGTTCCGGTGCATTGAATTTGCCGATGGCCTGTGCTACACTGGATTCGTTCGTTTTGGAATTTGAGATAGGAGAAAAACATGGAACCTCAATACAAAAAGCGGAGCGCGTTCTCCGGCAAGATCGGCTTTGTGCTGTCGGCCGCAGGCGCGTCCGTTGGCCTTGGCAACATCTGGCGTTTCCCGTATCTGGCGGCCAAGTATGGCGGCGGCATCTTTCTGCTCATCTACATTCTGCTGGCGTTCACGTTCGGCTATACCATGATCGTGGCGGAGACGGCTCTGGGCCGGATGACCAAGAAGAGCCCGGTGGGCGCTTTCGCGGCCTTTGGCAAAAAGGGCGGGCTCTCGTTCGGCGGCTGGATCAACGCCATCATCCCCATCCTCATCGTGCCCTATTACTCGGTCATTGGCGGCTGGGTCATCCGGTACCTGGCGGATTACATTGCCGGGCACGGCAAGGAGCTGGCCACGGACGGCTATTTCTCGTCGTTCATCTCCAATGGTGCTTCGGCGGAGATCTGCTTTGTCATCTTCACCATCTTCACGCTGGCGATCATCTTTGCGGGCGTCCGCAACGGCGTGGAACGGGTCTCCAAAGTCATGATGCCCATTCTGGTGGTGCTTTCCGTCATCATTGCGGGTTACTCCGTCACCCGGCCCGGGGCGCTGGCGGGTGTGAAGTATTTCCTCGTGCCCAATGTGGCCCATTTCTCCTGGATGACCGTCGTCACGGCCATGGGGCAGATGTTCTATTCCCTGTCCATCGCCATGGGCATTCTGGTCACGTTCGGCTCCTATATGAAAAAGGACGTCTCGATTGAGGAGTCCACCGAGAACGTCGAAATTTTTGACACGGCCATTGCCATCATGGCGGGCCTGATGATCATTCCGGCGGTCTTCTCGTTCTCCGGCGGCGACCCCGATACCCTGCAGGCTGGCCCAGCCCTGATGTTTATTACCATCCCCAAGGTGTTCGAAAGCATGGGCCTTGGCACCGTGGTGGGCATCCTGTTTTTCACGCTGGTGTTGTTTGCAGCGGTCACCAGCTCCATTGCCCTGACCGAAAGCGCCGTCTCCACCTTTGAGGACGAGCTGGGTTGGGACCGTCATCAGGCCACCGTCCTCATCGGCGTCATCATGCTGGTGCTGGGCAGCCTCTCGGCCCTGGGCTACGGCCCGCTGGCAGGCGTGACCGTGTTCGGGATGCAGTTTTTGGATTTCTTTGATTTCCTCACCAACTCCGTCATGATGCCCATTGCGGCCATCACCACCTGCCTGCTGGTCTCCCGCGTCATCGGTGTAAAAAAGATCGAGGAAGAGGTCACTTTGAGCGGCAAACCGTTCCGCCGCAAGGTCATCTTCAACTTTATGATCCAGTATCTCTGCCCCGTTTTCGCGGCCATCATTCTGGTCAGCTCGGTGGCAAATGCACTGGGCTGGATCGCCATGTAAAAGAAAATACAGCAAGTTACAGCAAAACCCCGGCGGGATCGTTCGACTCCGCCGGGGTTTTATGTTACGGATTCAAAAAATGCAGATCAGCCCTTGCAGCCCTGCTCTTCCCAATCGCCGAAGTCGGAAGCTTCCGCGATCTTGGTGGGGTCGAACTTGCCGTTCTCATCTTTGGGAGCAACAGCAGGGCCGACCTCCACGGGGTTCGGGTTGGGGGCCTCCGCTTTGGCTTCGCCCTCCACTTTGGCTTCGCTCTCCACTTTGGTTTCGCCCTCGGCGTAAGCCTGTGCGGTCTTGGCGGCCTCCTCGGCGTCATTTTCGGCGTCCTCGGGGAACTCGATTTCCTCCACATGGAGCGGGGCCTTGTCGTTGAGGATCTGATCCAGCACAACGATGGCAGCGCCGGTGACAGCAACGGCAGCCGCCGTGCCCAGGATACGGAACAAAGCTTTCATAGCAACCTCCTAAAGCCAACTGGCTATAGACCGGCCCTTGCCTCTCTGTTTGGGAGAGGCGTCCGCAAAGCAGACGGGCGAATTTAAGAGAACGTCACAACGTCGTTCAGGGGCTTCTCAGCGGGCTCCACGGAGAGGGCGGTCAGCACCGGGCCCTTGCCGCGGTAGATATTGTGGAACTTGTAGTTGACCTTGGCGGTCACGCGCACCCAGGCACGCTGCTCCAGGGCTTTGTAGCCGTCGTAAACGCAGGGGAAGCCGACAAACTGGATGTCCTGCACGCAGCAGGTCATGGCAAAGCGGCCGGGCACAAAGCTGTTTTTGCCGGCGCGGTTGGTCTGGCAGACCTGCGCCAGAAAACGCACCGTCTTGCCGGTGTACTTCTGGGGCTCGTCCTGACAATCCATGTACCAGATGCCGAAATCGTCATCCGGGATGTCGATGGGGTCGGCGTTGATATCAAAGGGCAGCGGGTCGGGGATATCATCGTAGGCTACGCTGCCGTCCTTGAACTCGTAGGCGATATCACACTTGCGGGAAGCCTGCCGCACCAGCTTGTGCAGCTCCTGCCGGGCGTCATCGTTGTTCACGGCTTCGGCGCGGTTGAACACGATCAGCTCACTGCGGGCGATCTTGTCCAGCAGCAGGCTGCGCATGGAGTTGTCGCGGGCGTAGGTCAGGGCGGTGGTGCCGTCGGCGGTGGCGATGCACTGGTACACCAGCCAGTTTTCCGGCAGGGCATCGGCCAGCTCCTGCAGCAGCCACATGCCGTTGTACTCGATGACCACGCGGCCTGCGCCGGATTCCTTTTCCAGCTTGGCCAGGTTCTGCGGGTTCATTTCTGCCTTGTCCTCGATCACCTTGACGGTCACACCGGGGAAGGCGAACTTCTTGGGGTTGTACTCTTCTTCGCCCTCTTCGCAGATCAGCAGCAGGGTCTTGTCGCCGGAGTCGAAGTTGGGGTCCTCAAAGGTCTCCTGAATGAATTTGGTCTTGCCGCTTTCCAGAAAGCCCACAAACAGGTAGACCGGAATTTCTTTTGCCATAATGGATGGTTTCTCCTTCTTTTACATCTCAGCAGCCGAACAGCTCTGCAATGGCCTTCTCGTTCAGCTTGGAGCCGATGACCACCAGTTTGCCGCCCACGTCGGCGCCGCGGGCACGCACTTCCCACTCGCCGGGCACATAGTCGAACTCCAGCCAGCCGTCGGCACCGCCGTCCACGATGCCCTTGCTGCGCAGGATCATGCCGTAATTGCCGGTGTCCAGCTCGGTGAGGGCGTGCTCCACTTCGGCCTTGGTGAACTTGCGGGCCGTCTCGACGCCCCAGCTGGTGAACACCTCATCGGCGTCGTGGTCATGATGATGGTGGTGATGGCCGCAGCAGCAGTGGTCGCCGTGCTCATGATGATGCTCGTGCTCGTCCTCATCATCGTCGTCATCGTGATGGTGGTGGCCGCAGCAGCAATGCTCCTCGTGGTCATGATCCTCATCGTGATCATGGTGGTGCTCATGCTCGTCGTGGTCATCGTCCTCGTCATGGTCGTGATGATGCTCGTGCTCGTCCTCATCATCGTCATCGTCATCATCGTGGTGGTGATGGCCGCAGCTGCACACGCCGTTCTCGTCGTCGTGATGGTGATGATGGTGGTGCTCTTCTTCCTCGTCCTCCTCGGCGTGCTTCTCGTTTGCCTTGGCGGCCATGGCGATCAGCTCTGCCTTGAAGTCGTCCTTGGTGGACATGGCTTTCAGGATCTGCTCACCGGTCAGCTCGTCCCATGCGGTGGTCACGATGGTGGCGGTGGGGTTCTTCTCACGCAGCATGGCCACGGCGGCGGCGATCTTCTCCTCGCTGGCGGTCTGGGTGCGGCTGAGCAGGATGCAGCTTGCATGGCTGATCTGGTCGTCGTAGAACTCACCGAAGTTCTTCATATACATCTTGACCTTGTTCACATCGGCCACGGTGACAAAGCTGTTCAGCTGCACGTCCAGGTGCTCGGCCACGCCTTCCACGGCGCGGGTCACGTCGCTCAGCTTGCCCACGCCGGAGGGCTCGATGACGATGCGGTCGGGGTGGTACTGCTCCACCACCTGCTGCAGGGCGGTGCGGAAATCACCCACCAGAGAGCAGCAGATGCAGCCGGCGTTCAGCTCATTGATCTGGATGCCGGACTCCTTCAGGAAGCCGCCGTCGATGCCGATCTCACCGAACTCGTTCTCGATCAGAACGACCTGCTGGCCGGCAAAGGCCTCCTTGATGAGTTTTTTGATCAGAGTGGTCTTGCCGGCGCCCAGGAAGCCGGAAAAAATATCAATTTTGGTCATAGTTTGAATGCCTCTTTCTTTGTTAGCAGACAGAGCCGCAGAGCGCTGGCCCGTAAAATCTTACATCTCTATTATAGCAAGCCTGTCAATGGGAAAACGGCCTTTTTCAAGAAAAAATTGTAACATTTTTTGCAATTTGGTTGCGTTTTCGCGTTTTGTGTCCAAAAGAACAGTCGGACAGGCCCCTTTTCATCGGACTTTCACCGGATTTGGACGGTTCGTTCACGTTTTTTACGCCTCATTTCCACAAACAGGGCTTAAACTTGGTCCGATGCAAACCCAAACGAGACACGAAGGAGAATTTTTATGAGTGCATTCCAGATCCGCATTTCTCGCCGTTCCTTTTTGCAGGCTGCAGGCCTTACGGCCCTGGCAGGGGGCTTGGCCGCCTGCGGCAGCACAGCCCAGAGCACCGCCCCATCGGCGTCCGCCCCGGCGTATTCGCTGGAAGATGCCGTAAAGGCCGAATTTACAGAAAGCGGCATCACCCTCAGCCCGGAAAATGCATCCGGCTGCACCGTGGAGGGCACGGCCCTCACCATTGCGGCGGCAGGCACCTATGCGGTGTCCGGCAGCTGTGCAGACGGCAGCATTCAGATCAGGAAAGGTACCGAGGACGTGACCCTGGTGCTGAACGGCCTGACCCTCACCAGCACCACCACCGCTCCGCTGGTCTGCGGAAAATCCTCCGGTGTGACCCTGGCGGCAGCGGAGGGAACCGAGAATACGCTGACCGATGGGGAAGCCAACAACAAGGACAATGCCAACGCCAGCGAGGATGCCGAAAGTGCGGTGGTCAAGTGCAAGGATGGCTCCCAGGTGGTGCTGTGTGGCACCGGCACCCTGAACCTCCACGCCGTAGGCAAAAACGGCATCAAGTCCGGCACCACGGAGGAGGACCGGGATGCATCCCTGACCATCCGGGCACTGACGCTGAACATTGATGCCCCGGTGAACGATGCCATCAATGCGGAACAGCAGCTGAACGTGGAGAGTGGTACCCTGAACATTGCCGCCGGGGACGATGCCGTGCACTGCGACCTGTACCTGAATGTGGGAGCGGAGGGTACCGATGGCCCCACCATCAATATCTCCACCTGCTCCGAGGGGCTGGAAGCCGCCGAGATGAACATTTATTCCGGAAAGATCGACATCACCGCTTCAGATGACTGCCTGAATGCGGCAAACTCCGACCTGGGGGACTATGCCTTTGTGATGAACATTATGGGCGGCACCATCAACGCCTGCTCCTCCGAGGGCGATGGCTTTGACTCCAACGGAACCCTGACCATTTCCGGCGGCAATATCGCAGTGTGGACGGCCAACACCGCCGACAACCAGCCGCTGGATGCCGATGGGCTTATCACCATTACCGGCGGCACGATCCTGGCGGCAGGCGGCAGCTCCGGCATGAGTTGCTCTATCAGTGCCGAACAGCCCTATGTGACCTACGGCGGCAGCCGGGAGAAGCTGGGTCTGTCCTCAGGAGCAGGGCTGTCCATCTGCGATGCTGACGGCAAGGCCCTGTACACGGCAGCAGCGGTATGCAGCACGAATTTTGTGTTCTTCTCCAGCCCGGAACTGTCCGATGGAGCCACTTATACCCTTACAGCCGACAGCAGCGAGATCGCCGCCGCCGATGCCCAGACTGGGGAAGCCGCTGCCGGAATGTCCGGGGGCCCCGGCGGTGGGCAGGCACCCGGCAATGGCCCGGCCCCGACTGATGGCCAGACGCCCCCGGAGGGCACCACCCCGCCGGACAACGGGCAGGCTCCGGCCGGAGGGCAGCCCCCACAGAAGCCGGGCACTGATACCGCCGCTTCCGGCAGTACCAGCGCAGTATAAGCAAAAAGCAGCAGCTCTGCCCTTGGCCGGGGACACAGAAGTTCCCTTTCGGGCAGTGGTCCGGCCCGGTGCCCAAGATGCGGTTGTACTCCCGCATTGCATTCTTTGCGCCGGAATGCTACAATATGCAGTAGCAAACCACCGCCGCCGGACGTTCTTCCGGCAAATAGGAGAAAGAAGGCTTTTCTATGAGCATGAATACAGTTCCCGAACGGCTGGCCGCTCTGCGTGCCGCCATGCAGGCAAACGGTGTGGACGTGTACCTGATCCCGGTGGGCGACCCCCACTCCAGCGAGTACCTGCCCGACCACTACACCTCCCTGACCTACTTCTCCGGCTTCCATGGTGAAAACTCCAACTTTGTGGTCACCATGACCGAGAGTGCTGTCTGGGCCGACGGCCGTTACTTTGTGCAGGCCGAGAAGGAGATCGCAGGCACCGAGATCCAGCTGATGAAGATGGGTGAGCCGGGCGTGCCCACCGTGGAGGAATACTGCGCCAAGGTGGTGCCTGAGGGCGGCAAGCTGGGCCTGTGCGGTCTGACCGCCAGCTGCGCGCTGGTGAACAGCGTGAAGAAGGCGCTGGAAACCAAGAACGCCGCCATCAAGACCCTGTTCCTGGAGGATGAGCTGTGGACCGAGGGCCGCCCGGCTCTGCCCGCTACCCCGGCCTGGATCCTGCCCAAGGAATACGCAGGCTTCTCCCCCGCCGAAAAGCTGGGCCAGCTGCGTGCAAAGCTGGCCGAGTTGGGCTGCACCGCCCAGCTGGTGGGCAAGCTGGACAACCTTGCCTGGCTGCTGAACCTGCGCGCCATGGACATCGAGTGCACCCCCTACGCCATGGCCTACTGCTATGTCACCCCGGACCGCGCCGTGCTGTTCATCCACACCGCCCGCGTGACCCCGGAGGCAAAGGCGGAACTGGAAGCCAACGGTGTGACCCTGGCCGAGTACGACAGTGTGCTGGACTTCATGGCCGCTGAGACCGAGCCCCAGACCGTGCTGGCAGAGAGCGCCACCGTGAACTATGCCGTGTATCAGGTGCTGGAGAACAACGCCGCCCTCACCGTGAAGGACCTGGCCGACCCGCTGCTGCCCATGAAGGGCGTGAAGAACGAGGTGGAGCTGACCCACGACAAGGAAGCCCACCTGCGCGACGCTGTGGCTATGGTGCGGTTCCAGATCGAGCTGGAAAAGCGTCTGGAAGCCGGCGAAGAGCTGACCGAGCTGACCGTGGACGAGATCCTGCACAAGTACCGCAGCACCACGGATAAGTTTATTGTGGAGAGCTTTGGCACCATTGCAGCCTACGGCGGCAACGCAGCCATGATGCACTACCACGCCACCCCGGAGGACCACGCAAAGCTCCAGCGCAAGGGCTTTTTGCTGGTGGACAGCGGTGCCACTTACATGGACGGCACCACCGACATCACCCGCACCTACCCGCTGGGTGAGCTGACCGAGGACGAGCGCAAGTTCTACACCTGGACCCTGCAGTGCCACATCGACATCGCCAAGGCGGTCTGGCTGGACTACTGCGACTGCCATATGATCGACACCATCGCCCGTGAACCGCTGTGGCAGCACCTGATCAACTACCGCTGCGGCACCGGCCACAGCGTCAGCTTTGTGGGCAACGTCCACGAAGGCCCCCACGCCCTGAACGGCCGCAACACCACCCTGATGCGCCCGGGCATGATCGTGACCGACGAGCCCGGCGTGTACGAGACCGATCTGGTGGGCATCCGCATCGAGAACGAGCTGGTGTGCGTGCACAAGGCCGACAACCAGTACGGCACCTTCCTGGGCTTTGAGCCGATCATGTTCGTGCCCATCGCCACTTCTCCCATCGTGCCCGGTGTGCTGACCAAGGACGAGCTGGACTGGCTGAACAACTACCACCGTCAGGTGTTCGAGAAGCTGGCACCCCGCCTGAACGACGAGGAGCGCGAGTGGCTGGCCAAGAAGTGCGCCGCCATCGGCTGCTGAGCACCCGGCCGCTGAACATCGCATAAAAAAGCGGGAAGCCGTGCCGGAGCGTGCAAGCTCCTGCGGCTTCCCGTTTGTTGCTTTTGCTTATTCTTTGGGGTCGCTGTCGTGCCGGGCCTTCCGCTCGGCACTGCGTTCCTGCGCCGTTTCCCGCAGCTCCTCCCGCATGCCGTTCCAGCGCTCGCGCGCTTCGGCGGTGCGGGTCTGCACGTCCTCGCGGGCATCCTTCCAGTAGGCCTTGGCCTCGTCGATGACCTCCTTGAAGGGGCCGGAAGGGTAAGTGCTCTCCGCAATATCCACCAGGAACTTGTACAGCTGCGGGCGCACCTGCTCGTAGATGCCAAGCCGGGTGTACAGCTCGGTGTAGTAGTGGAACACCTGGATCTTGTTCTGCACCAGAGAGGCGGCGTTGATCTGGGTGTGGCAGATACTCTGGGGGTTCTGGACATAGTAGTACCCTGCCTCCGGGATGGACACCAGCACGTTGGCGTACTCCAGGTACTGCATATTGAACACCAGGTCCTCGGCCCACCGCACCTCACTGGTAAACTGGATCTGGTGGTCCACCAGCAGGTCCCGGCGGTACAGCTTGTTCCACAGCACCCCGTAAAAATAAGAGGCAGGCTTGTCCATCAGATGCCGGGCAAACTCGTCCTGGGTGTAGACCCCGGCAGGCAGAAAGCCGTACTCCCGTACCTCCGGGGGCCGGGCCACGGTCATGACCCCCAGCTCGTCCTGGAGCTTGTCCAGCACCTGTTCCGGCTTGGTGGCCCCGGCGGGGATCACCATCTTGTAAGGTGCGATGACCAGGTCGGCGTTGTTCTGTTCGGCAGCGGTGACCAGATGCTCGGTGAAGTCCGGGTCGATATAGTCGTCGCTGTCCACGAACTGCACATACTTGCCGCTGGCCAGCTTCAGGCCCAGGTTGCGGGTGTCGGACACGCCGGAGTTGGCCTTGTCCACCAGCACGATGCGCTCATCCTTTGCGCGGAACGCTTCGCACACGGGCAGGCTCTGATCCTTGGAGCCATCGTTCAGCACGATGACCTCGATGTTCTGCCAGCTCTGGGCGCAGATGCTCTCCAGACAGCGGGCGATGTGGTTCTGGGCGTTGTACACGGGCAGAATGATGCTGACAAGGGGCTTTGACATGGCGGCGTCTCCTTTGTTGTTTTTTGATTACTATACCCCCGCACCGCGCAAAATGCAAGGGCGGGTTTGAAGAGGAGGGATCCTGTGATCTTTCACATTGCGGTGTGCAGCCCGGACGCGGGCCTGCGCAGCGGGCTGGAACGCCAGTGCATGGAATTTTTTGCCCGGCGAGCGGACGCCTGCATCGTGGAACACCTGCCGGACACCGACGCCCTGCTGCGGAAGGACGGGGAGGGCGTGCGGTACGACCTGTACCTGCTGGAGCTTTCCGGCTCGGCTGCGCCGGTGGGGCTGGCGGCTGCCGGGGAGCTGCGCCGCCGGGGCCGCCGGGCCCCGCTGGCCTTTGTGGCCCGCACCACGGCCCACGCTTACAGCGCCTACAAGGTGGATGCGCTGCAATATTTGCTGCTGCCGGTGCGCCAGCGGGAGCTTTCGGCCCTGCTGGCCCGCGCCACCGAGCCGGAATACGGCCCGTCCGTCACGGTGAACACCGCCGAGGGCCTGCGGGCGCTGCCCTATGCGGGCATCGAATATCTGGAGTGCACCCACCACATCGTGCACTTCCACCTCACCAGCGGGGAGGACGTGCCCACCCTGTCGCTGCGGGTGCCGTTTTCTGCGGTGGCACAGCCTCTGCTGGCGGATGGGCGCTTTTTGCAGCCCCACCGCTCCTATGTGGTCAATCTGGCCGAGGCGGACCTGCTTTCTGCCGGGGAGCTGCGCATGCGCAGCGGGGCCCGCATCTCCATCCCCCGCGGGCGGGAGGGTGCCGTGCGGGACGCCTTCCAGCAATGGGTGCAGCAGCAGAAATACAGCCTGAAATAACAGCACGCCGGTGCTCCCACAGCGGGAACATCGGCGTGTTTTTTGCGGAAAAATTTCTCAGATCTTTGTCCAGTCCAGTGCGGTCCAGTCCGGCAGGAACTGGTCGCACACCTGCGCCATGGCAGGGGCATCGGCGGCACTGGCGGCGTCCTGCACGCCCAGCACGGTGAACCCGGCCTTGTGGGCAGTGGAAGCGGCGTAAATGGCGTCCTCGCACACGGCGCAGGCGGCGGGGTCGGCCCCGCCCAGCCGGTGCATGCACTCGAAGAACACCTCCGGGCGGCTCTTGTGCAGCACGCCCTGCGCCTCCACGATGAAGGAAAAATAGTCTGCGATGCCCAGCCGGGTGAGCACGGTGCGGCACTGGTCGGACCAGGTGTTGGAGCACAGGCACAGCCGGGCCCCCTCGGCCTGCAGCTTTGCCAGCAGGGTGCGCACACCGGGCTTCAGGTCCACCGTTTCGTACAGCTGGGCGATCACGTCCCGCATCACGTCGTAATATTCCGCCTCGGTCAGGGGCAGGTCGTATTCTCGGATGAGGTAGCGGGCACCGTCGGCCATGCCCATGGTCAGCAGCACGTCGTTCAGGTCTGCTTTGGGCGTGCGGCCATAGCGCTGCAGCAGCGCCAGCGGGGCACCCCGCCACACCACGGTCATGCTGTCGGTGAGGGTGCCGTCCATATCAAAGATCCATTGCTTGCAGCGCATGGGGCAAAGTTCCTCCTTCAAGATGATTCCTGCCCAGTATACCACGGATCTTAGCCGTATAAAAGCCGTGAGGAACCAAAAAACGGGGAGAAATTTTCCGGAAAATATGGTATAATTTCAGCAAAGACAGACAGGGAGGCAGGCAGTATGGAAAACCAAACCACTCCGTGCAAAGCGCTGGTGCTGGCCGGCGGCGGAGCACGCGGCAGCTATCAGGTGGGCGTGTGGAAGGCTCTGATGGAGCTGGACTGGCACCCGCAGATCATCACCGGCACCAGTGTGGGCAGCCTGAACGGTGCCATGTTCGTGCTGGACCTGTACGAGGTGGCGCGGGATATGTGGCTGACCATCCGCAGCAAGGATGTGATGGAGCTGCCCGAAGAAAACGCCGACCTGTCGGCCCTGCACAGTTTTCTGCGCAGCGTGGTGAAGGCCGGCGGTATGGACGTCTCGCCGCTGGAAGAGATCGTGGAACGGGTGCTGGACGAGGACGCGCTGCGCCGCGCCAACATCCGCTTCGGCCTTGTCACGGTGGAGCAGCGGGGCCTGAAGCCCCGGGAGCTGACGCTGGACGAGATCCCGCAGGGCCGCGTGAAGGATTATCTCATGGCCTCGGCGGCCTGCTTCCCTGCCCTGCGGGCGCGGGAGATCGACGGGGTCAAGTTCCTGGACGGCGGCTACAGCGACAACATGCCCACCGGCCTTGCCAAAAAGATGGGTGCCGACGAGCTGGTGTGCGTGGACCTGGAGGGCGTGGGCATCACCCGCCCCAACCTCACCGGTCTGCCCACCACCATGGTGCGCAGCTACTGGGAGCTGGGCGACATCCTGCACTTTGACCCCGATACCGCCCGCCGCAATGTGGAGCTGGGTTATTACGACACCCTGCGGGCCTTTGGCCGGGTGCGGGGCTGCGCCTATGCCGTGGACAACGGCCCGGACAGCAGCGCCGATGCTGCCGCGTTCCGGGCACGGTTCGACGCGGTGCAGAAGGCCGTGCGGGAGAAATACCCCGTGACCCTTACCGCAGACGCGGCCCTGCTGCTGGCCCGGATGAAGGACGCCGAGCTTGCCCCGCTGGAAACCGTGGCCGAGGACGTGGGGGTAGACCCCACGGTGTACTACACCACCCGGACGCTGGGGCAGGCGTTTCTGGACAAATGCGACCCGGCGCGCATGGCCAGCTTTGCCCCGTTGTTTGCAGGCAGCGCGGACGCGGGCCGGGCGGCGCTGGCAGCCCTGCTGCCCAATACATTCTTGCAGGCGCTGGTCTGGCAGGCCCTGACCGCGCCGGAACTGCCGGAGGTGACCGAACATGAAGATCTGTAAAGGTGTTTCTGCGTCCCCGGGCCTTGTGCTGGGGCAGGTGAGCCGGTTGGAACGCCATGTGGAAACGTTCAGCACCGGGCCCTTTGACCCGGAACGGGAGCTGCGCCAGCTGGAAGATGCGGTGCGCACCGCCCAGAGCGAGCTGGACTCTATGGCCGAGCGGGCCGCTTCCACCGAGCAGGCCATCCTGCAGTTCCAGAGCATGATGCTGGACGACGAAGGCATGATGAACGAGGTGCGGTTCTGCATCAAGGCAGGCATCAGCGCCGCTGCCGCCATGGACAAGGTGGGCCAGCGTTACGCCGACCAGCTGGCCAACATGAAGGACAACCCCTACATGCAGCTGCGCAGCGTGGACATTCTGGACGCCACCAGCCGGGTGATCAACATTCTGGGCAACCGGCCCCGCATGTGGCTGGCACTGGACCACCCGGTGATCCTGGCCGCCGACCGCCTGATGCCCACCGACCTGTTCAGTGTGCCCTCCGGCATGATCCTGGGCGTCGTCACCACCGAGGGCAGCGGCCAGAGCCATGCCGCCATCATTGCCCGGGCCATGAACATCCCCGGCATCGTGCAGGTGGGCCAGGGTTTTCTGGACGACTGTGATGGCCGTGCCGTGATCCTGGACGCCACCAAGGGGGAGTGCATCCTGGATCCGGATGCCGCCGCCCGCCAGCAGGCGGTGACCCGCATCTGTGAGCTGCAGCGGGAGAACGAGGAGCTGAGCGCGCTCCGCGCCCTGCCCAACCGCACCCGGGATGGTGCCGCCTTTGAGCTGCTGGCCAACTGCTTCGGCCCGGAGGACATCGACACGGCCATGCAGTCTGGTGCCTGCGGCGTAGGTCTGCTGCGCAGCAGCTACATGATGCTGCCCGGCCGCATTCTGGACGAGCAGGAGCAGTATTTCTTCTACACTTCCTGCCTGGCCGCAGCCAATGGCTGCCCGGTGACGGTGCGCACCTTTGATTTTGGTGCCGACCGCACTATGGCGGACGCCTACCAGGGCCTGCAGTCCTCCAAGCTGGGCCTGCGCGGCATCCGCAACAGCCTGCGCAACCCCCGCCAGTTTGAAACGCAGATCTGCGCCCTCATGCGGGCGGCGGCCCGGGGCCCGCTGCGGGTCATGTTCCCCATGGTGACGGACGTGGAAGACTGGGATGCCGCCATGGAGGTGGTGGAGCGGTGCCGCCAGCGCCTGCGGGAGCGGGGCGTCTCGTTCAATGAGGATACCTCGTTCGGTGTTATGCTCAGTGTGCCCTCGGCCTGCCTGACGGCGGAAGAATTTGTGGCCCATGGCTGCGGCTTCTTCGTCATCGGCACCAACGACCTGACCCAGTATACCCACGCGGTGGACCGGGAGCTGGCTCCGGCGGAGCACTACTACCGCCCGGCCAGCAAAGCCATGAAAAAGCTCATCCGGATGGTGATGGACACCGCCAAACAGGGCAATGTCCCGGTGACGATCTGCGGCCTTGCCGTGGGCAACCCGGCCAACGCCACCCAGTACCTGCAGCTGGGCCTGCGGAGTTTCTCCATGAGCCCCCAGAACCTGCTGGAGGCAAAAAAAGCCCTGCTGGAGGCCGACGCCCTCCCGGAGGAGGAAGAATTGGAATAACAAAAAGAAACCGCCCGGTCGAGCAAAATTACTCGGCTGGGCGGTTTTGCGTCTGATGGCTTACTCCAGGTTCCCCGTCAGGGTCATCACGGCGGAGAGCACCGCCAGGGGGGCGGTCTCGCAGCGGAGGATGCGGGGGCCGAGGCCGACGGTCTTGGCCCCGGCCTTGGCGGCCATTTCGGCCTCCTCGGCGGCAAAGCCTCCCTCGGCACCGGTGATGATGGCGATTTTCAGCTTTTTGCCGTCAGCGGGCTTGGCCTCCGCCAGCAGCTGGCGGAGAGGCTCGCCGCCGCACTCATAGCAGAAGAGCACGAGGTCGTACCCGGCAAGGCTGCGGCAGACCGCCCCGAAATTGGGCAGGGGCAGAGCCACATCCGGCAGCACGCCCCGGCCGCACTGCTTGGCGGCCTCAAAGGCGATGCGGTTGTAGCGCTCGTTTTTCTGCTCCTCTTTTTTGGGGGCGGCCACGCAGTAGCGGCTGAAGAACGGGATAAAGTGGGTGCAGCCCAGCTCCACGCCGTGTTTGATGATCTGTTCCAGTTTGTCCTGCTTGGGGTAGCCCGCCAGCAGGGTGATTTCCACACTGGGTTCGGCGGCGCTGGGATAGCCCGGTTCCACGTGGAACTCCACGCACTCGTCCCCGAACCCGGTGATGGTGGCGGTGTACTCCACAGCGTTGCCGTCACATAAAATGACAGTATCGCCCTGTTTTGCCCGCATCACCCGGGCCAGGTGGTGGGCGTCGGAGCCGCGCAGCACAGCCGCGCCGTCGGCGATCTCGGTGGTAAAGTAACGATGAGGCATTTTATAAACTCCCGTTGATTTGTTTTGCAGCCATTCGCAGCCAGCAGAGCTGACCCGTTATGCCAAGGGCTCCCCTGATAGGGGGAGCGCCTGAGAGGTTTTACTTCTTACAAATAATGCACTCCCAGCCGCGCTTCTCTTTTACTTCCTGCACGGCGAGGCCGGCGGCTTTCAGGGCGGCCAGCACCTCGTCCTTGCGGCTGTCAATGATGCCGCTGGCAATGAAGACGCCGTTGTCGGCCATCAGGCCGGGCACGGCGGGGGCCAGGGACATGATGGCGTTTGCCACGATGTTGGCGGTGATGATGTCATATTTGCCGCTGGCCTTGTCGGAGAGGTCGCCCACCAGAACGGTGAGCTTGTCGGCCACGCCGTTGAGGGCGGCGTTCTCCCCGGCGGTACGGACGGCGACCGGGTCGATGTCCACGCCCTCGGCGCTGGCAGCGCCCAGTTTCAGGGCGGCAATGGCCAGGATGCCGCTGCCGGTGCCGATATCCAGCACCCGCTCGCCGCCCTTGACCCGCTCGTCCAGCGCTTCCAGGCAGAGGCTGGTGGTCTCGTGGCCGCCGGTGCCAAAGGCCAGGCCGGGATCCAGGATGAGCTTGACACGGTCGGTGTCATATTCCTGCCAGGAGGGCACGATGGCCAGGTGCTGGCCGATGTCCATGGGGTGGTAATATTTGCGCCAGCCGTTCTGCCAGTCCTCCTGCTCCACGCCCTCGGTCTCGGCGGTGTAGGGGATGCCTGCCGCCTCCATCCGGGCGGCGATGAGGGCCAGCGTTTCCACGGGGGAAGCGCCCGGCTCCAGATACATGTGGATGATGACCTGGTCGCGGGGCTTATCCAGCAGCTCCTGCTCAATGAGATCCACATGGGCGATCTCAGCCACCTGCTGCTCAATGTCACTGTAGTCTTCAATATAAATGCCGCCCTCGGCGATCATGGTGGCCACGGCCTCGGCGTTGTCGGCATCGGCTTTGGCCACGGTCAGGCGAATATCAGTCCATTCCATTGCGGAAAATCCTCCTGTTTTGAAAAGTGTTGTACCTATATAGGATTGTACCCGATTCCGCCCGGGGATGCAAGGTGTTTGCCGGAGAAGCCGCGAAAAGAAAAGATTTTTCAACCGTGAGGAAAGATGAACTGGATTTTTGCGCAAAAAACCCAAAAACTTTTGACTCCTGAACTGTCAAATAGGGACTTTTGAGGCAAAAACATGAAAATTTGATGGGAACGACTTTCTTTTTTGCTGAAAATGTGTTAAGATGATGTTACGAAATTATGGACGGCTTTCAACCAGGAGCCGCCATAACACAAACATTCTTTAAGGAGGAATGTGTCTTATGATGAAGTATCTCCAGAAATTGGGCAAGGCACTGATGCTTCCCGTCGCTGTGCTGCCGATCTGCGGCATCCTGATGGGTCTTGGTTATGCCTTTGCTCCGGGCGTTATGGGCGTTCCCGGTGCAGCAACTTCCGGCGCGGCTTACACCGTCGGCTTCCTGCTGGTCAAGGCAGGCGGCGCACTGATCGATAACATGGCATGGCTGTTCGCCATCGGCGCGGCCGTCGGCCTGGCGGATGACCACGATGGTACCGCTGGTCTGGCCGGTCTGGTCAGCTATCTGATGATGCAGCAGCTGCTGAACCCCGGTGTGGTCAGCATGGTGCGCAGCCTCGAAGAGGGCACCGCTACCTACATCGCTTTCCAGAAAGTGGCCGGCAACTCTTTCATCGGCATTCTGGCCGCTGTGGTGGGCGCAACCTGCTACAACAAGTTCAAGAGCACCCAGATGCCTGACTGGCTGGCATTCTTCTCCGGCAAGCGCTTCGTCGCCATCGCCACCGGCCTGATCTCCATCGTTGTCTCTGTCGTTCTGCTGTTCGTCTGGCCCGTTATCTTCGGCGCTCTGGTCGCCGTCGGCAACGGCATCGCTGGCATGGGCGGCATCGGCGCCGGCATCTACGCTTTCCTGAACCGTCTGCTCATCCCCACCGGCCTGCACCACGCTCTGAACAACGTGTTCTGGTTCGACACCATCG
>OLNS01001216.1_pt1 | contig 20633 bp, 20 predicted proteins | sample 1673031 | NCBI WGS metagenome assembly OLNS01 (sample SAMEA3136748, study PRJEB25190) | human gut metagenome | biome: human gut; feature: human-associated habitat; material: faeces | place: Austria | collected 2013
GGAATCCTAAGATGGCTAAGTACATCTTCACAGAACGTAACGGAATCCACGTTATTGACTTGCAACAAACTGTAAAAATGGCTGATACAGCTTACGAATTCGTTCGTGAAGCAGCAGCTAACGATGCAGTAATCTTGTTCGTTGGTACTAAAAAACAAGCAGCTGAAGCAGTAGCTGAAGAAGCAACTCGTGCTGGTCAATACTACATCAACCACCGTTGGTTGGGTGGTACTCTTACAAACTGGGATACTATCCAAAAACGTATCGCTCGTTTGAAAGAAATCAAACAAATGGAAGCTGATGGAACTTTCGAAGTTCTTCCTAAGAAAGAAGTTGCACTTCTTAACAAACAACGTGCACGTCTTGAAAAATTCTTGGGTGGTATCGAAGATATGCCTCGCATTCCAGATGTAATCTACATCGTTGACCCACACAAAGAACAAATCGCTGTTAAAGAAGCTAAAAAACTTGGTATCCCAGTTGTAGCGATGGTTGATACAAACGCTGATCCAGATGAGATCGATGTAATCATCCCAGCTAACGATGACGCTATCCGTGCCGTTAAATTGATCACTTCAAAAATGGCTGATGCTATCATCGAAGGTAACCAAGGTGAAGATGCTTCTGCAGATTTCCAAGAAGCAGCTGCAGCTGATTCAATCGAAGAAATCGTTGAAGTTGTCGAAGGTGACAACAACTAATCTTTAAGATTGGTTAGGGCTATATGCCCACTTAAGATACGACAAACACCTAAGGGGCGGGGCTCAGCCCTGCCCCTTAGTTTGATAAAATAAATTTGGAGAAAAACAAAATGGCAGAAATTACAGCTAAACTTGTTAAAGAATTGCGTGAAAAATCTGGTGCTGGTGTCATGGACGCTAAAAAAGCATTGGTTGAAGTTGAAGGTGATATCGAAAAAGCGATTGAATTGCTTCGCGAAAAAGGTATGGCTAAAGCAGCTAAGAAAGCTGACCGTGTTGCAGCTGAAGGTTTGACTGGTGTTTACGTTAACGGTAACGTTGCAGCAGTTGTTGAAGTTAACGCTGAAACTGACTTCGTTGCGAAGAACGCTCAATTCGTTGAGTTGGTAAACGAAACAGCTAAAGTAATTGCTGAAGGTAAACCAGCTAACAACGAAGAAGCACTTGCATTGACTATGCCTTCAGGTGAAACTCTTGAAGCTGCATACGTAACTGCTACAGCTACTATCGGTGAAAAGATTTCATTCCGTCGTTTTGCAGTTGTTGAGAAAACTGATGCCCAACACTTCGGAGCTTACCAACACAACGGTGGACGTATCGGTGTTGTTTCAGTTATCGAAGGTGGAGACGATGCTCTTGCAAAACAAATTTCAATGCACATCGCAGCGATGAAACCAACTGTTCTTTCATACACTGAATTGGACGAACAATTTGTTAAAGATGAATTGGCACAACTTAACCACGCTATCGATCAAGATAACGAAAGTCGTGCAATGGTTAACAAACCAGCTCTTCCACACCTTAAATATGGTTCTAAAGCTCAATTGACTGATGCTGTTCTTGCTCAAGCTGAAGAAGATATCAAAGCTGAGTTGGCTGCTGAAGGTAAACCAGAAAAAATCTGGGATAAAATCATCCCAGGTAAAATGGACCGCTTCTTGCTTGACAACACTAAAGTTGACCAAGCTTACACTCTTCTTGCTCAAGTTTACATCATGGACGACAGCAAAACAGTTGAAGCTTACCTTGAATCAGTAAACGCTTCAGTAGTAGAATTCGTTCGCTTTGAAGTTGGTGAAGGTATCGAAAAAGCATCTAACGACTTTGAATCAGAAGTTGCAGCTACAATGGCAGCAGCACTTAACAACTAATTCTAGTTGCTAGATAAAAAGAAAGAAGTTACGTAAATGAATCGTAGCTTCTTTTTTGTTGCTATTAAAAAACGTCTGAGCATGCCCCAGACGTTAACAAAGTAATTAATGAGCGAAGGTATTTACACCAAGTAGAAGAGAGAGTGTTCCCATGATGATACCTGCAAGGATAACCCCCAGCATAACGGCAATAACACTACGTTTAAAGTCCCAATCTAGGATAGATGCTGCTAGGGTACCAGTCCAGGCTCCTGTTCCTGGAAGTGGAATTCCCACAAAAAGGAGGAGGGCCCAGAAGACCCCCTTATCTCCGGCAGCTTTTTCAAGTTTTTGCCCACCACTGTGACCTTTTTTAAGACACCAGGTGAAGAAGCCACCAATTAGAGGTTTGTCTGCCCCCCATTCGAGAACACGGCGGGCGAAGAAGAAGATAATTGGAACTGGAATCATGTTCCCAATAACACAAAGAATAAGGGCTTGCCACCAAGGGATACCTGAGGCGATAGCAACAGGAACGGCTCCACGGAGCTCAACCAAGGGAATCATAGAGATTAAGAGTGCAATGATGTATTTCATGAGTAACCTTTCATAGAGAAATAAAATAAAGACTAAAAGTCACAAGAGCTTTATCAAGAGTGATAAGACTAATACTACTGCGAAAGTGCTAAAAAGTACTTGTTGGATTAGGTGAGGCTCAGCCTGTCAAAGTGAATCAAACACTTAAAGTTACCTAATATTTTAGTCTTATTTATTGTATCTTATATGGTTTCTAATGACAACTTTAAAAAGCATTTTGAAGGTATAGTTTCCCATGTGCTGACATTTTTGGTATAATAATAGTCAGTTATAGTCAAATTAGACTGGAGGAATTAAGATGGCAAGAAATACATCAGATAGTATAGAAGAATATATTAAAGAATTGCTGGGCCAGTCTGGAATTGCTGAGATTCAACGCTCGAACTTAGCAGATACTTTTCAAGTTGTACCGAGTCAGATTAATTATGTTATTAAGACCCGCTTTACAGAAAGTCGTGGTTATATTGTTGAGAGTAAGCGTGGAGGTGGCGGTTATATTCGTATCGTCAAAGTCAGATTCTCTGACAAGCACCACATGATTAATGATTTGCTTCAAAACTTAGCGGATCAGCTCAGCGAGCAGGTATTTACAGACTTGATCCAGTTGCTTTTTGATGAAAAAATCATCACAGAACGTGAGGGAAATTTGATTTTAGCAACTGCTAGTGATGATATTTTAGGCGCAGATGCGGCTGCTATTCGTTCGCGTATTCTACGCTCGCTATTACTTAGATTGGATAGAAAAGGAAATTAGATGACGACATATTCAAGAAAAATGCAGGCCATTTTCCATCGTGCGCAGCTTGAGGCAGAGCGTTTTGGAAGTCCTTTCTTGGAGACTTGGCATGCGCTTCTGGCTATGGTTGAGGTTCCAGGATCTGTAGCCTACCTAACATTTACTGATTTTGAGGACCGTATTCGTGCGGAAGAGATTGAGACAGCAGCTGTACTAGCGATGGAGAAAAGTCCAAAAGACTTGTCTGAATCAGATATTATCGATTTACGTGCACAGTCACATGCTTTAGAGGCTATGTTGCAAGAGGCAGAGGGAATTGCTGGTGTGACTGGTGCTGTAGAGGTAGGGTCTGAACATGTATTGATGGCCTTTCTCCTTCATAAAGATTTGATGGTTTGTCGTCTCCTTGAAGTTGCTGGTTTTCAATATAAGGATGACAGCGATAAGCCTCGTATTATCGATTTACGACGTTCTTTGGAGCGTTATGCAGGTCTTAGTAAGCAAGATTTGAAGGCCATTCATGACCTTCGTAAGCCTAAAAAATCAAAGACATCAGGAAATTTTGCTAATATGATGCAGCCTCCTCAATCTTCTACTGGGGAGTTGGCAGATTATACCAAGGACTTAACGGCAGTAGCCGAGTCAGGTGCTCTTGATCCTGTTATTGGACGTGAGAAAGAGATTTCACGCATGATTCAGGTTTTGAGTCGTAAAACGAAGAATAACCCAGTTCTTGTAGGTGAAGCAGGTGTTGGTAAGACGGCACTTGCGCTTGGCTTGGCACAGCGTATTGCTTCAGGCGATGTACCTTTTGAGTTGGCTGATATGCGTATCTTAGAGCTTGATATGATGAGTGTGGTTGCAGGAACACGTTTCCGTGGCGATTTCGAAGAACGTATGAATCAAATCATCGATGAGATTGAAGCTGATGGAAAAATCATTCTCTTTATTGACGAACTGCATACGATTATTGGTTCTGGTTCAGGTATTGATAGTACCTTAGATGCGGCAAATATTTTGAAACCTGCTCTAGCACGTGGAACTCTTCATATGGTTGGAGCAACTACTCAAGCTGAGTACCAGAAGCATATTGAAAAAGATGCAGCTCTTTCTCGTCGTTTTGCTAAGATTACAATTGAGGAGCCAAGTGTAGCTGAGGCGATTGATATTCTAAAAGGCCTACGTTCGTCTTATGAAGACTATCATCGTGTAACGATTACTGATGAGGCAGTTGAGACAGCGGTCAAGGCGTCCCACCGTTATTTGACGAGTAAAAACTTGCCTGACTCTGCCATTGACCTTTTAGATGAAGCGAGTGCAACTGTTCAAGGTCGTATTAAAAAAGAAGCCAAACGTGAGATAACGCCTTTGGATGAAGCGCTTCTATCTGGTGATATGAAGGCTGCTGTTAAACAATATAAGGCTAGCCAAAAAGCAAAATTACCAAAACCTGCCTTAGTAGATGCGGATCAGATTATGCAAACCCTTAGTCGTCTATCAGGTATCCCTGTTGAGAAGATGACTCAGGCAGATAGCAAGCGTTACTTAAATCTGGAAGCAGAGCTTCACAAACGTGTTATTGGTCAAGACGAGGCAGTTTCAGCGATTAGTCGTGCTATTCGTCGTAACCAGTCAGGTATTCGTACTGGAAAACGTCCGATTGGTTCCTTCATGTTCCTTGGGCCTACTGGTGTTGGTAAGACAGAATTGGCCAAGGCATTGGCGGAAGTTCTCTTTGATGATGAGTCAGCTTTGCTTCGCTTTGACATGTCAGAATACATGGAAAAATTTGCGGCTAGCCGACTTAACGGTGCTCCTCCAGGTTATGTTGGATATGATGAGGGCGGTGAGTTAACAGAAAAAGTTCGTAATAAGCCTTACTCAGTTCTTCTCTTTGACGAGGTGGAAAAGGCTCACCCAGATATTTTCAACATCCTCTTACAGGTTTTGGATGACGGTGTCTTGACGGATAGTCGAGGTCGTAAAGTTGACTTCTCAAATACCATTATCATTATGACTTCTAACTTGGGAGCGACTGCTCTTCGTGATGATAAGACCGTTGGTTTTGGAGTCCAAGACATTTCTCATAATCACCAAGCTATGCAGTCACGTATCATGGAAGAGCTTAAGAAGGCCTACCGACCAGAGTTTATCAACCGTATTGATGAAAAGGTTGTCTTCCATAGTTTAGAGGAAGAGCAGCTTCGTGAGATTGTCAAGATTATGGTAAAACCGTTGGTATCAGCTTTGGCTGAAAAAGGGATTGACTTGAAGTTCCAACCAGCTGCCCTCAAACATTTAGCTAAAGATGGCTATGATGTTGAGATGGGTGCTCGTCCATTACGTCGTACGATTCAAACTCAAGTGGAGGACAAGTTATCTGAGCTCTTACTAGGTGGCCAAGTAGTTAGTGGACAAACTCTTAAAATCGGCTGCTCGAAAGATAAATTAACCTTTACAGTAGTGTAAAAATCAAACAAAAAGACAGATTACAGGTGTAGTTTGTCTTTTTGTTGTGTCAATAGGAGTCAAGATAGAGTCAATCTTTCTGTAAAGTTGGGGTAAAAGAAAAAGCCGAGCAAAGCTCGGCTGTAATGATTAGAGTTTTTCATTGACAAAGTTGACAAAGTGATTCCACCAGACCTTGAGGAAGAAGCTTTTCTTAACTTCTTTACCAGCAACCAGTTCCATGCTAGGCATACCTTGGTTAGGCAAGTAACCTTCTCCTACAAGTGATTTATCTTCAAAGGTAGCAGTTCCAACCTTGTCACTTGAGTTGACAGGGGCTTGAACTTGATTGGTAGTGACTTTAATATGTTTACTATTGTTAGCATCTATTTTTTGGATGATATTAAAGTCAGACTTAGCAACAGCAGTGACTTGCTTAGATTTACCATCAATAACATGGGCTTGACTTTTACCGATGGCTTGTCCTTTTTTGGCAATGGTCTTGCTTTCCCAATGATAGACAACGTAGTTAAGTAGGTCATTTGTTGCAGTGAAACGGGCGTAGTCATCAGTATCGGTATTATCAGCATTCAAAATGACTGTGATAATGCTCATGCCACTTTCATTTGAGTGGGCCACGAAGGAAGCACCGGCTAAATCAGTGGTTCCTGTTTTTAGGCCATCCACCCCTTTACGGTAACTAGGTTGTCCCTTAAGCATATAGTTGAAGGTTTTAAGTTTGTTAACACCATCAAAATCAGCCTCAGTTTTTTTAGTGATATCGAGGATTTCAGGATATTCTTTCACCACGTGTTGTGCAATGATAGCAACATCTTTAGCACTCATGGTATTTTCTTCGTCTGATTTAGAGCCTGGATAGATATTGTCACCTAAGTAAGAATTATTGAGACCAGAGGCATTGACAATCTTGGCATCAGTGATACCCCAATCTTTAAGTTGGGCTTTCATCATGTCGACAAACTTACTTTCGGTTCCTCCGATTTCCTCGGCTAGAGCAATCGATGCACTATTGGCACTGGAAATAAGAGTTGCGTCAAGAAGTTGTTTGACAGTGTATTTGCGGGCATCTAGTGGGATATTGGATACTCCGGCACTGACAGTTAGTTCAAAGGGGTAGTCAGAAATATCAACTTTGCTGTTCCATTTGAGATCTCCCTGATCTACCGCTTTATAAACCATGTAGGCTGTTAGGAGCTTGGTAATAGAGCCAATCCCTGTAGAAGTGGTTGCATCTTTTTCGTATAAAATTTTGCCAGTAGTAGCTTCGACAGCGATGGCATGTTTGGCTGCGGCATCATATCCTTTTTTCTTATCTGCTGCAAAAGCAGGGGCTACGCTTCCCAGACAGAGTAAGAAGGTCATCATAAGCGTAATCAGTTTTTTCATGGTTTGTTCCTTCATGTGTTTTGGATATTTATTATACCACATTTTGAGATGAACATAAGGTGTAGAGAAGGGGCATTTACTAATAGGACTAATTTTGAAGGCAAGATAAAACTACCTTTTGATATCTAAAAGGTAGTTTTGTGTTTACTTATTTCCTGTAAAGAAATTAACGATATGGTTCCACCAAACTTTTAAGAAGAAACTTTTCTTGATAGATTGGTTGGCTGTTACAGAAATTTGAGGCGGATCAGAGATGTAACCTGTTCCTACGAGATTCTTATCATCAAAGGTTGCTGTTCCAATAGTGTCACCTTTTTTGATAGGTGCTGTTATGGTTTTTGCTTTGATTTTAACAGCATCATTTTTGCTGTTTATTTTTTGAATGACTGTGAGGTCTGACTCGAGCTTAGCAGAGATGGTTTGACGGTCTCCATCGGCTACCTTAATATCATTTTTCTTGACGATTTGTCCTTTGGTGTTGAGGGTTTTGATTTCCCAGTTTTGAGTCACATAATCTAGCAACTCATTTGTGGCTGTGAATCGAGCAGCTTCATCCTCTCCGCCATTGTCCGCATTCATAACAACTGTAATCAAACTCATGCCATTTTCATTGGAGTGGGCTACAAAGGATGCCCCTGCAAGTTCGGTTGTTCCAGTCTTGAGTCCATCAACGCCTTCACGGTAGTTGTCTTGCCCCTCCAACATGTAGTTGTGCGTCGTTAATTTGTTGTCACCTTCGAAGTCAGTTTCGGTTTGCTTGGTGATTTCAAGTACCTGAGGATAGTCTTTGATGAGGTGGTCCGCAATAATTGCAACATCTAGGGCGCTCATCGTATTCTCGTCATCTGGTTTTGAGCCAGGATAGCGGTTATCCCCAAGATATTTATTATTTAGACCAGAAGCGTTAAATAATTTAGCATCTGTAATGCCCCATTCTTTTAGTTGGGCTGTCATAGTGTCAACGAAGGCACTCTCTGATCCTGAGATTTTTTCAGCCAGAGCAATAGCAGCACTGTTAGCGCTGGAAATGAGGGTGGCATCTAGGAGTTGTTTAACAGTGTATTTTCGGGAATCCAGTGGGACATTTGAAACTTCTGAATCAACGGTTAAGTTGAAAGGATAGTCTGAAATATCTACTTCAGTGTCCCAGGTAATTTTTCCTTGATCAACTGCTTTATAGACCATGCAGGCTGTTAGGATTTTAGTCATTGAAGCCACACCATCAGGGGTAGTGGCGTCCTTTTCATAGAGGACTTTTCCTGTAGTTGCTTCGATAGCAATCGCATGTTTAGCGGAAACATTGAAGTCATCTGTCTGTTCTTGTGCTAGAGCAGGTGTTACTAGGCCTAGTAAGATTAAGGCAATCATAATGATGTGTTGTAATTTTTTCATAGTCATTCCTTTGTCTCTCATAAGTGTTTATTATATCACAAAACGACTTAAATATCTGAGAGAAAGGGAATCTTAGCTGCTAACTTATGCCGGAGCTCTGCCATTTTTGACTATATTATGGTAAAATGAAAGTTATATCAAATGAATGACATAAAGTTGACCGGTTCGTTTTTATAAGGGCTGGTCATGGATAAAAAGAGGGATCAAACATGGCTAAACAAACTTTTGAGATGACCTTTGCAGGACGCCCGCTTGTCGTTGAAGTTGGGCAGGTAGCCAAGCAGGCTAATGGTGCTGTCGTCGTGCGTTATGGAGATACAACGGTATTATCAACAGCTGTTATGTCTAAAAAGATGGCAACTGCAGATTTCTTTCCTTTACAGGTTAATTATGAGGAAAAAATGTATGCAGCTGGTAAGTTCCCGGGGGGCTTTAACAAGCGTGAGGGTCGTCCTTCAACAGATGCCACGTTGACTGCTCGCCTCATTGACCGTCCTATTCGTCCTATGTTTGCGGAAGGTTTCCGAAATGAAGTTCAAGTCATTAACACCGTCCTCTCTTATGATGAGAATGCTAGTGCTCCGATGGCGGCTATGTTTGGTAGCTCTTTAGCTCTTTCTATTTCTGACATTCCTTTCAATGGTCCGATTGCTGGGGTTCAAGTGGCCTATGCCGCAGAAGATTTCATCATCAACCCAAGTGCAGCGGATAAGGAAATTTCACTTTTAGACTTGACAGTGGCAGGTACCAAGGATGCTATCAATATGGTAGAGTCGGGTGCTCAGGAATTGTCTGAGGATATTATGTTGCAAGCACTCTTGAAGGGACATGAGGCTATTCAAGAGTTGGTTGATTTCCAAAATTATATCGTTGCAGCTGTTGGTAAGGAAAAGGCTGAGGTTGAACTTCTACAAGTTGATGCTGATTTGAAAGTCGAAATCGAAACGGCTTATTATGATCAGTTAGCTAAGGCTGTTCAGGTGGAAGAAAAACTGGCGCGTGAAGCAGCAACCCAGGCTGTTAAAGAAGAGGTCCTTACTTCTTATCAAGAACGCTTTGCAGAAGATGAAGATAAGGAAACCATTCTGCGTGATGTAGCAGAAATCCTTGAGCAGATGGAACATGCTGAAGTGCGCCGTCTCATTACCGAGGATAAGGTTCGTCCAGATGGTCGTCGTGTGGATGAAATCCGTCCTTTGGACGCAGAGATTGACTTTCTTCCTAAGGTTCATGGTTCAGGTCTCTTTACACGTGGACAAACTCAAGCCTTGTCAGTTTTGACTTTAGCACCTATGAGTGATACACAACTTGTTGATGGTTTGGATCCAGAGTATAAGAAACGCTTCCTTCACCACTATAATTTCCCTCAGTATTCAGTGGGTGAAACAGGGCGTTACGGTGCACCAGGTCGACGTGAAATAGGTCACGGAGCCTTAGGTGAACGTGCCCTTGCTCAGGTTCTTCCAAGTGTTGAAGAGTTCCCTTATGCTATCCGTTTGGTAGCAGAAGTCTTGGAGTCAAATGGTTCTTCCTCACAAGCCTCTATTTGTGCAGGAACCTTGGCTCTTATGGCTGGTGGTGTACCGATTAAGGCGCCTGTTGCAGGGATAGCTATGGGGCTTATCTCAGATGGTACTAACTACACTGTCCTGACTGATATTCAAGGTTTAGAAGACCATTTTGGAGATATGGACTTTAAAGTAGCTGGTACACGTCAAGGAATTACAGCTCTTCAGATGGATATTAAGATTTCAGGTATTACACCTGCCATTCTCGAAGAGGCTTTGGCTCAAGCCAAGGTAGCTCGTTTTGAGATTCTTGACGTTATTGAGTCAGCAATCGCTGAGCCACGTCCAGAATTGGCACCAACAGCGCCTAAGATTGACAGTATTCAGATTCCTGTTGACAAGATTAAGGTTGTCATCGGTAAAGGTGGCGAAACGATTGACAAGATTATCGCTGAGACTGGTGTCACTATCGATATCGATGAAGAAGGTCTTGTTCAGATTTTCTCTAGTGATCAGGATGCCATTAACCGTGCTAAAGCTATCATCTTTGATCTTGTACGTGAAGCTAAGGTTGGAGAGGTTTATACTGTACCAGTTGTGCGTATTGAAAAGTTCGGTGCCTTTGTTCACCTCTTTAATAAGACAGATGCTCTTGTCCACATCTCAGAACTAGCTTGGGAACGCACTGAGCGTGTCGAAGATGTGGTTAAGGTTGGGGACATGGTAACTGTTAAAATTATCAAAATCGATGAAAAAGGACGTATCGATGCCTCAATCAAGACCTTGCTCCCTAAGCCTGAAAAGATTGAGGACGGGGAAAATAAAGGAGAGCATCGTCACCGCCGTCGTTCTCATCACAAACCACGCCACCATAATGAAAATGGTGAAGCACCGAAAAATCCTGATAAATCAGAAACGAAAGAACAGATAGAAGAATGACAGAAAATCAAGAATTGCAAGCTTTTGATGAAACTCTAAAAGAATTTTTAAAGGAACCAGACCACTTTTTGACCAGTCTGGCTTTGGTTAATCACCTACAACGTACTCCCGTCTTGGCTGCCCAAGACCTCTACGCAGTTGAAGTGGAAGGCAAGAAGGTTGTTCCTGTCTTCACTAATGAACAGGACTTACAATCTTTCAAAGCTACTCAAGAGAGTGCTCGAGAACAGACTTGGATAGAACGTTCAAGCTTAGATATCCTAACACAACTGGTTCAGGCAGAGCTTTTTGGTCTTGCTTTCAATTTAAAAGAGGATGGTGATTTCTCAAATACCACTCTTTTTGCAAGCAGTGAACTTATCCAGTTTATCAACTATTTCACTCAGACCTTAAATAATCTTTTGGGTGAGGAAAATCAAAAGGCAGATTCCAAAGATAAGATTTATCTTGTTCCAGCCTTCATTCACAAACGCGAGGAAGATGGTCAGGATGACCGTCTCTTCGCGACCATGTCGAATGCAGAGGGACAGAGTTATGTGCCTGTGTTTACGAACTTAACGAGCTTTGCAAAATGGTACGGTAACGAAACTTTTGGCCTACCTTTCCGTAAGGCTAAAGGGACGATTTTACAATGGCCACTGTCAGAAATTTACCAGCCTTCAACAGGTGAAAATGAGTTGGATAAGGTTCAAGGTATTGTCATCAATCCGTTTGATGAGCAACCTGAGTTAGTCGATTGGTCTTATTTTGAGGGGGATAGCGAGTAGACCTAGTGTTTACAGCTTTCCACTTTAAAGAAATAATAGGCTACAACAAACAATAATAGCAATAATGATGTAAGGAGTGACCTAAATGGGTTGGTGGAAAGAAAGTATTGATATAGTAAAGAAAAATGACCCAGCAGCTCGGACGAGTCTGGAGGTTCTTTTAACTTACCCTGGATTAAAAGCCTTGGCTGCTCATCGTATCTCACATTTTCTCTGGCGCCACCATTGTCGACTCTTAGCGCGTATGCATAGTCAGTTTTGGCGCTTCTGGACTCAAATCGAGATTCACCCAGGGGCTCAGATTGCTGAAGGTGTTTTCATCGACCATGGCTCAGGCCTTGTCATTGGTGAGACAGCTGTTGTGGAGAAGGGTGCTATGCTTTACCACGGTGTCACTTTAGGTGGTACTGGTAAAGATGTCGGAAAACGTCACCCAACCGTTCGTGAGGGTGCCTTGGTTTCAGCCCATGCTCAGGTCATAGGCCCTATTGAGATTGGAAAGAATTCTAAGGTCGGTGCGGCAGCTGTGGTTGTTGCGGATGTCCCAGAAGATGTTACAGTCGTTGGTGTTCCTGCTAAGGTTGTGCGTGTTCATGGTCAAAAGGACGAAGAAGTTATCCACGATATTGAAGAAGGACGTGAATACTATAGCGAAAAACTAGAAGACCTTCTAAAAGCAGCTAGCTTCCACTCATCACGGCTATAAGGAAAGGAAACGATGAAACTCTTTAGTTCAAAGGTGACTCGATTGACGGTCGTGGGCCCTCTTGCCCTTGTTTACATTGCTTTACATAGAGCAGACTATAGCATGGCAACCTTGTGGTTTTGCATTGCTCTTTTATGGGGTGGTCTTGTTTTTAAGCAACGTCACAAGTAATACTTGAGTTATGAAAAATTTATTCAAAAACAATCCTTTTTTGGTCTTCTATATAGTTGGGAGTTTCCTTTCAGCTATGTCTCTCTTGGCTCAGGGTCAGCTGGTTGCGGCTATATGGATTATCATTCTTGTGATACTCTTGTGTTTATACCTAAACCATATCAAGGATAAAAAATAGTTTCCAGTTAATTGAAAGGAATCTCTAGTGATTAAAATTTATGATACGATGACGCGTTCGCTCCGTGATTTTGTACCTTTGACAGAAAATGTTGTCAATATGTATGTCTGCGGACCAACAGTTTACAATTATATTCATATCGGAAATGCCCGTTCAGCAGTAGCTTTTGATACTATTCGTCGTTATTTTGAGTATTGTGGCTACACAGTCAACTATATTTCTAACTTTACGGATGTAGATGATAAGATTATCAAGGCAGCCAATGAAGCTGGCATTTCAACTAAAGAATTGTCGGACAAGTTTATCGCGGCTTTTATGGAAGATACTGCACAGCTTGGCATTAAACCAGCGACACAAAATCCTCGTGTTATTAACTACATGGATGAAATCATTGCATTTGTGTCAACCTTGGTTGACAAAGGTTTTGCCTATGTCTCTGAAGGTGATGTTTACTTCCGAGTAGCTAAGTCAAACAACTATGCTAAATTAGCTAACAAGACTTTGGAAGATCTTGAAATTGGTGCAAGCGGACGTACGGATGCTGAAACAGAACGTAAGGAGAATCCTCTGGATTTTGCCCTTTGGAAAGCTGCCAAAGAGGGAGAAGTTTCTTGGGACAGCCCGTGGGGACCTGGTCGTCCTGGTTGGCACATCGAATGTTCAGTTATGGCGACTGAAATCCTTGGAGATACCATCGACATCCATGGTGGAGGGGCAGACCTTGAGTTTCCACACCATACCAATGAAATTGCTCAATCAGAAGCCAAAACTGGCAAGACCTTCGCCAACTACTGGATGCACAACGGTTTTGTCAATGTGGACAATGAGAAAATGTCAAAATCCTTAGGTAACTTTGTAACGGTTCATGATATGCTTAAGACAGTCGATGGTCAAGTGCTTCGCTTCTTCCTAGCAACACAACAGTACCGTAAGCCAATTAACTTTACTGAAAAAGCTATTCATGATGCTGAAGTCAATCTTAAGTATTTGAAAAACACCCACAGTCTTCCCTTGACAGATCAGGTGAATCAAGATGAGTTGCAAACTTATCTTGAAGCCTTCCAAGAAGCTATGGATGATGACTTTAATACAGCGAATGGTGTGACTGTTCTGTTTGACATGGCCAAATGGATTAATTCAGGCAATTATGACCAAACCGTTAAGGATGCTTTTGAAAAAATGCTCCAAGTCTTCGGTATTGTTTTCGAAGAAGAAGTCCTTGATGCAGATATCGAAAAACTCATTGAAGAGCGTCAAGCGGCGCGTGCCAACAAGGACTTTGCGACAGCAGACCGCATTCGCGATGAGTTGGCTGCTCAAGGTATCAAACTTCTTGATACCAAGGATGGTGTGAGGTGGACACGTGACTAAACACCTTGATGTCAACCTTATTAATGGTATTGCTCTCGCTTTTGAGGGAGATGCTGTTTATTCCTTGTACATTCGCCGTCACCTGATTTTTCAAGGTCAGACCAAGCCAAATCAATTGCACCGTCTAGCTACACGCTATGTGTCGGCAAAGGCGCAAGCTAGTCTCATTGAAAAAATGCTAGAGCAAGAGCTTTTGACTGAAAAAGAGCTAGATATCTATAAACGAGGTCGTAATGCGAATAGTCACACCAAGGCTAAAAATACAGATGTCATTACCTACAAAATGTCAACAGGCTTCGAAGCAGTCATGGGCTATCTTCATATGACCGAGGATATTGCTCGCTTAGAGGAACTTATTGATTGGTGTATTGACGAAGTTGAAAAAGAAATCTAAAAATTCTGCCGAGAGCAGGATTTTTTGTTATTTAAAGGCTATAAAAATTGTGACAATTAGTTGAAGCTTCAAAATTTAGATTATTTGAGAATCAAAGTAATTCAGCGTCTTGACAATAAAAAATAAGATGAAACTAATATTTAGCACCTTGAAAATGAGAAAGTTAAGGGATGTCTAACACGTGTAAAACCCCGATATTATAGCTTTTTTAATAAAACTAATTTGACAGAAAGTAAAAAAAAAGTCTATAATATTAATAAATGAGGCCATCTAAAAATGAGGAGGTGAATGGAAATAGCTAAGAAAAAAGTTTTCTATACAACTTTTGCTGCTTTGATTTTATCTAGCTTTACGCTTCAAACAGGTAAAGCAGATGAAGTTCAGGTAAAATCTGATGAAGCTAAAATAGATTATGTTAATAGTGAGGCACCGACTCCAGTTGCTCCTCAAGCTGATCTTTCATCGGTAGGAGCTAAGGCAGAGCCAGCGAGTCAAGTAAGTTCAGTAGTGACCTCAACGTCACTGATGGTTGTCTCTTCAAGTGAGACAGATGAGGGGCTTCTTGAGGTACATTCTCAAGTTGATATCGTGGAGACTAGCGTTTCTACGACGACACCTCATTCAGAAGAGGCTCGTGCCCAAGCTTTTGGTGAGGATCGATCAGTAGCGGCGTCTGAACGAGGAGATGCAAACCCAACATCTGATTCTGAACAAGCTAAACCAAATATTGTGCTTACTTATGATAAGTCTCGTGAGGCTACAGCGACTGCAGAGTCACAAGCTGTGACTTCAATGTACAAGAGTGAAAGCACACTATATACATCCGAACTTGCTGGAAATACACATGCAGTTATTGAAAAATCAGAGTATTCTTCACTGGATTCTCATACGACATCTGTAAGTGCGACTCCTACTAGCCAAGCTATTGCAACTTCTGAAGTCGCTTCTGAGTCTGCAAGTACTGCAAGTTCGCTTGCATCTACGGCTCCAGAAACGAGTCAGTTAAATAATAATTCAGAAGATAGCTTAACTGTCCTCACGATTGGTTGGAAAGATTCATCATCAACTTCTGAGGTCTTTGAAACTTCTGAAGTGGTTTCTATGTTGCAAAGTGAGAGTTTGACCTATTCGTCAGAGGTAACCTTTACGGATGGACTCATCTCAGAAATCTTAGCGACTCCAATCACTTCTGAAGTTTACACCGTTGTTCCAAAACGAGACAGTACTGGAGCGCTTCTTGAAGATCAACCTGCTGTTACAGGGAATACAGACATTCTTTATTTAGCACGTGGTGAAATCTTTAACGTCAATTTTGATGTTAACAAGATGGAAGGTAAGAAGATTAAGGGGCTTAATCTAGTCCTTGATGGTAAACAAATTCATCATAGTTACTTTGTTGAAGGAACTCTGGATGAGGTCAATGCTGGTTTGAGTGCCTACCATTTGGCAGAACAAACGACTGGTATTCATAAAATGACCTTTGAGTTGATTGATACGAATAACAATATTCATTACCTGACACAGACTTTTAGCGTCTTCAATGAAGGCGAGCGTCCAGTGACACCTGATAGTTACCGTAGGAATCAGTATTCATCAACGACAACAACGACTGTACCGGTTACTTATAATACCAGTGCAAATAACTATACTGAGACCGCCAATCATATACAAGCTACGGCTGTTAATGAGTTGGCTGAGACAACTAGAGCGTTAACACAGCAATTAGCAGAACAAATTGCTGTGGTTTTGAGTGGTTGGTCTTCAGCGATTTCTGGAAATAGTTCAACAAGCACAGGTTCAATTGATATCTTCCAAGCAGCAGGTAAAACCATTACTCAAGCTGCGAGAAAGATTGCAGAATCAATCTCAGATCCAGATACAATTGGTAAGCAAGCTTTGGCTGCTGCAACTGTTGTTCTAGTTCTCCTAGTGCTTTATCTAGCAGCAATTACATTTATTTAACATGCTTTGCCCTCGTAAGAGGGCTTTTTTTATGATAGAATTAGCTTATGAAAACAACTAAAGAATCAAGTCTAGACATTGTTTATGGTGTGCACGCCGTAACAGAGAGTCTAGAAGCAAATACTGGTAATAAACTCTATATTCAAGATGATCTTCGAGGGAAAAATGTTGATGCCATTAAGGCCTTGGCAGCTGAAAAGAAGGTTTCCATCTCTTGGACACCTAAGAAAACCTTGTCTGATATGACAGGTGGGGCTGTGCATCAAGGTTTTGTTCTTCGTGTGTCAGAGTTCGCTTATTCTGAGCTCTCAGTTATTATGGATAAGGCTGAACAAGAGGAGAATCCTCTAGTCCTCATTTTAGATGGACTTAACGACCCTCATAACTTTGGTTCTATCCTACGTACAGCTGATGCTACTCAGGTGACAGGAGTTATTATTCCTAAGCATCGTGCTGTGGGGGTAACACCTGTCGTTGCCAAGACATCAACAGGGGCCGTGGAGCATATTCCCATTGCCCGAGTGACTAATCTTAGCCAAACTCTTGATAAGCTTAAAGAAGCAGGCTTCTGGGTGTTTGGAACGGATATGGATGGGACCCCATCTCATAAATGGAATACAGCTGGAAAGGTTGCCCTTATCATTGGTAATGAAGGTAAGGGAATCTCTGCTAACATCAAGAAACAAGTGGATGAGATGATTACTATACCCATGAGTGGTCATGTGCAGAGCCTTAATGCCAGTGTGGCAGCAGCAGTTCTCATGTATGAAGTTTATCGAAACCGATTGTAACTATGAAAAAAAGAATACTTCTAGTTGATGGTTATAATATGATTGCCTTTTGGCAAGAAACCCGTCAACTCTTTAAGACCAATCAGCTTGATGAAGCTCGTGAAACATTGCTTCGTAAGCTCAATCATTATGCTAACTTTGAACATATTGATATTATCTGTGTGTTTGATGCCCAGTTTGTTCCAGGGAGCCGTCAGCGTTATGATCAGTATCGTATCAGTGTTATTTTTACTGAGGAAGATGAGACAGCAGATAGCTATATTGAGCGCGCAGCGGCTGAGATGAATACTGTTCAAAATTTAGTTGAAGTAGCAACTAGTGACTTAAATGAACAGTGGGCTATCTTTTCACAAGGAGCTTTGCGTGTTTCGGCGCGTGAGTTGGAAGAGCGTGTCAATACTGTTAAGTCTGACTTAGACAAGATGTCGGCACATATTGACTTAAAGACACCAAAACTACGTCCATGGGACGATGCACAATTAGGGAAATTACAGGACCTTTTAAATGAAATAGAATAGAGGGACATATGACATTTAACATTTTGACAGATTCTACAGCAGATCTAGATGAAAAATGGGCTCAGGAGAATAAGGTAGAGCTCGTTGGTTTGACCATTACGCTTGATGATATTGCCTATGAAACCGTTGGTCCTAACCGTTTAACGAGTGACCGTCTCTTGGAACGTATGCAGGAAGGCAGTCAGCCGACTACTAGTCAAGTGAATGTTGGTCAATTTGAAGAGGTTTTTCGTCGTCACGCCAAAAATGGTGATGCCCTTCTTTATATTGCCTTTTCATCAGTGCTTTCAGGTACTTATCAAAGTGCTGTTATGGCGCGTGACATGATTTTGGATGAATACCCAGAAGCTGTCATTGAGATTGTAGATACTCTAGCGGCAGCAGGTGGGGAAGGTCATCTCTCTATCTTGGCGGCAGAAGCTCGTGACCAAGGTAAGAGCTTATCTGAAACGAAAGCCATGATTGAGGCTATTTTGCCAAGATTACGCACTTACTTCTTGGTTGACGATCTTTACCATTTGATGCGTGGGGGACGTCTCTCAAAGAGCTCAGCTATTATTGGTAGTTTGATTAATATTAAACCTCTCCTTTGGTTAGATGCTTCAGGCAAGTTGGTTCCTCTGGCTAAAATCCGTGGACGTAAAAAAGCCATTAAAGAAATGGTGCTGCAAGCTACTCAGGATATTGGACATAGCACAGCAATTCTCGCTTATGCCAATGATATTGAAGCGGCGGAGAATCTAAAAGAACAATTGTTAGCAGTTGACGACATTGAGCAAGTTCTCATTATGCCACTTGGGCCAGTCATCTCTACCCACGTTGGACCAGATACCTTGGCCGTCTTTACGATTGGTAAAGAAGTTAGATAGAAAAAGTGTCAGATAGGATTTCCTATCTGATTTTTGTTTTCTGAAATGATAGATTAATAGAATATAAAAAGATAATATATACAAAATGAATGATATATTTGACATAACGTAAAATAATGCTATAATGAATCTAGAAAATGGAGGAAACAAAATGAAGAAGTCAAAGAAAAAAGTAGCTAGCAAGATGGATGAACGTGCTCAGTTGATCAGCGGAGAATCTTCTGCTAGAGGTTATTGGATAGCCATGCTTGGTATGTTTGTAACGATTATGGTTGCTAGTAAGACACACTCCGTCGAATTAGTGCAGTCACTATTAATCATCACTTTCTTTGGTTCTATGTGCCTAGTATTAGTTCACAGCGTATCACGTAATGGGCATCCATGGTTGCTAGACAAAAAACTTGAGAAGAAGATGCTTATAATTTCCTGGGTAATGTGTTTTTTGGGAATTTTTATATTGCTAATGGGCCTCTTAAGTCTATTTCAGTCGTTTAAGATAGGGAAGAATCTTATGAGTAGTGTAGCATTTTTGACATTGGGTTTGACCCTTATTTGTGACTGCTGGGTTATTATTAAAAGAATTAAGAAAAACCGTTTGGAAGAGCTAGAAGACGAAGAGTAGGTTTTTTAAATGAAAAATTTAAAAATGAAGTCAGCGCGTGTAGCAAAGGATCTCACTCAACAGGGGTTGGCAGATGCTATAGGAGTCTCTCGTCAGACTATCTCAGCTATTGAAAAGGGAGACTACAACCCGACTATAAATCTGTGTATTGCTATCTGCAAAACTCTGGACAAAACTTTAGACCAGCTTTTTTGGGAATCTGAGGATTAATTTGTACCCCCTTAGAGGTTAATTAGGTATGATTTCTAGTCTTACACCTTATAAAATTAGAGACTAAAAAAATACAAAAAATAAAAGAAAAACACCTCCAAATGACTTGCCTTGGACGTGTTTTTTTGATATTATGTTAAACGGTATTGTTTACCCCATTTGAAAGGCCCCGGAACCTTCCAAATACTTTTCGATGGGAAGGAACACCCATCACTCGTAAACAAAAATCGAACTATATATAGGAGAAATCATGAACAAAACAACATTTATGGCTAAACCAGGCCAAGTTGAACGTAAATGGTATGTCGTTGACGCAACTGATGTGCCACTTGGACGTCTTTCTGCAGTAGTTGCTAGCGTACTTCGCGGAAAAAACAAACCAACTTTCACACCACACACTGATACAGGTGACTTCGTAATTGTTATCAATGCTGAAAAAGTCAAATTGACTGGTAAAAAAGCAACTGATAAGATCTACTACACTCACTCAATGTACCCAGGTGGATTGAAACAAATCTCAGCAGGTGAACTTCGTTCTAAAAATGCTGTTCGTTTGATTGAAAAATCAGTTAAAGGTATGCTTCCACACAACACTCTTGGACGCGCACAAGGTATGAAATTGAAAGTCTTCGTTGGCGGTGAGCACACTCACGCTGCACAACAACCAGAAGTACTTGATATCTCAGGACTTATCTAATTCTAAGAGGAAAGGAGCACTAATATAATGGCACAAGCACAATATGCAGGTACAGGACGCCGTAAAAACGCCGTTGCACGCGTACGTTTGGTTCCAGGTACTGGTAAAATCACAGTTAACAAAAAAGATGTAGAAGAATACATCCCACACGCAGACCTTCGTCTCGTTATCAACCAACCTTTCGCAGTTACTTCAACTGAAGGTTCATACGACGTACACGTTAACGTTGTAGGTGGTGGATACGCTGGTCAATCAGGTGCGATCCGTCACGGTATCGCTCGTGCACTTCTTCAAGTAGATCCAGACTTCCGCGATTCATTGAAACGCGCTGGACTTCTTACTCGTGATGCACGTATGGTTGAACGTAAGAAACCAGGTCTTAAGAAAGCTCGTAAAGCTAGCCAGTTCTCTAAACGTTAAGAATCAGCTACAATACAGCATTTACAACACTTCATGGTTCACACTGTACTGACCCCAAAAAGTTAGACATTTAATTTATCCAAAGGATTTAGTTCTGTA
>OLNS01001231.1_pt1 | contig 20398 bp, 20 predicted proteins | sample 1673031 | NCBI WGS metagenome assembly OLNS01 (sample SAMEA3136748, study PRJEB25190) | human gut metagenome | biome: human gut; feature: human-associated habitat; material: faeces | place: Austria | collected 2013
GCACCTCGCTCGCCGTATCGGCACTTAGAATTATGCGGTATTGCCTAAAACAAAACGAAAGGGGTATTTTTATGTACGGTGTCAGCAAAATCAGCAGCGAGCAGAATATTATGCTTACCACCTTCCCCGCTGCCCAATACAGCGCACAGAGCCTGGCAGAGCATTTGGAGGTGTTTGCCAAGGCAGGTATTGTGGTGGATATGATCTGCCAGAGTGCCCCGCGCGGTACGGCGGTGGATTTCAGTTTTACCACCAGCTACAGCAATTTTGCCGCAGTCATGCAGGCCATCTCGGCGGCTGCCAAGGCCAATCCCCCGCTGATTTCCGGTGGCTATACCAAGATCAACCTGTTTGGTGAGGATATGGTTACCAGTTGCGGAGTTGCAGCACGCGCTTTGGCCGCGCTGGCAAAAGTGAACGCAGAAGTTGTTCTGATCACCACCAGTGACCTTGACATTTCCCTGTTGATCCATCAGGAAGATGAAGATGTGGCACTGAATGCGTTGAATAAGGCGTTTGAGCTGTAAGCGCGTATACAGGGCAAAAGTCTCATATAAAATTAGAACAGCACCCCGGCGGTTTTATCCCTTTTTGTTGGGATATCCGCCGGGGTGCTGTTTTATTTAGGGCAATACCGCATAATTCTAAGTGCCGATACGGCGAGCGAGGTGCGGCAGCTGCTAAGCCAAAAGCGCAGATAATACTGGATGTCTTATCGAGCATTTTGGCAACGCAGATGCCGTGCCGCAGCCGCCGAAGCGGTGCTTAAGCCGTAAGGCGGGAATTGTGCGGTGTTGCCTTAGGTTGAAAATGACTTATATTAAGTTTTGCTTGAAACGATTCGCATGCGGAGATATAACGATGTGCTTCAGGCTTTACCAAGAGTCATTTCCAGGAAATAAACCCACTGTTTTTCCCACCAATACCAGTCGTGGGAAACATCCTGGCCCCAGATGTCAACAATGGGATGGATATCTTTGCTTTCCAGAATATCCCGCAGCTGCAAGGTGGAACGCAGTAGTTCTTCTTCCCACTGGCCCTGGCCGCAGCACATAATGAACTTGTCCGCTTTGGCATACAGTTCTTTGTATGGGTGGTTATCCGGGAAATTGCGCATGTAATCACAGGGACTGTTGCGGTAAACAAGGTCATCCATATAGCCCTTAAAGAACATATCCGCCTGGTATAGGCCGCTCAAGGCAATGGTGCCGTTATACAGGTCGGGACGGCGCAAAAATAGGTTGACGGCATGCCCGGCACCCATGCTGGCACCACCCACAAGAACTTTGCCCATGTGGTCCGGCCCCTGCTCCCGATTGATTTCCAGCGCACGGGGGGTCAATTCCTCGCAGACATAATTATACCAGCGCTCCTGCATTTCAATGCGGGGGCGCGCGGGGCCGTCATTGTCCCAGCTTTCGCGGTCAATGCTGTCTGCCGCGATGATCTGCAGCTTTCCGGCATCAATCCAGGGCGCTGCAAGGTTGCACATGTTGCGGTCTTCCCAGTCAAAAAAGCGGCCGCTCTGGCAGGGAAAAATCAAAATGGGCCGCCCGGCGTGGCCGTATACCTTGAATTCCATATCGCGGTTCAGGTAGCGGCTGTATTCTTTGTAATAACGGATCTGCATGATACTCTCCCGTCTTGTACGGCAAAGCCGCACATTGTATTTTTCGGCAGCGCTGGAATAGCAGCAAACTGCTTTACATCATTTGTAAAAGAACTTTTTATTTAGGCTTAACAACCCCACAAGCGGTTGCATAAACCCTGTGCGTGAGGATTTGAAAAGCCAGTAATAGATAACGGCAGCAGCTTCCCGCAGGTAACAGGTGAGCACACTGCGTAAAGGAATCCCGGCGGGCAGTGCGTGGGCTGTGGTAAAACCAGCCATAGCCGCGTATACCCCGCCGCGGTAGCAGTGGAATGCGTTGGTTACATAGACGACCGGCTCCTGAGCACTGATGCCCTGCTGGGCAAGAATCTCTTTGGCAAAGAGAAAATTTTCCTCGGTGGAAGTGGATTTGCATTCCGCGAGAACGCGCTGGGAATCCAGTCCTTTTTCAATCAGATAATTCCGCATAGCCTGGCCTTCCGGCACCCATTCATCCCTGCCTTGTCCGCCGGTGGTGATGACCAAGGCATCTGGATGGGCAACGGCGTATTCATAGGCTTTGTCGAGCCGGTAACGCAGCAATAGGCTGGGGCGGTCCTTGCGCAGACCAGCACCTAGGACGATCACAACTTTTTCTTGTCCGGTGGCGGGGTTGGCATAGCCGCTGAACGCTACAAAGCCGAGCAGCGCAGCATACAAAATGCCAAACACAAGCAAAAAGACGAACACAATTTTGCCGGGTATGGTACCGTGCAGCCAATGATGGATGGGCTGCTGCCAGATGGCATAGACATCTACTGCTGCGGTAAGCAGCCACACCAACAGGTTGCCCATGTTAAAGTTGGAAGTGAAAACCAGAGAAACGGAATAAATAAACAGCGCCAAGGCCAGCAGGCGGAGCAGAAATAACATGAAATGGTTCAATCCTTTTGTGGTGGTAACGTGTTTCGGCATCATGCCTTGATTTCATTCCATACGCTGCACCCGGCCAGGCAGGCTTTTACATCCAGGGCATCGCATACGGTGTTGGCAATGGTGCCAAAGCAGTACCGGGTGCCAAGGTCAACACCGTGGCGCAGGTTCTTGCCGTAAATCAGGAACGGAACATATTCGCGGGTGTGGTCGGTTGTTTTGGTGTAAGAAGGATCACATCCATGGTCGGCCGTTACCATCAGAATGTCATCGGGGCGCATCTTGTCCATAAATGTGGGCAGCCAATCATTGAATTCGGCTGCTGCTGCGGCATAACCGGCCACATCCCGGCGGTGACCGTACAGCATGTCGAAATCAACCAGATTCACAAAAGCAAGGCCGTCAAAATCACGGTCAGCCAATTCCATGGTCACTTTCAGGCCCTCCGTATTGCCGGAGGTGCGGATGGTTTCGCTCACACCCTTGCCAGCGAAAATATCGTGGATCTTGCCAACGCCGATGGTGGATTTACCAGCCTGCTGCAAAACATCCAGCATGGTATCTGCGGGCGGCACCAGGCTGAAATCATGGCGGCGCGGGGTGCGGGTGAAGTTGGCGGCACAATCCCCGACAAAGGGACGGGCAATCACGCGGCCAACGCCGTATTTGCCAACCAGCATGCGGCGGGCTTCGGCACAGATTTCATACAGCTTTTCTACCGGGACGATCGCCTCGTTGGCGGCAATCTGGAACACGCTGTCTGCGGAGGTGTATACGATCAATGCGCCGGTTTTCATATGTTCCTCACCATAGTCTTTGATGACTTCGGTGCCGGAGTAAGGCTTGTTGCACAGTACCTGATACCCGGTGCGGGCGGTAAACTCATCCAGAACTTCTTTCGGGAATCCATTCGGGAAAGTTGGCAGTGGCTCCGGGCTGAGCAGACCGGCAATCTCCCAGTGACCGATGGTGGTATCTTTCCCGGCGCTGGCTTCCCGCAGGCGGGCATAGCAGCCGACAGGGGCATCCAGCTTTGTGCCACAGGTTACACCGTCCAGATTAAACATGCCAAGGCGGGCCAGTTGGTCCCACTTGAAATTGGGGTGTCCGGCAATAGCGCCCAAAGTGTTGGTACCGGCATCGCCAAAAGCAGGGGCATCAGGCTCGGCACCAATGCCAAAGCTGTCAAGAACGATTAAAAAAATACGTTTTGCCATAGTGTTCAAGCTCCTTGTATTGTACCATGTTCCGCGGGAAAACAAAACGAGAACACGGATTTGTGTAAAAAAGCATGATCCTTTACGCCGTTCGCAGCGATAAGAAACTCAAATGGCTGATTTTTTGTATTGATTTTATTATACCCTATTCCCACCCAAAAGTAAAACAAAACCTTTTATTGTGCTTTGCAGTGTAAATTGAAGAGAAATACAGGATGACAAAACCGCAAGACGTACGTTGTAAAATCTGCACAAAAAATGTTTGCGCAAAGGAATGCGCGGCTTGTACTGGCTTGACCTTTGTATTATAATGTTTGTGTTAAGATGTTGTATGGAAAGTACCTGCTGGAATACTGGACTTAAAACTCTGGCAGATAAAAATCCTGTACAATAGCATATTTTCAGGAGGGGTATTTATGCGCAAAACTAAAATTGTATGTACTTTGGGGCCGTCTACCGACCAGCCCGGCATTCTGCGCCAGCTGCTGGAAAACGGGATGAATGTTGCACGCTTCAATTTTTCGCATGGCGATTACGCGGAACACAAAGGCCGTTTGGATCAGCTGCGCGCACTGAGCAAAGAGCTTGACGTTTCCATTCCGGCAATGCTGGATACCAAAGGCCCGGAGATCCGCCTGGGCGAATTCGAGAACGGCAAGGAGCAGCTGACCGCTGGGCAGAAATTCATCCTGACCTCCCGCAATGTTAAGGGCACGAAGAAAATCAGCTCCATCACTTACAAGGATCTGCCGCATGATGTCAGTGTTGGTGGCCGCATTATGCTGGATGATGGCCTGATTTCCCTGCGCATCGAAAGCATTACCGATACGGATATCGTCTGCACCGTGGAAAATGATGGTGTGATCAAGACTAAGAAGGGTGTCAACGTTCCCGGTGTGCACCTGTCCATGCCGTATATGAGCCAGCGTGACCGCGATGATATCCTGTTTGGTATTGAACAGGGGTATGACCTGATCTCCGCCAGTTTTACCCGCAGCGCACAGGATATTATGGATATCCGCCACCTGCTGGATGAGCATAATGCCAATATCCGCATCATTGCCAAAATTGAGAACCAGGAAGGCATTGATAATATTGATGAGATCCTGAGCGTTGCCGATGGCATTATGGTTGCCCGCGGCGATATGGGCGTTGAAATTGACTATGCCGAAATCCCGTCCATCCAGAAGCACCTGATTGACCATGCCATGCAGATGGGCAAAATCTGCATCACGGCAACCCAGATGCTGGATTCCATGATAGTGAACCCCCGCCCCACCCGTGCAGAAATTACCGACGTTGCCAACGCCATTTATGACGGCACCGGTGCTGTTATGCTGTCCGGCGAAACTGCCGCAGGCAAGTATCCGGTAGAGGCCCTGAAAGCCATGGCAATGATTGCCGAAACCACCGAGAGCGATACCAACTATGAATCCCTGTGCCACCATGTCGGCATGGATTCTACCCGCCTGACCATTAGCGCCGCTGTTAGCCATGCGGCCTGCACCACGGCTTCGGATATCGGTGCTTCTGCCATTATTACGGCATCCAAGAGCGGTGAAACTGCCCGTCTGCTGAGCCGTTTCCGTCCGGATGCCCCCATTATTGCCTGCGTACTGGATGAAACGACATGCCGCCAGATGAACGTTTACCGCGGCGTGACTCCCCTGCTGATGGATTATGCCCATTCGACCGATGAGCTCATCAGCATGTCCGTCAAGGCGGCGGAGGATGCTGGCTTGATTCATTCCGGCGACCGTGTTGTGGTTACGGCCGGTGTTCCCGTTGGCGTTTCCGGAACCACGAATATGATTAAGGTACACTTGGTTGGGGATACCCTGCTGACCGGCATCGGCATCAATCCGGGCCTGAATGCCAAGGGCGAAGTTTGCGTTTGCCGCAATGCCGAGGAAGCCGCCAAGAAGTTCAAGGCAGGTCAGATTTTGGTGGTCCCGTTCACCACCAACGATACACTGCCGTATATGCGCCAGGCCGCCGGTATTATTGCCGAGGAAGCCGGTGCAAATAGCCATTCCGCCATTGTTGGTCTGACATTGGGTAAGCCGGTTATCATTGGTGCAACCCACGCAACCCGTACCCTGAAGGATGGCATGAAAATTTCGATGGACTGTGCCCGCGGTGTTGTACAGGCAATGTCTGAATAAGGAGTAAAAACATGGAACGCATTGCAAGCTTTTGTGTTGACCATAATACCTTGGTTCCGGGCATGTACCTTTCCCGCAAGGATGGAGATGTGCTGACCTGGGATATCCGCATGAAAACGCCGAACAAGGGCAGTTATCTGTCCCCTGCCCGCGCCCATACGATTGAGCATCTGTTTGCCACCTATGCCCGCAACAGTAAATGGAGCGAGCATGTGATTTATGTTGGGCCGATGGGCTGCCTGACCGGTTTCTATCTGTTGACCCGCGGCCTGACGGACGCCGAAGCGCTGGCGCTGACCCAGGAAAGCTTTGCCTGGATGGCAGAGTATGATGGTGATATTCCGGGCGCTTCCGCCGTTGAATGTGGCAACTACCTGATGATGGACCCGGTGGCAGCACGACTGGAATGCAAGGCTATGAGCGAAGTTCTGCAAAAGCTGGATGCCGACCATATGCGCTACCAGGAGAAATAAGGCTCCGATAGCGAAACAGCGTAAAAGGCCAAAAGAATAAAGAAACAAAAAGCACATCCTGACAGGATATGTCACTGGCCAAATGCCGGCAGCAAAACCCTGTTGGGATGTGCTTTTTTGTATAATTTTCTATGAATGGAATGGCAAATCATTCGACCGAACCATATCCGTTCCGGGCACAGATAATCAAGAACTGGTCAATCTGTTCGCCGCTGGTAACCGTGACGATAAAATTATAAATGGTATCAAAGCGGACACGCGTGCTGTTATCTTCCGGTTGGGTCAGGAATACCATATCGACCTGCTCGACCGGCAGCGCCAGATCATAAGCGGCCATGCCGCCTGCCACCGGCTGTACGAACTGGATATCGACCTGCGCCTTTGGTGCGGCAATTTCAAGCAGCGGAGCACTGTCGGTAGCGTATAACTCCATGATAGACTGCGGTTCCCCTGCTGCGCCGGGATTGGCCCAGTAAGAGGCAGTTTTCTCTTCCAGTGTGCAGCCGGATACCTGTACCGTGATGCCAGTATTTGGCAGTTCAGCCTGCCAAACAGGTTCGGTCGTTGATGTGCTGCCGCCGCATGCGGTCAATAGCAGAAAAAGGCATGCGGCAATAAAAGCCCAGAAACGTTTCATAGGATTTACCTGTTATGTGTTATGAAAGAAAATCAAAGGCAATACCGCATAATTCTAAGTGCCGATACGGCGAGCGAGGTGCGGCAGATGCTAAGCCAAAAGCGCAGATAATACTGGATGTCTTATCGAGCATTTTGGCAACGCAGATGCCGTGCCGCAGCCGCCGGAGCGGTGCTTAAGCCGTAAGGCGGGAATTATGCGGTGCTGCCCAAAGAATAACGGCGCTATTCATATGGATCATACGGCCCGGTTGGAATATCAGTGCTCGGTGGTAACGTGCGGGGGCACAAACCGGTGTCCGCCTGTACAAAACCCATCAGCATCCCCAAATGCAGGTGCCAATGCCGGAACTGTGCCAAAATCAAGGTGAAGCGGGTCCAGGTACAGTTTTCCGGCCGCTGCAAAAGATCCTCGTCATGCAAGGAAGTCAGATACAATGAAAGCTTGGCCTTAATGGTATAAAAGTAGTCATCAATCTGGCGGCGGTCCAGGTGGGCTGCGGGGTAAATGGATAGATTCTGCAAATGTGGGTGGTGCACGGGCGGTTCCACAAAATCAGGGTCATCGGGATTAATGAACCACTGATCCAGCTCATGCAGCATATGGTAAATATGCTGCCAGACGGGCGCCCCGCCAAACCGGATGTCCCACAGAGCATCCGGGATGCAGTCCAGAACATTCTGCGTTTCCCAAAGGGCACGCACGGTCATTTCTGTAATTACTACATGGTACGATGTTTCCCGCATGGCTGACACCCCGCTTTTGCTGCTTTGCGTTAGTATACCGCAAAAACGATGGCTTGATACATGGCGGAACTGATGGAAAAGTACGGCTTAAACGCAGCCAGAAATCTCGCGCGGGGTGCGCTTTTTTGCGGCCAACTCTGCCAACGGCTCCAGAAGGCGGCGGTCATCCGGGGCGGCGGCATGGCTTTTGGCCTGGGCCAGCAGCCAGCTGACTTCGCCAGCGGCGGCGCGGCCATATACCTGGGCCTGGTAACCGTTGCAGCAGATACCAACCTTAGCGGCTTCGATCTGGGCGGAATTTGCCCCGGCATACCGGCGCAGAATGCCCTCCTGCGCGGCATGACTGGAGAACAGAGTCTTGATCAGTTGTGCATAAGATGCTGCATAACGCGGCGCAAGGCTGTCTGCAGTGCGAAGTTCAATGCCGTTATGGTTCAGGCAGACATCGTAATAGAACATCGAAAGGATCTGCTCAATATCGCCATGTCCCAAAAAGGAAGGATATACTTCAAAGGCGGATTTGCGCCCAACGCCGACAATGCGCGCCCCATGCCGTGCCACGACAAGCGGCTGCTGTAAAATATAGGCGGCGTAACTTTCAAAGCCAAAATTGGAATCCATCACGTTGGGGTAAATGCCGCAGCGGTCGGGGTCCACATTGTTCCAGATGTGGGTATGAATGCTGTAGTTATGGTTGGATTCCCCCTGGTACAGTGGGACATTGTCCGTCAGCAACGCCAGCAGCGGGGTGATCAGGCAGGCCACACGGAACTTACGGACAAAGTCAGCTTCGCTGGTGTAGCGGATAGTAACGCGGGTGGAAGCGGTGGCCCGCAGCATGACTCCACCCTGATTGCCGGTATTGCGGAAATAGCGGTCCATGATCATATAGCCGCTCTGCGGTACCAACGGCAGAAGCTCCGCCCGGCGGGATGGATGAACCCCTACGGTGCGGGCATACATGTTATTGGCCGCAAGGGCGTTGCACAGGCGGGTAAAGCAGCCTTCGTACACTGCCATAGCCTGCAACACAGTGGGATATGGTGCCAAAGAAATGGTAACCTGGCAGCCGGCCTGGATGGTAATGGTATAACTTGGGCAGCGGAACCCGAGATACACGTTATCCTCCCGCAGGGGCTCATCATGCCCCTGCATGGAGTAAATGACCTGTGCCAGCTGGGCATAATCAACGGGGGTTCCGTCCAAACGGGTAATGAAATGCTCTATCGTAAGCGCAATGGGCAACACACCAGGACGGGCGCAATCCGCCTGGAAATATGCTGTAAGCGCATCAATTTGTTTTTGAAGATTTGCCAATGGGGCCTCCTATACCAGTAAAACAGCGGCGATGAAACAGGATGATATGGTAAATTGAAATCAGCTTTTAAAATAAACATAAAACACCATTATAAATTATTCTACACCATAATGCCCGTAAAATCAATAATCGCTGCGCGAGGTTAAAAGCGGCTGGCAAAGCAAAAACCGCTATCCCGGCGGAATAGCGGCTGAATGTGGACCTTTATTGGAAATCTTTCGCGCAGGGCAGGCCATAAGCGGCATCAGCACTTTGTACGGCACGCAGGATCGCTTCGCTCATAACGCGAGCTCCCAATGCGCCGACAACATCCTGGTCCGCGGCAAGCTTGCCAAGAGATACGGCATAAATGCTGTCACCGTCTGCCGAGGTGTGTACCGGGCGGATGGAACGGGCGTAACCATCGTGCGCCATACCAGCCAGTTTGCAGAGCTGGGTTTTCTGGAACGCTGCATTGGTGAGCACAACGCCGATGGTGGTGTTGCCGACAAACTTGTTTTCTACTACCTCATAGTCTGCGAAAACAACATCCTCGCTGTCCACAAAATGCTTGCAGTCAGGGGTTAGCATACCGGCGACTTTGTGCCCATCACGCCAGTTATAAATATCCCCCAGCGAGTTAACGGCAACAATGGCACCGACTTTCAAATCGCCCAGCTGCACGGCATAGGAACCGATGCCGGATTTCATGCAGGTGCCCATACCGGTCATTTTGCCAACGGAAGCACCTGTTCCTGCACCATAGTTGCCATCGCGGTAATTGTTGTGCTCAGCACCCAGGCAGGCGGCGTAACCCATGGCGGCATCAGGGCGCACATCCATGCGGCCGACCGTCAAATCAAACAGGTCGGACTGGCAGACAAGCGGCACCTTGGTAACGCCGACATCAAAACCAATGCCGCGTTCTTCCAGATACTTCTGTACACCCCCGGCAGCATCCAGACCGAAAGCACTTCCGCCGCTGAGCAGAATGGCATGGATGATCTGTGCGGCTGCCATGGGTTTCAGCAGCTCACTTTCGCGGGAGGCTGGTCCCCCGCCGCGCACATCCAGCCCGGCGGGCGCGCCATCTTTGCCAAACAGCAGTACCGTGCAGCCGGTGGCGGCTTCCGTGTTTTCAGCATTGCCGATCTGCAACCCCTCGAAATCGGTAATTTTAATTTCTTTCATAGCCATAGGTATAAGCCCCTTTCAAAGTGGCAGAATCTTATTTATATTGTAACGCAGAAAAAGGCTATGGGCAAGGAAAAGATGATAAGGCAACACCGCATAATTCCCGCCTTACGGCTTAAGCACCGCTCCGGCGGCTGCGGCACGGCATCTGCGTTGCCAAAATGCTCGATAAGACTCCAGTATTATCTGCGCTTTTGGCTTAGCAGCTGCCGCACCTCGCTCGCCGTATCGGCACTTAGAATTATGCGGTATTGCCATAAGCGTTGATGTTTCCTGCCCGATATGATTGCCAGACGTTAAGCAAGGGCGATGCGCTGGGCAATATAATCGGGAACGGCATCTTCCTCTATGCCAAGGGCATAAGCAAGCTCACTGTACAGCCGTTCCTGCGCCTGGCGGAAATAGCGTTCATCAGCGGCAGTATCATGCTTTTTGTGCTGTACACGGATTTCGTGGCGGTCATGCAGACCTTTTATCATCTTGGCAATCTCGCGGCAGTCACAGGTTTGCAGGGCCTCGCGGCAGCGGCTTTCCCGCTCTTTGGCATCCATGATGGGGACAACTGCATATTGGGGCATTTCCGAAATCAAAGTCTCCGCCTGCGCCCTGTTCAGCGGCTGACGCATCACAACGGTCTGGTTGTCAACGGGGGCATAAATTGTCATGCTTGGCTGTTTGCAGGTGTGCAGCGTGTAATAGCGTTTGCTTTTGTCCGCAAATTTCATGGGCAGTGGGCCGATCCCATCCACTTTGCATAAACCCTGTGCGCCGTAAACGACAATATCACCAACACAAAACATAAAACAAACCTCCCATTCACACTTTTTAACGTCTTACAATACTATTATAGCACAAAACCCAAGGCCTGGGTAAGGCCTTGGGTTTGAAAACATCAATTTTGTGCGTTTTGGCAAGGCTGAGGCAATGGAAAAGAAGAGAAAATGCAGCAAAATTACAGGTTTTCTTTCTTTTTCTCGCCAAAGCGATATTCTGTGCCGTTCTTCAGACGCTGGATGTTGGAACGGTGCAGCCAGATGACATAAGCGCCCATTAACACGCAACATACCGTGATGAACACAAGGGATGCAGCATCGGTGCCCTTCCAGAGCCAGTAGCAGAGCGTGAGCACAGGATACAGTGCAGCAATAATAATGCTGCCCAGGCTGACAATGTGGGTGATAGCAACTTCAACCAGAAAGATTACCAAAAGCACCAGGCAGGCAATCGGTTCGGTGGCTAACGCAGCACCGGCACCAACCAGCACGCCTTTGCCGCCGCGCAGGCCAAAAAAGACAGGCTTGCTGTGGCCCAGCATGCAGAAGATGGCGGCAAGGTAAGCGCCGCAGATCGGCTGCAAAAGCGGCTGGAAATCAGCCCCGGTGCCGGACAGCAACGAAGCAAAGATAAACTGCCCCAGCTTGACGGCAACCACACTTTTGCCCACATCGCCGATGGTAGTGATCACTGCGGGCAGCTTGCCATAGGTGCGCAGCACGTTGGTCATGCCGGCGTTGCCGCTGCCATGCAGGCGGACATCATCGTGGTAAAAAAGTTTGGAAACCAAAACGCCAAACAGCAGGCTTCCCAACAGATAGGCCTGCAATGCTGTAAGCAGGCAGGCTTCCATCAAATGAACCATCTGTTCTCCCCCTCGTGGTCCTCAGCGTGCCGAACCATCGCCGTGCTCACGAATCAGCAGGCGCATCGGTGTACCGGTCAGGCCAAAGTTTTCCCGAATCTGGTTTTCGATATAGCGCTGGTAAGAAAAATGGAACAACGCTTTCTGGTTGACGAACGCAACAAATGTTGGCGGGCGGGTGGAGCTTTGGGTGATATAGAAAATCTTGAGGCGCTTGCCCTTATCAGAGGGCGGCTGCACACGCGCGGTAGAGCGCGCCAGCATCTCGTTCAATGCGCCGGTCGGGATGCGGGTGCCGTTCTGCACGTCCACATACTGGATGGTTTCAAACAGTTTGTCCAGCCGCTGGCCGGTTTTTGCGCTGATGAACAGGATGGGCGCATAAGACATAAAGCTGAAATCCTCTTCCAGCTGCTTGCGCATCTTGTCCATGGTGTAGCTGTCTTTTTCAACGGCATCCCACTTGTTTACAGCAATAATGCAGGCCTTGCCCTGGTCATGGGCATAACCGGCAACCTTGGAATCCTGCTCCGTAAAGCCGACGGTTGCATCAATCATGATAACGCACACGCGGCTGCGTTCCACAGCAGCCAGGCTGCGCAGCACGCTGTAGCGCTCCACACCGCTTTCCACCTTGCCGCGCTTGCGCAGACCGGCGGTATCGGTAAAGATAAACTTGCCGTACTGGTTTTCCACCGTGGTATCAATGGCATCACGGGTGGTACCTGCCTCATTGGCAACAATCAGGCGGTTTTCGCCCAAAATATGGTTGATCAGGCTGGATTTGCCCACGTTGGGGCGGCCAATGACGGCAACAGGAATGCGGTCCTCTTCTTCCTCATCGTTGTCATCAAAGTGCAGGTTTTCACACACGGTATCTAGCAGGTCGCCGGTACCATGGCCATGAACGCTGGAAATCGGCACGATATCGCCAATGCCAAGACTGTAGAAGTCATACAGCTCCATCGGCGGTTCACCGACTTTATCACACTTGTTGACTGCCAGAACCACAGGCTTGCCGCTGCGCATCAGCATACCGGCAATATCCTGGTCCTGGGCGGTAACGCCAGCGCCAATTTCGCCCACCATGATAATACAATCCGCGGAATCAATGGCGATCTGGGCCTGTTCCCGCATATGGGCCAGCAGGCCGTCGTCAATGTTGGGCTCAATGCCGCCGGTATCAACCAGCAGGAACTTATGGCCGCACCATTCGCAATCACAGAAAATGCGGTCGCGGGTAACGCCGGGCGTATCTTCCACAATGGCAAGGCGCTGGCCGGTCAGCTTGTTAAAAAGCGTTGACTTGCCCACATTGGGGCGGCCAACGATGGCTACGATCGGTTTTGCCATAGTCAAATGCCTCCTTACATAATAAAGTTTATGCGGTTTACACCGCAAATACGGGCGGGATTACCGCCCACCAAAAGAAAAATGCAGCTTTTTGCGTTTGGGTTTTGGCTTCAGTTCCCCAAGGTAAGCTTTGCACCCACCGGCACCATCGGTTGGGATAACCTCAATCTCACAGCCAAGGGCCTCCCCCAGCTGCTTGGCGGTGAGATCATCCAAAAAGCGGTCTTTTTCGTCCCGGAGCATCACTTCGGGAACACAAAGAATATTGCTGCTCAAATTGCCCTTGCATTGCTTGATGATATCCGTTCCCGTCACAAGGCCCGCAACGCTGACAGTGCCGCCAAAATAGTCGTTCTGGATGGCGTGTACGGTAACGGAGATCTGCGGGTATTTGGCATGGGTGGCTTCAGCCATTTCGCGGATAAGCGGCGCGGCAAGGGTTCCGGTCACAACATCAATGCTGCGCGGTTCCACATTGCTGCGTGGGAACTGCAGTTCATCCCAGAAGGAATCATGATACATCCGCCACATGCCAACGCCGTCTTCCAGCTGGTCATAGTTGTCATAGAATTCAGCAGGGGGAACTTCCCTCCCCGCCAGCAGATACCATTCATCACTGGGGTAAACAACACTGCGGCCGTACTGTTTCCGGCAGCGGGCACAATATTCCTCCATGATGTCCAGCGTTTCGGCGGCGGACTGCTGGTCGTAAGGCGTCAGCTTAAACAGCCCCTTACGGTAGGCTGTTACACCGGCGGGCACGGCAGCAATACTTTCCACCTGCGGCCGTAGCCGCAACAGGTCGTCCAGCGTGCGGCGTAGCTCGTCTCCATCATTGATGCCGCGGCATAACACCAGCTGGCAGTTCATATCAATGCCGCCTTTGGCAAACACGTCCAGATAGCGCAGGGTTTCGGCTGCGCGCTTGTTTGCCATCATGCGTACCCGCAGCTGGGGGTTGGTGGTGTGCACCGAGATGAAAATAGGGCTGATATGCAGCTTGATAATGCGCTCAACCTCACGGTCCGTCAGGTTGGTCATCGTGATATAATTGCCATACAAAAAGGAAAGACGTTCATCGTCATCCTTAAAGTAAAGCGGTTCCCGCATACCAGGGGGCAGCTGGTCAATAAAACAGAACATGCAATGGTTAGCACAACTGTGCTTTTCATCACCAAGGTATGTTTTGAAATTGCAGCCGAAAGGCTCATATTCCCCTTTTTCAACAGAAATTTGCTGCTGTGCACCATTCTGGCAGATCGTCAGAGTGAAATGCGGCGCAGAGGTATAGAACTGATAGTCCAATGCATCGTTCAGGGGGTTACCATCAATGGCCAACAGCGTACAGCCAGGTTTCAAGCCCAAACGCTGTGCGGGGGAATGTTCATCAACACTGACAAGATGTAGCGGCATGGTGGCAGCTCCTTTCCGGCAGAATAAAAAATGGGGATAAACAAGAAAAAGGGAGAGGCACAGCCCCTCCCTTTAAGAAGCAATTAAGCCTCTTTGCTAACCTTGACAACTTCGACGCCCTTGTAGTAGCCACACTTGCCACAAACCTGATGGGGCACCTTGAGTTCGCCACACTGAGGACATTTCACCAGCGTAGGAGCCTCCAGCTTCCAAACGTTAGAACGGCGTTTATCGCGACGGGCTTTGGATTGTTTTCTCTTGGGTACTGCCATTTTTAAGCACCTCCTTGGTGAAATTCAACTAAGCAGTTGTTTTAATATGCTAAGCCGGGCATCTGCAGGGGCAGCTTCGTCTGCCGGTTGGCAGTTACATCCTGCCGCCTTCCTTTTGCCACAGATGGGGCATAGGCCTTGACAATCGGGGCTGCATAAAAGTACCCGCGGAATTTTGAAAATCAATTCCTGGTACACGAGCTCCCGTATATCCAAGCAGCCTTTTTCATCCAGCGGTAACTCAAAGTCCGGGTCATCAAGCTCACGCTCTTTGACAAAATAATCCACACTAAAATTATAACTCTGGTGAATGGGCGTAAGGCAACGTGCACATTCGGCATCAGTTTCAGCGGCAATCGTCAGCTGCATGGCCACACCATCAGCAGTGGGCACAGCCTGAAAAGAACCTGTGACCGGTTCACGGATCACACTTCCATCAAAATTTTCTGTGGAGAAATCTTCAGAAAATTGCGCTGTATAGGGCGTTTTGCCCGTTTTGAAATAGTTCCGAATATCAAAGCGCATAGTTACACCTCAAAAGGTTGCTTATCTAGTATACACAAGTCGACCCATCTTGTCAACAAAAAAACAGAAAAAAGTAAAAGAATTTGATTTTCCCACTCTTTTCAATCGGATGGGCAGCTGTATTGCGGCAAAAGCCACTGCTTTTGCACGGCATACCAAAGGGGCAGGCTCTTGCAGCGCCTGCCCCCAGTTACTTAAAGGACAATGCTTTTACAGGTACTTCTTGATGCCTTCCGGCAGAGAAGCCTGATCAGCGGATACGGTCACAACAACCTCAACACTATTGCCTGCAATCTTATCAATCTCAGCCAGGACCTTGGCGGCTGCATCCATGTTGTGGTCAACGATTTTCAGGATGCCGTCAATGAACAGTTCGGTGATATCATAGTTACCAGCCAGAACACCAGCAACAAAACCGTACAGCATATCAGCGCCGTTGATGTCGTATTCATCGGCGTCCAGCAGGCGGGCTGCGTGGTTAATCTCGGTGGTAAGTTTCATGGACTTCTCAATAACAACGATGTTGCCGGAAGTGGTCTTGGTTGCGTTGTTGATCATATCGATCATGGTCTTGGTTTTGCCGGAGCCTTTGGCGCCAACGATCAGTTTAATCATAAGAAGTGACCTCCTTTATATTGAAGCGGAAACAGGCATTAGCCAAGCTTTGCCTCCAGCTCCGCTTTGCGATCCTCATAACCAGGTTTGCCAAGCAGGGCAAACATGTTCTTTTTGTAGCTTTCCACGCCGGGCTGGTCAAACGGATTGACGCTCAGCAGATAACCGGAAACAGCGCATGCTTTCCAGAAGAAGTAAATCAGGTAGCCAACATTATAAGCATCCAGAGAATCTACTTCAATCACGCCGATCGGCACGCCGCCATCATTATGGGCCAGAATGGTGCCTTCCATGGCCTTGCGGTTTACAACGCTCATGTTCTGGTCAGCTAGGAAATTCAGACCATCAAAGTTGCCTTCCAGCGGTTCAATGTAAAAATCCTCACGGGTATTCTTGATATCGACATAAGTCTCGAACATCGTGCGGCTACCATCCTGCAGGAACTGGCCCATGGAGTGCAGGTCAGTCGAGAAGATGCAGGAAGTCGGCATCAGACCTTTCTGGTCTTTGCCTTCGCTTTCGCCAAACAGCTGCTTGTACCATTCGTTCATCATGGTAAAGTCGGGCTCAAAAGCGGCCAGGGTTTCCACAACCTTGCCCTTGCGGTACAGAATGTTGCGGGTCATCGCATAACGATAAGCATCGTTATCCTTGCTGCAAACGCTGTAAGCTTCGCGGGCATCAGCAGCACCTTTCATCAGGGCATCAATGTCGATACCGGCACAGGCGATGGGCAGCAGACCAACGGCAGTCAGAACAGAGTAACGGCCGCCAACATCATCAGGAACAACAAAGGTCGGCCAGCCCTGTGCATCAGCCAGCTGCTTCAGGGTGCCTTTGGCACGGTCAGTGGTGGCATAAATGCGCTTGTTCGCCTCTTCCGGGCCAACGGAATCTTCCAGCAACTTGCGCAGAACGCGGAAGGCCAGAGCAGTTTCGGTGGTGGTACCGGATTTAGAAATAACATTGATGGAGAAACGCTTACCCTTGGTCACCTTAATGATGTCGTTCAGGTAAGTGGGAGAAATTGTGTTACCGCAGAAATAAATCTTCAGGCCGTCCTCGGTATCGTTGTGATACAGACCCTTGACTGCTTCGACAACAGCGCGTGCGCCCAGGTAAGAGCCGCCGATACCGGCGACCAGCAGCACATCGGAATCTTCACGGATCTTTTTGGCTGCTTCCTTGATACGGGCGAACTCTTCCTTGTCATAATTAACAGGCAGGTCCAGCCAGCCCAAAAAATCATTGCCAGCACCGGAACGGGATTCCAACTGCTGGTGGGCAAGCTCGACCTGCGGGAAGATCGTATCATATTCTTCGGGACGGATAAACTTTGCAAGATGTTTGCCATTGTATTTGACACTCATCGCTTAAATCCTCCTCATCCATAATTTAGTAACTTCATGATACAGTTTTTGCGCTTGATTGTCAAGCCAAAACCTGGCGTTTTTCATTCGTTTTGCACAAAACCTTACGCTGTAAGCCATAAAGCATTGACAACACGCCGGAAACAACCGCTAAAACTGCGCGCGTCAACGGGTTTTGCCGCAATAATTGGACAGCTTTGCAAAATGCCCTGGCTGTTTTTGATGTTTAGGCTGCCGATAACCGAACCTTCCCGGATGGGAGCCTCCAGCGTTTGCGGAAGTTCAACTTCAGCTTGCAGGGTGCTGCCCTGCCCTTTTACGGCCAGGCAGCGCTCCGGCGCGGTGTAACATAGTTCCAGCGCGGGCTCTTCACCCTTCTGCACGGGCAGTGTTTTGGGGGCGTCTGCCGGGATGGGAACCAGCGCACTTTCAAACATAGCGAAGCCATAATCCAGCAGGCTGGTGGCAGCGGCAAAGCGCTCCTTGCCGCTGGAAGAACCCAGCACAACAGCAATCAGCCGCAAATCATCCCGCGATGCACTGGCGGAGATGCACACACCGGCCTTGCCGGTTGTTCCCGTTTTCAGCCCGGTGATGCCATTATAACTTTTCAGCAGTTTGTTGGTGTTCACCAGTTGGGTTGCACCGCCGCGCAGGGTATCCATCCATACAGTGCAGTAATTTTCAATTTCCGGGTGGTTCAGCAGCATTTCCCGGCTCATGATGGCGACATCGCGCGCGGTGGAAAGGTGGCCGTCTTCATCCAGCCCGCAGGCATTGCGGAACGTGGTGCTCTGCATACCCAGCTCTTTGGCGCGGGCGTTCATGCGCTCCACAAATACCGGCTCGCTGCCACCAATAAATTCGGCAACGGCTACTGCGGCATCATTGGCGGAGGAAATACAGATGGCTTTCAACATTTCATCTAATGTCAGCTGTTCGCCGGGTTCCAGCCAAATCTGGCTTCCACCCATATGATAGGCGTGTTCGGATACGGGGACGGTATCACTCAGGCTGACCTTCCCTGCTTCCAGTGCTTCAAAGGTCAACAGCAGCGTCATAATCTTGGTGATGGAGGCGATTAGGGCGGGACTCGTCGGCGTTCTTTTCATATAAGACTGTGCCGGAATCTTCATCAATCAGGATAGCCGCCTGGCAGGGAACATCAAAATCCCGATCGGTGGCCGGGTTAATATCCAGCGCTGCACAGGGCAGCGCATTCAAGATAAAAAATAATCCCAAAATCAGGGCTGCAACCCGCTTTTTCATGACCAAAGCCTCCCCTGCCATCGTCTTTGGCCGGGCGCTGCCCGGCAAGAATGTTTTTTGCTTTGGTGATATTGTATGCGGTATAAGGGATGTTTATTGCAGCCGCATGGTATTACCGCTCATCTTTTTCTGTGTGGGCGGTGGAGCCTTGTCAGAATGGGCAGATTCTATTATAATACTGATAGAGCGTTAACCAATAGAAGGACGGAATACGATGAGAGTTTGTTTTTATACCCTCGGTTGTAAAGTCAACCAGAACGAAACGGGTGCGTTGGCCCAGCTGTTTGAGCAAAATGGTTTTACCGTAGTGGAAGAAAAAGACGGTGCGGATGTTTATGTGGTCAACAGCTGCACCGTGACGAACTTTGGCGACCAGAAAAGCCGCAAATGGCTGCGCCGCGCCAAACGCGAAAACCCCGGCGCGGTGACAGTTCTGACGGGCTGTTACCCGCAGGCGTTCCCGGAAGAAGCCGCTAAAATTGAAGAAGCCGATGTGGTAACGGGTTCCGGCAACCGCCACGCCATTTTGCAGGATGTGCAAAAAGTGTTGAACGGCGAGGAAACCAAGGTGGTGGACATTCGCCCGCACCAGAAGGGCGAAAGCTTTGAAGAACTGCCGATGGACCGCTTTGCAGATCACACCCGCGCATTTGTGAAGGTAGAAGATGGCTGCAACCGCCGCTGCGCTTATTGCGTGATTCCCCGCGCCCGCGGCCCGGTGCGCAGCCGCAGCGAAATAAGCATTCTGGAAGAACTGCGCCGCCTGGCGGCATCCGGTTACTGTGAAGTTGTGCTGACGGCAATCAGCCTGCCCAGCTATGGCAAAGATACCGGAACGGGCCTGGCGGAGCTGGTGGAACATGCGGCGGCTGTGGCGGGCATTGAGCGCATCCGCTTGGGCAGCCTTGACCCGGATATGCTGACGGATGACGATATCCGCCGCCTGGCTGCTGTGCCGAAGCTTTGCCCGCAGTTCCATCTGAGCCTGCAAAGCGGCAGCAGCAAGACTCTGCGCGCCATGCGCCGCCCTTATACCACGGAACAGTATGCCGCCGTTGCCGCAAAGCTGCGAGAAGCTTTTGGCGAGGAAAACGTGAGCATTACGACCGATGTGATTGTGGGCTTTCCCGGTGAGACGGAGCAGGATTTTGAGGACAGCATGGCATTTGTGGCAGGACAGCGCTTTTTGAAAGTACATGTTTTCCCCTATTCTCGCCGCGAAGGAACGCCCGCGTTCGATTTTCCGAATCAGGTTCCGGAGCATGAAAAGGAATCCCGCAGCCGTCGCATGACCGCCGCTGTGGAGAAGGTACGCGCAGAACTGGCCCATGCAGCACAGGGGCGCACGGCACAGGTGCTGCTGGAAACCCCACTGTCCTCCACCTTGTTCACCGGATACACCAAACAATATCTGCCAGTTGTGGTCAATGCGCCGGGGCACAAAAGCGGTGAAATCGTGACCGTAACACTGGGTGAATGGGACGGCAAGCGCTGCCGCGCCCAGGCACAGTGATGGACAAGGCGGGAAAACATAAAATTTGCGCGGTTTTTTCTTGAATTTCCGGGTTTTCCTCTTGTAATAAAGGCGGTTTCTTGGTAAAATCTTAACAGGAGCCGTATCGTTATTATTTTAACTTAGGGCAATACCGCATAATTCTAAGTGCCGATACGGCGAGCGAGGTGCGGCAG
>OLNS01001267.1_pt1 | contig 19990 bp, 16 predicted proteins | sample 1673031 | NCBI WGS metagenome assembly OLNS01 (sample SAMEA3136748, study PRJEB25190) | human gut metagenome | biome: human gut; feature: human-associated habitat; material: faeces | place: Austria | collected 2013
CGAGCGACGCCAGCGCAGAAAACGCAGGTAGTTCAAAAGCTGAGGCAAAGACATTCTCTGGATATTCTTCTCTCAATCGCTCAACTACCCCGTGCCACTTTCTACTACCATCTGAAGCGGATGAACAGTGCAGATAAGTATAAAGCTGTCAAAGCGGAGATCACGGCCATCTACCACGAAAACAAAGGAAGATACGGCTATCGCCGCATTACAGCAGAACTTCACAAGCGCAATTTCCTCCTGAACCACAAGACTGTCCAGCGGCTTATGAAGGAGCTGGGTTTGGTTTGCCGTGTCAGGATGAAGAAGTATCGTTCTTACAAGGGTGAAGTTGGCAAAATTGCGCCAAATCTGTTAAACCGGGACTTCCGCGCCGAAAAGCCAAACCAGAAGTGGGTCACCGATGTGACAGAGTTCAGTTTGTTTGGAGAGAAGCTCTATCTCTCGCCCATCCTTGATCTGTGCAGCAGCGATCTGGTCAGCTATACCATCTCCGACCGTCCTGTTCTGAGTATGGTTACGACTATGCTGAATAAGGCTTTTGAGAAGATACCGGATGGAACCGGGTTGATCCTTCATTCTGACCAGGGCTGGCAATACCAGCACAAGCAGTACCAGCGAATGCTCCAGAAGAAAGGTGTTCAGCAGAGCATGAGCCGGAAAGGCAACTGTCTGGACAACGCTGTGATAGAGAATTTCTTTGGCTTACTCAAAAGTGAACTGTTGTACTTACAAGAGTTTCAGTCCATGGAACACTTCAAGCAGGAACTCGTTGAATATCTGGATTACTACAACAACCGCAGAATCAAGGCAAAGCTAAAGGGCTTGCCGCCTGCAATTCACAGACAGCAAGCCCTTTCGGCTGCTTGAACAATTTTTGCTTCAAATTATTGTCTAACTTTTTGGGGGCACTTCAACTTAAGTAATCAGGGGCTTTTTGTATGCAAAATGCCCTTTGTCTATGTGCTGGACAATGCGGTGGTCTGCAAGGTAAAATGCGTAGGAAGCGAAAAGCTGGCGGATTGTACCCCACCAGTATGCCAAGAAACCGAGGACGCAGAATGACCGGCAAAGAGTTTGAACAGATCATCCGCATAAGCTTCGAACGAAAAAAAGTTTACGAACTTGATAATCGACAAGAAGCTGTTCCGGAACTTTGCGCACGTCTATTGCAAAAGCGCAGTGCGCCCTGGCATGTTTTATTATAACTTAAAGAAAAAGACCGAAGTTGTAAAGCCCTTTTATGGCTTTTACTTCGGTCTTTCTTTTTTAGGGGATGTGCAACAGCCCCGTCCTGTTTTTCCGCTTGATGTGTATGCACCGAAAATCATTTTTCAAACAGATGCAGCAGATATCCGTAGCCCTCGGCTTCCATTTTTTCATAGGGGACGAAGCGCAGGGCCGCGCTGTTGATGCAGTAGCGCACGCCGTTGGGCGACTCCGGGTCGCCGGTGAACACGTGGCCGAGGTGGGAGTCTCCGGCGCGGCTTCTGACCTCCGTGCGGCGCATCCCGTGGCTCAGATCCTCTTTTTCCACTACGGCAGGGCCCTCAATGGGCTTTGTAAAGGCAGGCCAGCCGCAGCCGCTTTCGTACTTATCCGTGGAGGAAAAGAGCGGCTCACCGGTGACGACATCCACATAGATGCCCTTTTCAAATTTATCCCAGAACTCGCCTGTGAAAGCGCGCTCTGTGCCGCTTTCCTGCGTAACACGGTACTGCTCCGCCGTCAGCTTGTCCCGGATGGATTCCGCCGCGGGCTTCTGATAGTCGCCCGGATCGATGCGCAGCCGGGAAAACAGCTCCATCTCCGCGCGCGGGATGTGGCAGTAGCCGTTCGGGTTCTTTTCGAGGTAGTTCTGGTGGTACTCCTCGGCGGGGTAATAGTTCTTGAGTGGACCTGTCTCCACGAAGAACTTTTCACTGCGTCCCCGCTCGATCTCCGCGATGCGCTCCACCGTTTCCTTCGCGCTTTCGTTGGTGTAATAGACACCGGTCTGATACTGACTGCCCCGGTCGTTGCCCTGCTGGTTCTCCACCGTGGGGTCGATCACATAGAAGTAGGCCAGTAGCAGGGCGTCGAGACTCACCTGCCCGGGGTCATACTCCACCCGCACGGTCTCCCGGAAGCCGGTGTTCCCTTTGCAGACGGTCTTGTAATCGGCGTCCGCCCTGCAGGTGCCGTTGGCATAGCCGCTCTCGGCATCGATGACGCCGGGGATGGACTGCATCAGCTGTTCCATGCCCCAGAAGCAGCCGCCCGCCAGATATATGACATTTTCCGTGGTATCCATATACATGATTCCTTCACCGGACATATCAGAGGGCTGTCCGGTCATTTCCTTCTCGTCCGTTTTCTGCGGCATATTTTTCTGCCCGGAGGCGCAGCCGCTCAGCAGCAGTACCGCGGTGAGCAGAAGCGGCAATACTCTCCGATACATGGTGTATCCCTCCCTCCTGAGGAGATGAATCCGTTTGTCAGCCCACATCGGCGGCAAGAGCCTGGTCGATGAGCTTTTGCAGCGTCTCTGCCTGCTTCTTTTCCGTGAGGGCGCCTACGATGGGTTCACCCACGATATTGCCGTTGCGGTCAACCACGTAGGTGGTGGGATAGGCAAAGATGTTGGTGGTAAACTTTCCCGCCTCACCGTCGGAGTCAAAATACACATTCTGATAGGTGGCGCCCTTCTTGGCAAGCACATCCTTCGCCTCGGAAATTGCCGTTTCGTCGCCGTCCAGCGTGAAGGTGTTGACGCCGATGAGAGAGCCGCCCTTCTCCGCCAATTCCTTGTTCAGCGCATCCAGATCGGAAAGTTCGCCTACACAGGGATTGCAGGTGGTGAACCAGAAATTCACCACGGTGACGGCGTTGGCGGAGAACAGCTCGTCGCTCTTCACCGTGTTGCCGTCCAGATCTTTCCCTTCAAAGGCGGGGAACTTCTGCATACTGCCGTCGTCGGGAGGGTTGCTCGTGTCGCTGCCCGCGGGCATGCTCATATCGCCGTCCGTGGATTTCTGCATGATCTCGGGATACTTCTCTTCCAACTCGGTCAGCCTGTTTTCAATATTGCTGATCTCCGTGGCTGACTCCTTCAGCCACTCATACTCATTGTCGGCGAACTGCTCTTTAGCGGCCTCGATGGTATCCAGCAGGAAGTCGCCGTAGTTTTTCCCGTCCTCGACCATGGCCATGCCCTTGTCAGCCTTCATAAAGACCTTTTCCCACAGCTCGGTATTTTCCGACAGGATCGCGTTCTCCTGCTCCAGCAGCTCCTTGTGCAGGGTGAGCGCCTCCTCGGCGTTTTTCGGCTCGTCAGTCATGGCGGAGCCGTTGCCGCTCATGTCGCCCATCTTGTCATTGTTCTTCGTGCCGCAGGCCGCCAAGGCCAGCAACATCAGTACGGCAAAAGCCAGTGCAAAAATTCTCTTCTTGTTCATTTTGATTCCTCCATCGTTGTTTTCTTTGTTGTTTCTTTCCCGTTGCCGAAGCTGTAGCGGAAGCTCACGGCGTTCGTCGGACAGGCGCGGATGCACATCCCGCAGCGGATACACTCAGTATGGTTGGGCGTTTTCGTCACGTCCACATCCATCTTGCAGGCTCTGGCACATTTTCCGCAGGAGACGCACTTATTCTTGTCCACCTTCATCTGGAAGAGGGACACCCGGTTGAACAGCGCGTAGAATGCGCCAAGCGGGCAGAGCCACTTGCAGAAGGGACGGTAGAACAGCACGCTCAGCACGATCACCGACAGCAGAATGCTGAATTTCCATGTAAACAGCTTGCCCAGCGCCGCCCGGATGCCGGAATTGGCAAGGGACAGAGGAATGGCCCCCTCCAGCACGCCCTGTGGGCAGAGGTATTTACAAAAGAACGGATTACCCATGCCTACATCGTTTACAAGGAACGCCGGCAGCAGGAAGACCATCACCAGCAGTACAGCGTACTTGAGATAGGTCAGGGGCTTGAGTTTCTTTGTGGAGAGCTTCTTCGTCGGGATTTTATGCAGCAGTTCCTGAAACCAGCCGAAGGGACACAGAAAACCGCAGATAAAACGTCCCAGCAGGACTCCCAGCAAAATGAGGAAACCTGTGATATAATAGGAAAAGCTGAACTTGGAAGACCCAACCACCGCCTGAAACGCACCGATGGGACAGGCACCGGAGGCCGCTGGGCAGGAGTAGCAGTTCAACCCCGGCACGCAGACGTTTTTCCCTGCGCCCTGATACAGGCCTCCTTTGAGGAAGTTCGGCAGGTGCAGGTTAGTCAATAAGACTGCCCCCGCCTGTATCCAGCCCCGGAAGCGGGACAGAAGTTGTGACGCGCCCGAAGATTTCTTACCCAATGCCCACACACTCCAGACATAATTTAATTGCTTTGCTCAGCACCGTCGCCGTCTCGCCGCGCCATACGCCGAAACACAGCATAGCGATACCAACAACCAGCAGCGCGGCCTGCACGGCCGACTTTTTTACATGGCTCAATTCCATCACCCTTTCACTTTTTCTGCCACCATCATAGCGCAAGAGAGTTAAAGTCACTGTTAAGAACGAAAATTTAACGCAAACCTTATCTAATTTTGCTATAATTAAAACGACATAAAAAAGAATAAAAAAGGAGGGCTCTCATGCACCTTTTAGTAATTGAAGACGAACGCGCCCTGTGTGAAACCATCGTCCGCAGCCTACGGCGCCAAGCATACAGCGTGGACTGCTGCTACGACGGGGAGAAGGCGTTGGAGCTTCTGGGCGTGGAGCGCTACGATCTGGTGCTGCTGGATCTGAACCTGCCGGGGAAGGACGGCATGACAGTGCTGCGCACCCTGCGGCAGACCGACCGGGAGACAAAGGTGCTGATCCTCTCCGCCCGGGGTGAGGTGGAGGACAAGGTGGAGGGGTTAGATGCCGGGGCCAATGATTATCTGGCAAAGCCCTTTCATCTTGCCGAGCTGGAGGCTCGCATTCGCAGCCTGACCCTGCGGCAGTTCACCCAGCAGGATGTACTGCTGACCTGCGGGGGCCTGACCTTTGACACCCGCTCCCGTACCACCACCGCCAACGGGCAGACGCTGACGCTCACCCGCAAGGAAACAGGGATACTCGAATACCTGATGGTGCATCAGGGACGGCCCGTGAGTCAGGAGGAACTGATGGATCACGTTTGGGACAACAGCGTGGACAGCTTCAGCAATTCCATTCGCGTCCACATCTCCGCCCTGCGCAAAAAGCTCCGCGCCGTGCTGGGCTATGACCCCATCCGCAACCGCATCGGCGAGGGCTATCTGATGGGAGGCGAGGAGGAATGAAGCGGCTTTCCTTGCAGTGGCGCATCACACTGATGTCCGTCCTGCTCATCGGCATCACCTGCGTGGTCATGAATTTGCTGCTCTGCTCCTCCGGTGTGTACTATATGGACACCATTGCGGACAGCTTACAGGGCGGCAGCACGGTGATCCTGAATGAGGGCGGAGAGGCGAGCTTTGACCCGGAACTCATAGCGCCCAACGAGGAGTTGACCATCGTCGTCGATGGGGCGCAGGGGAGCTTCCGCACCACCAACTGGTACATCACGGCTGTGGTAACGCTACTCAGCGGTATGCTGACCTATTTTGTCAGCGGACGCGCGCTCAAGCCCCTGCGCAGCTTTGCCTCGCATGTGGAGCAGGTGCAGCTGAACAATCTTGCCGATATGAGGATCGATGAAGACGTCATTCCAGAATTCCAGCAGTTGAGCCACTCGTTCAACCAGATGCTGGAGCGGCTGAACAATGCCTTTGCCGCCCAGCGGCAGTTCACAGGCAATGCCGCCCACGAGCTGCGCACGCCGTTGACGTTGATGCAGGCGCAGCTGGACCTGTTTTCCTCAGAGCACCCCGACGTGCTGCCGGAGACTGCGGAGTTTCTCGCCCTCCTGCGGGAGCAGACGGAACGGCTGACCCGGCTGACCAAGACCCTGCTGGAGATGAGCAATCTGCGGCAAGTGGCACGGAACGAGCAGATCCAGCTCGCTCCTATGATCGAGGAGATCTTTACGGATCTCGCGCCACTGGTGGAAAAGCGCGGCATCACGCTGGAGGCGGATGGCGACGGCGTTATGACCGGCAGCGATGCGCTGATCTACCGGCTGATCTTCAACCTGACAGAGAACGCCGTCAAGTACAATCGCCCCGGCGGCTCGGTGAGGGTCTGCGTCATACAGGAAACGGAAAAACTCCTGATTCGCGTTTCCGATACCGGCTGTGGCATTCCGGAGGAGTATCAGCAGAGCATCTTCCAGCCCTTTTTCCGTGTGGATAAGTCCCGCAGCCGCGAGTACGGCGGTGCGGGGCTGGGGCTCTCGCTGGTGTGGGAGATCGCCGATCTCCACGGCGGCTCCGTTTGGGTGGAGGAGAGTTCGGAGAAAGGCACCACCATTGCGGTGGAGCTGCCGGTACAGTGATATTGCACTTGAGATCTCCGGTGAGCAGTTTGCAGAATACAGAATCTGTATCTCGTTACAAATAAATAGGCTGTGCAGCGGGAGCGACTTTCGGGTCGCTCCCGACTTTTACTGTGTTTCCGGTTCCCAAACCCGAAAAGGAAAGATGCGGTGGTTGGCAAAGTGAAATTGTCAGAAAGCGAAAAGCGCTGTGACAACGACCCCATAGCGTACGAAGAAAGCGATGAAATGCTTAACAAAAAATCCACCGGGGGCGTTCTGCCCCCGGCGGAAATAAGTTGCGCTTATGACGTTAGATCGGCGTTGGATATGCCGTTTAGTTATCCATATCCTCAAACGCTTCCAGCCCTTTTTTGGCCTCTGCCTTGGCGTCGCCGTGCTTGACGAAGCACATGGTCACAAAGCTCAGCGCCACAAACAGGGCGGCGTAGGGGAACAGCACACGGTAGTCAATGGCCCGCATCAGGGAGCCGGCCACGATGGGGGTTACCACCTGGGCGGCCATCGAGAAGGTGTAGTAGTACCCGGTAAACTTGCCGATGTCGCTGCCGCGGCACATCTCCACCACCATAGGCAGGGAGTTCACGTTGATGGCGGCCCAGGCAAGGCCCACCAGCGCAAACACCACGTACATAATGGGCTGGATGGAACTGTAAGTGGTGGTCAGCACGTAGCCCAGCATAAAGCAGGCGGCCAGCAGCACGATACCGCACTGAATAGTCCGCTTGCGGCCGATCTTAGCGGCCAGCGCACCGATGGGAATGTACGAGACAATAGCGCCCGCCGTGGCAACCAGCAGGCAGGTGGAGGCCCCGCCCAGGCCCTCGCCCATGACAGCCTCCACATACTTGGTAAACCACGTAGTAACGCCGTTATAGCCAATGAACCACAGCGAGATGGACACCAGCAGAAAGCTCAGGCTGCGCTTGACCGGCGCAGGCAGCACCTCGTGGCCGGTGCCGTCGTCAGTGGCAAGGTTCCACTCGGGATGAACGGCTTCCAGCTTTTGGTTTTCTGCTTCCAGCTTGGGCTCCTTGATGGTCAGATACAAAACGACCACCGCCACAACCATGATCATCGAGACGATGAAGAACAGCGGCCGGTAGCTGACATGCTCCACGCCCTTGGTTTTGGACGCCGGGTACAGCACAGCCGCCAGCCCCAGGTACAAAATGCCGCCCACGGCGCCCATCAGGTTGATGATGGCGTTGGCGCGGCTGCGCAGGGGCTTGGGGGTCACGTCGGGCATCAGGGCCACGGCGGGGGAACGGTAGGTGCCCATGGACACCAGCAGCAGCCCCAGCACGATAATGAACAGCACTAATGTACCGGTGCTGGGGCTGGCGGCGTAGCGGTCGTCCAGCAGCGGGATCAGGTTCATCAAGATGGCTGCCGCTGCGGTGCCGCCCACGATAAACGGCATGCGCCGCCCGATGCGGGTGCTGGCCTTATCGGACAGCGCCCCGAAAAACGGCAGCAAAAACAGCGCCAGTACGTTGTCAGCAGCCATAATGGCACCGGCAAAGGTTTCGTTCAGCTTAAAGGTGTCGGTCAGAATTAAGGTCATAACGCTGTCGTACATCTGCCAAAACGTGCAGATCGACAAAAACGCAAGACCCACCAGAATGGTGCGGCGGCTGTTCAGCTTCACGGCGATTCTCCTAACTTTGGGGCGCAGTTGGCTCCTGTAATTGATTCTATTGTAGCATTGGCTGTGCGAAATGTCCACAATTTTAACATCGCAGACGAAAACTTTGCTCGAAATTGACGAACAAAAGCGCATGCCCACCCGGATTATGAACATTTTCCAAACAATTCTGCAAACCTCTTGCATCCTGATGCAGGAGGGACTATTATTATCACGATAAAATAATTAACACATGATAATAATTAACAGGAGGTGCTTTATGCCAGGTTCAGAGATCCCGGATCTGCAGGGGGTGTTTCGGTTTGTCTCGCGGCTGCACACAATGTCCAAGCGCGGCATGCGCGGCGCGTTGGCAGACTGTCCCAGGTGCCACTTCGGCATGCTGGAAAACCTGCACATTCTAATCGAGCAGCGCGGCGTGGAGGGTGCAATTTATGTTTCCGAGGTGGCCCGTGCTATGCGGCAGCCTATGCCGGCCGTTTCCCGCGGGCTGCGCATGATGGAGCAGGATGGCAGCATCGTGCGGGAAACTGATCCAAACGACCGGCGCAAAACTTTCGTGCGCATCACCCCGCAGGGCGAGCAGGCACGCCTGCAAAGCGAGGCGGCACTGAACGCCTACTTTGGCCGCATCATGGCACGGATGACACCGGAACAGATCGATCAGATGTACGCCCTGCGCGGTGTGCTGTTGGATGCAATTGAAGCAGAAAACGACGCCATGCAGAAAAAAATCAGCGCACAAAAACAGGGAGGACCTGTCGATGACGAAAATATTTAAACAGCTGGCACGCCATTGGGCGGCATGCCTGGCCGTGGCGGCCCTGCTGATCGTGCAGGCCTACTGCGACCTGTCCCTGCCGGACTACACAAGCAAGATCGTGGATGTTGGCATCCAGCAGGGCGGTATCGAAAGCCCGGTACCGTATACCGTCCGCGATACTACCCTGCAGGCATTGGAACTGCTGATGACCGAGGACGAGGCCGCCCTGGCCGCCCAGTGGTACAGCGAGCCTGACGCCGACGGTCTGCGTTATCTTTCTGAGGATGCCGACACTGCTGCGGCGGAGTTGGAATCCGCTTTCACCACACCCGATGTGGTGTTGTACATGGCTGCGGCCCAAAATGCTGCCCGGATCGCCGGTAGTACCGAGACGGTGACCCCCACCACCTACGACCTGGATGCCGTCAGCCAGCAGTTTGCGGCGATGGCTCAGGCACCCGGCGCACGGGAGATGCTGCAAAACCAGCTTGCCGGGGCCCTCTCCCAGCTGGATGGAACCGTGGCCGACAACCTTGCCAGCCAGGCCGTGCTGCTGGTTTCCCTCGAATACGAAGCCCAGGGCATCGCTCACGACGTGCAGATAGCGTATCTGCTGCGCATTGGCGGGCAGATGCTGGGCCTGACCCTGCTGATGGTTGCCGCCGCGGTGGCGGTAGGCTTCATCGCATCCCGCGTGTCGGCTGCCATTGGCCGCGACCTGCGCCGCGAGGTGTTCTCCACCGTCGTGGGCTACTCCAACGCGGAGATCGAAAAGTTTTCCACAGCGTCGTTGATAACCCGCACCACCAACGACATCCAGCAGGTGCAGTTCGTCTGTGTGATCCTGCTGCGCATGGTGGCCTATGCGCCTATTTTGGGTGTTGGCGGCATTTTGCACGTGGCAGCGGGCAATACCGGTCTTTCTTGGATCATCTTTGTGGCGGTGGCTGCGCTGCTGGTGCTTATCACCATCCTGATGAACGTGGCTATGCCGAAATTCAAGCAGATGCAGACGCTGGTCGACAGGCTGAACCTTGTCAGCCGCGAGATCCTGACCGGCATCATGCCCATCCGCGCCTTCAGCCGCGAAAAGTTTGAGGAAGCCCGTTTTGATAAAGCTAACCGCGATCTGATGGGCACCCAGCTGTTTACCAACCGCACCATGGCTGCCATGATGCCTTTTATGACTCTCATCATGAACGGCACCAGCCTGCTCATCGTCTGGTTCGGCGGTAAGGCCATGGACCTGGGCAACATGCAGGTGGGCGAGATGATCGCTTTCATCACCTACACAATGCAGATCGTCATGTCCTTCCTGATGCTGGCGATGGTAGCCGTCATGCTGCCCCGTGCCGGTGTGGCAGCCGACCGTATCGACGAGGTCATCAAGACGCCGGCCACCATCCGCGACCCCGATGCCGCCACCGCCAAACCGGCGCTGGAACGCAAAAACTGGAATGGCGAAGTGGAGTTCAAGGATGTCAGCTTCCGCTATCCCGGCGCCGACAGCGACGCACTGGAGCACATTACCTTTACCGCCAGGCCCGGCGAGACCACGGCCATCATCGGCTCCACCGGCTGCGGCAAATCGACGCTTCTCAACCTGATCCCGCGCTTTTATGATGCCACCGGCGGTGCGGTCTGCATCGACGGCGTGGACGTGCGCGATATGCCCCAGGCCACGCTGCACGACCTGATGGGCTATGTGCCGCAAAAGGGCGTGCTGTTCAGCGGCACCATCGACAGCAACCTGAAATTTGCCGGCGAGCATATCACCGATGAGGACGTGCGTACCGCCGCCGGCATTGCCCAGGCCACCGAGTTTATCGATGCCAAGCCCGAGGGCTATGCAAGCCCCATTGCCCAGGGCGGCAGCAATGTCTCCGGCGGGCAGAAACAGCGTCTTTCCATTGCGCGTGCCATCGCTAAAAAGCCGCGCATCTACCTGTTTGATGACAGCTTCTCGGCGCTGGATTACAAGACCGACGTGGCCCTGCGCCGTGCCCTGAAAGCCCAGACAGACAACGCCACCGTCATCATTGTGGCCCAGCGAATCTCCACAGTGCTGCATGCCAACCGCATCCTTGTATTGGACGAGGGCTGCATCGTGGGCGACGGCACCCACGCCCAGCTGATGGAAAGCTGCCCCGAGTATCAGGAAATCGCCCGCAGTCAGCTGAGCCAGAAAGAATTGAACCTGTCGAAGGAGGGTGAGTGATATGCCAAGACCCGGACGCATGACCACCGAGCGCGCCAAAGACTTTAAGGGCAGCCTGCTGCAGCTGCTGCGGGCGATGGGCAAGTATAAGCTTTCGCTCATCGTGGTCGTTGTTTTTGCCATTTTGTCTACCATATTTAATATAGCAGGCCCCAAAATTCTCGCCAAGGCCACCACGGCCCTGGCCACTGGCTGGATCGCCAAGCTGCGGGGCACCGGCGCCATCGACTTTGGCTACATCGGTAAAATTTTGCTGATCCTGCTGGGCATGTACCTGCTGTCCTCGGCGTTCAGCTTTATCCAGAGCTGGCTGATGAGCGGCCTGTCCCAGAAAGTCTGCTATGATTTCCGCCGTCAGATCAGCGAAAAGATCGACCGCCTGCCTCTGGCCTATTTTGAAAAGCGCACCGTGGGCGAAGTGCTCTCCCGCATCACCAACGATGTGGACACCCTGGGCCAAAGCCTGAACCAGTCGGTCACACAGCTGATCACCAGCGTGACCACCATGATCGGCGTGCTCATCATGATGCTGTCCATCAGTCCCAAAATGACGCTGATCGCACTGCTGATCCTGCCGGTCTCGTTGGCGCTGGTGCTGCTGGTGGTCAAATTCAGTCAGAAATATTTTAAGGCGCAGCAGGCAACGCTGGGCGTTGTCAATGGCCAGGTCGAGGAGATCTACTCCGGCCACAACGTCATCAAGGCTTTCAAGCGTGAGAACGCCGTGCTGGCAGATTTCAATGCCGCCAACGATAAATTGTACGAATCCGCGTGGAAAAGCCAGTTCCTCTCCGGCCTGATGCAGCCCATCATGAACTTTGTGGGCAACCTGGGGTACGTGGCCGTAGCTGTGGCGGGCAGTATTTTTGCTGCCGCCGGTGCTATCACCATCGGTGACATCCAGGCGTTCATCCAGTACGTCAAAAACTTCACCCAGCCCATCCAGCAGTTGGCGCAGGTATCCAACATGCTGCAAAGCATGGCCGCCGCGTCGGAACGTGTGTTTGAATTTTTGGGCGAGGAAGAGGAGGACCAGCTGGCTGATCCGGCCTGCCGTGCCGACCCGACCGCCATCGACGGCCAGGTCACCTTCGACCACGTCCGCTTTGGCTACACGCCGGAAAAGACCGTCATCCACGATTTCAGCTGCAAGGTCCGGCCCGGCCAGAAGGTGGCCGTCGTCGGTCCCACCGGCGCAGGCAAGACCACCATGGTCAAGCTGCTGATGCGTTTTTACGATGTGGACGCCGGTGCTATCACCTTAAACGGCCGCAATGTGCGGGACTTTGACCGCAGTGCCCTGCGGGAAGGCTTCGGCATGGTATTGCAGGATACCTGGCTGTTCAAGGGCACTATTATGGAGAACATCCGCTACGGCCGCCTGGATGCCACCGATGAGGAAGTCATCGCTGCCGCCAAGGCTGCCAATGCCGACCACTTCATCCGCACGCTGCCCGGCGGCTACCAGATGGAGCTGAACGAGGACGCCTCCAACGTCAGCCAGGGCCAGAAACAGCTGTTGACCATCGCCCGCGCCATCCTGGCGGATAACCGCATCCTGATTCTGGATGAAGCAACGTCCAGTGTGGATACCCGCACCGAGCAGCGCATCCAGTCCGCCATGGACCGCCTGATGAAGGGCCGTACCAGCTTCGTCATTGCCCACCGCCTGTCCACCATCCGTGATGCCGACAAGATTTTGGTCATGCGGGATGGCGACATTGTGGAGCAGGGCACCCACGATGAGCTGATCGACCAGGGCGGCTTCTACGCTGATCTGTATAATTCCCAGTTCGAGGATGTGACGGCGTAAGATTTTAAAGGCCCCTCTGGAAGAGGGCTCCGGCTCCCTCTCAGGGGGGCCTTTTTATGCCCTCTTATTTCGATGCAATACTTCTTGACAATTGCCTTAAATAACGATAAAATTGTAAACAGGAATAAAAGGAAAAGCGCCGCACCTTAGCCACTGCCTGTGCGGTTGCGTCCATAGGGTGTCGCCCACCGGGAACACCGCTTTTTTACGATACAGTATCCGCCTGTTTTTGGCTTAGTTACGTTTTATATTGCTGCCTTGTGGCATAAGTGTGTGCTTTTTTGCCCGCATTTGCCGCGCTGTGTTGCTTTTGCCATAAAAAACAAACAAACCGTATATTGAAAAAGCGTCCCGCTGTGCTGCGCCCTCCTGAATTTGCATTTTTCCAAAATTAAGGAGTGAACTGACCATGAGCCCAATTATCACTGTGCTGCTGGTCCTTGTTGCTGCTGCTGTTTGCGGGACGCTCGGTTTTTACCTGGGCGGCGAAAACCGCAAGCGCACGGCCGAAGCCAAGATCGGCTCGGCGGAAGACGAAGCCAAGCGCATCGTAAACGATGCCATCAAGACGGCTGAAGCCAAGCGCAAGGAAACCATCGTAGAAGCCAAAGACGAAGCCTTCAAACTCAAGAGCGAAGCTGACAAGGAGATCAAGGACCGCCGCGCCGAGATCACCCGCCAGGAGCGCCGCATGGACCAGAAGGAGGAGGCGCTGGACAAGCGCTCCGCCGCCATGGAGCGCAAAGAGGAAGACCTCAAGCGCCGCACCGAGACCGTGGAAGCCCGCCTGGACGAGCTGGAGCAGCTGAAAATGCGTCAGACCGAAAAGCTGGAGACCATCGCCGCCATGAGCCAGGAGGATGCCCGCGCCGTGCTGCTGAAGCAGGTGGACGACGAGCTGACCCACGAAAAGGCCATGAAGATCAGCGCCTACCAGGCCAACATGAAGGACGAGTGCGACAACATCGCCCGTGAGCTGGTCGGCCAGGCCATCGCCCGCTGTGCCGCCGATGCCACCAGCGAAGCTACCGTCAGCGTGGTGCCGCTGCCCAGCGACGAGATGAAGGGCCGCATCATCGGCCGTGAAGGCCGCAACATCCGCGCCCTCGAGACCGCCACCGGCTGCGACCTCATCATCGATGATACGCCGGAAGCCATCACCCTGTCCAGCTTTGACCAGACCCGCCGCGAGGTCGCCCGCATGGCCCTCGAGCGCCTGATCGCCGATGGCCGTATCCACCCGGCCCGCATCGAGGAGACCGTCGACAAGTGCCGCCGCGAGCTGGAGATTCAGATGAAGCGCGAGGGCGACAAGGCTGTCATGGATCTGGGTATCCACAGCCTGCACCCCGACCTGGTCAAGCTCATCGGCCGCCTGAAGTACCGCACCAGCTACGGCCAGAATGTGCTGAGCCACTCGCTGGAAGTTGCCTGGCTGGCCGGCCTGATGGCTGGCGAACTGGGCATCAACGTTCAGCTGGCCCGCCGCGCCGGCCTGCTGCATGACATCGGCAAGGCCCTTGACCACGAGATCGAGGGCAGCCACGTGCAGATCGGCGTCGACATCTGCAAGAAATACCGCGAGAACCCGCAGGTCATCCACGCCATCGAGGCCCACCACGGCGACGTGGAGCCCAAGACCACCCTGGCCTTCATCATCATGGCTGCCGATGCCATCTCCGCTGCCCGCCCCGGTGCCCGCCGCGAGAACATGGAGAGCTACATCAAGCGTCTGGAAACGCTGGAGGCCCTCTGCAACGGCTTCGAGGGCGTCGAAAGCTCCTACGCTGTCCAGGCTGGCCGCGAGGTCCGCATCCTGGTTCAGCCGGACAAGGTCAGCGACGATCAGGTCATCCTGCTGGCGCGCAATGTCGCCAAAAAGATCGAGAACGAGTTGGATTACCCCGGCCAGATCAAGGTCAGCGTCATCCGCGAAAGCCGCGCTACCGAGTACGCAAAATAATTTCCGCAGCCTGCCGCTTGCCGGTGGGCTGCTTTTTTATTATTCGGCCCCCTCTGGGAGGGGGCCTTTTTCATATTAGCATCTTGCATATTTCCCCGCTACGCTTTATAATAAATAAGAATACTGTTATAAGGAGGGGTGCGCCACGACGGAGAAAAACCTGCCGCAAAACCCCCATAAAGAAGTTCTGGGCATCCTGGGTGGGCTGGGGCCTGCCGCCAGCTGCTACCTGTACCAGATGCTGATCGACCATACCCCCGCATCCTGTGACCAGGATCATATTGACATCGTCATTTCCTCCCGCGCGTCCACGCCGGATCGCACGGCGTTCATCATGGGCGAAAGCAAGGACGATCCCTTCGCTGTCATGGAGCAGGACGGTTTCAGCCTGGTGCACTACGGCGCTACGGTCATTGCTATCCCCTGCAACACCGCCCACTATTTCTACGACCGCCTGGCCGAGGCACTGCCCGTGCCGGTGCTGAACATGCCACGCCTGACCGTGGCCGACGCCAAGGCTGCAGGCTGCACTAAGCTGGGCATCCTGGCTACCGACGGCACCCTGCAGGCCGAGACCTACCAGATCGCCTGCCGCGATGCGGGCATCGAGTGGGCCGCCCCCGCCGGCGACCACCAGGACGACATCATGTCGGTCATCTACGACGACATCAAGCAGGGCCGCCGCGCCGACATGGCCAAGTTCGGCGGTGCTGTGCACGACCTGAAAAAGCAGGGCTGCGATATGGCCGTCCTGGGCTGCACCGAGTTGAGCCTCGTCAAGCGGGACGAGCACCTGGGTAAATTCTTCATCGACAGCACCGAGGTGCTTTGCCGCCACGCGCTGGAAGCCTGCGGCGTAACACCCATCGGGTTTTAAAAGTAAACACACCTGCAAAGTGAAAACACCTACGCGGTTGTTATAAGGAGAGAATCATGGATCAGAAAAAATTCTACATCACAACGCCGATCTATTACCCCAGCGATAAGCTGCACATCGGCCATACCTATTGCACCGTGGCCACCGACGCCATGGCCCGCTACAAGCGCCTGCAGGGCTACAACGTCAAGTTCCTGACCGGCACCGACGAGCACGGCCAGAAGATCGAGCTGAAGGCCAAAGAGGCTGGCGTCACCCCGCAGCAGTTCGTCGACAACATCGTCGAAGGCCCCAAGGGCGTCAAGGACCTGTGGAAACTGATGAACATCAGCTACGACCGCTTTATCCGTACCACCGACGATTATCACGTTGCCGCCATCCAGAAGATCTTTAAAAAGATGTACGAGAAGGGCGACATCTACAAGGGCACCTACAAGGGCAAGTACTGCACCCCCTGTGAGAGCTTCTGGACCGAGAGCCAGCTGGTCAACGGCTGCTGCCCGGACTGCGGCCGTCCTGTCGTCGATGCTGAGGAAGAGGCTTACTTCTTCCGCCTGTCCAAGTACGCCGACCGCGTGCGCGACCTGCTGGTCAACACCGACTTCCTGCTGCCCCGTTCCCGCGTCAACGAGATGGTGCACAACTTCATCGATCCGGGCCTGGAGGACCTCTGCGTCTCCCGTACTAGTTTCAAGTGGGGCATCCCCGTCGACTTCGACCCCAAGCACGTCGTCTACGTTTGGATCGACGCCCTGTTCAACTACACCACCGCCCTCGGCTTCATGAACGATAAGTACCCCGACAGCGACTACGAGACTTTCTGGCCTGCTGACGTGCATTTTATCGGCAAGGAGATCGTGCGGTTCCATTCCATCATCTGGCCTGCCATGCTGATGAGCATGGATATGCCCCTGCCCAAGCACGTTTACGGCCACGGCTGGCTGCTGCTGGACGGCGGCAAGATGTCCAAGTCCAAGGGCAACGTGGTGGATCCCTACCTGCTGGCCGAGCGTTACAGCGCCGACGCCCTGCGTTACTTCCTGCTACGTGATTTCCCGTTTGGCTCCGACGGCAACTTCTCCAACGAGCTGCTGATCAACCGTATCAATATGGACCTGGCCAACGACCTGGGCAATCTGCTGTCCCGTACCACCGCCATGGCGGACAAGTACTTTGGCGGCTGCCTGCCCATCGAGCAGGACGAAGGGGCCGAGGATGCCGCCCTGCTGAAAAAAGTCAGCGGTCTGCGCGCCCGCTACGAGGCCGACATGGAGGCTTATGCTTTCCAGAACGCTTTGGCCGACGTGTTTGAGGTCATCGACAACGCCAACAAGTACATCGACGCTACCGCCCCCTGGGTGCTGGCCAAGAGCGAGGACACCAAGCCCCGCCTGGCCCGTGTGCTGTATAACCTGGCCGAGACCCTGCGCATCTGCACCGTGCTGCTGCAGCCGTTTATGCCTGCCACCTGCGAAAAGATCTTTGCCCAGCTGGGTGTGGATGACAGCCTGAAGACCTGGGACAGCGCCGCTGCCGTGGGTTCTATGCCTGCCAATGCCACCCTGCACAAGGGCGAGAACATCTTCCCCCGCATCGACACCGCCAAGGAGCTGGCCGAACTGGATGCCCTGGAGGCTGCCCAGAAAGCCGCTGCCCAGGCTGCCAACGCCCCCGCCGAGGAGCCTAAAGCCGAAGCCGCTGCTGCCAGCGCCGAGCTGATCGGCGACCATGAGGAAGAGATCAGCTTCGATGATTTCTGCAAGGTAGAGCTGCGTGTGGCCGAGGTTCGTGCCTGCGAGCGCATGAAGGAGAGTAAGAAGCTGCTGCACCTGACCGTTTTTGACGGCGAGCGCGAACGCTGCATCCTGTCCGGCATCGCCAAGTGGTTCGCACCCGAGGATCTGATCGGCAAAAAGATCGGCATCGTGGCTAACCTGGCACCCCGCCCGATGATGAAGGGTAAGTATGTCAGCGAGGGCATGATCTTTGCTGCTGATACTGATGTCGACGGCGGCTGCTCCATCGCCTTCTTCCCGGACAGCACCCCCGCCGGTGCACGCATCCATTAAGGCTGTTTGTTCCTTTCTTGAAAGAAACTGAAAGAACTTTTAATTAAAATCACATAGTCATGCAATTTTGGGAGAATAAAATTTGGATAACCAGAAGTCAAAGCTGGATAAATTCTTCTCCAATCCGGCGGCTGCTGTAGCTATGGCTATCCTCTGCAACATTCTGTGGGGGTCGGCACTGCCGTTTATCAAGATGGGGTATCGGATGTTCGCCATCGATTCCTCCGATACAGCGACCATCCTCTGTTTTGCAGGCGTCCGCTTCATGATGGGCGCGGCGCTGGTCTGGCTGGCCGGGCTGGCGCTTAACCGCCGCCCGCTTCCCATGCCCCGCGGCAAACAACTGGCCGTCTGCTGCGGATTGGGTCTGTGGCAGACCGCCGCGCAGTATTTCTTCTACTACTCGGCGGCCGCGCTGCTTACCGGTGCCATGGGCGGCATCATCAACAGCACCCAAAGCTTTATGGGCGTTATCGTGGCCCATTTCCTGTACGGCAATGTCGACCGCATGACCCCGCGCAAGGCATTGGGCTGCGTGCTGGGTTTTGGCGGCGTCCTGTTTGCCACCTTAGGCAACTACGGCAGCGGCAGTGCCAAAGGCATTTTGTACATGCTGCTGGCTTCGGCCATCTTCTCGTTGGCCGGGCCGTGGAATAAGGCCGCCGCCAAAAAGACCGACAGCTTCACCGTCAGTGTCCTCAACCTGGGCTGCGGAGGGTTCGCGCTGGCCGTCATCGGCTTTGCCATAGGTGGCAGCTTGCACCCGCAGCAGGGCTGGGCTATCCCGGTATTACTCGTGCTGGCGTTCATTTCCGGTGCTGGCTATGTGCTGTGGGCTTTGCTGATGAAGAACAACCCCATTTCCCGCATCGCCATCTTCGGGCTTATTATCCCAATCATGAACGTGCTGCTCTCGGCCCTGCTCAACGGCGAGCCGCTGTTTGAGTGGCAGTACATCGCGGCGCTGGCGCTGGTCTGTGTGGGCATCTTCCTAGTCAACCGCGCCCCGCAGCCAAAGGAAAGCTGAATCATGACGAATATTTTTGACACCCATGCCCATTATGCCAGCCGCCAGTTTGACGGTGACCGTGTCGACCTGCTGGCCGCGCTGTCCCGGGGCGGCGTGGTGGGCGTGCTGGAATGTGCCACCCACTCCGGCGACGCCCAAAAGGTGCTGGAACTGGCGCACACCGCGCCTTACTTCCACGCCGCGCTGGGCATCCACCCGGAAAGCCTCATCGAGGAGGACGCCGCCACCGTGGCCGTCTACCACGGCGATTGGCGCGCCGAGCTTACCGCCATGCGTCCGCTGTATGAGGATCCCGCCGTTGTCGCGGTAGGGGAGATCGGCCTCGACCACCACTGGCCCGTGCCCCGCGAGGAGCAGTACGCCCTGTTTGAGGCCCAACTGCAGCTGGCCAGGGAGCTGGACCTGCCCGTGTCGGTCCACGACCGGGAAGCCCATGCCGAAATGTACGATCTGCTGCGCAAATATAAGCCCCGCGGTGCCCTGCACTGCTACAGCGGCAGCGCCGATGACGCCGCCTGGCTGGTGGAACAGGGCATGTATCTGGGCTTTGGCGGTGCCGTGACCTACAAAGGCGCCAAACGTGCCGCCAAAGTGCTGGCCGCCATCCCCCATGACCGCGCCTTGCTGGAGACCGACTGCCCCTACATGGCGCCGGAGCCGGTGCGCGGCACCCGCAACGACAGCCGCAACATTGCCCACGTGGCCGCCTACATCGGTACGATCTGGGACGTGGACGCCCAGGCCGTGCTGGACCAGACCGCCGAAAATGCCCGGCGCTGTTTCGGGCTGTAAATTCGCCTGAATATACAAAACGTATATTTTTTATAAAAATCACAGGAGTGTATCATTATGAAAGCACGTATCCCCAAACACCGCGAATTCATCATCGATTTCCCCCAGAGCATGGACCAGGCCAAGGCTGACGAGGGCTGGGCAAAGCTGAACGAGATCGTGGAAGAGTACAAGAAGGCCCACAACGGCCAGAGCGTCTACTCCGCCACCTTCATCGAGGACTGCGAGCCTGCCGTGAAGAAGCTGCAGGAAGAGTACGGCTTCAACTACACCATCCAGGAAATCAAATGAGAAAGCGGCGGACAAGTGCGTCCGCCGTTTTGTTTTAGCGTTAAGGCAATACCGCATAATTCTAAGTGCCGATACGGCGAGCGAGGTGCGG
>OLNS01001282.1_pt1 | contig 19903 bp, 15 predicted proteins | sample 1673031 | NCBI WGS metagenome assembly OLNS01 (sample SAMEA3136748, study PRJEB25190) | human gut metagenome | biome: human gut; feature: human-associated habitat; material: faeces | place: Austria | collected 2013
GCAAAAGAGATCGAGCTGGAAGATGCATTCGAGAACATGGGTGCACAGCTGGTAAAAGAAGTTGCAACAAAGACCAATGACGTTGCAGGTGACGGCACCACAACCGCAACTGTTCTGGCACAGGCAATGATCGGCGCTGGCATGAGCAACCTGGCAGCAGGTGCAAATCCGATCATTTTAAGAAAAGGTATGCAGAAGGCAACTGAGTGTGCCGTAGATTCCATTCAGAAGATGAGCCAGAAGGTCAACGGTAAGAACCACATTGCAAGAGTTGCAGCGATTTCTGCAGCAAGCGATGAAGTTGGTCAGATGGTTGCAGATGCAATGGAAAAGGTTTCCAACGATGGCGTTATCACTATCGAAGAAAGCAAGACCATGAAGACAGAGCTGGATCTGGTAGAAGGTATGCAGTTTGACAGAGGTTATATCTCTGCATACATGGCTACTGATATGGATAAGATGGAAGCAGTTCTGGACAATCCGTATATCCTGATTACCGATAAGAAGATTTCTAACATTCAGGAGATCCTGCCTTTACTGGAGCAGATCGTTCAGTCCGGCGCAAAGCTGCTGATCATCGCTGAGGATGTAGAGGGCGAGGCTCTGACCACCCTGATCGTCAACAAGCTGCGCGGCACTTTCAATGTAGTAGCTGTTAAAGCGCCTGGCTATGGCGACAGAAGAAAGGCTATGCTGGAGGATATTGCAATCCTGACCGGCGGACAGGTGATCAGCTCCGAACTCGGCCTGGAATTAAAAGAGACCACAATGGATATGCTCGGCCGTGCAAAATCTGTTAAGGTTCAGAAAGAGAACACCATCATTGTTGACGGGGAAGGCGACAAGGCTGCAATCGCAGCGAGAGTTGCACAGATCAAGAAGCAGATCGAAGAGACCACTTCTGATTTCGACAGAGAAAAGCTGCAGGAGAGACTTGCCAAGCTGGCAGGCGGCGTAGCAGTGATCCGTGTCGGCGCTGCAACGGAAACCGAGATGAAAGAAGCAAAACTGCGTATGGAAGACGCTCTGGCAGCTACCCGTGCAGCAGTAGAAGAAGGTATCATCGCAGGCGGCGGTTCTGCATATATCCACGCTGCAAAGGATGTAGAAGCTCTGGCAAATACACTGGAAGGCGATGAGAAGACCGGCGCGAAGATTGTACTGAAGGCTCTGGAAGCTCCTCTGTACTATATTGCAGCAAACGCAGGCCTGGAAGGCAGCGTTATCATCAACAAGGTAAAAGAGTCCCCGATCGGCTTCGGTTTTGATGCCCTGAATGAGACTTATGTAAATATGATCGACGCAGGTATTCTGGACCCTGCAAAGGTTACCAGAAGCGCTCTGCAGAACGCAACCAGCGTTGCAAGCACATTGCTGACAACCGAATCCGTTGTTGCAAGCATTAAGGAAGACACTCCTGCAATGCCCGCCGGCGGTGCAGGCGGCATGGGTATGATGTAAGCTGCACAAACTTTTATAAAAAACATGAAAAATTGCTGCCGGCAGGTTTTGCCGGCGGCAGTTTTTTTTGTGTCCGGAGCTGGTTTGCCCAGTTCGCCCGCGTCACATCAGTCGCAAAAAACGCAGCTTCGCTGCTTTTTCGCTGCTGCGCAGCTCCTTTTTGCTCATGAAATGGCGCTCCCTTCGTAGATCTTTACAAGCATCTTTTCATGCAAGCATGAAATCTGCTTGTAGAGCTCTACGAGTGAACTGTGTCCTTCATTTTATACAAAGATTTGAGAAATTTGCCTTGTCTCGAATGGGGAAAATGTTATAATTTATCTATCAGACATCGAGAACGAAAACGTGAAAATCAGAAAATGAAAGGAGAAGCAGAATGTCTTATATTGACATCATCAAAGAAAAAGCCAGATCGGACAGAAAGACGATCGTACTTCCGGAGACGAATGACAAGAGAACGCTGATCGCAGCATCCCATATTATCGAAGAGGGGATTGCCAACATTATTATGGTTGGCAATGAAGAAAAGATCATGGATGGTGCAGGATGGCTGGAAGTTGATCTGACCGGTGTGCGCGTGATCGATCCTACGAAATGTGAGAAGCTGGACGAATACGTTCAGTTATTATATGAAACGAGAAAGCATAAGGGAATGACGCCCGAAAAGGCACGTCAGATTCTGCTGACCGATAACATGACCTTTGGTGTTATCATGGTAAAAGCAAATGATGCAGACGGAATGGTGGCGGGTGCATGCCATGCAACCGCAGATACCCTGCGTCCGGCGCTGCAGATTTTAAAGACCGCACCCGGTGTAAAGCTGGTATCCGGTTTCTTTATTCTGGATGTACCCAACTGTGAATACGGCGAGCACGGTACGTTCCTGTTTGCAGATTGTGGCCTGAATCAGGATCCGACCGCTGAAGAGCTTGCAGCGATTGCAGACACCAGTGCAAAGAGCTTTAAGACCCTTGTCGGCGCAAAACCGATTATCGCGATGCTGTCCCATTCCACCAAGGGAAGCGCAAAGCATCCTCTGGTAGATAAGGTTGTAAAAGCGGTAGAAATTGCACACGAACAGTATCCTGGACTGACCTTGGACGGCGAACTGCAGACTGACGCAGCGATTGTGCCTTCTGTTGCAAAATCCAAAGCGCCTGGCAGCGAAGTTGCAGGTAAGGCAAACGTTCTGATCTTCCCGAACCTGGACTGCGGCAATATCGGCTACAAGCTGGTACAGAGACTGGCAAAGGCGGAAGCCTATGGGCCAATGCTGCAGGGTATCGCAAAGCCCGTAAACGACCTGTCCAGAGGCTGTTCCTGGGAAGACATCGTCGGAGTAGTAGCATTAACTGCTGTTCAGGCACAGCTCATGTAACGCGCGCAAGTGAGTCAGCATGCTTGCATGATTGAAGAACGGCGAAGTTGCCGAGTGAGCTATGCTCACGACATAATTGATACAATAGAAAAATAAACGCCGCCCGTATAGGGCGGCATTTGTTTTTCTTGCATCATTAACGAACGGGCAGCCTGCGCAGCAGGAAGTAAAGTGTGCCGGTGCGAGCCCGTGAGTCTAACAGCCTGCTGGGAATAAAATTGTGCAAACCGTCTCGGTTTTAGTTGTAAATTGGGATGGTTTTTGTTATTATGGAGAGGTGAGATTCAAATAACACGAACGGGGGTATACAAAAATGAAAATTCTTGTCATAAATTGCGGAAGTTCTTCGCTGAAATTCCAGTTAATCGATTCGGAAACAGAAGAATTGACAGCGAAAGGATTATGTGAGAGAATTGGTATCGCTGGCAGCCGGATCAGCTACACACTGACCGGTCATGAAAAGCGTAAATGGGACGCTCCGATGGCAGATCATAAGGATGCTGTCCGTCTGATGCTGCAGACACTGACGAATCCGGAAGACGGCGCGGTAAAAGAACTGTCCGAGATCGGTGCAGTCGGACACCGTGTTGTACACGGCGGCGAGCATTTTTCAGAAGCAACCCTGATCACACCGAAGGTAAAAGAAGCGATTATGGAATGTACCGTACTGGCGCCTCTTCATAATCCGGCGAACCTGCAGGGAATTGAAGATTGTGAGTTACAGCTGCCGGGTGTTCCTCAGGTAGCGGTATTTGATACTGCCTTTCATCAGACGATGGATGAAGAGGCTTATTTATATGCGATTCCTTACCGTTATTACAAACAGTTTGGAATCAGAAGATACGGTTTCCACGGCACGAGCCACCAGTACGTTTCCAGACGTGCGGCGGATATCCTGGGCAAGCCGTATGAATCGTTAAAACTGATTATCTGCCACCTTGGAAACGGTGCGTCCGTATCTGCGATCAAGGACGGCAGATGTATAGATACCTCCATGGGACTGACTCCGCTGGAAGGTCTGATTATGGGCACCAGAAGCGGTGATGTAGATCCTGGTGTACTGGAAATGATGGCAGGTAAGGATGGTAAGAACATCCACGAAGTAGTGAGAATTTTGAACAAGGAATCCGGTGTGCTTGGACTTTCAGATGGTTTTTCCTCTGATTTCAGAGATCTGGAAGACGCTTATCTGGAAGGAAATAATCCGGCTGCGACAAGGGCGATCAAAGCGTTTGTCCTTCGGGTTGCAAAATATATCGGTGCATATGCGGCAGAATTAAATGGTGCGGATGCGATCTGCTTTACAGCGGGAATCGGCGAAAACAGCCCGGTTATCCGTGAGCTGATCTGCAGTCCATATCTGGAATATCTTGGCGTAGAGCTGGATAAGGAAGCCAACAATATCCGCGGCAAAGAGAGAATCGTTTCGACGCCATCTGCAAAGACCAAAGTGCTCGTGATTCCGACAAATGAAGAACTGGAGATTGCCAGACATACCCTTGCGATTGTAAAGGGCAAATAAGGCGTCCAGTCAGAAAATAAAGGACGGGATCAGGAAAAATGTCAGGAATTGAAATCGGAAATTTAGAAAGTTTGCATACCTTAGTATTCAGCAGTCTGGAATTTCTGTTTCGATATCTGCCGCTTTTCCTGATCCTTTTTTATGCGGTTCCGAAGCGGTTTCGGATGTTTGTGTTGTTTGCGTTTAGTTTGATTTTGTATGCCCTCGGAGATCCTGCGCATGTGCTGATTTTGCTCGGAATGTCGGTTGTCAACTGGCTATTCGGGTACGGTCTGGCGACGGAGCCGGATGCAGACGGCAAAAGAATGTCGGGGCTTCATAGAAAAAAGGAGCATCCGGGTGTGAGGGGGCTTCGCAGGAAAACCATAAACTGGAGCGAACTGCAGATTTTCGAGGAAACCGTAGATCAGAGGAAAGAGGAGCACTATAGAAACACGGCCAGCCCCCAAACTGTCAAGAAGCGCAAATTCTGGCTGGCTGTCAGCGTTTTGTGCAACGCGTCGCTTCTGATCTTTTTCAAGCTTTCCAATGTGTTCGAGGAAAATATGCTGCTTCCGGTGGGGATTAGTTTTTATACGTTTAAAAGCATTTCCTATTTGATTGATGTGTACAGAAGCGGGCACGCGGAGCGTTCATTTCTCCGGTTTGGCGCATATTTGTGTTGTTTCCCGCAGATCGTTTCGGGACCGATTATGCGATATGGCGAGATGGAACAGGCGCAGCAGTTCGGTCTCTGGAAGGCGGCAAGGGCAGAAGACGGGCTGAAATATATCATTGCCGGACTGGGCATGAAGGTGCTGCTGGCGGATCGGCTGGGCTTTTTGTGGAACGATATCCAGACGATCGGCTTTGAAAGCATTTCGACGCCGCTTGCATGGCTGGGCGCGGCAGCATATTCAATGGAGCTCTATTTTGATTTCGCGGGGTATTCCCTGATTGCAGTCGGAATCGGCAGGATGATCGGGCTTCCGGCGATCAAAAACTTTGACCAGCCGTATTCGTCCCGCTCTGTCAGCGAATTTTACCGTCGCTGGCACATGACGCTCGGCTCGTGGTTTCGGGACTATCTCTATATCCCGCTGGGAGGCAACCGGAAGGGAACGCTGCGCACGGTATTCAACCTATTGCTCGTATGGGCGGTGACCGGCTTCTGGCATGGCGGCGGACTGCATTTTATCCTGTGGGGGATGATTTTGGGATTACTGGTCGTGATAGAAAAGCTGTGGATCGGAAAATGGCTGAAAAAGAGCAAAATTTTATCCCATGTATATGTACTGTTCGTGATTCCACTGACCTGGATGGTGTTTGCAATTCCGACCCTGCCGGAAATCGGCGTTTATTTCGCACGGCTGTTCCCGTTCTTTGGCGTGGGCAGCGCAGTCAATCCCGGGGATTTCGCAAAAGAACTGACATTGTTTATTCCGGAGCTTGTCGGCGGCATTTTGCTTTGCATCCCGCAGGTTTACCGGTGGTGTGAAAAACACAGGAAAAATGTGATAGTAGTCGCTGCACTGTTTGTTGTTTTCTGGTACAGCGTATATCGGATGGCGAATGCGGCGAACAACCCGTTCATGTATGCAAACTTTTAAAAAAGATAGGATTGTGTGCGGGTTCATTGGCGCGGCAGCACCTGCAGAATGGAGAAAATATGAGCTTTTGGAAAAAATGTCCACTGTTGGCTGCAGTGATTGTCAGCGGACTGGTGATAGAGGGAGCCGGGGTTGCCAATGGGGTAAAATCCGGCGAAATAGAAAATCCGGCGAGCTGGAAGCAGCCTGCGTTGGCGTCTGTTTTTATAGATTTAAAACAGGGCGTTTATCCGTGGAGTGACAGGGGCGTACAGACGGCGGCGATGGATACTGAAGATGTGCAAAAAGACAGAATAACGGAGGAAACTGCGCTGCAGGAAGAAGACGGCGAAGGTTCCGGTCAGTCTGGAATATCTGCGGAAGCTCAAAAAAACGGACTGGATATATCGGAAACCGGCGGGCAGGCGAATGCTGACCGGGATGCAGATCATAAAAACGGAACCGGAGACGAAAATGAGGCAGGCGTAAGCGGAAATGCTATGCCAGGTAAGGCGGCAGAAGAGAAGCAGGAAGCAGAGGAGGAGCCGCTTGAATTTACCCATGTGGACAAGGAGTATTTTGCGGATGCCGTGTTTATCGGGGATTCCAGGACACAGGGACTCTACGAGTACAGCAACCTGGCAGATGTGGCGACCTTTTACAGCAAGACATCTCTGACGGTTTATAATTTATTTGAAAAACCGAAGGATTTTATCCGGGAAGGCGATGAAAAGCTGACGCTGGAGCAGGCGCTTTCCAGACACCAGTTCAAAAAAGTCTATCTGATGATTGGCATCAACGAGATGGGCACGGGAACGCCGGAATCATTTTTTGAAGCCTATGCGAGGGCGGTATATAAGATTCGGGAGCTGCAGCCGGACGCGATTATTTTCGTGCAGGGAATCATGCGCGTGGCGGGGCAGAAAAACGCTTCCGATCCAGTATTTAATAACACAAACATCAATATCCGCAATGTGGAAATCGAAACACTCGCAAACGGAAAGGATATTTTTTATATTGACGTCAACGAAGCGGTTTGCGATGAAAACGGCAATTTATACGCGGATTGGACATTTGACCAGATCCACCTGAAAGCGAAATATTATCAGGTCTGGGAGAATTTCTTGATGGAACACGGAATCGTAAAAAAGTAAGCGGAAAGAATTAGTGAAAATTATCTTGACAAAGGCAAAAGGCGTCTGTATAATCGTATGAGTATGGACGAAGTCCGTTTGGATTTTGCCATGTCGTTAGGAGTATGCTATGTTAGTGAATGTGACAGATGTTTTTACATCCGAAGGCAAAGTTCTTACGCAGGAGTTTGCGTGGGAGACTGCAGAGATTACACATGATGGAAGCTCTTATCCGGTAAAGAGCAGCAGTAAGCTTTTGCTGAAGCTGACGAATACCGCGCAGGGCGAAGCACTTGTGGAAGCGAAACTGCAGTTTGTGGCAGGAATTCCCTGTGACAGATGCTTGGAAGAAGTAGAAGTTCCGTTTGATCTTTCCATCGTACAGAAGCTGGTGGCACCTGACCGTGCTGATCAGGATGCTTTGGAAGAGCAGGAAGCTTTTATGGAAGGTTACTCGCTGAATATAGATAGTCTGATCGATAATGAGATTACGACAAGCTGGCCTATGAAGGTGTTGTGCAGACCAGACTGCAAGGGACTGTGTCCTGTCTGCGGGAAGGATTTGAACACGGGAGCATGCGGCTGCGATACTTTTGTTCCCGATCCGAGGATGGCGGCAATCATGGATGTCTTTAACGCGAATAAGGAGGTGTAACGATGTCTATCTGTCCTAAGAATAAGTCTTCCAAGTCCAGAAGAGATAAGAGACGGGCAAATTGGAAAATGAGCGCACCCACTCTGGTGAAGTGCAGCAAATGCGGCGCACTGATGATGCCTCACAGAGTCTGCAAGGCCTGCGGTTCTTACAACAAGCGCGAAATCGTTAAGGTTGAGGCTTAAATAATAGAATACACGTTTTGTGGGCATTCTATTGTTATGAATAACAGACGAGCAAACAAAAGGGCTTCCGGAATCTTCCGGGAGCCTCATTTTTTTGCCTGAAAACGTCAGGAAAATTGACTTTTCTACGGTATTTTAGTATAGTAAAAGATGTTACAGTTCACCCACGCCATTTGCAAAGAGGCACGAACGAACTGTAACAAAAACAAGAAAGGGCAGGTACTTTAAGATGGCAGAGCTGGTCAGAGTTGCTGTGGACGCGATGGGCGGAGACAACGCGCCGACAGAGATTATAAAAGGTGTTGTAGAGGCAGTTCATGCAGATGAACGCGTGAAGGTTTTTTTGGTAGGACAGGAGGACGTTGTGAAAAAGGAACTCGCAGCCTATTCCTATCCGGCAGAGCGGATTGAAGTCGTACACGCTTCCGAAGTGATCGAGACGGGCGAGCCTCCGGTCAATGCGATCCGCGGCAAAAAGGATTCCTCCATTGTAAAAGGTTTAGGTCTGGTGAAAAACGGCGAATGCGACGCGTTTGTATCTGCGGGAAGCACCGGCGCGGTTTTAGTTGGCGGACAGGTGTTAGTCGGCAGGGCAAAGGGCGTGGAGCGTCCGCCTCTGGCTCCGCTTATCCCGACAGAAAATGGCTGTTCTTTGCTGATTGACTGTGGCGCAAACGTGGATGCAAGACCTTCCCAGCTGGTGCAGTTTGCAAGAATGGGGTCGATCTACATGGAAAATGTCATGGGAGTAAAGAACCCGACAGTTGCCATCGTCAATATCGGTGTGGAAGAAGAAAAAGGCAATGCGCTGGTAAAAGAAACCTATCCGATGCTGAAAGAATGCAAAGATATCAATTTTATCGGAAGTATCGAAGCACGTGATATCCCGGCAGGAAAGGCAGACGTCGTTGTGTGTGAAGCGTTTGTCGGTAATGTAATCCTGAAATTATACGAGGGTGTCGGCGCAACCCTGATCAAAAAAGTAAAGGGCGGCATGATGACAAACCTGCGTTCAAAGATTGGCGCACTTTTGGTAAAACCTGCACTGAAGCAGACCCTAAAGGCATTTGATCTGGAAGAGTATGGCGGCGCGCCGCTGCTTGGCTTGAAGGGACTTGTTGTAAAGACCCACGGAAGCTCCAAATCAGTAGAAATTAAAAATACGATTCTGCAGTGCATCACGTTCCAGGAGCAGGATGTTGTTGGGAAAATTACAGCCAGCATTGCAGCTGCAAAGGAAGAAGGATAAGGGGTATGGAGTTTGAAAAGCTGAAACAGATCGTGGCAGAGATTTTGAGCGTAGATCCGCGGGAACTGACGGAGGAGACGAATTTTATCGACGATCTGTGTGCGGATTCCCTGGATCTTTACCAGGTTATTCAGGAAATTGAAGAGACGTTTGAAATTGCAATACCAGAAGAAGAGGCAGAAAAGATCAAAACCGTCGGAGAAGCGGTAGAGCTGATCAGAAAGACAAGGAACGAGTGAACAATATGACTGAGGAATATACGATAGGTGAGCTGGAAAAAAAGATTGGATATCAGTTCCGGGATAAGAGTCTGTTAAAACAGGCTCTTACTCACAGCTCTTTTGCCAATGAACAGAGAATCAACAAATTAAAGGACTACGAGCGGCTGGAGTTTTTGGGAGATGCTGTGCTGGAGCTGATTTCCAGCGATTTTCTTTTCCATGAGAATCCGCAGATGCCGGAAGGAAAGCTTACGAAACTGCGTTCCTCGATGGTCTGTGAGCCAGCGCTTGCGTACTGCGCACGGGATATCGAGCTGGGACGCTACATGTTGCTTGGAAAGGGCGAGGAGGCGACCGGTGGACGAAACCGCGATTCGATTACCTCGGACGTGATGGAGGCGGTGATCGGCGCACTGTATTTGGACGGCGGTTTTGACGCGGCACATGATTTTATCCATCGATTCATTTTATCCGACCTGGAAAATAAAATTCTGTTCTATGACAGCAAGACGGTGCTGCAGGAAATTCTGCAGGCAGAAGGCGATGGGGAGTTTTCTTACGAACTCAAAGGAGAAGAAGGACCGGATCACAACAAATCGTTCTGGGTTGATGCAGTCAGAAACGGGGAAGTGATCGGCAGCGGACATGGCCGTACCAAAAAGGCGGCGGAGCAGCAGGCGGCTTATGAAGCGATTCTGAAGCTTCGGAAGTGCTAAGGAGCCTATAATATATGTATTTAAAGAGTATAGAAGTACACGGGTTTAAATCCTTTGCCAATAAAATCCTGTTTCAGTTCCACAACGGAATCACCGGTATTGTCGGACCAAACGGCAGCGGAAAGAGTAATGTTGCAGACGCCGTGCGCTGGGTGCTGGGCGAGCAGCGAATCAAGCAGCTGCGCGGCGCAACGATGCAGGACGTTATTTTTTCCGGTACCGAATTGAGAAAACCGCTGGGCTATGCCTATGTGGCGATTACGCTGGATAACAGCGACCATCAGCTGGCAATTGACTATGATGAAGTGACGGTGGCGAGACGCCTGTACCGTTCCGGCGAAAGCGAATATCTGATCAACGGGACACCGTGTCGTTTAAAAGACGTCAACGAGCTGTTTTACGACACCGGTATCGGGAAAGAAGGCTATTCGATCATCGGACAGGGTCAGATCGACAAGATCTTGAGCGGACGCCCGGAAGAGCGCCGCGAGCTGTTCGACGAAGCTGCAGGAATCGTAAAATACAAGCGCCGCAAGGACGCTTCCGTAAAAAAACTGGAATCCGAGCAGCAGAACCTCGTGCGTGTCAACGATATTTTGTCCGAGCTGGAAAAACAGGTCGAACCGTTGGGCAAACAGGCGGAAAAGGCAAGGGTTTATTTAAAACACCGGGAAACGTTGAAAGCGCTGGACGTTAACGTATTTTTGCTGGAAAGTGAAAAAACGCGGGCACAGCTTTCCGATACGGAAGAAAAATACCGGATTGCAGACGGAGATTTAAAGGATACGACGACCCGATATGAGGGCATTAAGGAAGAATATGACCGGATTGCAACGCAGATCGAGGCGCTGGAACGACAGATGGAGCAGGCGCGGGCACAGCTGACAGATACGTCCGTCCTGCGCGGAAAGCTGGAGGGTGAAATTGCCGTCCTGCAGGAAAAAATCCGTTCCATCCGGGGCAATGAAGCACATTTGCAGAGCAGAAAAGAGACGCTGCGCAAGGAGATTGACGCACGAAACGCCGACAAAGAAAAGCTGCTGCAGCAGCGAAACGAGATTCAAAAACGGCTCGAAAAGCTGCAGGAAGAGCGCAACAGCGCTGCAGCAGAACTGGAAATCATCCAGAGCCGGGTCGCAGCTTTAAACCAGTCGATCGAAGATGCCAAAAACGCGATTATTGATGCGCTGAATGATCGTGCGGCGATCAAGACGAAGATGGGGCGCCAGGATACGATGCTGGAACAGGCGCAGATTCGGAGGGCAGAGTTGAATTCCCGTCTGCTGCGCGTCAAGTCCGACGAGGTACAGCAGGAAGAGAGCATCAAAAGTCTGGAAGAAGCCTTTAATACAGTGACGCAGGAAATCGCGTCGAGGAAGGAAGCTCAGACGGTGATGGAGGCGAAGTTAAACGAATTTCGGGAGACGATCGCCAAAATGGATCAGGCGTTGCGGGATGCACAGGTGCAGTATCATCAGGATAAAACAAGACTGGAAGCGGTCAGCAACCTGACGGAGCGCTATGAGGGCTACGGTGGCAGCATCCGCCGCGTCATGGAGCAGAAAGATAAAAATCCCGGCATCATCGGTGTTGTCGCGGACATCATTAAAGTAGAGAAAAAATACGAAACTGCGATTGAGACGGCTCTTGGCGGCAGCATCCAGAATATCGTAACGGATAACGAAGAGACTGCCAAAGGGATGATTTCGTTTTTAAAGCAGACCAAAAGCGGACGCGCGACGTTTTTGCCGTTAAACAGCATCAAAAACGCACAGGAATTTCGGCAGAAAGAAGCCTTAAAGGAGCCTGGGGTTTTAGGACTTGCGCATACTCTGGTACATACGGATGAAAAATACAGCGATGTCGCAAAATCGCTGCTCGGCAGAATCGTAGTCGTCGATCACGTCGATCACGCAACGCAGCTTGCCCGGAAATTCAAGTACTCGCTGCGGATTGTGACGCTGGAGGGCGAATCCTTATCCCCCGGCGGTTCGATCAGCGGCGGCGCATTTAAAAACAGCAGCAACCTTCTGGGACGCAGACGCGAGATGGAAGAGCTGGAATGGAAGGTAAAGGAGCATGCCAAAGCGGTAGATGAACTGCTCGTTTCGATCGAAGACCTCAAAAAAGACCGGAACGAATGCCGGACAGAGCTGGAAAAGAGCCGCGCTGCGCTGCAAAACGCCTTTATTCGCCAGAATACTGCCCGCCTGAATATAGAAGCGGCGCAGGAGAAAAAGGATCAGACGAAAGCAGGCGTCGAAGACCTTAAAAAAGAAGAGATCGAGATCGAAACCCAGGTGCTGCAGATCCGAAAAGAAAAGGAAGAGACAAAGCAGGAGCTGGAACGTTCCGAGGCTCTGGAGGGCGAGAAAAACGAACAGATCGAGGGCTTTACGAAGGATCTGGAAGAGGCGCGCAGGCAGGAAGCTGTGCAGACCGCTGTATTGAATGAAAAAGAACTGGACGTAGAAAAAATCCGGCAGCAGTTCGGATTTTATCAGGCAAACGAAGACCGTATCGCCGGAGAAATCGCACGATATGAGGGCGAGCTGGAAGAGGTCAAAAAGAGCCTGACAGACGGCGTGGCAGACGCCGCCGGGAAAGAAGAAAGCATCAAAAGGCTGCAGGAGACCATCGAATCCTCCAAAACGACGCAGTCGGATACGCAGGATAAGCTGAATGCAGACATCAAAAAGCGGGAAGAACTTACAGAACGGCAGAAAGGCTTCTTCACGGAGCGCGAAGAGCTGTCCGCACGGATGAGCGCGCTGGACAAAGAGGTTTACCGCTTAAATGCCCAGAAGGAAAAGCTGGAGGAGTCCATGGAGAATCAGGTCAACTACATGTGGAATGAGTATGAACTGACCCTCCGGGATGCAGCGCAGCTTCGGGATGAGACGATGAACGACCTCGCTGAGATGAAAAAGCAGACGCAGACGATCAAGGAAGCGATCCGCAGACTGGGCGATGTCAATGTTAACGCCATCGAAGATTATAAAAATCTGATGGAGCGTTACACGTTTTTGAAGGCACAGCATGACGATCTGGTGGAAGCGGAGAAAACGCTGGAACGCATCATCGTCGAGCTGGATGAGGCGATGCGCAGGCAATTTAAGGAGAAGTTCGCAGAGATCAGCAGGGAGTTTGACAAGGTATTTAAAGAGCTCTTCGGCGGCGGAAAGGGTACGTTGGAGCTGATGGAGGACGAGGATATCCTGGAAGCAGGCATCCGGATTATCGCGCAGCCGCCCGGTAAGAAGCTGCAGAATATGATGCAGCTTTCCGGTGGAGAAAAAGCACTGACGGCGATTGCACTTTTATTTGCCATCCAGAACTTAAAACCGTCTCCGTTCTGTCTGCTGGACGAAATTGAGGCGGCGTTGGACGACAGCAACGTCGGAAGATTTGCCCACTACCTGCATAAGCTGACCGCCCATACACAGTTTATCGTCATTACCCACAGACGCGGCACGATGGAAGCGGCGGACCGGCTTTACGGAATCACGATGCAGGAAAAAGGCGTATCGACGCTTGTAAGCGTCAACCTGATAGATAAAGATCTGACCTGATGGTAATCAGGATAAAAAGGAGGTAAGCGGATGGCAGAAGAAAAGAAAAGCTTTTTTGCCAGACTGCGGGAGGGACTGACCAAGACCCGCAACAATATTGTCAAAGGATTTGACTCCGTTTTTTCCGGATATTCCGTTATTGACGACGAATTTTATGAAGAGCTGGAAGAGACGATGATTATGGGCGACCTGGGCGGTCGGGCGACAGAAGAGATTCTGGACCGATTAAAAGAACAGGTCAATGACCAGGGAATCTGTGATCCGCAGGACTGCCGGGAGATCTTAATCGACAGCATCCGGGAGCAGATGCATGTCGGCAAGACAGCTTATGATTTTGAAAAAGAGCAGTCCGTCGTCATGGTGATCGGCGTAAACGGTGTCGGCAAGACGACTTCGATTGGAAAACTCGCTTCCAAGTTAAAGAAGCAGGGACGCAAGGTCTTAATCGCGGCGGCGGATACGTTCCGTGCGGCAGCTGGCGATCAGCTGGAGGAATGGGCGAACCGCGCAGGTGTCGATATGATCGGCGGCGTAGAGGGCTCTGATCCGGCGAGCGTTATTTACGATGCGGTCAATGCGGCAAAAGCACGTCATGTGGACGTTCTTTTATGCGATACGGCGGGACGTCTCCACAATAAGAAAAACCTGATGGAAGAGCTGCGCAAGATGAACCGGATTATCGACCGGGAATTTCCTGGTGTCCATCGGGAAAATCTGGTCGTACTGGACGGCACGACCGGACAGAACGCGCTGGTACAGGCGCGGGAATTTGCGCAGGTTATGGATCTGACCGGTATTATCCTGACCAAAATGGATGGAACCGCCAAGGGCGGTATTGCGGTAGCAATTCAGTCGGAACTGCACGTACCGGTAAAATATATCGGTGTCGGGGAGAAAATCGAGGATCTGCAGAAGTTTGATCCGGATCAGTTTGTGAATGCACTGTTTGATACAGAGAAGGATGAGGTTTACTAAAATGGAAGAAGAAAAGATGCTGACATTGGAAAAATTTGAAGAGGCTTCCGAAGTAGTGCGCAGAGTAACGCTGGAGACAAAACTTGTATACAGTGATTATTTCAGCCAGCAGACCGGGGCAAAGGTATTTTTTAAGCCGGAAAACCTGCAGTTCACCGGTGCATACAAGGTAAGAGGCGCTTATTATAAGATGAGCACTCTGACCGAGGAAGAGCGTGCAAAAGGCGTTATCACCGCCTCTGCGGGCAACCATGCGCAGGGCGTTGCTTATGCTGCAAAGTGTTATGGCGCGAAAGCTACAATTGTAATGCCGACAACCACGCCTCTGATCAAGGTAAACCGAACCAAAGGATACGGCGCAGAAGTTGTACTTTACGGAGATGTATATGATGAAGCATGCGCGAAGGCTTACGAGCTGGCGGAAGAGCATGGATATACTTTCGTACATCCCTTCGATGACCTTACCGTTGCAACAGGTCAGGGAACCATTGCGATGGAAATCGTCAAAGAGCTTCCCCTTGTGGATTATATCCTCGTTCCCATCGGCGGCGGCGGACTGGCAACCGGCGTTTCCACGCTGGCGAAGCTGTTAAATCCGAAGATCAAGGTGATCGGCGTAGAGCCTGCAAATGCAAACTGCATGCAGGAATCCATCAAAAACGGCAAGGTGACGACGCTTCCTTCTGTCAACACGATTGCAGACGGCACCGCAGTAAAGACGCCCGGCACGAAAATTTTCCCGTATATCCAGAAGAATCTTGACGATATCATTACAGTAGAGGATGCAGAGCTTGTCGGTGCATTTCTGGATATGGTTGAAAATCACAAGCTGATCGTGGAAAACTCTGGTCTACTGACCGTTGCAGCGTTAAAGCACCTCGACCTGAAGGGCAAGAAGGTCGTTTCGATCTTAAGCGGCGGAAACATGGACGTGATCACCATGTCCTCTGTCGTACAGCAGGGTCTGATTTTAAGAGACCGTATCTTCACGGTTTCCGTTCTGCTTCCGGACAAGCCGGGCGAACTGAGCAAGGTAGCTGCCGTTGTTGCAAAAGAGCACGGCAACGTTATCAAGCTGTCCCACAACCAGTTTGTTTCCATTAACAGAAGCGCTGCAGTAGAGCTGCGTATTACGATGGAGAGCTTTGGTACAGAGCATAAGCAGGAAATCATTTCTGCACTGGAAAAAGAGGGATATCGTCCGAAGGTTGTACAGACAAATATGTAATGGCAGCAGTTTAAAGAAAAAACAATAGAATGCACGCTTTGCGAGCATTCTATTGTCATGAAGAACGAGCCATCCGAAACGGATTGAACTGTTTCGGATGGCTCGTTTTGACTTATTGCAGCTTAACAAAACGATTACAAATCGGTTCTGTAACGTCGTAGTTTAAGGCACGAACCAGAACTTGCATCACCACTGCGCACGGATAAATGCTTTTAATTCCTCAGCTTGTTTGTTTAAAACTTCCTGATCCCGCTGTTGCGGCGCTTTTGTGTCGAGATGTACTTTTCCGAGTGCATGGAACAGGACAAAATCGGAAAGTGCGGTCTGATAACGGTGCAGTGTTTCCTGATAATCCGGCTCTTTGGAGACATCACAGAGTTCGAAAGGATCTTTTTTCAGGTCATAAAAGGCACAGTCCTGCATACTGCCGTAGACCAGAAGCTTGTAGGAATCCGAACGAAGCATGTAGCCGATCTTCGGATTCGTCTGGCTGCCAAACTGCAGCTCGGAAAAAGCAAACTGTCTGTGGTCGTTTCCAAGCAGAGAACGTCCCTGCATGGTAGGAGGGATTGGCTGCCCGCAGAGTTCAAGGACAGTCGGCGCTACGTCGATATTTTCAGAGAGGAAGGAATCCGTCTGTCCGGCGGCCTGCTGTCCGGGATATTTGACAATCAGGGGAATTTTGATGAGCGGATCGTAGAGATGCCTGCCTTTTAACATCATATGATGATAGCTCATGTAGTCTCCGTGATCGCTGGTGAAAATGATCATGGTATTGTCATAAATCCCTTTCTCCTTCAGCTTTTGCAGGATGGTACCAATTCCAGTGTCGATTTCGGAAATCATACCGTAATAGGAAGCCATCATTGCCCGGATATCCTTCTCATCTATTTTATCGGGGTGGATCGGAGAGCTGCCGAAATTGGAATCGAAGGGGAGCGGCTGATCGGTATAGCCAGGCAGCAGATGCAGGGAGTTCGGATCGTACATCGTACTGTAGGGTGCAGGCGGATCAAAGGGGTGGTGCGGGCTGATGTAGCCGACCATCATACAGAAGGGCTGATCGCAATTCCACTGCTCAAGACGATCGAGGGCACGCTGTGTGATCCATTCGCTGGAATAAAACGGAAGATCGAGGTCAGACTGACAGCATTGGCAGTCGTCGAATCTGTGATCCCCTGGCGGAAGCTGAAACAGACCGGATTCGTAGTGCAGATCAAAACGGTCGATTTTACCGTGCTGCATCAGAAAATGATGATAATCGTCCTCGAAGCGTCCGTTGCCGTTTTGCTCTGCCAGCTCAAGATCGGAAAATCCGATGTCCAGATAGGTGGGGGTCATATGCATTTTTCCGACTGCGGTGGTCTGGTATCCGTTCTCGCGCAGGAGCTTCGGAAAAGTCGGATAGCCGGAGGGAAGTGTGCAATGGTTGTCCCATGCAGCATGTTGGTGCACATACAGACTGCTGAATAACGAATAGCGGGATGGGGTACAGACCGGATAAACCGTATAATGGTTCTGATAGGTTACGCCGTCTGCTGCCAGAGCGTCGATGTTGGGTGTCTGGATATCCGGGTTGCCGTAACAGCCCAGACAGTCCTGACGCAGCTCGTCGAGATGAAGGATCAGGATATTTGGTTGGTTCATAATTAAAATCCTTTCGTTTGTCATAGGCTCCTCCCACTTCCTTTGGAAGGTGGGAGGAGCCTTATATAAGTGTCCTTTCCGGAGGCATGGGATTCCTGACGGCAGGATTATTTTATGGTTCTGCTGAAAGGGGGTACCTCACGAATACGCAGATCGGTTTGGAAATATAGTTCATGATAATGCAAAGAAAGGCTTTTTGAAATGGATTTTCCTGTCCGATGCGAGGTTTTAGTAGTCAGACAGCACGAACTGTGGTAAGATAGAGCAAGCAACGGAAAGGATGGTAGCAAGCATGCTGGAATTTAAATATGATACACAGCTCCTGATAGAAGGAGAAAATCTGGATGAGGATGAAATCAGCGAATATTTCACCGAACATTTCAAGGGAGACTGCCTGCTGGCGGTCGGTGACGATGAGCTGATCAAAATTCATTTTCACACCAACGAGCCCTGGAAGGTGCTGGAATACTGCGCGTCCCTCGGCGAGATCTACGACATTGTAGTAGAAGATATGGATCGTCAGTCCAGAGGTCTGAAGGGCTGAGAAGAAAGAGAGAATTGTCCGTTTTTTAACAAAAAACGGACAATTTTTTTGTAAAAAATATTCCTTGCGCCCACTCCTGAATCTGATATATTGGTAATGGAAGGCATTTCACACAACAACCGAAAAAGGAGAGGGACATGAAGAGTTGTATCAGTACTTACAGCTTTGAAAGGCTGTATCAGGACGGGGGATTTACACGCTTTGATGCCATCGACAAGACAAAGGAATATGGCTGCCAGGGGGTAGAGCTGGTGTTGGATGATAAAACACCGGACGGCAGCACACCTATGGAGTATGCGAAGGCACTGACCGTACATGCAAAGGAGCAGGGACTGGAGGTTCCAATCTACACGACGGGAGCGAATTTTTTCGTGAAGGAGCCGGAAAAGGAGCTGGAACGGCTCTGCAGGCATATCGATATTGCGGCAGAATGCAAGATCCCGCTGCTGCGCCATGACGTCGCATGGGGCTATTACGAGGGCTATACGGGGATCAAAAGCTACAAAAAGGTCATCGAAGCAGTGGCACCGTTAGTGCGTCAGGCAGCAGAATATGCCAGGGAGCGCGGTGTGAAGACCTGCAGCGAAAACCACGGCTATCTGTTACAGGACAGCGTGAGAATGCTCGAGCTGTTTGCGGCGGTTGATCATCCCAATTACGGATTTCTGTGCGATATGGGCAATTTCACTGTAGTGGACGAGGACTGTGCGACGGCAGTATCGGCACTTTCGGACTATATCGTGCACGTTCACGCGAAGGATATGCTGGTGCGCTCCGGCATGAATTTTGACCCGGGCAGAGGCTATAACCTTTCCAGAGGCGGCAATTACTGGCGCGGCACGATTTTTTGGACATGGAAATGTACCGACGTTCCAGATCCTTTCTGCGATCCGCAAATCCGGCTACGACGGTTATGTTTCTCTGGAGTTTGAAGGAATGGAGCCCGTTCTGGAGGGCGTTGAGATCGGAACACAAAACCTGCAGCATATGATCGAAGTAATCGGGGAGGGACAGAGATATGTATGATTTTTCTATCGGCGTAATGCTTGAGTCTTTTAAGCTTCCAATTCCGGAGGCAATCAAAAAAGCAAAGGAGCTAGGCGCAGAGGGCATTCAGGTTTATGCAACCTATGGAGAGCTTTCTCCCCACAATTTGGTCGGTGCAAAGCGAAAAGAATTCCTGGACATGGTAAAGTCCAACGGACTTGTGATTTCCGCTTTATGCGGCGATCTCGGAAAAGGCTTCCACGATTCTGCAAAGAATCCGGAGCTGATCGAGGAGTCGAAGCGGATCTTAGACCTTGCAAAGGAGCTGGAAACCAACATTGTAACAACTCATATCGGTGTTGTTCCGTCTGATCCGGCGAATGAACGCTATCAGATCATGCAGGAGGCATGCTTTAAGCTTGCACAGTATGCGGATTCCCTGGATGCACATTTTGCAATTGAAACAGGACCGGAAGAGTCTGCAGTTCTGAAAAAGTTCCTGGATGGTCTGCATTCCACCGGCGTTGCAGTCAATATGGACCCTGCAAATCTCGTCATGGTGACGGGGGACGATCCGGTGCAGGCGGTATACAACCTGAAGGATTACATCGTCCATACCCATGCAAAGGACGGCAGACGCAACTATTACAGAGCTCCCGAAGAGGTTTATGGACTGGTAGAGGCAGAGATGCTGGCAAGCCCGTCCTTTACGGAGCTGCCTCTCGGAACCGGAAATGTGAACTTTGCGGCATACTTAAAAGCGCTGGATGAAATCGGCTATCACGGCTTTTTGACAGTGGAAAGAGAAGTGGGAGATACGCCGGAAAAGGATATTCGGACGGCAGTGGAGTTTTTGCAGAAG
>OLNS01001287.1_pt1 | contig 19825 bp, 19 predicted proteins | sample 1673031 | NCBI WGS metagenome assembly OLNS01 (sample SAMEA3136748, study PRJEB25190) | human gut metagenome | biome: human gut; feature: human-associated habitat; material: faeces | place: Austria | collected 2013
AGGTGGGACGACGAAATCGAATTCTAACGAATTACCGATTTCTGTCCCACTCTCATTTTCATTTATGAATTATTCAGCTGATGAAGATGAAGAGATATAAGGTGAAATCATCTTATATGCACTTTCAAGAGCTTGTTTCATAGTGTCACGTCCAGATTTCAATTGTTGTGCAAAAGCAGTACGTCCTTGTTCAGGAACAACTGTATCATCTGAACCACCAGTTGAAAGCGCCGTATCAAATTGAGTTTTTGATTCGTCCAATGTCTTGAGAGCTGGCTCTACTTGTTGAGTATATATAGATCTATGTGATTCTGGAATTTGATCGCCAAGATCTTGAGCATATTTTTTATAGTTATCCACTAATTTACTATAAAGAGTTTTCATATCACCAATTGTTTTGGCGTTATCGATTTCTTCATCGGTCAACAAGACAATTTCTGGAATTTTAACAGAAGAGGTTGCTGATTTAGATGATTTTGATGAACTGCTTGATTTGCTTTCTGAAGTAGATGATTTTTCTACTTTGCTAGAAGAAGCTTTTGCATCTTTGCTTGATGATTCTGAAGCAGTTTTACCAGAACAAGCTGCTAACGTTGCAACTGACAAGAGAGCCACACCGGCTGTAAGAAGTTTTTTCATCATTATTCTCCTATAAATAAAGTTTGAATATATTTTAAATGATTTTCCTTCAATTGTCAAACATTTTCTGTTTTTAAATGCCTATATACTGCTAATTATCACTAGCTTTTAACATTTTTTATATCCTAAAAATTACTTCTTTTGTTGCATTTTTATTCATTCTTTGAATAAACAAAACCAGAAAAACAGTCCTTTTCTGGCTGTTTCTTCTTTTTATTGATGAAGCAACTGTGTAAATTCTTCTTGAAGTTCCTTGTTGTCCGTTGGTTTTAGATACATCTTTCCTCCATTGGTCGTTGGAGAATGAAAGACAATGCCTTCTCCTGTATCTGTAATAGCAAAGAAATAACTATGCACATCTGGATACTTGTCCCAATTGCTATAGCGTTCCACGATGCGGTATTTTGCATTTCCTTGACCGGTATCTGTATAAATGGCATCCATCTTGCTATTTTCCCCTAGAGTATAGAGGTTGTCTGGTCCTACATCACCACCAGCGATGCCTTTTTGGTAGTTGGGTTGGCCCATCTTTTCACCCCAGGTCTTCATAAATTCTGCTAATTTTGCTGATTTTTCAGCATTCCAAGGCGTTTTTTCCTGGCTTTGGCTATTTCCCGCTGATGGTGCGCTGTCAAAAGTTTGCCAGTCAAAAGCCTTGAGATCCAGTTTATTCTCATCCGATTTTCCAAAGAGGCTATTCAGATCTGAACCAGGTACTTGGACTTCTTCTTCCTGGACTTTGGTCGCAGCTTGAGGCGTCTTTTCTATCCGTGAGAGCACAGCTACCCCACGGCCAGTTCCTGACATCCAGCTGACTTCTAAGACTTCTCCTCCCTTATAGAGGGTCGTCGCATTGCGCGCTCCACCGTGTCCAGCGACGAAACCTTCAGCTAGCAGGGTCGGTTTTTGGTTCTTGAGGTAATAAACTCCTGTCACAAAGTAGCTTCCATCGGTCTGCTGATTGGCGATGATCATCTCATCTACCCCATCGTTATTTAAGTCCTTAAAGGCATGGCGAACGGCATCTGGCTGATTGATGACAGTCTCGATCACCCAGCTATTGATCATCCGATCTTCTCTAGATAATTCCGTATTCAATTTTGAGATGGCGTCCAAATCATTTGAAGTGGCAAAAATCTTTTGATAATCTGAAAAAACTGACTGATACAAGGATTTCGCATCTGCTTTTTTCGCTTGTTTTTTAGTGCTTGTCTGGCTCGTTGCAACCTCTTTTTTAGGACTGGACTGGCGCTGGTATCTTTGGTAACATCCTGTCAACAAGAGCGTACTTGAAGCCACTAAGCTCAACTGCATCCAATGTTTTCTTTTCATCTTATTTCCTATAGTCTCCCTTATTTTCATACTAAACTTTATTATACTAAAAAAAAGGTGAGGAAGGAATCCCTTCTTCACACTTAGTTTATTTTATTCGGTTTGGCTCGACGATCCGTTTGACTTTCAATATGCTCTTTCACCAAGGCAACTACCTCATCATTGGTTGGAAGGTCTGAGTGCTGGGCATCTTCCCCCGTCACCGTAATCTCCGTATAGCTAGCTGCTTGGTTTTGGTAGATATACTTCCCAGCAGAAACACTGGCATCTGGGACCAACTCATCTGAATCATAGGTAATGATCCCTGCAACTGAATACATATGAAGGGTTGTCGGGATAGCTTTTCTGGCCTTGATAAAATCGGCCAACATCTCAGATTTATTTTTGATATTGATTTCCGTGAAATTGTAGGGAGTTCCGATGGTCATGAGGGTCTTGAGATCCACATCGTAATCCCCTAGATAATTTTCAATAAAGGCTGTATAAATCAAACCACCGTTGGAATGACCCAAGCCCTTAAAATTATTAAAATTATATTTTTCTTGAAGGGCTTCGAAGGCTTGATTAAATAGTTTAGCTTGCTTTTTAATGTTGCTATAGCCATCTTTGTTATTTTCAAAACCAACTACAATTACCGGCTCATTGTCCTTGGCATCAATACTACCACTATAGGTGATATGGCCATCGTTCCAAACTTTGACCTTGAGCAGACTGTGTTTAGTTCCTTGGCGGTCTTGGTTGAGCTTGGTCACCAAGCCATCAAAGCGGTTCTCTGTCGCAGAGCTTCCCGGGATCATGATGATGGGAGACAATTTTGAATTATAAAATTTCTCGATTTTTGAAACATTGGTTCGAGTCCAGCTATAAGAAGGAATGGCTAAAGCGATCAAGAAAAGACTGACCAAAGTGAGGACGATTGCTGTTTTTTTAGATGGTTTCACCGCTTTCTCCTTTCACTTTTAAATCTTTTCGGATACGATTTCCCATGCGGACAAATGGTAGATAAAGGAGCACATCGACGGCAAAACAAAGGATACTTACAGCTAAGGCTCTCAGACTTCCTCCGGTTCCAATAAAGGCATAGAGAAGGCTAGGTGTCCCGTCTGGAACCGGATAGACGGCTGCTGGCATCAGCTTGAAGCACAAAGCTACAGCTGCTATTCCCATATTCACCAAAGGGATCAATAAGAAGGGAATCACATATAGGAGGTTGAGAAGGACCGGTATTCCTACCATGAAAGAAGCCCCATTGTTAAAGAGACTTGGAAACAGACTGAGGAGGCTGACTTTCTTGTCCTTCTGACTTCGTGAAACCAGCAGGATCGCTACCAATAAGGCTAGAACTGCACCAATTCCAGCTACCAGACCAAAACTGCGGTACAAATTGGTCAAGGTATAGAGATGAGGAATGCCTGTCGTTGAATGATGGGTCACAGCGTAGGTCAGATTTTCCAAGGCAAAGCTATCATCCGCAATTGAGTTCAAGGCAAAGGCTTGACTATTACCAAACCAAGCAGATAGCCCACTAAATAGTCCCATGACAAAGGTGGACAGGAGATGATGACTGCTTACCGTTAGAGAAGCCAATAACTGTCGGATAGTCTGAAAAATATTAAATTGATTTCCAAGAACCAAAAGAAGATTGAGGCTGACCCCTAGAACTAAGGACAAGAAAATGGGACGCACCGTCTTGGGCTGATAGATGAAATCCTTGTCCACAATCTGGTCGTCACTAGCCTTCGATAGACGAAAGATTTGCCCGATTAGATAGCCTAAAAAAATCGCTAAGACGATATTGGTCGTCGCAGGTAAGTTGATACGCGTCAGTTGCCCGTCATGGAGGGGGCCCACCAACAATTCCTGGGACCCTACAATCAAGCTGACCAAAAGAGCGGTGACACCTGCTGTCCCTGTACTTCTACCGTAGTGCCCAGCTGTGTATTTTCCAGCGAAGTAGGTCGCTAAAGGGCCTGCTAGCCCTCCTAGAAAGTCGGAAATATTACCGAGGACCTGGCTGATGGCCTGATCCCATGGCAACCAGCTATCCATCGAAAAGAGCTGATGGATATAGCCTCGATCGGAGAAGACCGATAGCGCGATCACCCGAATGATCCCTGAAAATAGAAAAAAAGGAAATAAGGAAACCAGGGTTTTCTGGGAAATTTGAATCAAACTTTTTTCTCGTAACCAGAAAAACTTCTGGACTAAATACTTGGTCATGGGGCCTCCTGTTCGAGTTGATTGACTTATTCACATTGCTTACTTTCTTCTTATTATACCATAGTGGCGAGCATATCCTTTCGTTTGGAGAGACGTCATCAGTTGAGAACACTTTTAATATTTTCAAACCTTTTCAAAAACTCTTTGACAGGGGTCTTCATTTCCTCTATACTATTTGTTAGCTAACAAAACGATGAATCAGGTTACCATCGGTCCTGCTATGCTCATAGCAATTGGAATTGATGGGAAATGAGAGAGCTAGGATGGATTTTCAGACCATTTTTACAAGATTATAGAAAGATTTAGGAGGAATCAGACACCGATGTCACAAGAAAAAATTTCAGCCAAGGTCCTGTATGCTATTTTTGCAACAGGGATCCTTTCCTTTTGCGGGGTGGCTGGAGAAACTGCCATGAATATCACCTTCCCAATATTGATGAAGGAATTTGAGATCAATACCGCAACCGTCCAGTGGGTCACCACCATCTATCTTCTAGTGGTTGCCTGTGTAGTCCCACTATCTGCCTACCTCAAGCGCTCTTTTAAAATGAAGTCCATCTTTTTAGTTGGAAATCTCCTATCTGTTTTAGGTGTTCTCATTGACTTCCTAGCTCCTAGTTTTGGCTTTGTGGTTTTGGGTCGCTTGGTCCAAGGAATGGGGGTTGGTTTTGCCCTTCCTCTGATGTTTAATATCATTTTAGAGCAGGTCCCAAAACGCAAGATCGGTCTCATGATGGGAGTGGGGACCCTGATCACAGCCATCGCTCCCGCCATTGGGCCTACTGTCGGTGGTCTCTTGACTGCTAACTTCGGTTGGCGGTCCATCTTTTTGGTTCAATTCCCGATCCTTCTAGCTTCGCTAGTTGCAGGACTTCGCTCCATTGAACAAATCAGTATAGTCAAGCGAGAAACCCTTGATATCATGAGCCTTCTCGCTATTATTGCTTCATTTTTAGGCTTGATTTTAGGGATTCACGGTCTTTCTGATCATGCTTTCTTTAGTTTTTCTGTCCTTGGCTGGCTGATGATCGGAATCTTGGGACTGGTTCTCTTAGTCTGGCGGTCCAATCAGTTGGAGAATCCCATTATCAACCTTGCCATCTTAAAGAACCATCTCCTCACTGGCCATGTTCTTGCCTTTTTCACTTTCCAATTAGGTTCTCTGGCCATGAGTTTCCTCTTGCCCAATTATATCCAGTTGGTCAACCACTCTAACACCACACTTGCAGCTTTGATGCTGCTTCCAGGAGCCATCATTGGAGCTGGCTTTGCCCCCTTCTCTGGTCTGATTCTAGATAAACTGGGGGCCCGCAAACCGATCCTCCTTGGAGCTGCTTTCATCCTTCTGGCCCATTTTCACTTCACCCTCTTGGGCCTGAAGCTGACAAATGGTTTGATTCTCGTCTTTTACATGATCTTCATGACCGGTATGGGACTGGCCTTCGGCAATATTATGACCAACGGACAAAAACAACTCTCTCTGGAAGAGCAACCCGATGCGAACGCAATCTTTAATACCTTGCAACAATTTGCAGGTGCTGTTGGAACAACCCTGGCTTCCTTGATCGTTGCCATGAGCCAAGCCAATCAAAAGCTGGATTTCACCCAAGCCACAGCTAAAGGCAGTCGCAATGGTTTCATGACCTTATTTGCCTTAGGTATTTTCCAACTCCTTCTCTTATTTTGGGTGGTGGGAAAAGATAATGAAACCAACTAATTTATCTCGTCAAAAAACAGCAGGAAGCCTGCTGTTTTTTGTTGTCCTTTCCGCACTCGCGTTAGAATGCCATCAGGATCCTCAAAAATTATGCACTTCTGCTAAATAAACCTTGATAGGATAGGTGTATGTCAAATTCTCTCTCCATTTTGCTTGTAATGTCAAATTTTACAACTAAAAGGTTCCATTAAATTGTCTAACTTTTATCATTTGAGTTAAAATCCTTGATTTCTTTCTGTATTTTATTTATAATCATTCTAAATAAGGAAAAGGAGACATTGTATGACTGAAATAAAACATGGAGTAGATGAATCATTTAGCGATCGCTTGAATATTTTGAGAGCTGCGGTTCTAGGGGCCAATGATGGAATCATTTCTATCGCTGGAGTGGTGATCGGGGTGGCCAGTGCCACGCATAACATCTGGATCATTTTCTTATCTGGCTTGTCTGCAATTCTGGCCGGTGCCTTTTCGATGGCGGGTGGTGAGTATGTTTCTGTTTCCACACAAAAAGACACGGAAGAAGCTGCTGTGAACCGCGAACAAGCCTTATTAGATCGTGATCCAAAGTTAGCTAGAGACTCTCTCTACCATGCTTATCTTGAAAATGGAGAATGTGAAACTTCAGCAAAAATTCTAACAGAGCGGGCCTTTCTGAAACACCCCCTCAAAGCCTTGGTCGAAGAGAAATACGGCATTGAATACGAAGAATTTACCAATCCTTGGCATGCAGCAGCATCTAGCTTCCTTGCTTTTTCTGTTGGTTCCCTTCCTCCAATGCTCTCTATCATTCTCTTTCCAGCTAACTATCGCATTCCAGTGACAGTCTTCGTTGTTGGACTATCCTTGATCTTCACTGGCTATACCAGTGCGAAACTGGGAAAAGCACCTACCAAGCCAGCCATGCTTCGCAATCTCATCATTGGCCTTCTCACCATGGGAGTAACCTACTTCTTTGGACAACTCTTTAGTATCTAAAAAGCTGAGACTTCTGTCTCAGCTTTTCTTATGCTTCTAATAAGGTTTGTGCTTGTTTTTCCAGTCCTGCGACCGCTTCATCTGTCAAGACTAATTCACCTGTTCCCCAAGCTTCTGGGTTTACGGTTGTTCCAGTGAACTCTCCAACTACTTGAGTTCGAACGAATGGCAAGAGCGCTTGGTATGCCGCAAACATTGGTTCGTGTCCGGCATTGGCTACTGAAGAAACCGTTACGATCTTGTCTTGAAGGGCAGATGGACCACGAGTTTCTGACAGGTCAAGGGCACGGCTAAGCCAGTCAATCAGGTTTTTCACTACACCTGGAATAGCAAAGTTATAGACTGGCGAGAAGATCCAGATGGCATCCGCAGCAAGAACCGCATCACGCGCTGCTTGCACTGCTGGTAAGGTTGGCGTTTCCAAATCTTGGTTCATCATTGGGATGTCTTTGTAGTCCAAGTATGTCACCGTTGCTTTTCCTTCCAGAAGACTTTCTGCTTTCTTAGCCATTTGGTGGTTAAAAGATCCTTGACGAAGGGATCCGACAATAAATAAAATGTTTTTCATAGTTGTTTCCTCTTTCTGTTGTAAGATTTTTTGTTACAATAGCTATTATACACGATCATAATGTAATGTCAAGGATTACAACTCGGACATTTTAAACTTTTATTTCATTTCACCAAGGGAGGGCCAAGAGGAGTGAGAAAAAAAGGTTAGACAAAAGTGTCCAACCTTCAATAAATCATAACCGTATAAATCTGTAGAGGATTAATATCCAAGAAAAACGACTCCCAGAGATCTTTACAATCTATTTTAGAACTACTTTTTTATAAGCAAGGTAATTCTCAAGCCCCAAATTCTGTTCGCGCTACTACTCCTCGTTAGACGAATCCGTAGCCAACATTTTTTTGATGGATTCGCTGGATAAATCCGTCATTTCAGCAATCATCTCAATACTCATCCCCTTCAAAGATAGTTTTTGAATCAGAGACTGCTGACCAGCTTGAACTCCCAACTCCATGCCTTCTTGTCTGCCTTGTTCCAATCCCTGTTCGAGACCACGCTCGAGTCCTTGTTCGAGACCTTGTTCTAAACCTTGTTCGAGACCTTGTTCTAAACCTTGTTCAAGACCTTGTTCGAGTCCCTGTTCAAGACCTTTTTTCAACCCTTTCTGAAAACCGGCTTCCAGTTGTTCTTTCCGAAAGGTATCCATGCTCATTTCCCAATTTTCTCTGATACGAATCCGTTCATCAATCATTTCTTTTTCCTCCCTTGTCCAGTTTGATGGGATCAGGAGTGATTCTGCCTGCTCGATCACTTGGTCTGGTTGATGACTGAATGGGCGATTGCCAAAAAATTCAAGCCATTGTCTCCAGTGAGCATTCAACTCCGTATCTCTACTTTCATTATACTTATCCAACTCTAAAAAGGCAACCTTTAACATATTATGAGCTACCCCATTCTTGCGAGAACTATAAAGAGGTGTCCCATCTACTGTATGGCGCATTTCATAGACATTGACAGGTGAATCTAAATGAGGAAAAATACTTCGCTCCAGGATAGCGATCCCATAGACCGGCTCCAGCTCCTGGTACATAGAATGGGTCGCCCCTTTCTTTCGCTTGCGTTGGACATTTTCTACCAGTTGATTGGCTAAATAATAGTGGAAACGATTCAAGAAATACTCTTGCTTCAAAACTTGAATCTCAATGATGACTTCAAGCCCACTATCTAGTCTTGCTCTCACATCAACAGATGTTTCAAAAGGAAGATCTCCTAAAAACCCCTGCTCATGGATCTGGTCTCCTTCTAAAATCTCAACGGACTCTACTGGCAGATCCAAGACTTCGCGGATGAATTTGGCTGTCACATCCGGCAGACTAAAAATCTTTTTCGCCATTAAATCCAAGGTGGGCGATACATACTCGTGTCGTTTCTTCATAGCAACCTCCAATGATTTCGTGTAGGGAATCCCCTCACTTATACCATTCGAAAAAATTGCAGAAAAAAGGGAGTGGGAAAGAACTCTGACTAGTTAAAAAGAGTTCGTTTTCCCACCCCCGCACAAGTTGATTAGGTTATCTTTGGAGCTTAAAAAGCGAACAAAGATACCAATCAACCACTGCGTCATACTTTTATGCATATTATACATCGAAGGGTGAACAAATTGTGCCCAGCCCTCACTTTTATGCATGCTCCAAACCTTTTCGTGTATTTTCTTTGATGGTTTCGGCTGAATGGAGTAATTTTTCTTTTTCTTCTTCTGTCAAATGCAAATCCAATCGTTCAAGAATTCCTTTTCGACCTACGATCGCTGGATAGCCAAGATAGGTTCCATATTCTGGACGATAGTTAGACACTGGCATTTCCTCGTGGCTATCATTGATCACAGCTTCTGCTAAGCGTTGGGCTGCCGCAGCAATCCCAAAGTTGGTATAGAATTTACCAAAGAAAACCGTGTGTCCACCGCGCAAGGACTCGTAGTTGATGGCGTCAAGCTCTTCTTGAGAGAAGAGATCGGTAATAGCATGTCCCTTAACACGGACCTGACTCCAAGCGACAAATTGAGAATTCCCATGCTCACCAAGGTTATAGCCTGATACACTAGCAGGAGAAACCTGCAAACGATCAGCGACTGCACGCTTCATCCGAGCTGTATCCAGTAAAGTCCCTGTCCCAATCACCTGCTCTTTTGGAAGGCCGGTATATTGTTGATAGAGTTGAGTGACTGCATCGACCGGATTGGTCACGACCAATAAGACCCCGCTAAAGCCAGAAGCCTTCAAATCACGCGCTACTTGCACCACTTGCTTACTGGTAAAGGGAAGCTCCGCAAAACGGTCATCTGTGTTATTGGCCTGCAACTCGATATTTCCAAGAGTCGACACCACGACATCCGCATCTTCTAAAGCCGCGTAGTCATTGACCGTGATATGAACCGGATACCCCGTATTAGCAACCGTATCACAGAAATCCAAGGCATCTGCCTTGACCTTTTTCTCATTGGTATCAATCAAGACCAAGTGATCACAGGTGTGTTTCAAAATCATGCTGTGGGCCAAGGTCGCACCCACATGCCCCAAACCAATAATACCAATTTTTCTTGTCATCAGAATCCTCTTTTCTAGTATCGATCACACTGTTGGTGAGGATAGCTCTTTGTTGACTCTATTCTACCACAATTCTAGAAAGGCGGATTGAAAAAATGGGAAAATTTTCAAGTTTTTTCAAAAAGAAAAGAGGCAGTGCCTCTTTTAACGACTCAAGAAAGAAGAGTCTCAATCTCTTCAAGCGATAAACCTGTCATCTCTGAGATAAGATCAGGTGTCATTCCTCGTGAGATCATCTCGCATACCAACTGTTTACGACCTTGTTCCAGGCCTTGTTCCAGGCCTTGTTCCAAGCCTTGTTCTAAACCTTGTTCCAGACCTTGTACTAGACCTTCTTCGCGCGCTTCGTCTATAGCCGTCTCCAGGGTCATATCATAATTTTCTTGAATACGAATCCGCTCGTCTATCATGGTCTTCTCCTCCTTGGTCCAGCTAGATGAATCCAGTAATGAATCTGCGTGAGCTACAGCCTGACTGGGAGCTTTTGTGAAGGGAAGATTCCCAAAAAATTCCAGCCACTGTCTGCCTGCATCTGTCAGGTTCTCATCTTTATTATACTTGTCTAGCTCTAAAAAGGCAACCTGCAGAAGATTTTGGTGCTTGCCATTTTTATAATAGGCCTTAAGTTGCTTGCCGGACCGGCTATTAGTCAGCCAGTATTTATTGATGGCAGCCTCTTCGTCCAGTAAGAGCGACTTCTCCAAAATCGCAATCCCGTATACAGGCTCCATCTGCTCATACATCTTATGTGTCTGGCCTTGCTGGCGCAGTTTTTGCACATTCTCCACCAGCTGATTGGCCAAATAGTAATGGAAGCGATTCAAGAAATACTGCTGCTTGCGAATCTGGATCTCGATGATCACCTCGGTCCCGTCGTGGAGCTTGGCTCTCACATCCACCGCAGTGGAGAACAAGTCATCCTCCTCATAGGCCATGCTGTGGGGCTGGCTTCCTTCCACAATCTGAGCATCTGCCACATCCAGCTCCAAAATGTCCCGAATAAATGCTGCCGTCACCTCCGGTAAACTAAAAATCTTCTTGGCCATGATATCCAAGGTCGGCGATACATGCGCGTGTCTTTTCTGCATCCCTGCTCCTTTTCGATAAAAAATAGAGGGAAGGTCCCTCTACTTCTATTATTCGAAAAAAATTTGGGAAATAGTTGAAATTTAACCTCTACTGTTTTTTCAATCCACTTATTAATAATATCCTTCATTATTAAACCCAAACTTTCTTAATAGTGATTCGATCTTTCTCATAGGTAATTATTCTTAGTTTCATGATCAAATACCTGAGTACACTTCTACTAATGTTTGGATCTTTTGTAGAACTTCTTGTTTCTTACGTTCACGAGCTCCATGTCTACGAGAAGTCGGTGGAATAATCGAATCCAAATCAGCTCCACTATTCTCAGCATATCCACGTTGAATAGAACGATCAATGAATAATTGATAACCTTCTACAAGCTTTTCAGACTCTGCCAATTCACGAATAGCGACTGCTTTACGTTCTTTTCCATAAGCATAGAATGCATTGATAATCTCATCATGGTCTTTCAGACTCGCTAAATCAGTATCATTGATAAAGCCAATCACTAACTCTTCCTTAGCACGAATATCAATACTTGACCGAATAACACGGCTAACTTCAGCTTTCATTGCTTCCTTAGACTCAGAGTTCTTAGATTTTTCGACAATTAATGCGAGAATATAGTCCAGATTAATCTCATCAGTTTTTAAGAGCTCAATCTCAAATTCAATATCTGAAAGGTCAACACCTAAGTCTTTCGTTCTTTCATAATTTTTAAGGTTTAAGAATTCATCTCGAATTTCCACATAAGAACTTCTTAAATCTTGGAGATAACCTTCCGAGATAGGCTTGTCGATTTCCTGAAATTCATCATAATTTCGAAGAACGTTATCAAGTTTCAGAAACTCACCAAATAATTTAACAAACTCTTTTTTATCATGTTCTGTTTCTATTTCTTGTGGATTAGGGAATCTTTCCAGAATTTCCTGACAAACTTCTGTATAACCTTTAACCTTGATACCTGTTACTTGATCCACGAAACCATCCATGTATTCGCTAAAACTTTTTTCTAAGATAATATCAAGCTTATTGGTATCCCCAAAGGTTCTAATAGCTTCTTGAGTAGCTTTTTCTAAATCACGGAAACATACGATATTCCCAAAAGGTTTAACCTTGTTAAAAATTCGGTTGGTTCTAGAAAAAGCCTGAATCAAACCATGATAACGAAGATTTTTATCGACAAAGAGAGTATTCATGGTTGGAGCATCAAATCCCGTCAAGAACATTCCCACTACAATCAGTAAATCCACTTCCTTGGACTTGACTCGTTTAGAAAGGTCACGATAGTAATTTTGAAACTCTTTCCCATCAGTCGAAAAGTTGGTCTTGAACATTTGATTATAGTCGTAGATTGCTTTAGAAAGAAACTCTTTAGATGAAAGAGGCATGGCTGTATCTTGAGGTTCTAACTCTTCGTCTTGAATTTCCCCATAAGCAGACTGTTCTTCGTTAGGTGCAAAGCTAAAGATAGTAGCAACTTTCAAACGCTTAACTTCTGGTAGAGTTGCCTGTTGCCGCTGGAGTTCTTCATAGTATAATTTTGCTGCTTCAATACTTTGTACTGCCAGCATAGCATTAAATCCAGACAGTTGTTTTTGTTTATGAGTATAGTGTTGATTACGATGCGTCTTGTCGTTATAGACTCTCAACAGGTACTCTGTGATGGTTGCAATCCGTTCAGGATGCAAAAGGAGTTCCTTTTCCATTTTTTTGAGTTTCTTCTCATCGAGCTCTCGACCGACTGCCCTTTCTGCTTCTCTATACTTATTAATTTCAGGTTTAATATAGTTATAATCAACTTTGAACTTCAACACTTTATTGTCTCGAATCGCATCTGTGATAACGTAGTTATGAAGTTGATCTCCAAAAACCTCTTGTGTTGTTTCTCCCGTCAAGCTGTTTTCTGGGAAAATCGGAGTTCCTGTAAATCCAAATAAGGCATACTGTTTAAAAGCTTTTTTAAGACGCTTTTGCGCTTTTCCAAACTGGGAGCGATGACATTCATCAAAGATTAGAACACATTTTTTACTGTAGATTTCATGATTTGGGTTCGCAGTGATAAACTTATTTAATTTTTGAATGGTTGTGACAACAATTCGATCATCGTTTTCTTCAATACTACGTTGGAGTTCTTTTGTATTGTTACTACCATTGACTGAATTTGGTTGGAATTTTTGATATTCCTTCATAGTTTGATAGTCTAGATCTTTTCTATCCACCACAAAAATCACTTTGTCAATATAGTCCAACTCTGTTGCTAAACGAGCTGTCTTAAAACTAGTCAAAGTTTTCCCAGAACCCGTCGTATGCCAGATATAACCACAAGCATTGATCGTACCGAAATTCTTCATTTCATTTGTTGAATGAATCTTTCGTAAAATACTCTCTGTTGCAGCTATCTGATATGGGCGCATGATGAGCAAGGTATTATCAGCATCAAAGACACAATACTTGGTTAAAACCTCTAAAAGAACTCGTTTGCTCAAAAAGGTAACAGTAAAGTCTTCTAGGTCATGAATGGTTTTATTTTTACGGTCGGCCCATTCACAGGTGAACTCATAGTGATTTTTGTTTTGAGCTGTTGTATTGGCAAAGTAGCGTGTATAGGTCCCATTAGAAATAACAAAGATCTGAATGTACTTGTATAAGGAATTCTCACTATTGAAGCTTTCCTTGCTATATCTATGAATTTGTTCAAAAGCTTCTTTTAGACTAACCCCGCGTCTTTTCAATTCAATCTGAACTAAAGGAAGACCATTAACTAAGATGGTTACATCATACCGATTTGTATGACTTCCCACCTGGGTCACTTGGTTAATGACCTGCATTCTGTTGTTATGAATATTTTTCTTATCAAGGATGAAAATATTTTTAATACGTCCATCATCAAAGACAAAATCATAGATATAATTCTCTTGGATTTTTCGAGTTTTTTCAACTAACCCTTCATTGGGACAATCTAGATACTCTACTACAAAGCGATTCCACTCAGCATTCGTAAAAGTCACCTTATTGAGTTTTTCTATTTGCACCTTGGCATTTGCTAAAAGTTCTTCAGGTGTATGAATATTTAAGCGTTCATAGTTGAGATGATTTACCAAATCAGAAATCAACTGATTTTCTAAATCAGCCTCTGACTGATACTCTCTATCCGTGCGATACTCTGGTTGATACTCAGCCAAGAGAATCCCTTCATTTGTTTCCGCAATTACTTCATGTATTTTTGAATAATCAACCATAGCATGCTTCCTTTTTTATTTTAATTGAGATACTTTCTCAAAATGATTAAAGAGTTTATCTAGTAAAATTTAATAATTGTTCTCTCCAGTATTCATACTGTTTCTGTCTTAGTTCAATTTCCTTTGGAAGACCTTCAGAAAGAGAGTTGGTTAAAGTGTTAAAATTATCAAGAATGGAGACGATTCTTTCTTGTTCAGCAAGGGATGGTAGATAAAAAGCAACTTTATCAATAGCATCCTTAGATAATCTAGGAATGCTTGCCTTTCGAACCTGTGATTTGAGCCTATCCTGCTTACTTATCAAGACATAATACATAAATTTATCTGAAATATTATCTGATGTCTCTAGTGTATAGACATCATCTGCTGCCCAAAAGTCCGTATCGCTATACCCAATTTCACCAGCTGCTCCAGCACATATAATAAAACTAGTTCCTTTTGATCTGTTTGAATGTGTAAAATATCCTAAAGGTGTCAAACTGTTCTGATAAACTGGAAAACTTCCTGAAGTAGTTAGCTGATTTCTAACAAGCCGTTTCCCACGTTGTAAATTGATGACTTGTCCCAACTTCACTCGAATTGGTCCAAATACCCAATTTAAGAGCCTAATGATGTCTTGTCTGTACTGTACTGTACTGTCAGTGTACTCGCCTTCGGCGACGAATGTCAAGAGTTTTTCTCGGAAATATTCGTACTGTTTTTGACGCAGTTCAATCTCCTTGGGCAGTCCGATGTTTAGGTCATTACAAACCATGTCAAAGTTGTCTAGAACTTGAACAATTCGAGACTGGATTTCGAGAGATGGGACTGGGATTGTTGTTTTTTCTATATTTCCATTATAAAGCCTACTGATTGTCCCACCATCTGAAACTTTCCAAGGATTCATCTGATAAAAATAATAAAGGTAGCGATTTAAAACTTGACTCTCATCATGTTCAAGCCAAACAATGTTAGAATCTTGAAAATAAGAATCTTCACCATTAAATACAACTGTTCGACCAATAGTCCCAGATGCCGAAATTAAAATATCTCCCAATTTAGGATATGAAAATCTTAGTTTATATTCCTCAAATAATTCTCTAGAAATAAAAGAAGTTGCAACTTTTCCAAATGTTCCTATTTTATAAAAAGGAATCTCACCATCATCTGAAGTTTGATTCTTTAAAATCCTCTTACACATAGAAACTTTTCCAATATCTCCCAGCGTCTTCCACTCAACCTGATAAACCTCATCTTCAAATGATAAGAGTTTATCTCGGTAAAAAGAATATTGCTTTTTACGTGAGGTCAATTCTGAGGTCAATTCTGTAACATACTCAGTCATTTTGTCAAGTATTTGCACGATTTTTTCTTGAATTTCTAGAGGAAGTAACGGAACTTTTATTTTCTTAAAAGTCACTTTAGAAACATTATACCTAGTTACACCGCTCGCAGTTTTCTCGATTTGTTTTCTCAATCTAAAACTCCTGAATAAATATTTAGTGAATTCTGGCAAAAGTTCAACATCTTCATTAAATCTTATTCCAAAGCTAAAACTATTTAAATAAATCGGTTCATCAGGAATAAAAGTAACTACTGATGACATACCAACTTCCTCTTTGCTTTCTGAAGATCCTGTTATTAACACATCTCCATAGTTTATAGAGTTTTGCTTCTCATTTTCATCTACCCGAACAGTTTCCAATAAATTTAACTCAACTTGTAAATTATTAAAAATATTTTTATAAGTTACATACTTAGCATTTCCATTTTCAAAGTCAGATTTTGTTTTCCCAGTTAAACCACCGTAGAAATGACTAATTTCTCCCAACTCTCTCCACTCAACAGGACAGTTTTGGATTTCTTCTAGGATATTCATCATTTACCCCCTAGCTCCTCTACAATCTTGTCTATCTCTGCACGTAAGTAGTCAATCTTAGTAACGGTCTCAGCAATTTCTTTATTGAGAACATCAATGTCAATTTTCTCACGTGTATCTTCTTGTTCGACATAGGTTGAGACGGAAAGGTTATAATCCTGCTCTGAACCAATAACATCATTATCAATGAGAGCTGCTTTATAGTCTACACTTTGATAATTAGTGAATAATTCAACGATATGGTCGATATTGTCATCCGTCAAGACATTGTTATTGGTCTCTTTTTTGAACTCCTTGCTCGCATCGATAAAAAGTGTTTTATTTTCTAGTTTATTCTTAGCCAACACTAAAATAGTGGTTGCGATAGAGGTTCCAAAGAAGAGATTATCCGGTAGAGCAATCACTGCTTCAACAAAGTTGTTATCTACTAGATACTGACGAATGGTCTTTTCAGCACCACCACGATAGAAAATACCTGGGAAACAAACAATGGCTGCTCGACCTCTGTTAGACAAGTGGTTGAGACTATGCATGATAAAGGCAAAGTCAGCTTTTGACTTAGGAGCTAGTTTACCTGCTGGCGCAAAACGGTCATCGTTTATGAGAGTTGGGTCTCCATCTCCCACCCATTTGACAGAGTAAGGAGGGTTTGAAACAATCGCATCAAATGGTTTTTCATCTAAATGCTGAGGATTTAAAAGGGTGTCTCCTCGCTTAATATCAAAGTTATTGTAGTTGATGTTGTGCAAGAACATGTTCATACGAGCCAAGTTATAGTTAGTCATATTAATTTCTTGACCAAAGAAACCATCCTCCAAGATATGGTCTTCGTATTGCTTTTTCATCTGTAACAAGAGAGAACCTGACCCACATGTTGGATCGTAAACCTTGTTAATCTTCTCCTTACCAACCATTACCAAACGAGCAAGCAATTTAGAAACTGTCTGAGGAGTGAAAAATTCACCACCACTTTTCCCAGCATTACTCGCATAGTTGGAAATTAAGAACTCATAAGCATCCCCAAAGGCATCAATATCATTTTCCTCAAAGTTGCCAAAGTTAATGCTGTTGATACCATTGAGGATATCAGAAAGACGTTTATTTTTTTCTGGAACAGTTCCACCAAGGATGTTACTTCGTGTGTCCAAGTTATCAAACAAACCTTTAATATCATCCTCAGACTTGAATCCAATCGCCGATTTTTCAATGTCTTGGAAAATATTGGCTAAATCTTCGTTTAAATTTTTATTTTGTGACGCGTTCTTGACGACATTTTCAAATAATTGACTTGGAAGAATAAAGAAACCTTTATCCTCAACTGTCCCTGGTTTGAAATCTTGCTCAGCTTCTTGGTCACTCAAATCAGCATAACGGAATTCTAAATCGCCAGCCTCATGCTCAGCACGGTCAAAATAGTCAGCCATATGCTCAGAAATAAAGCGATAAAATAGTATTCCCAGTATGTACTGCTTGAAATCCCAACCGTCTACAGCCCCACGAACGTCATCGGCAATCGCCCAAATTTTACGGTGAAGTTCCTTGCGCTCTGCACTTTCTTTATTTGCCATTTTTACTTTCCTTAATTAATCTATTATCCTTTCTATTTTATCATATTTATCAAATTATAATAAAAACCATTCGCATTAATTGGATTACGAATGGTTTAGCTTACATTTTTACTTAATCTTAGATGGGACGCCTAAACCAATGATTAGTCTAATTGAATCCCTTTTTTTGCTAGATTGTCTAGGCATTCTTGGAGATAAGTGTCCTGATGCTCGGGATAGATAGGGGTGCTCAAGGCTTCCTCTTTCAGCTCTAAGTAGGCTGAGCAGGTTTTGCCTCGGTAGGTCGGCTCCCACCACTCTGGACTGACCTTGTAGCCACGAGCAGTCATCTCCTCCATGATCAGGCGGTGATAGGCATAGAGGCGATAGGGCGAGTAGTCAAAGACATAGTTGACCGTCGCGTGCTTCTTGCCCCAGCCATTGCCTCGAAGGGCGCAGCATTCCCGGTGTTGGCCGAGGAGCTGGGGTCGAGGTAGTTTGGGAATCAAGTCTTGGTGCCACAGTCTCATCTATTGACCTCCTAGTAGTGTCGATTCTTGCAAGTAGCGATTCGGATAGCGCTTAAGGAGCCTTTGGATCCCCTTGATGAGATCCTCCTGGCTAGCTTGCCCATGCTGGTATTTCTCAAGTAGCAACATAAAGTCTGCCTTTTCCTCAGGAGTCGCCTGCTTTTTGAAATAGCCCCAGATATGCTGGAAGGCATTAGAGACCTGGCCACGATTTTCCGGCAAGGCCAGCGCTTGCTGAATCAAGCCTTCGACGTGGCTGACCTTCACCTGGTCTTGCTTGAGGTATTCCCGGATCTCCTTGTAAATGTTGCTGGAATGACTCAGCACCAGGTATTTATTTTTCGCCCATAGGACTTGGCAGTGATGTTTTTGATCCACTCGTGTCTCCTTTTGATTCTCTCTATCAATAGTCCTCCCATTATACCATGGAAATGAGTGAAGTTATAAAAAAGAGGCTGGGACAAAAGTCCTGGCCTCTCAATTGTCTTTGGATTGTCGAGCAAGACGCAGTGGTTGAGTGGGCTCTACTACGCTGATTTCATCAGCTTTTACAGCCCTACTCAACTGTGCGGAGGTGGGACGACGAAATCGAATTCTAACGAATTACCGATTTCTGTCCCACTCTCTCTTTTATTGATTACAAGGCTGTGATGGCTGTGATCAAACCAAAAATGATCCCTGGTGCATTGGCTGCAGCAAGTGGAATATCGCGTTCTTTTTTGAAGAGTCCGTAGTAAACCCAAAGGCTACAGTTGATGGCTGCAACAAGGGGTTGAATAAAGTTCCCTTTGTGACCAGCGAGGTTATCCATGATTTGTGGGAAGTAAGACACATACATCATAACAGACATAAAGGTCGCAACCCAACCAAGAATTTTCATTTGTTTTTCATTCATTTTGAAACTACCATTTCCTTTTCTTTTTTTAAGTATGCACTATTCTACCTTTTGTCCTTTACAAATTCAAGTCTTTTTTTCAAATGTTACCGAACTGTAAAGTGTCACAATCTTGTGATTTTGCAGGAAGATGGATTTCTTTTCGAGAGAGTCTTCTCTCTAGTTTCCATTTTTGACACATTGTCTAATTTTGTGCGAATGTAATCACTTTCATCTTGCATAGCATGCAAATTAATTGCATTTTCTTCCTACTTATGTTATTTTGATACACAGAGGTAAAATTTTATGAATAAACAAAAAATCAACCAAATCGTTGGCTCGATCGGTGCCTTTATTGGGATTATCGTTTTCATTGCCTACATCCCACAAATTATTGCTAATTTACAGGGAAATAAGGCCCAACCTTTCCAACCCTTGTCAGCTGCTATTTCTTGCTTGATCTGGGTCATTTATGGTTGGACAAAGGAACCTAAAAAAGACTGGATTTTGATCATTCCGAATTCGGCAGGTGTCATCCTAGGGGGATTGACTTTCCTTACATCACTTTAATAGAAAGTGAACAAAGACTGAACTCTACTGGTTTAGTCTTTTTTTATATCCCTTTGAAAAACACAAACAATCGCTGTCAGTTTTCGCACAAAAAGAGGCTGGGACAAAAGTCCTAGCCTCT
>OLNS01001300.1_pt1 | contig 19704 bp, 19 predicted proteins | sample 1673031 | NCBI WGS metagenome assembly OLNS01 (sample SAMEA3136748, study PRJEB25190) | human gut metagenome | biome: human gut; feature: human-associated habitat; material: faeces | place: Austria | collected 2013
CGGGAGAGGTGGCATTGCGCAAGCAATGACGGAGAGGGTGAGGATGCTTTCCTTTTCAATTCACTCTCAGCTGCCGTTTGGCTGTCTGCAGCGCCCTGCGCAGGGGGCGGTAGAGCAGCAGCATGATGACAAAATTTCCCACGCCGTGCATGGCATCGTAGGAAAGGCCGCTGAGCCACCAGCTCAGGGCAAAGGCCGGAGTTTTTGCCACCAGATACACCGCCGCACACAGGCCGCCGAAGCACAGGCCGTAGATGCCGCTGAACACCGCCCAGCCAAGGGCATTGTCCATCCGGCGCAGCAGCCATGCCAGCAGGGCCAGCAGATACCAGACATACAGGTACATGGCCCACCACAGCCCAAAGCCGTACAGCACACCCTGCAGCAGGATGAACACCGTAACAGCCCCCGGCGTTTCCCGGGGCAGCTCCAGCGCAAACAGGATGACGAGCAGCGTCACCGGTTCAATGTTGGGCAGACCGCTCATGGCCTGCTTGCTCACCACCAGCAGCGCACCCATCAGGCCGCTGAGCACCAGCCGCAGCACCCGGATGTGCACAGGCTCCTTACTTCGTGTATACAAAGGCATAGCTGTCGCCATCGTGCAGCGCAATGTCTGCCACACCCACGGTGGTCATCTCGCCGGTGGCATCGGTCAGACACCACCATGCCTGATCCTTATCCCAGTCGGCGGTCTCGCCGTTGACGGTGGTCACAAAGCCTGCCGCAGCCTCTTCCTCGCTGATAAGACCGGCTTCCACCAGAGCATCGCTCAGTTTTTCGCCATCGGTCACTTCCAGCGTAAAGGTCTGGCTCTCGCCATCCGCGCCGGTCACGGTAAACTCTGCCTTGACCTTGGCATCCTCAGCCTGCCCGGAAGCAGCCTCAGAGGAAGTGGCTTCACTGGAAGCTGCCACAGAGGACACGGCCTCAGAAGAGGCGGCACTGGAAGCCGTGCTGGAAGCTGCACCGCAGCCTGCCAGCAGCCCGGCAGCCAGAGCGGCACTGATCACAACGGCCAGAAATTTATGCATGGTTTTCATAGAAAAAGAACTCCTTTATTGGTTTTCCGCGCGCCCTGCGCGCAGGGTCTATCATATCATGGGTGCGCCCAAAAATCAAGGCACAGCGCAGTTACGATGATGCACCAGCGCTGTGCCGTTGTGTTTTATTTCAGGATGCCTTTTCCAACGGGTCAACGACCACCGGACAGGTCTCATACAGCTCTATCGGGTCAAGGTCAATACAATTGCAAGGGTCCATGTCACCGCTCACATCCCATGCCGCCGTGTCATTCAGCACCGTCAGCCGGTCACGGAAATAATCCGGGTCGCGCATAGGCTCGAACACTCCCCCCAGCTGCAACAGGGGCTTTGCATCATACAGGCGGACAGAGCCATCACTGAAATACAGGTAGATGGTAAAATCTTCTCCTGCAACAGCCTGCAACACTTTTGGAATATATTCCATACTGTACTCCCCTTTCAGATCAATGGTGCCACATGATTCAAAGGCTTTGCATCCCTGGCAAGTTCCCAGTTCTGCATCAACTCATCTTTATGCAGCTCACACCATGCCAGAATCAATTTCAACTGGCGACTGGGCAATGCACCACGGATAACACAGGAGTGCTGAATATCCACCAGTGCTTTACATCCACCATATTCCGCATGGAAATGCGGTGGGTTATGGTCACTGTAAAACATTGTGATCCGAATCCCGCAAAACAAACTGATCTCCGGCATTGTTCCGCCCTCCTGTCACGCCCAGTATAACACAGCTTCGTGCGTTTTGTCCATCAATTTTCCAAAAACGCCTTCTGGTAGCTTGCAAAGGCACCGATCTGGTTGGCCTCGCTCAGGAACCGGCAGGGCACGATCTCCGGGCGGGGCAGGCAGCGGGCCTGCGCTTCGCTGAAGGGATGGCCCCGCAGGATGTACTCCTCATACACCTCGTTCAGGGTCTCCACAAGGATGGGCTGCTTGCTGATGCCGCCGCCGATGGCCACCTTTTCCAGATCCAGCAAAACGTTCAGGTTGTAGATCTGCACGGCAACGGCCCGGCAGAAGCTGCGCAGGGTCTCGTTGGCCTCGGTCTCCCCGGCGTGGACCGCCTCAAAGAAGATGCGTCCATCCATGGGTGCATCGGCGGGCAGGCCCTTGCGGGCGCGGTAGCCGCTCAACAGGCCGCTGGTACTGCACTGGCAGGCAACGCTCTTTGTGGGGTCGCTCCAGGCATCGGCGTTGGTGTTCATAAAGCTGTACTCGCCTGCCGTGCAGTCCCGGCCGCGCACCAGCTTCCCATCAATGATCAGGCCGCCACCCACACCGGTGCCGATGATGAACACTGCTGCGTTCCTGCAGCCCTTCAGCACACCCCGCTCCAGCTCTGCAATGGCGGCCGCTTTGCCGTCATTCTCGATCCAGACACGGCAGCCGCAGGCCTCGGCCAGCCGGGGGCCGACAGGCGTGCCCACATTGTAGGCCAGCGAGGTTGCTCCGCCGCCCCTGACCACACCCTGCTCGGCATCGATAAAGCCGGGCAGGCTCAGGGCAATGCCGTCCACCTCGTCCTTGTGGGGCAGGTAGATCTCCCGCAGAGTGTTCAGGAAGTGCTCCTGTGAATCCGCCGGGGTGGGCGTGCTGCCCGTATCGGTCCGGTTCAGCTGCTCATCCATCACAGAATACTTGATCCCGGTGCCGCCCACATCAAAAACCATTACTTTCATGTACAGACCCTCCTGCGCTTTTTTTCTATTATTGCAAATCGCTCTCCAAATGTAAAGAGCCATGCGCTCCGCCATGCCGGAAAACAAAAAAATCCCGCGCTGCGGCAAAGCAAAACGCAGCGCGGGAACGAAGATAGCTTAATTCAGGATCGTGTCAGCGCTCAGCGGGCGACAACGTACTTGTGCAGGGTCTTGCGGACTGCGCCGTTGCCAGCGTACAACTCCTTGACCATGCCCTCGATCTGCTCACCCAGACCGACCTCGTACAGGTCAACACCGAACACATCGGCACGGCTGTACAGGTTCTTCAGGCAGCTGAAGTCCTGCTCGCCTTCCTTGACCTCCAGAGGAGCCACGATGGCCTGCAGTTCAGCCAGCATCGGATCGGGAGAGATCTCGAAGGCCTTGCCGTTGTCATCAATGCCCTTCAGGTAGCGGGCATAACCTGCCAGCACCAGGGGGATCAGCACCAGGTTGGACTTGTCCAGACCGCGTGCCTGATATGCCTTGATGGTCTCGCCGAAGCGGATGGCCAGCTTCTGAGAGGTATCGGTAGCGATACGCTGGGGAGCATCGGGCATGAAGGGGTTGGGCAGACGGCGGTTGATGACAGCACCGATGAACTCGTAGGGGTTCAGGACACCGGGATCAACGACCACGGGCATTGCCTCGATATAACCGATCTTCTGGATGAAGGAACGCAGATCCTCGTCGGCCATCTCGGCGCTGATGAGGGTGTAACCCAGCATGCAGCCGTAGATGGACATTGCGGTGTGCAGGGGGTTCAGGCAGGTGCACACCTTCATCTTCTCGATCTTGTCAACGGTCTCGCGGTCGCAGTACAGCACACCGCCCAGCTCCAGCGGAGGACGGCCGTTGGTGTAGTGATCCTCGATGCACAGGTACTGGGTCTCCTCTGCGTTGACAAAGGGAGCAGTAAAGGTGTGCTTCTCGGTCACGATGGTGTAGTTGTCCTCAAAGCCGTCCTTGGCCAGCATATCCTGGACCTTTGCGTCGGGACGGGGAGTGATCTTGTCGATCATGCTCCAGGGGAAGGTGATCTTGGTCTCGTCCTGAACGTATGCCAGGAACTCAGCGGGAACCAGACCCTGCTCGACCCACTTGGAAGCATAGGCGTGGACAGCGCTCTTGACCTTGTCGCCGTTGTGAGAGCAGTTATCCATGCTCTGAACGGTCAGGGGCAGCTTGCCGGCCTTGAAACGCTCGTACAGCAGAGCGGTGACCTTGCCCATGGCCAGAACGGGGGTCAGGCCGCGCTCCAGGTCAGCAGGAGCAACGCCGTAGCCCTTCTCGGTGATGGTGAAGGAGATCATCTGCAGGCTGGGATTCTGGAAGATCTCGACCAGACGAGCCCAATCCTTGCCGAAGGAGTAATCAGCCTTCAGGCTCTCAGTCACGGAAGCAATGACCTTCTTCTCGATGTCGCCGGTGGACTTCAGGCAGACCAGCAGGCTCAGGTTGTCGTAGGGCTGGTAAGCCTTGTCGATGATCTCGTAGTCAAAGCTCTCAGCAACGATGACACCGCGGTCATACTTGCCGCTGTTCAGGGCCTCGTTCAGGATGGCAGCGGGGAAGGCACGGAAAATATTGCCTGCGCCGAAGTGCACCCAGGTGGGCTCTGCGTGGGTCTTGGCCTTGACAGCCTCCACGTCAAACTTGGGCAGCTCGTAGCCCTTTTCTGCCCACTCGGCGGACAGATTGCCGTTCTTGATATCAGACAGCTTCATAATAGTACTCAGCCTTTCTTTTTCTCTTCATCCAGACGGTCCAGCAGGTCCCAGACACCCAGCATGTACTGGATACCCAGTGCACGGTCATACTTGCCGTAACCGGGGCGGCAGTTGCCGGGGCCTTCCTCCCACAGCTGACGGCCGTGGTCGGGGCGGATATAGCCCTCGTAGCCGCAGTCATGGTAGGCGCGCAGGATCTCGATGATGCCAGTCTCGCCGCAGCAGTCGCGGTGAGCAGCCTCGGAGAAGTCGCCATTGGGGAAGTGGTGGATATTGCGGATGTGAGCAAATGCAATGCGGTCGCAGTGCTTGCGGACGATCTCGGCAACATTGTTGTTGGGGTTTGCGTTCAGGCTGCCGGAGCACAGGGTCAGGCAGTTGTACTCGTCGTCCACCATGCTCAGGAAGCGGTCGATGCTCTCAGCATCCACCAGCAGGCGGGGCAGGCCGAAGATATCCCAAGGGGGATCGTCCATATGGATAGCCATCTTGATGTCGCACTCGCGGCAGGTAGGCATCAGAGCTTCCAGGAAGTACTTCAGGTTCTCCCACAGCTTTTCCTTGGTGACAGGGGCATAGGCCTTGAACAGCTCGTCCAGCTTTGCCATACGCTCAGGCTCCCAGCCGGGGAAGGTCATGTTGTACTTCTCGGTGAAGCCCAGGATGTAGTCGGCCATGGCCTTGTAATCGTCCTGGATCATGTCCTTCTGGTAGAACAGAGCAGTGGAGCCGTCGCCGACGGGGTGGAACAGATCGGTACGGGTCCAGTCAAAGATGGGCATGAAGTTGTAGCAGATGACCTTGACACCGAACTTGGACAGGTTGCGGATGCACTGCTTGTAGTTCTCGATGTACTTGTCGCGGGTGGGCAGGCCGATCTTGATGTCATCGTGGACATTGACAGACTCGACCACGTCCATGTCGAAGCCGTAGGCGTGGATCTGATCGGCGACCTTCTGGATCTCGTCGATCTCCCAGATCTCACCGGGCATCTTGTTGTGCAGTGCCCAGACGATGCTGGTCACGCCGGGAATCTGCTTGATGTCGTTGAGGGTGATGGGATCGTTGCCCTCACCGTACCAACGCCAACCCATTTTCATAGGCATAGTGGGTTCCTCCTTGTTTGTTGCTTTGCTTCTTAAATGCCGCGGCGGATGCCGTGGCACATTCTTGTTTATATTCTAATATATCAGTTTCAAATTGGCAATTGACGTTTTGACAAGTTTTGATGTTTTTTCTTGTATACTTTACACAAAGAAACGGCCACACATGGGATTTTGCCCCCATCCGGCCGCAAAATACACGCCTTTGGCAGTTTGACGAAAGAAATTTTTACCAGGTATCACCGTTGCCGATAAAATAATCCGGGTGGGCGGCACGGGCCTGATCCACACTGAGCTTATACCGGTGCAGATGTTCACTCAGCGCCCGGCTCACATCCTCCTCCGTGCCGTGGAGCACAGCCTCCAGGATGCGGGTGTGGGCACCACAGACCGATTTGTTCTCATCCGTCTGCAGGCTGAACTTACGCAGCCGCTCGATGTGCTGAAAGGTGGAAAGCATGTGGTCAAAGTGTCCCTCCATGCCGCAGAGCTCAAAGGCGCGGCGATGGAAGGCGTTGTCCAGATCCAGCATCCGGGTCTCACGGTTTTCAGCCTCCGGGTGGCTTTCCAGCACACGGTACTGCTCGATCAGCAGCCGGTAGGCTCTCTCCTGCTCGCCGGTCAGGCGGCCCCGGATATGGTTCAGAAGCTCTTTTTCCAGCGTGAAGCGCGCAAACTGCTCCATCTCCATCAGCTCCAGATCAATGGGGGCCACATAGGTGCCGCTCTGGGGCTTGATGGTCACCATGTGGGCAATGTTGAGCATGATCAGCGCTTCCCGCATGGGGGTGCGGCTGATGCCCAGTTCCTGGGCCAGCTCGTGGTCGTTCAGTTCATCCCCGGGTTTGAGCTCCATGGTGATGATCCTGCTGCGGATGGTTTCGTAGGCTGCCTCGCGGGCGCTCCGAACTGCCATACTGTCTTCGCTCCTTTTGTGCTTCTGCACGCCTGTTATCTTTGTGTTTTACTAATATATCAGTTTCATTTTTATTGTACTCCACACACTTTGTCCGCGTCAATTGGGAAACTGCCAAAATTGAGAACTTTTTCTTGTCAATCCTGCCGCTTTTTCCACGGGCCGTAAAGGATCACGCCCCACACAGCCGCCAGCGCCAGACCGCAGACCACGTCAATGATGGAATGCTGCTTGGTGAACACGGTGGAAGCGCAGATGAGCGCTGCCCACACCCAGGCCGCTGCTTTGAGCCAGGGGCGCTGCTTTGTCAGCGTGCTGCCCGAAAAGGCAATGGCCATGCAGGCCGTGCTCTGGCAGTGGATCGAGGGGCAGACATTGACCGAGGCATCTGCTTTCCAAATGAGCTGCATCAAAGTCATGGCAAAATTCTCCCGGCCGATGGCTTCCGCCGTGGGGCGGATGTCAAGGCCGTTGGGCAGTACCATATAAATAATGAGGCAGAGCGTCATGCCCGAGAACATCATCAGGCAGAGCTTGTCATAGCTGGCGGTGTCGAACCACCACAGCAGAGCCGTAACCGCCGCCAGCAGCACGAACCAGCTGCAGTACGGGAAAATGAACCACTCGTTGAAAGGGATGAGGTCATCCACCGGGGAGTGGATGATGTATTTGGGGTCAGTGATGGTCAGATCCAGCCAGAAGAACCAGATGAGGTAGATCACCCAGTAAGCCTGATACCACAGGTGGGGCTTGAGCCGCATGCGCAGAGTCTTTGCGTTCATATTCTTTTCTCCTATAAAATCACTCGCCGCATAGCGATTATTTTAACACAGAACCAGCGCTTGCGCAAATATTATTTATGGGATAAAATAAGGGTATCAGTCTCTCCGTCACCTATCGCGGCAGCTCCCCTGGCAGGGGAGCCATGTTTACGCTGCTGCCGGAGAGGTTCTTAAATCAAAGGAGAAACTATGTCACCTTCTACCCCGATCCGTCTTGTCGCCCTTGATCTGGACGGCACCCTGCTCGATTCCCAGAGCCAGATTTCCCCCCGCACCCGGCAGGCCATTGCCGATGCCGTCGGGCGCGGGGTCATCGTGCTGCCCTGCACCGGGCGGCCTCTTGCCAGCCTGCCGCCGTTGGTGGCGCAACTGCCCGGCATCCGGTACGCCATCACCACCAACGGTGCCGCTGTCTGGGATATGGGCACAGACCCGCTGGGTGCCGTTTACAGCCGTTACTCCGATGCCATCCAGCGTCCGACCCATGAACCGGTTCTGCTGGAACGTCATTGTTTGCCCCCGGAAACCGCCCGGGAAGTGTTTGCCCTCTACCGGGAATATCATGGCCCACTGAGCATTTTTTCGGACGGGCGCTCTTATTTGGACGGTACCGGTATGGCCCTGTTTCAGGACCGTCATATCCAGCGCCATTCCACCGAGGCCAGACAGCCGGACGATGGCCGTACCCATGTTGTGCGGGATCTGGACGAATGGATGAGCCGCCACGCCCACGAAGTGGAAAAATTCTGTATGTTCTTCGACAGCATCGAGATCGCACAGGCCGCTCTCGTCCGTTTCCGGGCGTTTCCCGGCATCGAGGCCGTACAGGGTGCCCCGGACAATGTAGAAGTCACCGCCGCAGGGGTGGACAAGGGTACCGCCCTGCTGGCTCTGGCCGACCGGCTCGGCATCCCCCGGGAGGCCACCCTTGCCATCGGCGACAGCGACAACGACCGCGCCATGCTGGCCCGGGCCGGTGTGGCCGCCGTGATGGCCAACGCCCTGCCCGAGATCCGGGCACTGGGGGATATCGTCAGCACCCGCGACAACGACCACGACGGCGTTGCAGAGCTGTTTGAGCGGCTCGGGCTGTGACCGTTGGGCATTTTTGTGCAATGTATACAAGCTCTTATGCAAAACATTGTGCTTGTTGAGCATTACCAAAAGCGGCCGGGTCGTTTATACTAATACTGTGAACGTATGGTGGGGAGAGTGTGCCCATCCGGCCCTGCCCCGCCCTGAGTGTCAAATAAAAAGGAGAAATGCGTTATGAATCCCATCGTTGAAAAGGTCTATCAGATCGGCATTATCCCTGTTATCGCCTTCAACAGCGTGGACGAGGCCCTGCCCCTGTGCAAGGCTCTGGCCGAGGGCGGCCTGCCCGCAGCCGAGGTCACCTTCCGCACTGCATGTGCTGAGGAGTGCATCCGCAAGATCCACGAAGAGATGCCCGAGATGCTGCTGGGTGCAGGCACTGTCCTGACCTGTGAGCAGGCTGACCGTGCAATGGCAGCTGGTGCTTCCTTCATCGTTGCTCCCGGCTTTGACCCCGAGGTCTGCAAGCACGTGATCGACAAGGGCGGCATTATGATGCCCGGTACCGCTTCTGCCGGCGAGATGCAGCAGGCTATGAACATGGGCTGCGAGGCCCTGAAGTTCTTCCCCGCTGAGGCAAACGGCGGTGTCGGTATGCTGAAGAACATCGGCGCTGCCCTGAAGGGCGCACGCTGGATGTGCACCGGCGGTGTCAACGCAAAGAACGTCAACGATTACCTGGGCTACGACCAGATCTTCGCTGTCGGCGGCACCTGGATGTGCAAGAGCGATGTCATCAAGGCTGGCGACTGGGCAAAGATCACCGCTCAGAGCAAGGAAGCCGTTGACACCATGCTGGGCCTGCGCCTGCACCATATCGGCATCAACACCGGCAACGAAGAAGAGGCCATGAAGGTCGCCACCCTGCTGGGCGGTCTGCTGAACATGAAGGTCGCTCCCGGCAACTCCAGCATCTTTGTGGGCAACAAGGAATTCGAGATCATGAAGAAGCCCGGCCGCGGCACCAATGGCCACATTGCCATCGCCTGCAACAACGTTGACCGTGCCATCTATCACCTGTCTCAGCGCGGCGTGAAGTTCGATCTGGACAGCAAGAATGTCAAGAACGGCAAGACCATCGCCTGCTACTTTGCTGACGAGATCGCCGGCTTTGCAATGCACCTGGTCCAGGCCTGAGTTCCTGAGCATTTTCACGGCGTTTCCCGCCGCACCGGTCCACCCTGCGGCGGGTGATATAAAACACATCTGATTATAAAGGAGTACACCACAATGAAAGTCGTTACTTTTGGCGAACTGATGGTCCGTCTGCAGCCGTTCAACTATGAGCGCTTTGTCCAGGCTAACAGCCTGGAGTTCACCTTCGGCGGCGGCGAGGCCAACGTTGCTGTTTCTCTGGCCAACTACGGCCTGGACGCAGCTTTCGTCACTAAGCTGCCCGCACACGCCATCGGTCAGGCCGCTGTCAACAGCCTGCGCCGCTACGGCGTTGACACCAGCATGATCACCCGTGGCGGTGACCGCGTTGGTATCTACTACAACGAGAAGGGCGCTTCTCAGCGTGGTTCTGTCTGCATCTACGACCGTGCCAACAGCGCAATCCAGCTGGCACAGCCTTCCGATTTCGATTGGGATAAGATCTTCGAGGGCGTGGATTGGTTCCACTTCACCGGCATCACCCCGGCTCTGGGCGAGAACGTTGTCGAGATCTGCCGCGAGGCCTGCAAGGCTGCTAAGGCTCACGGCGTGAAGATCAGCTGCGACCTGAACTACCGCGGCAAGCTGTGGACCCGTGAGCAGGCTCGTGCTGCCATGACCGATCTGTGCCAGTACGTTGATGTCTGCATCTCCAACGAGGAGGATGCAAAGGACGTGTTCGGCATCGAGGCCGAGGCTACCGATATCTACGGCGGCAAGCTGAATGCTGAGGGCTACAAGAGCGTTGCCAAGCAGCTGGCTGACAAGTTCCACTTCGAGAAGGTCGCTATCACCCTGCGTGAGAGCCACAGCGCATTCGACAACGGCTGGAGCGCTATGCTGTACGACGTTGCTTCCAACGAGTACTGCTTCTCCAAGAAGTACGACCTGCACATCATCGACCGCGTTGGCGGCGGTGACTCCTTCGGCGGCGGCCTGATCTACAGCCTGCTGACCGGCAAGAGCACTCAGGAAGCTGTTGAGTTCGCTGTTGCTGCTTCTGCTCTGAAGCACTCCATCGAGGGCGACTACAACATGATGACCGTGTCCGAGGTCGAGAAGCTGGCTGGCGGCGACGGTTCCGGCCGTATCCAGCGCTAAGCAAGCGTTACAGGAGGTCGTCCGCAATGGATATCCGTTATTCCTGCAACCAGAAGGATTTCAAGCGCTACACCACCGAGGAAATGCGGGACGAGATGCTCATCACCGGCCTGTACAAGGCAGATGAAGTTGTTGCCGTTTACAGCCATGTGGACCGCATGGTCACGCTGGGCTGTATGCCGGTGCACGAGACCGTGTCCATCGACAAGGGCATCGACATCTGGGCAAACTTCGGCACCCACTATTTCCTGGAGCGCCGCGAGATCGGTATGTTCAACATCGGCAAGGATTCCACCGGTATCGTGGTGGCTGACGGCGTGAAGTACGAGCTGGGCTACAAGGACTGCCTGTACATCACCCAGGGCACCAAGGAAGTGACCTTTGCTTCCGCCGATCCCGAGCACCCTGCCAAGTTCTATATGGTGTCTGCTCCGGCACACTGCGCTTACGAGACCCGCCTGATCAAGATGGCCGATGCAAATCATCGTCCTCTGGGCAGCGTGGAGACCTGCAACAAGCGCACCATCAATCAGTTCATCCACCCGGACGTGCTGAAGACCTGCCAGCTGAGCATGGGCATGACCGAGCTGGACCCCGGTTCCAACTGGAACACGATGCCCAGCCACACCCATGAGCGGCGGATGGAGATCTACACCTACTTTGAATTGCCCGAGGGGCAGGTGGTGTTCCACATGTGCGGTGAGCCTACCCAGACCCGCCATATCGTGATGCACAACGAGGATGCTGTCATCAGCCCCTCCTGGAGCATCCACAGTGGTGTTGGCACCTCGAACTATACGTTCATCTGGGCTATGGGCGGCGAAAACATGGAGTTTGACGACATGGACAACATCGCTACCACCGACCTGCGCTAAACACAAACCAGACCCCGCACCGGCGAACCGGCGCGGGGTTTTTTCAGGAAAGGAGTTCTACTTATGGATCTTACTGCATTTGACCTGAAGGGCAAGGTTGCCCTGGTTACCGGCGGCGCACACGGCATCGGCTTCTCCATTGCAGAGGGCATGGCAAAGTGCGGCGCTACCGTCTGCTTCAACTGCTCCAACGAGGGCAGCCTGGAAAAGGGACTGGCCGCCTACAAGGCTGCTGGCATCGACGCACACGGCTATGTGGCCGATGTTACCGATGAGGCTGCCGTGAACGCCATGATCGCCCAGATCAAGGCTGATGTCGGCCCCGTGGACATTCTGGTGAACAACGCCGGTCTGATGAAGCGCGTGCCCATGATCGAGATGAGCCACACCGATTTCCTGCGCGTCATCGACGTGCATGTTGGCGGTGCCTTCAACTGCTCCAAGGCTGTTCTGCCCGATATGATCGCCAAGCGCGAGGGCAAGATCATCAACATCTGCTCCATGATGAGCGAGCTGGGCCGCGAGACTGTCTCCGCCTACGCTGCCGCCAAGGGCGCACTGAAGATGCTGACCCGCAACATCGCCTCCGAGTACGGCGAGTACAACATCCAGTGCAACGGCATGGGCCCCGGCTACATTGCCACCGCTCAGACCGCTCCCCTGCGCGAGACCCAGCCCGATGGCAGCCGCCATCCCTTCGATACCTTCATCTGCGCCAAGACCCCCGCAGGCCGCTGGGGCACCCCCGAGGACATGGTCGGCCCCTGCGTGTTCCTGGCTTCCCACGCTTCCGACTTTGTCAACGGCCAGATCCTGTACGCTGATGGCGGCATCCTGGCTTACATCGGCAAGCAGCCCAAGTAAGTACCGCGCCGAGTAGCGCAGCGAAATAGAAAAGACCCTCTCTGTCATTGCTTCGCAATGCCGTCCCTCCCTTTTGGAGGTGCTGGCGGGCATCAGCAGGACGGAGAGGGTCTTTGTCATACTTTTCACACTTTTGTAAAGGATTTGTTATTGTATTCTTCGACACATCCTTGTATAATAGTTGCTTGTGGACAGCCTTTCACGAGAGCTGCCCACGAGAAAAGATTTTCGTCACGAACAAGGAGAAATTACACAATGAAACTCAAGAATGTTGCTGTTGTTGCCGCTGCTCTGGCACTGGCTGTTGGTATGACCGCTTGCGGCGGTTCTGCTTCTTCCACCACCGCTTCTTCCGTTGCTTCTTCCGCTGCCGCTTCCTCTGAGGTTGCAAGCTCTGAGGCCGCAAGCTCTGAGGTTGCAAGCTCTGAGGCCGCAAGCTCTGAGGCTGCAAGCTCTGAGGCTGCAAGCTCTGAGGCCGCAAGCTCTGAGGCAGCAAGCTCTGAGGCAGCAAGCTCTGAGGCAGCCGAGTAACACTGTCTACAACACCACCGGCGAGAACGTCACCGAGCTGTACCTGTACGTTGCCGGCTCTGAGGACAAGGGCGCACTGAAGATGCTGACCCGCAACATCGCCTCCGAGTACGGCGAGTACAACATCCAGTGCAACGGCATGGGCCCCGGCTACATTGCCACCGCTCAGACCGCTCCCCTGCGCGAGACCCAGCCCGATGGCAGCCGCCATCCCTTCGATACCTTCATCTGCGCCAAGACCCCCGCAGGCCGCTGGGGCACCCCCGAGGACATGGTCGGCCCCTGCGTGTTCCTGGCTTCCCATGCTTCCGACTTTGTCAATGGCCAGATCCTTTACGCTGATGGCGGCATCCTGGCTTACATCGGCAAGCAGCCCAAGTAAGTAAAGCACCTCGAAATAGAAAAGACCCTCTCCGTCATTGCTTCGCAATGCCGCCCCTCCCTTTTGGAGGTGCTGGCGGGCATCAGCAGGACGGAGAGGGTCTTTGTCATACTTTTCACACTTTTGTAAAGGATTTGTTATTGTATTCTTCGACACATCCTTGTATAATAGTTGCTTGTGGACAGCCTTTCACGAGAGCTGCCCACGAGAAAAGATTTTCGTCACGAACAAGGAGAAATTACACAATGAAACTCAAGAATGTTGCTGTTGTTGCCGCTGCTCTGGCACTGGCTGTTGGTATGACCGCTTGCGGCGGTTCTGCTTCTTCCACCACCGCTTCTTCCGCTGCTTCTTCCGTTGCTTCTTCCGCTGCCGCTTCCTCTGAGGCTGCAAGCTCTGAGGCAGCTTCCAGCGAGGCCGAGGTCGAGCCCGCCGAGTACACTGTCTACAACACCACCGGCGAGAACGTCACCGATCTGTACCTGTACGTTGCCGGCTCTGAGGACAAGGGCGAGAACCTGGCTGCTGACGGCCTGGCTGACGGCGACAGCGTTGTGCTGACCCTGCCCGAGGACGCTGACAAGAGCGCTGAGTATGTCCTGGAGTTCACCACCGAGAGCGGCGACACCCAGAGCTTCGACACCCTGAGCTACGAGGTTGCTCCCATCTCCCTGCTGAGCGTTGATGCTGCTGCAGGTGCTACCCCCATCAGCTTCACCGCTCCGGAGCAGTAAAAAAACGCAGGCCTGAGCCTGTAACATAAAAACTCCCCTGCACTCCATTTTACCGGAATGCAGGGGAGTTTTTTGCGTATCAAAGGTTTCGCAGCGGGGTCTTAGACCTTCTCAATGGTGATGGTCCATTCGCTGGTCATGGCCTCATCGGGCTCCAGCACCTCGTGCTTGCCCTCTTCGTTCACGCTGTTGGCCCAGCCGTTCCAGGGCTCCATGCAGACGAAGTTTTCGGCATCCTGCTGCCACAGCACACCGTTGGTAAAGCTCTCGTCAGCATCCACGGTGACCTTGTGGCCGTTGCCCTTATCTGTAAAGGTCATGGGGAACTCCACGCCGGTCATCAGGCGGATGGAGTTGTCAGAACCTTCCTTGCGGGTCAGGGTGATCTTCTCGGGTGCGGCAGGCTGCTCGCCCTTGGCATCCTCGGAGCAGGTGGCGCACTTGATGTCAAAGTCCACATTCTCCAGAGCAGAGGCCACAAAATAGGGATGATAACCAAAGCTGAAGGGCATCGGAACATCGCCCTCATTGATCACAGTCATGCTCAGGGAAGCGGTGTTGCCCTGTAGGTTGTAGTTCATCAGGACAGTGAAATCGAAGGGGTAGAGGAACTTGGTCAGGGGGCTGGACTCCAGGATCAGGGTCACGCCGTCGGGGCCGACGCTCTCCACTTCCCAGGGGCACAGGTCAGCCATGCCGTGGATCTCCATGGGGTAGGCCTGGCCGTTGAAGATGTGCACGCCGTTGTCGGGCTTGCCGCAGTTGGGGAACAGCACAGGGATGCCGAAGCGGGGGCGGTTGCACTCGCTGAAATTGGGGCGGCGGGTCCAGATGTACTCGTCGCCGTCCAGGGTAAAGCCGGTGACCATGCCGCCGCGCTCGGGGGTGATGGTCAGGGCAGTTTTTGCCACGGGGTCGGTGATGACATACTGCTCAAAGCATGCGCCGCCCTCGGTGACGTACTGGGTGGTGATCTGGTTCATAAGTTGTACCTCCATATCATTTGATACAAAAAGGCCGCCGTACGCACAAAAAGCACGCACAGCAGCCATTTTTCAATTAAAGAACAACGCCATCCTTGAAGATGGAGATCTCGCGGAAGCCGTGCTTCTCGGCCTTGGTCTGCTCACCGCCTGCAACGCGGATGACCAGATCCAGCAGGTCGCGGGCGGCCTCGTCGATGGTCTTTTCACCGTCCGCGATGACACCGGTGTTGAAGTCGATCCAGCCGGACTTCTTCTCGGCCAGCGGGGTGTTGGTGGAGATCTTCAGGGTGGGGGCCGGGGCAGAGAACGGGGTGCCGCGGCCGGTGGAGAAAAGGATCAGATGAGCGCCTGCGGCGGTCATGGCCGTTGCAGACACCAGATCGTTGCCGGGGCCGTAGAGCATGTTCAGGCCCTTGGTCACCACGGGGTCACCGTAGCCGATGACATCCATGATGGGGGCGGTGCCGCCCTTCTGGACACAGCCGCAGCTCTTGTCCTCCAGGGTGGTGATGCCGCCCTGCTTGTTGCCCGGAGAGGGGTTGTCGTAAACCACCTCGTTGTGGCTGATGAAGTATTCCTTGAAGCCGTTGATCATGTGCTCGGCCTTAACGAATACGTCCTTGTTGATGCAGCGGTCCATCAGGAAGCCCTCGGCACCGAACATCTCGGGCACCTCTGTCAGGACGGTGGAGCCGCCGCGCTGGCCCATCATGTCGGAGAAGCGGCCGATGGTGGGGTTGGCGGTGATGCCGGACAGGCCGTCCGAGCCGCCGCACTTCATGCCGACCACCAGCTCGCTCACAGGGATAGGCTCACGCTTGAACTGACCGGCGTAAGCAGCCAGCTCCTTCAGGATCTCGCGGGCGGCGGTGAACTCATCGTCCACATCCTGGCAGGTCAGGAACTTGACCCGGTCGTGGTCATACTCGCCCAGCTCTTCCACGAACTGGTCGTGCTGCAGGTTTTCGCAGCCCAGATGCAGCACCAGAACAGCGGCGGCATTGGGGTGGCGGACCAGCGCGGCCAGCAGCTTGCGGGTCTGGGCATGGTCGTGGCCGGTCTGGCTGCAGCCAAACGGATGGGTAAAGGTGTACAGGCCCTCAATGGAGCCGGTAACCAGATCCTGGTTGTCGTTCACCATCTTCTTGGCGATGTCGTTGACACAGCCGACCGTGGGAATGATCCAGATCTCGTTGCGGATGGCGGCACGGCCATCCTTGCGGCGGAAGCCCATAAAGGTCTCAGGCTCCACCTTGGGCAGGGGGGCCAGGTCGGGGGCGGGGTGATAGCTGTACTCCACCTCACCGGACAGGTTGGTGTGGACATTGTGGGTGTGCATCCAGGTGCCCGGCTCGGCATCGGCGGTCGCGTGGCCGATGGGGAAACCGTACTTGATGACATTTTCACCGTTCTTGATGGGCTTTACTGCCATCTTGTGGCCCTGAGGGATATCCTCCAGCGCGGTCACGGCAAGGCCGTCCACCTCCACCAGAGTACCCTTGGCAATGGGGTGCAGTGCAACCACCACGTTGTCAATGGGGCTGATATGAATCGCCTGCGGCATAGTTATTCTCCTTAATGACATTTACAAAGCACAAGGAGGCCGCTGCCCAAAGCAGCAGCCCCTTGTTGTGCAGGTGATATTCCAGCTTACAGGCAGCTCTTGTAGGCAGCTTCGGCACCCTGGGTGCGGATCAGCTCCAGATCAGCCAGAACAGCGGCCTCCAGGCCCTCGATCTTGGTCAGATCCTGATCCCACATCTGGGTGTTGGTCAGAACGGCGTGCACCAGCTGAGCGTCGGTGTCGTCCTTGTGTGCATAGTAGAAGTCCAGTGCCCATGCGTCATCCTGGATCTTGTAGGTGTTGCCTGCGGGGCGCTTGCAGATCAGGCCGTCGGCAGTGCGCTCCTGGATATCATTGGAGTAGAAGGCAATGTAAGCGGCCAGAGACATGGTCAGGCACTTGGGCAGCTGCTTCTGCTCCTCGATGTAAGCTAGGAAGGAAGGCATGTTGCGAGCCTTCCACTTGGAGGTGGAGTTCAGGGAGATGCTCATCAGCTCGTGGTTGACGAAGGGGTTGTTGAAGCGGTCCTCAACGGCGGAAGCGAACTCTTCCAGATCCTTCTTGTCCAGAGGCAGGGTGGGGATGATCTCCTCATGCAGCATCTTGTTCATAAAGCCGCGGACGGTATCGTTGTGCATGCAGTCACGCACGATGTCGAAGCCAGCCAGATATGCGCCCAGAACGAAACCGGTGTGTGCACCATTCAGGATGCGGACCTTGCGCTTCTTGTAGGGGGTAACATCAGGCACGACCATGACGTTGACACCCGCCTTCTTGAACGGCAGCTTGTCCTCCAGACCTGCAGGGCCCTCGATGACCCACACGCCGAAGACTTCGCCGACATCCAGCACCTGATCATGGTAGCCGTTGGCCTCTTCCATGGCAGCCAGCTCCTTGGGGTCGCGGATGCGGCCCGGAACGATGCGGTCCACCAGAGTGGAGCAGAAGGTGTTGGCGTTGTTCATCCAGTCGATGAACTCAGCTTCCAGATTCCAGTCCTTGGCGTAGTTGTTGCAGCACTTCTTCAGCTCTTTGCCGTTGTTGTCGATCAGCTCGCAGCTCAGGATGACTAGACCCTTATCCGCAGCGCCGTTGAATGCCTTGTAGCGCTCGTACAGCACGCGGGTCAGCTTTGCGGGAAAGCTGTTGGGAGGGACCTGATCGAACGCGCTGTCGCCCTGGGTGTAAGCGATGCCGGCCTCGGTGGTGTTGGATACAACCGTTTCCAGATCCTCAGAGCGGGCCAGAGCCAGCACTTCCTCCCACTTGCCATCGATGTAGGGGCAGACACAGTCAGACACGCAGGAGATCACGCGCTTTGCATCCACCTTCTGGCCCTTCTCGCTGCCGCGCAGATACAGGGTATACAGACCCTCCTGCTCGTTGATCCAGTCAGCCATCTGGGGGAAGTTGCCGATGGGCTGCACCAGCTTGACCTTGCCGTTGTAGCCAGCCTTCTCGTTGGCGATATCATAGAAATAGTCCACGAATGCGCGCAGGAAGTTACCCTCGCCAAACTGCATGACCTTGACAGGGGCATCCTTGAGGATGTAGCCGTTGTAGCCGGTCTCAGACAGAACCTTGTAATTCAGAGTTTCCATATCACGTGTTCTCCTTTTAGCTTGCTTTGCTTCTCTCCGGGGCACCCTTTTGTGCCCCGCACTCTGTCTCTATTGTATGCTGTTGTATACAAAGAAGTCAAGTGTTTTTTGCCAGATTTTTGGCCCAAAACAGGCCATTTTTATAAATTCCAGCGTTTTTTACAAGGAAAAGTCTGAAAATTTGTCAGTTTTTCAGTTGTATACATTATCGTTTTCCGCTATACTAAAGATAGGCTTAACGCGCCCTGCGCGGGCGCTGTTAAAGGTACCCCATAGTGATATATTAGTACATTAGAATGAAAAGGAGTTTTCGACCCATGAAAGCATTTATGGACAAGGAATTCATGCTCCAGTCTCCTGTGGCTCAGCATCTGTATCACACCTACGCTGCTGATATGCCCATCTGCGACTATCACTGCCATATCTCCCCGAAGGAGATCTACGAGAACCGCCGCTTTGAGAACATCGCTCAGGTGTGGCTGGGCGGCCGCCAGCCCGACGGCTCTCTGGCAGGCGACCACTACAAGTGGCGCGTGATGCGTTCCAACGGCGTGCCCGAGGAGTACATCACCGGCACCAAGCCCGACCGCGAGCGTTTCCAGAAGTTTGCTGAGGCTCTGCCCATGTGCGTTGGCAACCCCATGTACCACTGGTGCCACCTGGAGCTGCGCAAGTACTTCGGCTATCAGGGTGTGCTGAACGGCGACACCGCTGAGGAAGTCTGGAATCTGTGCAACGACAAGCTGCAGCACGACGACAGCATGACTGTCCGCGGCCTGATTGAGCAGTCCAATGTTGCTTTCATCGGCACCACCGACGACCCCATCGATGATCTGGCATGGCACAAGAAGATCAAGGAAGATCCTTCCATCAAGTTCACCGTTGCTCCCTCCTTCCGCCCCGACAAGGCCATCAACATCCAGAAGCCCGGCTTCGTGGAGTACATGGGCAAGCTGGCTCAGGTCGTTGGCAAGGAAAAGCTGGAGTGCATCAACTGCGTCACCGACGCTCTGACCCAGCGCATCGAGTTCTTTGCCGAAATGGGCTGCCGCGCATCTGACCACGGCCTGGACTATGTGCCCTACCGTGAGGCCACCAAGGAAGAGGTCAACGCCATCTACCAGAAGGCTATGGCCGGTGAGGCTGTGACCGCTGAAGAGGCTGAGAAGTACCAGACCTACATCCTGATCCACCTGGGCAAGCAGTATCACCGCCTGAACATCGCAATGCAGCTGCACTACAACTGCCTGCGCGGTGTCAACCGTAAGATGAACGCCCTGCTGGGACCCGACACCGGTTTCGACATGATCAACACTGCCAAGTGCGGCGGCGAGATCGCTGCTCTGCTGAGCGCCCTGAACGACACCGATGAGTGCCCCAAGGTCATCATCTACAGCCTGAACCCCGCTGACAACGAGCAGATCGGCACCATTCTGGGCTGCTTCCAGAATGATGAGATCCCCGGCAAGATCCAGCACGGCTCCGGCTGGTGGTTCAACGACCAGAAGATCGGCATGGAGAACCAGATGAAGAGCC
>OLNS01001303.1_pt1 | contig 19679 bp, 24 predicted proteins | sample 1673031 | NCBI WGS metagenome assembly OLNS01 (sample SAMEA3136748, study PRJEB25190) | human gut metagenome | biome: human gut; feature: human-associated habitat; material: faeces | place: Austria | collected 2013
AAATACTTGTTGAGAAGGAGTATTTGGGTACTTATCCTTTTGCTATTTCTTATGTAGAAGAACTGATAGCTGATATTCAACAGAACATTCATTCTAAATTAAAAAAGAAAGAATTGGATGTGTTTAAAATAACTAGAGAATATAACAAAAATTATTTTCCAATGTTTATATCGAACTCTCAGAAAATAATCGTTGATGGAGAAAATGAATATATAACTTTAATAGTTGGTAAAATTGGAGATAAATCTTTTCAGGAACAAAAATTAATTAATTTGAAAACAGGTAAAATAGTAGATAATCTAAATAATATTAAAAACCACTCTCTAAGTGTTGGTATTGAATGGCTTGAATCTTTTTCTAAATTATTTAAAAGTAATGGGTTGGATTTTGAGGATAATAAATTCCATTTTTGGAATGTAGGAAATAACTGTCTCCTAGATACAAAGTATCCAAAAACAAGAAAGCTATTATTGAATAATATAGACAACAATTTTATCTATGTTCTCAATCCCAAAAATAGATTAGAAACCACTCTTAATATTATTAAATTGGCATTTCCTGATGACACAAATATATTTAAAGATATCACGATACCGGCAGAAAACTCTACAGATAACAAAGAACATCTTATTCAAAGTGAAGAAGAATTTTTACAGTATTATCAACCAAGGTTGGAGAACGAATAATCGGACAAAAACGAGTATTACTAGAGCATATAAAAAGTATTCAAACTAGTTTTGATGATTTGAATGGTTATCTATCTTTAAAAGGATCCTACCGTTCGGAAGATGATGTTTCTAGACTTGGAAACTCATAAACTGGAACAAAATGATCGTTTAACAGAACAGGTATATGGAAAGAAACTTATAGTTCAGTTATACGTCGCTTTAGATAAAGATCAGGGTAGTTTGGAATATTTACCTCTAGATGATGGTAGTCTCACTATTGATCCGAAGGACCTTTCAAAAACGCAATTCAAAAAATCTTCAAAAGCATATCAATTGCTTGAACAAAAGGATACTAAAGTGATGGTTTTAAATCCTAAGAACAGCGCTAATCAATATTCAAGAAGTGTTTCTGTATTTGAACTCTTTATGAAGAAGGGTGTGAATCTTTACCATGACGTCACCATTCCAGCTGAGCTATCAAGAGATGGGCAGACCCATACTACGCAGACCAAAGAAGAATTTGATCAATTTTACGATCTAGAAAAGGCTCGTAAGGTGTATAATGAGACTGATTGAAGTAAGAAACTACAAAGGACAAGAACGATGATCGAAGAACGAATCCAAGCTGCTAAGCAGTATGTAAAAACCTTATTTGCTGATCGAGCGGATGGCCATGATGTGGAGCATACCCTCCGCGTTTATACCAATGCTATGAGAATCGCACAAGCAGAAGGTCCATGTGATCTGGAGATAGTGGGATTGTCAGCTCTTCTTCACGATGCTGATGATGATAAATTGTTTCAAACAGAGAATAATGCGAATGCTCGCATGTTTCTAGAAGAGATCGGTATTCCTCAAGACCAAATCGAACAGATTTGTCGGGTTATCAATGCTGTTTCTTTCAGTAAAAATCGTGGTAAACATCCAGAAACATTAGAAGGTAAGATTGTCCAGGATGCAGACCGCCTGGATGCGATAGGAGCTGTAGGAATTGCGCGAACTTTTTCCTATGGTGGCCACAAAGGGAGGTCTCTCACTGATACCGTCCAACATTTCCATGACAAGTTGCTCCTTTTGAAAGATGAAATGAACACGGAGACTGCCAAACAAATAGCAGAAAGCCGCCATCAATATTTAATCACCTTTCTAAAAGAACTAGAGAAGGAACTCTAACAAAAGAGGCTGGGACAAAAGTCCTAGCCTCTCAATTATTTTTGGCTTGTCGAGCAAGAAGCAGTGGTTGAGTGGGCTCTACTACGCTGATTTCATCAGCTTTTACAGCCCTACTCAACTGTGCGGAGGTGGGACGACGAAATCGAATTCTAACGAATTACCGATTTCTGCCCCACTCTCTTTCTTTATTCTTGGATCATGGTTAGGAGATCCTCTCCTGTAGTGGTTGGAAGGATCCGGACTCGTTTGAGGGCGTAGAGGCCATCAGCGGAACTGGCGAGTCCATTTTTAGTGGTGAGGCCTAGTTTGTAGTCAGCTTTCTTGGCTTGATCGATCGTGACCTGGCTGTAGCGACCAGATGGGTAGACGATAACGCTGGTATTTTGATCCAGCACCTTATCCAGCAAGTGTTTAGAAGCGACCAGCTCATTCTTTTGGGTCTCAAGACTGGAATTGGCTAGGTCTGGATGATTGACCGTATGGCTTTCAAAGGTCAAGCCAGATTTTTTCATCTCTTTGATTTGGTCAAAGGTCAGGACATTTTCTTTTTCCTTTTGGGTAAAGTCCGTGATGATATTGTTGGTGGCGGTCATCTTATATTTTTTGAGAAGCGGATAGACGATGGTATAGAAATCCTCGACGCCATCATCAAAGGTCAGCCAGACAAATTTCTTTTCTTTTGGTACTTCATTCTTGGCGAGGATGCGATAGGCTTCCTCAGGTGTCAGGGTGTAGTAACCCGCTTTTTTCAGGGCCTTTAGTTGGCTTTCAAAGGTCTCTGGATCGACAATCAGATTGGCATTGGCAGCTTCGGACTCTGCCATATTGTGCACGGAGTGGTACATGAGGATGGGCAGTTTGACCGGTTTTTTCACTCGAGTCCACTCTATAGAGGAGCTACCTTCCTCGAGAGAACGCGTCACGGCAGTGCCACTGATATTCCCGTCACTCGGCTGAGTGATCCGTTTGATAAGAAGAAAGCTACAAATAAAGATACAGACCAGGAGGAGGGCATTAATTCCAAGTAGGGCTTTGATTTTTTTAGGTACTCTTCGTTTACTCATAGTGTCACCGTTTTCATCATTTTCTTTATTGTACCACAAATTCTATGTTCTTTTCCAGAACTTGCTACAGGCAGATCCTGTCATGAACATTCAGAATTTTTAAGGCAATTGGCTGTCAAACGCTCAAGTTTTTGTTATAATGGAGCTACTATAGAAAATTCAAGGAGTCAATAGGATGTCTGTTAAGATTGCCTTACTAGGATTTGGTACTGTTGCTAGTGGCGTACCATTTTTATTAAAAGAAAACCATGAAAAAATCACCCAGGCAGCTCAAGATGAAATCGAGATCGCTAAGGTCTTGGTTCGAGATGATGCGGAGAAGGAAAAATTGCAAGCTGCTGGTCACAACTACAACTTTGTGACCAATGTCGATGAGATCATTGAAGACAAGGACATTGCCATCGTGGTCGAATTGATGGGTCGTATCGAGCCAGCTAAGACCTTTATCACCCGTGCGCTGGAAGCAGGCAAACACGTGGTCTCTGCTAACAAAGACCTTCTTGCCGTTCATGGAAGTGAGTTGCTAGAGATTGCTAAAAAACACAAAGTGGCCCTTTATTATGAAGCTGCCGTAGCTGGTGGGATCCCAATCCTTCGCACTTTGGTGAATTCTTTGGCCTCAGACAAGGTGACCAAAGTGCTTGGTGTGGTCAATGGAACATCAAACTTCATGATGACTAAAATGGTCGAAGAAGGCTGGACTTATGAGGATGCTTTAGCAGAAGCGCAACGTCTTGGTTACGCTGAAAGTGATCCAACCAACGACGTTGAAGGAATCGATGCTGCCTACAAGATGGTGATCTTGAGTCAATTTGCCTTTGGGATGAATATCCAATTTGACCAAGTAGGTCACAAAGGAATCAGCCAAATCACTCCTCAAGATGTATCGGTTGCTCAAAGCCTTGGATATGTTATCAAGCTGGTCGGCTCCATCGTTGAAACAGAGTCAGGGATCGCAGCAGAAGTAACACCAACCTTCCTTCCAAAACAACATCCACTCGCAGGAGTGAATGATGTCATGAATGCGGTCTATGTGGAATCCATCGGTATTGGTGAGTCTATGTACTATGGACCAGGTGCTGGTCAAAAACCAACTGCGACAAGTGTCGTAGCCGACCTCGTTCGCATTGTCCGTCGACTAAAAGAAGGAACAATCGGTAAAGCCTTCAATGAATACAGTCGCCCTCTTCAATTGGCTAAACCAGAAGACGTGAAGAACAATTATTACTTCTCAATCAAGGCACCAGATGCGACTGGTCAAATCTTGCGTCTTGCGGAGATCTTTAATGCAGAAGGAGCTTCCTTCAAGCAAATCCTCCAAGAAGACTCAGATGGTCACTATGCAAGTGTCGTTATCATTACCCACCAAGTCAACCAGACCCAATTCAAGAACCTGGTTGAAAAATTGGATTCAGAGGCGAATTTCGAACTCTTGAATACCTTTAAAGTCTTGGGAGAATAAGCATGAAAATTATTGTTCCAGCAACCAGTGCCAATGTCGGTCCAGGATTTGATTCTGTAGGGATTGCCGTGACTCGCTATTTGACCATTGAAGTCCTTGAACCAGCAGATGATTGGTTCATTGAGCATGATCTAGGAGCAGGGATTCCGACAGATGAGAAAAACCTCTTGCTCTCAACAGCCCTCTCTATCTCAACTGATATGCAGCCCCATCGGATCAAGATGACTAGTGAAGTGCCTTTGGCGCGTGGTCTTGGTTCTTCTAGCTCGGTCATTGTCGCAGGGATTGAATTGGCCAACCAATTAGCTAACCTCCAACTATCAGACGCTGAGAAATTACGCATTGCGACCGAGATCGAAGGTCATCCGGATAATGTAGCTCCAGCTATCTTTGGAAATATGGTCATTGCGAGCTACATCGGTGAAGATGTCCAATATGTCACATCTGACTTCCCAAGCTGTGACCTTGTGGCCTTTGTACCGAGCTACCAATTGAAGACCAGTGATAGTCGGAATGTCCTACCGAAAGAATGGTCTTATAAGGAAGCTGTTGCAGCTAGTAGCGTAGCCAATGTCGCTATCGCAGCTCTCCTCAAGGGAGATTTGCTGACGGCTGGTCGCTCCATCGAGTCAGATCATTTCCATGAGCGCTACCGTCAATCCTTGGTCAAAGAGTTCCCTCAGGTCAAAGAAGTAGCACATGCGCATGGGGCTTACGCCACCTATCTGTCAGGAGCAGGCCCAACGATCATGAACCTCTTAGCACCAGAGCATACAGTAGCCTTTGTCGCAGCTCTCGAAGAACTCGGGCTAGATGGTCAGATTTTCCAACTTAAAATCGACACATTTGGCGTTCGTGTTGAGAAATAAACCTCAATGTAACACAAATGAAAGAAGGATGTATACAAATGTATATGTCCTTTTTGCTTCTCCTATGGTAGAATGGGAATTGTATGGGGAAAAGCTCAAGCTTTCCCGAAAGTTTAGGGGGAAACATGAAACCAGAATATTTATATAGTATTGCTACCGATCTTGGGCTGCAATTTGATGGCGAAGCCCGTGTGATGTATGGAGAGCGTGAGGGCTTCTTGTTAGTCATTGAAGGCGCTCAAACCAAGAATGTATTTACCATTTCACTCAGTGTGAAACAAGGTTCCGAAGGAGACTTGATCGAAGATAGTGAAATTCTTTGGAATGAATTAAAAGAACAATCAAAAGCCATTAATGCTATCTCTTCTGATGGTTACTTGACCTCGATCGTTGTCAAAGGTAAAATGACCAAAGGCAAGGCCGTCGAAACCTTATGGACAGCTATCCAAGATATTGTTGATTTCTTGCTCAACCACCAATTTGTGCAAGTGAATGCGGAAACGGGTGAGGAAGGACCAATCGGTCTGTATCAAATTGGAGATGCGATCTTTTTAATCGACGATGCAACCTTTAGAGCCTACCAAGCCGAAGTGCAAGATACAGTTGAGGCTTATGAAGCGCGGGAAGAAAACTTCCTTTTAGGGATTGTAGGGGCTGTGATCGGTGTAATCATCGGTGGAGCAGTTGCCCTCTTGGTAGCGCGTCTCGGCTATGTATCTGTTTTAGCAGGGGCTGCCCTCGGTTATTGTACTATCAAAGGTTATGAGATCCTTGGTAAGAAATTGACTAAAAAAGGTGTGGTAGTTTCAGCTATTTTGATGGTCTTGACGGTTTTTTTGGTCAACCAATTAGATTATACTTTGGCGCTCATGAGTAAACTCGATCTTCCATTTGATTTGTCCTGGACGATTGTCAATGAAGCGACATTTCAAGGGGATGTCCCAGACAAATTTTACTTGAATCTAGGACTCTTAGCTGTCTTCACTCTTGGTGGTGCTTGGATTTCGGTCAAATCAGCTCTGGATGGACAAAAGAATCGTGCCATTGCTCGTAAAATTGCATAGTAAATGATAAAAGGAAGGCCTGAATATTATAGGCCTTCTTTTGTTTTTTAGGGTCGAAAAATAGTTAAAAATTTGGTATAATAGTTTGTATTTTATAGAGAGAGAACAGACAGAAAGATGAATGAAAAAATAAATCAAATTCTTGAAGGGATTGATATCCGTTTTCAAGAACCTTTAAAACATTATACCTTTACAAAGGTAGGTGGGAATGCAGAATTTTTAGCTTTTCCTCGCAACCAATACGAATTAAAACGCATCGTTCAATTTGCCAACCAAGAGCAAATTCCATGGATGGTCCTGGGCAATGCGTCCAATATCATTGTCCGCGATGGGGGCATTCCGGGATTTGTCATTATGTTTGATCGCTTGCGTGACATCAGTGTGGATGGTTATGTGATCGAAGCAGAAGCAGGAGCTAAACTCATCGACACCACTCATGTGGCCTTGCACCATAGTTTGAAAGGCTTCGAGTTTGCTAGTGGCATTCCAGGCAGTGTCGGTGGGGCTGTCTTTATGAATGCTGGAGCTTATGGGGGAGAGATTGCTCATGTCCTTGTATCTTGTAAGGTCTTGACCAAGGAAGGGGAAATTGAAACCTTGTCGGCGAAAGAGTTGGCTTTTGGCTATCGTCACTCAAAGATTCAAGAGACTGGTGCTGTGGTCATCTCTGCCAAATTTGCTTTGTCCCCAGGCAATCACGAGCAAATCAAACAGGAGATGGAGCGTTTAACCCATCTTCGTCAGCTCAAGCAACCCCTTGAATACCCTTCATGTGGATCTGTCTTTAAGCGTCCTGTTGGCCATTTTGCAGGTCAATTGATCAGTGAAGCAGGTCTAAAAGGCTATCGAATCGGTGGTGTGGAAGTTTCTGAAAAGCATGCCGGCTTTATGGTCAATGTCGACAATGGAACGGCTAAGGATTACGAAGATTTGATCGCCCATGTCATTGAAGTAGTAGAGGCTCATTCAGGTGTCCGTTTAGAACCAGAAGTTCGCATTATCGGCCAAGCCTAAGAACGTTAGTATTGAAGAACAATTGATAGTGAACCATCGATAGCATCAGTCGGAAAGGGGGTGAGTGCCTATCGATACCGTAAATAGGTGGGGCAGTCTAGTAAGTCCCCGAGAGGTATTGGTGGTCTGACAGGTCTTCCTGTCAGCCGCTGCATTTTCGTTTGAAAAGCAGTTTGCTAATCGCAGTAAAGAAGGAATTTATGTGAATTGAAAAAACCAATTATTGAGTTTAAAAATGTTTCAAAGGTCTTTGAAGATAGCGGAACCGTTGTCCTAAAGGATATCAATTTTGAATTGGAAGAAGGGAAGTTCTATACCCTGCTTGGTGCATCTGGATCAGGAAAATCGACCATCCTTAATATCATTGCCGGTCTTTTGGATGCGACGACTGGAGATGTCTACCTTGATGGGGAACGGATCAATGATGCCCCAACCAACAAGCGGGATGTCCACACAGTCTTTCAGTCCTATGCCCTGTTTCCACATATGACGGTCTTTGAAAATGTGGCTTTTCCCCTTCGTTTGAAAAAGGTGGACAAGGCTGAGATCGAACGTCGGGTTTCAGAAGTCTTGAAAATGGTCCAGTTAGCGGGATTTGAAAAACGCTCGATCCAAAAATTATCCGGTGGTCAACGCCAGCGGGTAGCCATTGCCCGGGCTATTATCAATGAACCACGAGTGGTCCTTTTAGATGAGCCCTTGTCTGCACTTGACTTGAAACTTCGGACAGACATGCAGTATGAGTTGCGGGAATTGCAACAACGTTTGGGGATTACCTTTGTTTTTGTTACCCACGACCAAGAAGAAGCCCTTGCCATGAGTGACTGGATCTTTGTCATGAACGAAGGAGAGATCGTCCAATCTGGTACACCAGTAGATATCTATGATGAACCGATCAACCACTTTGTAGCCACCTTTATCGGTGAGTCCAACATTCTAGATGGACGTATGATCGAGGACTACTTGGTTGAGTTCAATGGCAAACGCTTTGAAGCCGTCGATGGGGGAATGCGTCCAAATGAACCAGTTGAAGTCGTCATTCGTCCTGAAGACTTGCAAATCACCCTTCCTGAAGAAGGCAAGCTCCAAGTGAAAGTGGACACCCAGCTCTTCCGTGGTGTGCATTACGAGATCATCGCCTATGATGATTTGGGAAATGAGTGGATGATCCACTCCACTCGGAAGGCCATCGTGGGAGAAGTTATCGGGCTAGACTTTGAACCAGAAGATATCCACGTTATGCGTCTCAACGAAACCGAAGAAGAATTCGATGCGCGGATCGAAGAGTACGTTGAAGTGGAAGAGCAAGAAGCTGGTTTGATTAATGCCATTGAGGAGGAAAGAGATGAAGAAAACAACCTCTAATCTATTTATCCTCCCCTATTTCTTGTGGATTTTTCTCTTTGTCTTGGCTCCTGTGGTCATGATCATCTTTCAATCGTTTTTTAACGTTGAAGGGCAGTTCTCACTTGAAAACTACAAAGAGTTCTTTACTTCGCAAAATCTGACCTATTTAAAGATGAGCTTTAATTCGGTTCTTTATGCCGGAATTGTCACCCTGGTGACGCTCTTGATCTCCTATCCAACTGCTTACTTTTTGACGCTGCTCAAACATCGGCAGTTGTGGTTAATGTTGATCGTCTTGCCAACCTGGGTCAATCTCTTGCTCAAGGCCTATGCCTTTATCGGAATCTTTGGTCAAAACGGCTCCATCAATAGCTTTTTAAGCTTTCTCGGAGTCGCTCCCCAGCAGATTCTCTTTACCGATTTCTCTTTTATCTTTGTAGCTAGCTACATCGAGTTGCCTTTCATGATTTTGCCGATCTTTAATGTCTTAGATGACTTAGATCCAAACTTGATTAATGCCAGCTATGATTTGGGAGCCAATCGTTGGGATACCTTCCGTCATGTGGTCTTCCCCTTGTCTATGAATGGAGTCCGCTCAGGTGTACAATCTGTCTTTATTCCTAGTCTGAGTCTCTTCATGTTGACACGGATGATCGGTGGAAACCGCGTCATTACCTTAGGGACAGCGATTGAACAGCACTTCCTGACAACACAAAACTGGGGAATGGGTTCTACCATCGGAGTTGTTCTGATCCTTGCCATGCTCTTTACCATGTGGGCAACGAGAGAAAGGAGAGAACGATGAAAAAAGTATCTCATTTCTATCTAGGCTTCGTCTTTCTGATCCTCTATCTTCCCATCTTCTATTTGATTTTTTATGCCTTCAATAAAGGGGGAGATATGAATGCCTTCACGGGCTTCACACTTGAGCATTTCAACGAGTTGTTCGCAGATAGTCGCCTGATGCTGATCTTGTCAGAGACCTTCCTCTTGGCCTTCTTGTCAGCCTTGATTGCGACGGTAATCGGAACCTTTGGAGCCATTTATATCTACCAATCGAAGAAAAAGTTAGAAGGGCCTTTGCTCTCCATTAACAACATTCTCATGGTAGCGCCAGACGTTATGATCGGGGCCAGCTTCTTGATTCTCTTTACGACGGTGAAGTACCAGCTAGGTTTCCTATCTGTTCTGGCTAGCCACGTAGCCTTCTCAATTCCCATTGTGGTCTTGATGGTCTTGCCACGTCTCAAGGAAATGAACCGGGATATGGTCAACGCTGCCTATGACTTAGGAGCTACCCAAGTGCAAATGCTTAAAGAGATCATGTTGCCGTATCTGACACCAGCCATTATCGCCGGTTACTTTATGGCCTTTACCTATTCTCTTGATGACTTTGCCGTGACCTTCTTTGTAACCGGAAATGGCTTTACAACCTTGTCTGTAGAGATCTACTCCCGTGCGCGTCAAGGGATTTCCCTCAGTATCAATGCCTTGTCCGCCCTTGTCTTTCTCTTTAGTGTGCTCTTGGTCATCGGTTATTACTTTATTACCCGTGAAAAGGAGGAAGCAGCATGAAAAAACTTTATTCATTCCTAACTGGGATTGTCCTTGTCATTCTGGTCCTCTGGGGAATTAGCCACCAGATCGAAGCGAGCATGAATACCAAGAATAGCGACAAGTTGGTCATCTACAACTGGGGAGATTATATCGATCCGGAATTGCTCAAGGAATTTACAAAAGAGACAGGGATTCAGGTGCAATATGATACCTTTGATTCCAACGAAGCCATGTACACCAAGATCAAGCAAGGGGGAACCACCTACGATATTGCGATTCCTAGTGAATACATGATTGCTAAGATGATGGATGAGCATCTGGTTGAAAAGTTGGACCAATCCAAGATCAAAGGGATGGAAAATATCGATCCAAAACTCTTGAACCAATCGTTTGATCCGGGCAACCAATATTCAGTCCCTTACTTCTGGGGTACCTTGGGGATTATCTACAATACCAAGATGGTCAAAAATGCTCCTGAACATTGGTCAGATCTCTGGCGTGAAGAGTACAGAAATGACATCATGATGTACGATGGTGCGCGTGAGGTCATGGGAATTGGTCTCAATACCTTGGGCTATAGCCTCAATGAAAAGGATCCAAAGAAATTGCAAGAGGCCGTGGATAAACTCTACACCTTGACACCAAACATCAAAGCTTTGGTTGCTGATGAGATGAAAGGGTATATGATCCAAAACAATGCGGCTATTGGGGTTACTTTCTCAGGAGAAGCCAGCCAAATGCTGGATGCCAATAAGGATCTTCGCTATGTCGTTCCAACTGAAGCCAGCAACCTTTGGTTTGATAACATTGTCATTCCAAAAACCGTGAAAAATAAAGAAGCAGCATATGCCTTTATTAACTTCATGCTTCGTCCTAAAAATGCTTTAAAAAATGCTCTTTATGTCGGCTACTCAACGCCAAATAAAAAAGCCAAAGCCATGTTGCCAAAAGAAATCCAAGATGACCAATCCTTCTATCCAAGCGATGAAACACTGGACCATTTGGAAGTCTATCAACAATTAGGCAAGAAATTGCTTGGAGTCTATAATGATCTTTACCTTCAGGTCAAGATGTATCGGAAATAACACAAAAGGAACCTTCGGGTTCCTTTTTGATTACCTTATAAAAGCTCTAACTAGTGAGTTAGATTGAGATTCAAATGAAAGATGCTATAATAGTAAGGAAAGTGACTGGCCCATCCAGTCATGAAAGGAAGGATTGGAGAAGAAGAGATGAAGAGACGACTGGAACTATTTTTGATTATTCTGTTACCGATCCTAGGAATTGTTTTTCTAGGAGGAAAAATCATGACCCTGACCAAAAGACCCGAACAGAAGATAACGGCCTCATCTTCAAAGAAAGTCGTACAGAAATCAAAAGAAGAAATAAAAAAAGAACAAATCGCTTATCTCAAAGAGCATGAGCAAGAAATCGTCGATTTTGTGAAAGCCCAAAATCCGAAAGTCGAATCCGTTCAGATTGATTGGAACAGTATGCAAATTGAAGAGTCTGGAAACGGAACGCCTCAGGGTGGTGGATACAATTTATCTATTTCTGGTCAAATTAATCAATTAAAAAACACAAAATTCTCCGTTGATTTTTACCTAGAAGATCAAAATAGCATACCAACTATCAAAAAAATGGGCATGCTTAATGATATCTATATCGAGGAAAATGGTGGCTGGAAAATTTTTTCCTAAGTAAAAAGAAGTAATAGTGTTATGAGGAAACATGAAAAGTAAAATGAAATGTACACTTAAGTTAATAGCTTTAATGCTTATTTTCACAAGCATTGGAGGTTGTACTGTAAAACAAAAAGCTCATACGAAACAAGCACAAATTGCCACATCTTCAACCACAAAAGAGGACAAAGAAACCATTAAACAAAAGCAGCTAGTCTATTTGAAAGAACATGAAGAAGAAATCGTCGATTTTGTGAAATCAAAGAGTTCAAAGGTTGAATCTGTTCAGATTTATTGGGACGAAACGCAATGGATTGATGGTGGAAATGGGACACCGCAAGGTGGAGATGAGATCATAGAAATTTTTGGAACTGTCAATCAACTTGAAGATTCAGGATGGAGGGTGGATGTCGTATTTGATTCTGATCAAAAGATGACATTCAGTATGGGCCATCATATTAGTATTAAGGGTGATTATATTGAGTAAGAACTGGAAGATTCAAAGCCTTTAAGTTTTTGTAGTAAATGTTATTGAATTAGTTATCTTACTAGAATATCTTAATGACTTCACTGGAGTTTATCAAAAACGAAATAAATGAGTAAGATCAATTATTTTATTTGGCAAATGTTACAATTAATATCTATATAGGGAGAGCTTATGAAGAAACAAGAAAAAATGATTTTCACTTTACTTGCTTTATTTGTCGCATTGCTCATCATTACAAGCTGCACTGTAAAATCCAAAGTAGAGATGAAACAAGATAAAATGAATGTTTCTTCCTCCATCAAAGAAGATACAGCAACTGTTACTCAAAGGCAAGTCGACTTTTTAAAAAAACACGAGTCCGAAATTACGAACTACATAAAGTCGAATGATCCAGAAGTTGTTCAGGTAAAGTATGACTGGGATAGTGTGAAAGTAGGAGATAGTGGTGCTTTTACGGAATCTGGGTTTGACATTCGTTTAAAGGTCTATGGGGCAAATAATAAGGAACTCAATGGCTATTCATTCTTTATTGTACCAAAACCAAATGTTGAGAATCCAAGTTCAATTGATTCAATCTCTGGTTCGAATTTTCCTTGATAAAATCAACAGATCATTCTATCCATTAAGAGGAAAGAATTTGAGCTATGAGTCCATAATAGCTCAGGGAATGACAGGTGGACATTTTAAAGAATAATCTGTACAGAATGATAGGAGGGCTCATGAAAAGTCGAAAAATCATGCTAACAATTGCTTCAATTGCAGCACTACTTATTGTAGGTGGATGTACTGTGAAACAGAAAGAAGATACGAAGCAAGAAAAAACGAATGTTTCTTCATCTACAAAAGACCTAAAGGAAGATGAAGAAACTATAAAGAAAAAACAACTGGACTACCTAAAAGAACACGAACAGAAGGTTATTGATTTAGTCAAAGCACAAAATTCAAAAGTTGAATCCGTTCAAATTGATTGGGATCAGACACAATGGAGTGATGGTGGGCTTACAACTCCCGAATATTATATGAATGTTTATGGACGTATAAATAATATTGAAGAATCGGGTTGGGGAGTAGATATCCCAATTAATGAGGACAATACATTAAATATAGATGAGATGTATATAGGATCCGACATTAGAGTAGGGGGTAGATTATTTGAGTAATTGGAATTTGAGCAGTTTTGATAATCTAGATGGTTCAGAAGCTGAATCAACATATAGAGATAGACTCCAACAAGTTTCCATATGAACAATTGGATCAAATCCAGGAAGAGAGTTCAAAGCTCAAATGGGAGTATGACAACGAGATAGATGCTTTCTATAAAAATCAGAAAATGCTGGAATCGAAAGATAAAAAAAAACAGTAAGGTTGTCCTTACTGTTTTTTTAGTTGGTTCCAGATGATGCTGTATCTGCGCCACTGTCTGTTGCTGTGGAGCCTTGGTCTTGTGCGGCAGACGAATTAGATTCGGTAGCAGATGAGCTATCGGTTTCTTTTTGTGAACTTGTTTCTGTATTGCTTGAATTGGTTTGTGTATTGGTATTAGCATCTGTATTGGTAGCGCTTGAGTCAGAGCCCTTATCATGAACCACGACAACGCTGGTGCTACTAGATGGTTTGTCTTCTGTTTTTTGATTATCTTTATTGAGCAAGCTCATGATGGTAAAGGAAGTGACGATAATCCCTAAGAGACTGGCAATCGTAGCTACAACGGTTTGAAATACGGACAACCCTTGTTTGACTTTCTCACCGCGAGATGGTCTTGTATCTGCTTTTTCCTCAGGTTTTTGGTTTTTGTTACTTCTTGAATATTGTGACATGTTCATTCTCTTTCTATCAAAAATTGTTTTTTAACACTTTCCTATTATAAGTCATTTTCTGAAAAATGTCTAAAAAGAACTGATTTTTATAGAGTGATTTTGCTGCATCTCTCTTTATCAAATCCTTGTCCCAAGCGGTTAGAAATGATAAAATAGAAGTTACGTAAAAAGAAAGTGATGGATGCGTAGGACATGATCTATTTTGACAATTCAGCAACGACTAAACCTTATCCAGAAGCCCTTGCGACCTATACAGAAGTAGCGACTCGGATCTGGGGAAACCCTTCTAGTTTGCACAATCTAGGTAGTCAAGCTACTCGTATTTTGGAAGCTTCTAGAAAACAAATTGCGGAGCTAATTGGCAAGAAAGCTGATGAAATTTACTTCACGTCTGGTGGGACAGAAGGGGACAACTGGATCCTCAAGGGTGTCGCCTTTGAGAAAGCTCCTTATGGCAAGCATATCATTGTCTCTGACATCGAGCATCCTGCCATCAAGGAATCGGCTGCTTGGTTAAAGACGCAGGGATTCGAAGTGGATTACGCTCCAGTGGATGCGCGTGGCTTTGTCAAGGTGGATGCCTTGGCTAACCTACTCCGTCCAGATACGACCTTGGTCTCTGTCATGGCCGTCAACAATGAGATTGGCTCCATCCAGCCCATCCATGATATCGCGGCTCTCCTAGAAGATCGCCCAACGGTTAGTTTCCATGTCGATGCGGTTCAAGCTTTGGCAAAGGTAGCAACAGAAGTTTATCTACCAGAGCGCGTGGACTTTGCGACCTTCTCTAGTCACAAATTCCATGGACTTCGCGGAGTCGGCTTTGTCTACATCAAAGAAGGCAAAAAGATCACCCCTCTCTTAACCGGAGGTGGTCAAGAAAAAGAAATGCGCTCGACAACTGAGAATGTGGCAGGAATCGCAGCAACAGCAAAAGCCCTACGCTTAGCCATGGAAAACCAAGAAGCTTTTGCCAGCAAGACCCAGCTGATGAAAGAAGTTATCCGCAAAGAATTGGCCAACTATCCAGATGTCACCATCTTTTCTGGTGAGGATCACTTTGCGCCTCACATCTTGACTTTCGGGATCAAAGGAGTTCGTGGAGAAGTAGTGGTCCATGCCTTTGAAGAGTTTGATATTTACATCTCAACAACCAGTGCCTGCTCGTCTAAAGCTGGTAAGCCAGCTGGAACCTTGATTGCTATGGGAGTGGATAAGAGTATCGCACAGACAGCTGTTCGCTTGAGCCTCGATCTTGAAAATGACATGAGCCAAGTCGAGCAATTCTTGACCAAGTTCAAACTGATTTACGAGCAAACACGAAAAGTACGTTAATTTTAGAAGGAAATCAACATGACCTTAACCTATTCAGAAATTATGATACGCTATGGAGAGCTTTCTACTAAAGGAAAGAACCGTATGCGTTTTATCAATAAACTTCGCAATAATATCCAAGATGTTTTATCTATCTATCCATCTGTCAAAGTGACAGCCGACCGCGATCGGGCGCATGCTTATCTGCATGGGACGGATTATGAGCCAGTAGCAGAATCCCTCAAGCAGGTTTTTGGAATCCAAAATTTTTCACCTGTTTACAAGATTGAAAAATCTGTTCCGGCCTTAAAAGCGGCAGTGCAAGAGATCATGAAGGAGATTTACAAGGATGGCTTGACCTTTAAAATCTCAAGTAAGCGCAGTGACCATACCTTTGAACTCGATAGTCGCGAGCTCAACCAAACCTTGGGAGGTGCGGTCTTTGAAGCGATCCCAACCATCCAAGCTCAGATGAAAAAACCAGATATCAACTTGCAAGTTGAAATTCGAGAAGAAGCAGCTTACATCTCTTATGAAACCATTAAGGGAGCAGGTGGCCTTCCTGTTGGTACGTCTGGCAAGGGCATGCTCATGCTTTCAGGTGGGATCGACTCTCCAGTAGCTGGTTACCTAGCCTTGAAGCGTGGAGTGGATATCGAGGCAGTACACTTTGCTAGCCCACCTTATACCAGCCCAGGTGCCTTGAAAAAGGCCCATGATTTAACACGGAAGTTGACTAAGTTTGGGGGCAATATCCAATTTATCGAGGTGCCCTTCACAGAGATCCAAGAGGAAATCAAGGCAAAAGCACCAGAAGCTTACCTCATGACTTTGACCCGTCGCTTTATGATGCGCATTACAGACCGTATTCGCGAGGTTCGCGGTGGTTTGGTGATTATCAATGGTGAAAGCTTGGGACAAGTGGCTAGCCAAACCTTAGAGAGTATGCATGCCATCAATGCAGTGACCAATACGCCGGTTATCCGTCCGGTGGTGACCATGGACAAATTGGAAATCATCGATATTGCTCAAGCCATTGATACCTTTGAAATTTCTATCCAGCCATTCGAAGATTGTTGTACCATCTTTGCACCAGATCGTCCAAAGACCAATCCAAAACTCAAAAATGCAGAGCAGTATGAGCAACGGATGGATGTGGAAGCTTTGGTTGAGCGTGCGGTAGCAGGTATCATCGTAACAGAGATCACACCAAAAGCAGAAAAAGATGAGGTCGATGACCTGATCGAGGATTTGCTATAGGAGAGACTGGGAGTATCCAGCCTCTTTTTCTAACCAACTTAAAGGAGACAAGATGAAAAAAATTATCGTTTTAATGACAAGTTTGCTTCTGTTGACAGGCTGTGTCAAAGTATCATTTACTGGCCCGAAAAAAGAAGAAAAGACCAGCCAGTCAACCAGCAGTAAAAAAGAACCGCTCACATTTGTCAGAGCCGACCAGTACAAAGATCAGGACAACGAAGTCTTGGAAGCATCTGAGAAATTTATCAAGGAACATCCAACGCTTGGAGAACCTGGAAAATTATTTGTCTTTTTCCCAGGCTATACCTTTGGAAATGAGGAAAATCGCTTCGCCTTGTTCTTTATCGTGAATCGTACCACCACAACCATCGATCGTGATGGATCCTTTTTTCTGAATTTGGAATATGATGGGGAGCCACTATTCAAAGATGTCACAGTGGACTATGAAGTGAGCGAATCTGGTGTATTGAAACCCAATACGGCTGCAGCCATTCCTATCAAAATCACCAAGGAACAAGAAGAAAAAATGAAGAGCATGAACGATTCTTCAAAAGCAAAAATGAGTTTCAATGACTTTAAATTTAAGGATAAGTAGATGAAGAAGTCGGACTGACAAGCAATCTTAACATAAAAGATATAAAATCATCGCTTTTAAAAAAGAAATTCGTTTTCAAAGCGCAAAAATACTTGTCTTTGTCTGATAGAAGTGATATACTAAGAGAGTTGACTATGCACATGCCTGTGCAACCGCTCGAACATCGTCGCTCATTTCCATGAGAGTAAGTGGTTCGTCCCACGATGCTAGGCGAGTCTTCACAAAAATACGGGGAAACCCAAAAATACATAGGAGGTGCATAATGAGCACATACGCAATCATTAAAACTGGCGGAAAACAAGTTAAAGTTGAAGTTGGTCAAGCAGTCTACGTTGAAAAATTGAACGTTGAAGCTGGTCAAGAAGTTACATTTAACGAAGTTGTTCTTGTTGGTGGTGAAAACACTGTTGTCGGAACTCCACTTGTTTCAGGAGCTACTGTTGTTGGAACTGTTGAAAAACAAGGAAAACAAAAGAAAGTTGTTACTTACAAGTACAAACCTAAAAAAGGTAGCCACCGTAAACAAGGTCACCGTCAACCTTACACTAAAGTTGTCATCAACGCAATCAACGCTTAATTTTTAGGAGAACACATGATACAAGCAGTCTTTGAACGAGCCGAAGATGGCGAGCTGAGGGGTGCAGAAATCACTGGGCACGCTGGAAGCGGTGAATACGGCTTTGATGTCGTGTGTGCATCGGTTTCGACTCTAGCCATTAACTTTATCAACTCTGTTGAGAAATTTGCAGGCTACGAACCGGATCTAGAATTAAACGAAGAAGAAGGTGGCTTCCTTCGGGTCACAATCCCGACAGATATTCCACCACATCAAAGAGAAATGACCCAACTATTCTTTGAATCATTTTTCTTAGGGATGGCAAACTTATCGGAGAACTCATCAGAGTTCGTCCAAACAAGAGTTATCACAGAAAACTAACATGGAGGAAAACAATTATGTTGAAATTGAATCTTGCTAACTTGCAACTTTTCGCCCACAAAAAAGGTGGAGGTTCTACATCAAACGGACGTGATTCACAAGCAAAACGTCTTGGAGCTAAAGCAGCTGATGGACAAACTGTAACAGGTGGATCTATCCTTTACCGTCAACGCGGTACACACATCTATCCAGGTGTGAACGTTGGACGTGGTGGAGACGATACTTTGTTCGCAAAAGTTGAAGGCGTAGTACGCTTCGAACGTAAAGGTCGCGATAAAAAACAAGTTTCTGTTTACCCAATCGCAAAATAAAAAGGTTTCCTTAACCTTTTTATCCCGAGCCTTGATCCAAAGGTGAGGAAGCTAGAAATAGCATAAATCAAAGCTTTCCGGATTAACGGAAGGCTTTTTTTCTTTTATTTATTTAAAAATATCATGTTTACTCTTGTTAATATAATGTTTGAATTTGTGTTTTTTGAAAAAAGTAGTATAATAGAGACAAATATAGTAGGAATGGAAGTAGTACCATGAAAGATAGCAGACATGTTGAAATTCTTCAGGAACTGGATCGAAAAAGTGTGGTATCGGTCAAAGAGCTCAAGGAACTTTTTGGGGTGACAGACATGACTATTCGTCGCGATCTGATCGATCTTGAAAAACAAGGTCTTTTAGTTCGTGTACATGGTGGGGCCCACAAAAAAGTCAAAGATAGCTTATTAGAAGCTTCTCACAGTGAAAAAAATCTGATCAATATTGATGAGAAACGAACCATTGCCAAAAAATGTGCGGACTTGATCGAAAATGGGGATACCGTCTTTATTGGCTCTGGTACAACAACAGACTTTATCGGAGATTATTTGGAAGGGAAAGAAATTAGCATCGTCACCAACTCCCTGCCTATTTTTGAGAAGCTCAAGGATTTCCCGAATTATGACTTGATCTTAGTTGGTGGTCGCTACCGGGTAAAGACACAAACCTTTGTCGGTCAATTTGCCAATAAACTCTTGAAAGAAATCAAGGTTTCTAAAGCCTTTATCGGGGTGAATGGAATCGATGGCCATAGTGTCTCTACAGCTAATGAAGAAGAAGGAAATGGCAATGCCATTATTCTGAACAATGCGATAGAGAAATATGTGGTAGCTGATAACAGCAAGTTTGATAGCTATTCTTTCTACAGTTTCTATCGCGTGGAAGATCTAAATGCCATTATTACCGATGATAGTATTCCAAAGAAAATCAAAGACAAATACGCCTTGTATACGAAAATCATTTAAGATCAAGAGGCTGGGACAAAAGTCCTAGCCTCTCAATTGTATTTGGATTGTCGAGCAAGACGCAGTGGTTGAGTGGGCTCTACTACGCTGATTTCA
>OLNS01001311.1_pt1 | contig 19601 bp, 19 predicted proteins | sample 1673031 | NCBI WGS metagenome assembly OLNS01 (sample SAMEA3136748, study PRJEB25190) | human gut metagenome | biome: human gut; feature: human-associated habitat; material: faeces | place: Austria | collected 2013
CGAGCGACGCCAGCGCAGAAAACGCAGGTAGTTCAAAAGCTGAGGCAAAGACATTGTCTAACTTTTTGGGGGCACTTCATCACTGGGATATAGAGGGACTTATCAGATTTTGAGCTTATTGGCTATTATTGGCCATTCTTGGCGTACAGTTCTTCCTCATAGGCACGATACTTCTTATCTGATACTGAAAGTGGATTCACTCTCAGCCGGTAAAAAAGCAGTTTTCACCAGCGAGGAAGTCTGCCTTGCAAGAACAGCCGTAAACCAACTGCGAAACAAAAAAATTCAACAAAGGAAGTACACAGATGCCACCGATGATATGCTATATCAGCTTGAAAATGCTGGGCTACGTCAAAGATAGAAAGTCGTAGTTCCCATAATAAGTTCTTGGTATGGTATAGGAGAAGCCACTCTTTTGGGAGTGGCTTCTCTTGTTTTATGTTCTTTTGCCGCTATGGGTTAGTCGCATCCACATAATCGATGAGTTCTGTGCCAGACAATGTCGGATCAAAACTTCCATAGATCGCTGGCAAAGTTCGCGTATTCAATACGAAATTTTTCGGCAATTCTTTTGGTGTATAACCCGTGATGCGCCTGAATTCGCGATTGAAATTGCGAATCGTTGTGAACCCACAGCTTGCACAAATCTCCGTGATTTTTGTGTTTGGTTCCGAATGGATCAACTGAACAGCCTTTTCTACGCGTACGGTGCTGAGATACTGCGAAAATGTCATACCTGCCTGCTTTTTAAAGTATCGCGAAAAGTACGCCGGAGAGAAGTTCATGAATTCAACCGCATCGTCAAAGGTGATGCTGGAATAATCTGTATCGACACGGTTCAATAGCTGCTTATATCGGTTCACCTGTGCATTTTCTTGTTGGCAGTCTATCAATGGTTGTGCCCGATAAATATCTACAAGAATCAGAATCATTAACGCCAGTGTTCTCTGTTCAAAGAAAGGCTGCTTTTCATAAAGCTCACGACGAATTTCCATCAGCTGGTTTTGAATATGCCCATCGTCATGAAAAAGCGATTGAGTCGGCATACGACCACATGTGAGCGATGTTGTTGTTCGCTCATCGATCAATGATACAAAAAGAACACAGTCTTGCCCTGCATTAATTGAATGGATGTTGCCACTGTAGCAGAGTAACCCCTTTCCCGGTGTTAGGCTGTACTCGTGTTCATTGAGAGTTATATGTGCAGTTCCAGTCTTGCATAGAATCAATTCATGCTCCATGTGCCAGTGGGATATGTTATGCAGATTTTTGTACTCTCCAACCCACACACGTTCGTTCCCTGCATAGTATCTTTTTTCGAGTTTTGCTATCACAATTCGTTCCCTCTCTCGCCAGAACAATAAATGTCCACATCTTGCCAAAGGTTGTCTTTCAATCCGTCAATTTATATGTTAATATTACCACAAATCAACGAATTAGTAAATAATTTATGTGCAACATTGACCATTTAGGCAGAATCCTAATCAAAAGTGGTATTCTACCTGCAACGGCACGAAGTCAACACACAGCAAGAAAAGGAGGCTATTTGTCGAAAAAACGCATTTAACGCAACCAATTTAATGAAAGGAAACGGATTACGATGAAAAAGCAAAAAAGCTTGATTGCCTTACTGATATGTCTGGCGTTTTGCCTGATCAGTATGTTTGGAACTTGGTCTATGTTGACTTGCAACGGAACGGTTGAAGTAAATGATTTGAAGATTTCGACCTCCAAGGGTGACTTGGTTCGCTTCCTGGAGTATCGCCCTAAAACAGCTACTGCAGATAACCCTGTTCCTGCGATCGTTTATAGCCCTGGTAATGATAGCACCGCCGAAAGCGTTCGCCTTTGCTCTTCGGAACTGGCGCGTCGTGGTTATGCCGTGTATGTTCTGGATCTGCTCTCCGCAGGTCACTCCTCCGAAGGCATTGGTAATTCGCCCACCTTTGGTTTTGAAGAGCTGATTGACTACGTCTACAGCAACCTCGACTATGTAGACAATGCTCATATCGGCATCGCAGGTTATTCAAAGGGCGGTGGAAATGTTATCCGCGTCATGACTACTCTTGGCGATCAGCAACGTGAAGATCCTGACAACTATGTCCGCAAAGTTGACGCAGCTCTGATCCTTGCTCCGCCGTTCCAGCCTCTGGATGCTCTGGCTACCGGCGTCAACCTTGGTTTTGGTGCTGGCCTGTACGATCCTTATTCTCGCATCGGTTTCAAACCAGTAGAAGGTTACTGGCCAGGCGACCTGAGCGTAAAACGCGAAATGAAGGAAACCATTAACCTTGGTGTGCCTGGCACTTTTGCCGAAGATGAACTGGACGACCCGAATGTTAAGGTTGAAATCGGTCATGTATACGGTAGCTTTGCTGAGAACAACGCTCGCGTCGTTTACAATCCTGCTGACTCTACCCACGGTTCTGGTATGATCAGCCGCGGCTTTATTCATGATACTGTGGACTTCTTTATGCAGGCTATTCCTGCACCGAATCCCATTGATGCCAACGACCTGGTGTATCCTGCGTTGATGCTGTTCTCTGCACTCGGTTTGATCGCTCTGTTGACGATGACGGTTCCTGTTGCTCTTCTGCTCCTCGAGACGCCTATCTTTGCTGCGCTTCACCGTCCGGCCGGCGCTCCCGTTTCCGGTTTGAACACCAAAAAAGACTGGACCATCTTTATTGTAGCTTCTCTGATTGCTGGCTTTGTTCCTCCGATCATGGCTCCTGTCATCATTCAGCAAACCAGCAAGATCTTCTCTCTGACTGGGCAGGGAACCACTGGCAGTGTCTTTGTTTATGGTGTCGCAAACAATGTCGTTGTATGTGTTCAGTGCTTTGTTCCTGTTGGCAATGTTCTTCCTGTTCTATAATGTTATTCACAAGAAGAATGGCGTAAAACTTTCTGATTATGGATTGGCAATTTCTCTGGCTGATATTGGCCGCATCATTCTTCTGGCTATTGCCGTTATCCTGACCTGCCGCAGCGTTGTCTGGTTTGCAGATTACTTCTTCAAGGTTGATTTCCGTCTTGTTGATCTGTCCATGGCTACAATGGACTGGAATCATCTGCGTGTATCCCTTTGCTACGCTCCGTTCTTTATCCTGTACTGGTGCATCAACTCTCTTACAATGAACGGCTGCAACCGCTTTAAAAACATGAGCGAAGGCAAAAACCTTCTGATCTGCGTGCTTTGCAACACTTTCGGAACGATTGTTGTAGTGCTGGTCTACTATATTATGCTGTATCGCACTGGCTGCGGTATTGGTGCATTCTCCAACTGGAAAGCATATATGATGCTCAGCTACATGATTCTTTCCGCTACTGCAGGTACAATTATCAATCGTAAGATTTATAACGCAACCAGCAGCCTTTACCTTGGTCCTGTGATTTTCGGTACGCTGATTGCCATCATTAACACCACAGTTTATACGTTGCCCGCAGCTTAACTGCAAGCAGACCATTTGGGCTAAAGTAAATTGGACAAAATATTTACCTGAAATGCCGAGAAGGAAATAACAGATCCCCCCTAGTGGATTACGCAAGCTAACTAGGGGGGATTTCTCTGGATTATTTAGAAAAGAAAACCAAGGCGGTGATAAGAGTATTATGGCAACGAAACAAAAGTTGACCACTTTGGGCATCGAATTAGGCTCAACACGCATCAAAGCAGTTTTGACGAGTTTTGATGGTACAATACTAGCCAGTGGTATGCATGACTGGGAGAACCGTTTTGAAGACGGTTATTGGACTTACCATCTAGATGATGTATGGGCAGGCATTCGAGATGCCTATCGTGATTTAGCACTGAACTATGAAAACACCTATGGGGAAGTTCTTCAGACCGTTGGCGCTATTGGCGTTTCAGCCATGATGCATGGCTATCTTCCATTTGATTGTAATGGACAACAGCTGACAGCATTCCGTACCTGGCGTAACACTACAACTCAACAGGCAGCAAATGCTTTGACAGAGCGTTTTCATTTCAACATTCCTCAGCGATGGAGCATAGCTCACTTTTATCAGGCCATTCTTAATGGAGAGGCACACGTTAATAATGTTGCGTTTCTGACAACTCTTGCCGGTTATGTCCATTGGCAGCTAACTGGTAATAAGGTTCTGGGTATCGGGGACGCATCCGGCATGTTTCCTATCGACAGCAACACCTGTGATTATAATGCTTCCATGCTCGATTCCTTCGATGCTTTGCTCAAAGAAGCAAAGTTACCATTTCACCTGCGTGATTTGCTTCCCAAGGTACTGTGTGCGGGGGAAGATGCCGGTTATTTAACAGAAGCAGGTTCCAAACTCCTCGATTCCACGGGAACACTATCTCCCGGAATTCCATTTTGTCCACCAGAAGGTGATGCCGGAACCGGCATGGTGGCTACTAACAGCGTTGCACAGCGCACCGGTAATGTCAGCGCCGGCACAAGCGTTTTTGCTATGATCGTGCTTGATAAGCCGCTGAAACAAGTTCATCCAGAGATAGATATGGTCACCACTCCACAAGGTGCTCCTGTTGCTATGGTTCACTGTAATACTTGCACATCTGATCTGGATGGCTGGGTGAATTTGATGGGAGAAATGACCGAGGCTGCCGGGACCACACTGACCAAATCTCAGCTGTATAATCTTTTCTACCAGAAAGCATTACAAGGCGATGCTGATTGCGGTGGGTTGATCAATTTCAACTACTTCTCCGGCGAGCCAGTCACGGGCATATCAGATGGACGGCCAACATTTATTCGTCGCCCCAATGCAAAATTTCATCTTGCCAACTTCGCACGAGCCCAATTGTATTCCTGCATTGCGACTTTGAAGTATGGTTTGGACATTTTGTTCGAGCAAGAGCAGGTAACAGTCGACAATCTACTTGGCCATGGTGGTCTATTCAAGGTCCCCGTAGTTGGGCAGAAATTACTGGCCGGGGCGTTGGGTGTTCCGGTATCTGTAATGAAAACAGCCGGAGAGGGCGGACCGTGGGGTATGGCACTTTTGGCTGGCTATCGTTTGAATCGGAATAAGGATGAGAACTTGGAAAACTATTTACAGAACCATATCTTTATCCATTCCGAAGGAAATACCCAGACACCCGATAAAGCTGATCAGTTCGGATTTTCCGCATTCATGAAAGAGTATATACGTTGCTTGCCGGTCGAACGCGCCGCCGTAGATGCTCTTCGCTAAATTAGGAGGCTATTAATAATGCGTATGCAAGACTATGAATTTTGGTTTGTAGTAGGAAGCCAGTTCCTGTATGGTCCCGAAGTGCTCGAAACCGTAGCTGCTCGTGCTTCCGAAATGGCCGATGTGTTAAATGCTTCTGGCAACTTGCCTTGCAAATTGGTATACAAGGTCACCGCAAAAACTAATAAAGAAATTGCTGATGTTGTACGTGAAGCCAACTATGACCCGCACTGCGCTGGCATTATCACATGGTGCCACACTTTCAGCCCAAGCAAAATGTGGATCAATGGCTTCGTTGACCTGCAAAAACCTTATTGTCACTTTGCCACTCAGTATAATCGCGAAATCCCAAATGAAGAAATCGATATGGACTTTATGAACCTGAACCAAGCTGCTCACGGCGACAGGGAACATGGATTCATTGCCGCAAGACTGCGGATGCCTCGCAAAATCATTTTTGGTTATTGGCAAGACGAGGAAATTCAAAAGCGTCTCGGTCGTTGGATGCGTGCTGCTGTAGGTGTAGCAGTTTCGCGGAATCTAAAAGTCATGCGTTTTGGTGACAATATGCGTGAGGTTGCAGTAACTGAAGGCGATAAGGTTGAAGTTCAGGCTAAACTCGGATGGCAGGTAAATACCTGGGCAGTAGGTGACCTTGTGAAAGTAATGAACGAGGTCACTGATGCTGAAGTCGATGCTTTAATGGACACTTATCGTTCCAGCTACGACTTTGCTACTGATAATATCGATGCTATTCGCTATCAGGCCAGAGAAGAAATTGCCATCAAAAAAATGCTGGATGACGAAGGATGTCAGGCATTTTCTAATACATTCCAAGATTTGTATGGCATGGAGCAGCTGCCCGGCCTGGCCAGTCAACATTTGATGGCTCAAGGATACGGCTACGGCGGCGAAGGGGACTGGAAAGTTGCTGCCATGACTGCCATCATGAAATCGATGGGCGATAACGGCAATGGATGCTCGCTCTTCATGGAAGACTATACTTACAATCTGGTTCCAGGTGCAGAATATAGCCTTGGTGCTCATATGTTGGAAGTTTGCCCTTGCTGCGCAGCAGAAAAGCCCCGTATCGAGACCCACCCCCTGGGTATCGGGATGAATGAAAAAGACCCGGCACGTCTTGTGTTTGAAGGTAAAGCCGGCCCGGCTATTGTTGTCAGCCTGATTGATATGGGTGGTCGTTTGCGACTGATCTGCCAGGATATAGAGTGCGTAAAACCCATTCTGCCAATGCCTAATCTCCCCGTTGCCCGTGTCATGTGGAAGGCACTGCCGAGCTTGGCAACTGGCGTAGAATGTTGGATCACTGCTGGCGGTGCCCATCATACAGTACTGAGCTATGACGTAACTGCTGAGCAAATGCACGACTGGGCCAACATGATGGATATAGAATTCGTCCATATCGGTAAGGATACCACTCCTGAAAGTCTGGAGCACGATCTGTTTCTTGCTGACCTTGCCTGGAAGCTGAAGTGAGGATCATGATGCTGGAATATCTTCGACAACAGGTCTACGAGGCGAACATGGAATTGCCTCGCCACGGTCTTGTAACCTATACTTGGGGAAATGTTTCCGCCATCGACCATGAAAAAGGTCTAATCGTTATTAAGCCATCTGGTGTGGATTATAACGAATTGGCTCCTGACAATCTTGTAATAGTAGATATGGATGGCAATGTGGTAGAAGGCAGCTTGAAACCTAGCAGTGATACAAAAACTCATCTGGAATTGTACAATGCATTTCCTGCATTGGGCGGCATTGTCCACACCCATAGCACTTATGCTGTAGCATGGGCACAGGCGTGCAAGGATATTCCTGCCTTTGGTACAACACATGCTGATTATTTCTACGGTGCAGTGCCATGTACCCGCAAGTTGACCCAGGAAGAGGTTGATTCAGATTATGAGCGGAACACTGGTAAGGTAATCGTTGAAACCTTTTGTGATCACAATATCGATCCCATGCATGTACCAGGTGTCCTGTGTGCGAACCATGGTCCATTCACTTGGGGAAAGGATGCTGCTCAGGCAGTATACCATGCCGTTGTACTAGAAGAAGTTGCAAAAATGACATTACTGACCAATCAAGTCAATCCTAATACAGCACCAGCTCCACAATATGTATTGGACAAACACTATCACCGCAAACATGGATCCACTGCATATTATGGCCAATAATAAGACCTCCTTAACATACCAGCAGAGAGCCGTAAACACAGGTTGGCGTGAAACAGGTTATCTGATACTGAAAGTGGATTCTCTCCCAGTCGGTAAAAAATCAGTTTTCACCAGTGAGGAAATCCATCTAGCAAGAACAGCCGTAAATCAGCTGCGAAACAAGAAAATCCAACAAGGCCAGTACACCGACGCGACCGATGATATGCTGCTGAAATTGGTCTGAAAGAACAAATTATGCATGAACAGAAACTACCCTGCAAGGTGCCTTGCAGGGTAGTTTTCTATAATTACAACGAACACTTTTATCAAAAGGTCAATCTCATCTGATACCACGTCACATCACCGTGGGTGGAGCCGGAAATACCCTCGCTGACAAAGCCGAACTTGGCGTAATAATGTACAAGACGGTCCTTGCAGGTCAGCACAAGCCCCTTGCGGCCCTGACGGCGCGCCTCGGCAATGACATGTTCCAGCAGCATGGCGGCACAGCCGCGGCGACGGTAAGCGGGGATTGTATCCACGCCGAAAATCATCTGCCACGCGCCGTTTTCGTTATGCAGGGCCGCGTCGTCGTACATCTCGTCCCGCAGGTCCGGCTCGTCCGTAGCCATGCCATTCACAAAGCCCACCAGCTGTTTGCCGTCCATCAACACCCAAAAATGGTTCGGATACAGCGCCAGCCGTCTGGCAAGGCTCAATTCTGTGGCGGCTTCGGCAGCGGGGAAGCACTCGGCTTCAATTTGTACCACAGCTGCCAAATCGGCGGAAGTCGCGGTTCTGATTTGCATAACAATTCTCCTTATTTTCTCAATGCTTCGGTTTTCTTCTATTTTGCCTTTCCTGCGGGCTGCTGTCAAGATTCCTGCAGCATGATCTTTACGATTTCCTTGTCGGTTTCGCGCATACCCTCGCGGCCGAGCTGGCTTACATTGCGGATTGTGTTTTCTACGCCCTTGGTGACAATGCCGTCGCCGCCGCGGAACTGCTGGCCGTTCTGGTACATATGGTAGCCCATGATACCGGCCTGCACGCTGGACGCAATTTTGGCCGCACAGCTCGGCTTGGCACCGTCGCAGATAATGCCGGACACGATTGCCAGCGAGTTTACCAGTGTGTGTGAAATAGCCTTGAGGTCTGCGCCCTGCAGATAGGCAATACCACACCCGGCCGCACAGCCGGCGCTGACTGCACCGCAGTATGCGGACAGCCGCCCGATACCCGTTTTTTCGTGAATGGCAATCAGGTTGGAGAGTGCCAACGCGCGGTAAAGTCTATCTTTCGGCACCGCCAGTGCTTTGGCGTACTCGATAACCGGCACGGACACCGTAATCCCCTGGTTGCCGCTGCCGGAATTGATAACCACCGGCAGTTCGCAGCCGCTCATGCGCGCGTCGGACCCGGCCGCCGCCTTGGCAATGGCGCGGTTGCGCACATCGTCCCCATAAAATTTGAGCATGGTAGAACCGATGTTGGCACCGTAATCACCCAGCAAGCCTTCCTCGGAAATCTGGGTATTGTACTGAATCTGGGTATCCAGCACCGGGCAGACGTCTGCCGTATCACAGGTGTTGGCAAAGTCGAAAATATCCGCGATTGTCAGCAGGTTCCTGTCGGACAGGCCGTCCTCTGCGGGATTATCGCCGCCGCAGGCCGGTTTGCTTTCTGCCGCGGTATTGTCCAACAGAATGTCACTGTTTTTCTGGATAAACACAATGTTTGTGTGATACCGGCAAATGCGCACCACCGCAGAATCCGCGCCGTGATACAGTGCCACGATAATATCAAAGATAAAGCCGTTGTCGATGGACTCCACCGAAATCGGGACTTCTTTCATAAAACTGCGCATGGAGGCTTTCTGCTCTGCCGTCACCTTCGAGATAACTTCCAGTGCCTTGTCGGCATGGCCGCCCACAATGCCCGCCGCGGCTGCGGCCTCAATGCCTTTCATGCCATCGGTGTTGGGAACAACCACGCTCTTGACATTTTTAATGATATTGTTGCTGACACCGATTTTTACCATATCCGGCGTACAGCCCAGAACCTCCCGCGCTTTGGCGGCCGCGTAGGCAATGGAAATCAGCTCGGTGCAGCCCATTGCCGGAATAAGTTCCTCTTTCAGAATCTGTAAGTAAGTCCGATAGACCTTGCTCTGCTTTTCCATGCTGTGTTACTCCTTTGCTTGTTTATCCTGCAAAATCTCCACAATCGTCTTTTCCGTTCCCACCATACCGGGGGAGGCAATCAGCCCCATGTTGCGCATGGTCTGTTCCGGTGTTGCGCCGTTGATTCCGTGGACATTGTAAATATACGCCTGCTTTTCGGCCAGTGATACCGCCTGCCACGCGGCGTCCACGGCAACAATGCCTTTCATAGTACAGCCCTGGTTGCCGCCGTCGCATATCATGCCGGTAATACTGGAAGCTAAATTGTTGATGGTATGCGCCATAGTTTTGGTACTGCCGCCCCGCAGCAACACCAGCCCGCAGGCCATGCCGGTACCCGCCGCAATGGCACAGCCGCAGAATGCCGACAGCTTGCCGGAATATTCCTTGATGTACATACAGACAAGATAGCTCAATGCCGTGGCGCGCAGCAGCATTTCCTCGGAATAGCCGCGCACCTTGTAGGCCGCATAGAGCGGCATGGTGGCGATAATGCCGTGCGCCCCGGAGCCGGTAATGCTCATAGCCGGTTCCGGCAGGCCCAGAACCCGTGCTTCAATGGCCGCATTGCAGAGCAGGGACGCCGTTTTTTGCTCATCGTCGGAAATCATTTGGCCGTCGTTTGCCTCCAGCAGGCAGCGGGCGTAGGTCGTTTTGGGGCTGGCAATTCCTGCCTGACAGAGTGCATAGTTCAACTCAAATGCTTTTCTGATAAAGGTCAGTTCTTCTGCCGGTACCGTCAGGGCATAATCGTGAAGTTGTGCCAGTGTGTAGCGGTGAATGAGCGGCTCTGCATGGGATTCCTCGGCGGCGGTATGCGGCTTTTCATAGACGGTTTTTCCGTTCTCTGTGATTTTTACGATGTTGGTGTGTGCGTCGCGGATTGTAACGCAGGCAGTATCCGTATCTGTTTCCACTTCCGCTTCAATGAAGATACGGCTTGTGATTTCCGTCATTTCCACTTTGATAATACCGGCGGCCGCCATGTTCCGCGCGGCCTGTGCCTGCTCTGCGGTAATACCGTCCAGACATTCCAGCCTTTTATCCGGGTCAGCCCCGCAGGCCCCCAGTGCCGCGGCTTGGCAGTTACCAACCTCGGTGCTGTTGGGGATTCCGCAGGTAAACGCGTTCTTGAACATACCGCTGTTCAGCCGCAAAGTGATATGTTTTACCGCACCGGCAGTATGCTTTCTGGCTGTGGCAACAACAAAGGCAATCGCGCCCGGCTCGGTCACACCCAGAGCAGGGCACATATCCTGCCGGATAAGTTCTGTCAATTCATGCATAGTCTTGCTCCTTTGGAATGTTCTTTACAGAAAATGCCCCGGCGCGGCCTGCGCCGTTCCGGGGACATTTTCTGAGAAGAGGATAATGCTTATAGCTGTGAACTATCAGCCGAGAATGTCGTTGAGGTCAAGCGTCATGGTGCCGTCCTCCTAAATGAAGCAGGGGACACCCAGACGCTGTGTGCCGCGGATCTCCGCGTACAGGTCGCTGGTTTCGCGGATATGCAGGTAAGTCTGCAACGCCGCGTGACAGGAGAGAATGTCCTGAAAGCTGACTTCGGCACCGGCGGCGCTCAGCTTATTCAGGGCGTAGAGGGTATCGGGGCAGAGATGACTACCGACAACAGTAATTTTCATGGCTTATAGCTCCGCAATTGCTTCAATCTCACACAGAACGCCTTTCGGCAGGGCTTTGACGGCCACGCAGCTGCGGGCGGGCTTGCCGGTAAAATACCGGGCGTAGACTTCATTGAAAGCGGCAAAGTCACCCATATCGGCCAGAAAACAGGTGGTTTTGATAACATTTTTCAGGTCGGAACCGGCCTCGGCCAGAATAGCGCCTACGTTCTTGCAGCTTTGCTCTGCTTGTGCGGCAATGCCCTCCGGCACCGAGCCGTCGGTGGGATTCACGGGAATAGTCACCGATAAGCTGCGGGCCGAACTCGCCGACAAGATTCGCAAAGTAAGCAACCAGGCCGATGGGGGAAAACTTCATAATCATCTCAATCAGCTTCATAATAACCTGATTCATGTTTGCCAGCAGCTTGCCGAAGGGGCTTTCCTCGCCGCCGCACTTGGCAACGGCAAGGCCGGTCAGGATAGCAACTATGATGATGGACCACTATCAGGTCGGCATTCCCAGCCCTTATATGAACGCCCCTGTCAAGTGGGGGTTGGCTTTCGGCATTTCCAGCCGCCCGCTTATGCCTACCTCCACCAAAGTGCTGTTAAGCAAGAATATTCAGGAAGAAACCGCCGAATTTGAAAAAGACCTCCGCTTTTCCAAAGAGGACATTCGCCTGATGAAGCTGTACAATATGCTGACGATATTGTGAGAAGGCCCGATTTCACCGATAACAGAGTATTGAAATTGCTTTGAAAAGCAGACGACAATATAAAAAAATCACCTTGCAAAGTACATTGCAAGGTGATTTTTTGGTGCGACCGGGAGGATTCGAACCTCTGGCCTTCCGGGTCAGAGAACTACGACAGGGCGGGATGAATCAACGATGAAGTGCGAAACTTGTTGGTTCTGCACAGCGGCTCCCAAAACAGGAAAAAAGCCCGTTGTTGGTTGGCTTAACAGTGATAAGGAACTAATTTACTTATCAACTGTTAGCTGACGGTTTCCGGGGTGCATACGGACAAATCCCGTCTGATTTCTAACAGGAAGTCAGACGGGATTTTCGCTTTATATTACGAATTATGGAGGACATACCATGAAAACCTTAATATCTTGTGCCTACAATATGGATAATTGCTGTGTGGAAGTGAAATTCAGCGACGGCAGTATGATTGCGATTGACACTATCGTCGTTGAGAACGAGATTGCTGACAATATGTATCAGCGGTCAGAGCTGGATTATTTGATCTACAACGCTCCTTTGGAGTATGCAGACCTTATCTTGAACGGCGATCCCGAAACCTATTTGAAAACTGTAACAGAATACAAGCCTTGGGATAGCTGACAACACGCTGCCCGCAGGAGAAAATCCTGCGGGCGTTTTTCTGTTTATATTATTTCCCTCCGTTGGATCTCAATTTAGGAAAGAAGATGACAATCTTGAAGCTCTTTCCCCACTGGGAAGCTGCTTCCAGATGAAGATTTAGATCGTCGGCCATCTTCTTAACCAGGTAAAGTCCCATACCGGTAGCCTTCTTTCTGCTGTCAGTAGAATCCCCGGTAAAGCCCTTTTGAAAAATGTACGGCAGATTATATTTTTTTACGCCAATGCCGTTATCTTCAACAGAAAGGATATCTGCAGTCTCCGAATGTATCACGGAAATTGTAAGCATGGGACTATCGCTGCTATATTTGATGGCATTGCTAACGATTTGTCCCAACATAAACTGAAGTCCTCTACGGTCTGTATAGACTGTTTCAGATTGCAGTTTGTTGAGAATGACAAAATGCTTCTCTTCAAGAAGTGGGGCATAGTCCTCCAGAACTTCACCCAAGCAGTCATTCAAATTGACATCCTCAAATCGGTAATCCTTTGTACTGCTCTTCAACCGGGCATAGTACAGCATCTGCGTGACATCCTCCTGAAGCTGACTGCGGACATAATCCAGCTTTGCTTGCAGGGAAGGAGAGATTTCATCGTTCCGGTTATCCAAGAGCATGGTCAGCAACGATAGGGGCGTTTTCGCTTCATGTGCCCAGCCCTCCACGTATTCTTCATAGTCCCGTAGGGCATCCGCCATATTGTTACTCTCGTTTTTGTATTCCCGTAAAACCGAAGCCAAAAATCGGACAGATTCTCCTTCTTTCTGACTAATGGCACTGAGCAGCCGTTCTTCATTGCAGATGGTAGGATCACTGAGGAAATCTCGGAACAGTTCCATGTGGGTGTTCTCCCTCTTGTTTAGTACAAACAGAATCGCTGAAAACAAAAGGATGCTCGTCAGAACTACTAACCCGATCAAGGTTTGAAATACCTGAATGTCAGAAATCCAAAGAATGACAGTGCAAAAGCAATCCACGCCCAGCAGCAACAGAAGCCAGGGGTAGTACCGTTCTATCATGTGCCAAAGCTGCTTCATAGAGACACCTCCGCTTCCAAACGGTAGCCCATTCCTCGAACTGCAACGATTCGCTGCTTCATTTCAAGGGCGGACATCGTTTTTTTCAGCCGGGTTAGGTTAACCTGCAAGGCATTTTCATCTATGTATTCCGTGGTTCCCCATAGTGCCATGCAAAGCTGCTCCGTCGTGACCAGAGCATCGCCGCCGGACAAAAGAGCGACCAACAGTTTTCCCTGATTTTTTGGAAGCACCACAGAGGTATTATGAATATAAAGCGTGTAGGTCTGCTGGTCTAACAGGAAATCTGGTCCCTCTATGAGATTGGTACGGCCTTCATACCTTTTGAGAATATTGGATACCCTGGCAAGAAGTCGATCTTTTCTGCACGGCTTCGTCAAATATTCATCGGCACCCAACTGGAACGCTTGCAGTTCATCCTTTACCTGATCTCTGGAAGTCAGCACCAGGACGGGGATAGCAGTTTTATTCTTTAGCTCCTGGCAGATTTGAAAGCCACTGATCTCCGGCAAGTTCAGGTCTAAGATCACAAGGTCAGGGCGGAGGGCTGCCAAGAGCCGAGCGGCATCTTCAAACTCGGTAATTGCCTCCACAAGATAGCCGTCCTTTTGGAGCATATCGCAGAGTTCTTCCCGCATATAGACTTCATCTTCCACAACAGCAATTCTTTTCATGACAGCACCTCCTTCCAAATTATTCTTCTCTCTGCGGCTGCATCAGTGTCAGCAAATACCGATCACTGGAGCGCTTGACCACTCTCATATAAATATATTCTATCACGCAAAGTAGTAAAATCATAGCAGCAGATACAAGCAGCATTTCAGACACTGTCCCACGGGTTCGGGACGAGAGTATCCCTGTAAATAACGCCCTGACTCCAAACAGACTGCTGACAGCCGCAACCAATACAGGAAGTCCCATAAACCAGGTAATTTGCTTTCCAGCAGACTGGCAAAGGGTTTCGTAAGTAGCTCCCAGGCGGATCAGGGTCTGGTATCTGCGCCCGGTTTTCTGCTGACTCATCAGGAACTGAACACCCACGATGGTGTTGGCAACTACCAGGAAAACAATCGCAAGATAGAGGGTAATATAACTGGATGCTATGGTGTAGAAAAGCTGACGACCTATATTCTGAAGATAGCTTTCATATTCAATGCCAGTTTCGTCCAGCTTCTCGTTCAAATCCAAATATGCAGTCATAAGGCTATTTCCATCCAGAGCCTGCTCACTGAGCACCGCATTGACATAGGTATCATACATTCCCTGGCTATAATATAGGAATGCTTCATCCGGAAGAATCAATGCAAAGGACAAGGTTATAGAACGGTCCGTGACCAAATTCACAGACTGAACCTCTCCTGTAAGATGAATCGGACTACCATCCAGTTCCACCTTGGGCTGTCCGGCCAATACTTGGTTCAGCATTGCGGTACGACTTACTGTAGTAAACTCTGTATCAATATAGACAGCGGCCTCCTTTTCGCCTAATTGGAGAGCCGGTTTGCCGGACAATTCCAACAAACGATTATAGTCCGATAAACAAATCAAATATGGGTATGTGGCATAACCAAGATTGTTCAGAAGGACATCCCGGTCTTCCGACTGGGGCAGGCTCCGAAGAGAGTCCATAACAGCGTCCATGCTGTAGGCATTATCATAATCTTCTGTGGTGCGAATACGCCCAACCCTCATTTCAAAAAGCTCTGAAAATTGATTTTCCAAACCGTTTTCTTTCAGGGCTGCCTTTATATTCGGAAGAACCTGCGATGAATCTTCTGCAGTATGATCTTCAAAAGTATAGTCGATTACATGGCCAGAAGACAGGCTATTCGTTCCTGCAATTCCTACGCCCGCACCAAAACAACACAGCGCCGCCAGAATCAGCAGGGAGCTGATGGCCATGGAGTTTGACTGATGAATGACATTCTCCTGAATCTGCCGGAAGGTAAATACATGAAGCTGCTTATTTCCTTTTCCTTTCTTAACAATCAAAGCAATCAGCGCACGCATCCCATAGAAAAGCAGCATCGTACCAACTATGCCCAACAGCAAAGTCAGTCCCATCATACTTACCTTTGTCCATGCAATTCCCTGAATCGCCATGTAGTAAGCCACTGCCAACATCACACTTCCGCATATAGCAGCCAGTCCATAGATAACAGATGGCATTTGCTTTTTGGGGCGGTTCGTTGGCTGGGATAGCAAAGTACCGATCTCCTGGCGGCTGATTCGTCCACTCAAAATCAGAAGTGCCGTCAGCTTAATTGCCAGAAATCCTGCCAGCGTCCATTCAATTGCAGACCAGGATAAAGAAAACTGATGACCGATGATCCCCATGCCTACCAGCTTGGCGGTGACAAGACTGACAATTTCTGAAAGCACCACAGCCACAGGTAAGCCTATGAGCATGGCAAGAATACTGGTCAGGAAATCTTCCGCCAGAAGCATACCAAACAGTTTACTTCTACGCATCCCCAACATTAGATAAACACCAAACTCATGCCGTCTGCGCTCGAACTGATACTTGCAGGCAAAATAGATCAAAAAGAACAGAATACCGAGGGTCATCCCATAAAACGCAGGAATCAGAAGCAGGAGTTTGTCAACTGCGTCACTCTCCATTTTCTGCAAAAAGAGCATCACATCTTGAGTGGAGATGGAAAGAATCATGTAAAAGGCAACAATAGAAATCACCAGGGAGCTGAAAAACAGACCGTTTTCCTTTCGGCTGCGGCGGCTGTTCCGAAGAATGAGATTAGAGAACATTTGCGCTGCCCCCTCCCAGTTGCGCCATCACCTTCAGGATGCGCCCGTAGAACTCCTGCTGGCTTTCGTCTCCACGCCGAAGCTCATGAAAGATCACGCCGTCCTGGATGAACAGAATGCGCTTGCAAAAGCTGGCGGCATTGGAATCATGGGTTACCATCAGGATCGTAGCTTGTTCGTCACGATTCAGGCCGGACAGCTTCTCCATAAGACTTCTTGCGTTCTTAGAATCCAGCGCACCCGTCGGTTCATCGGCAAGGATCATTTGGGGATGTAAGATCAGAGCCCTTGCTGCCGCAACACGCTGACGCTGGCCGCCGGACATCTTGGACGGAAACTTATCCAGAACATCAGTGATTTCCAGATAGTCAGCCAACTGCTTCAGCCGCTGGCTGCTTTCTGCTTCGGATACCCCATGCAAGGAAGTCGGGAGCAGGATGTTTTCCCTGCCAGTCAGGTTGTCCAGCAATTCAAAGTTCTGGAATAGATAACCAACTTTTTTGCCACGGTACTCTGCAAGAGCCTTTCCCTTGAGGGATTGCAGAGTATCGCCTTCCACCTGAATGCTTCCACCTGTGGGTTGAATCACAGTCGCAATACAATTGAGCAGTGTGGATTTACCGGAACCGCTGCTTCCCATAATGCCGAGAAACTCTCCCGGCATCACCTGGAAGGTGATCCCATTCAGTGCCTTTGTTTGACTTGGCACATTGCCATAGATTTTTGTTAAATTTTCAATATTCAAAATGGGTTTCATGTGAATACCTCCTATCATTTGTAATAAAATGATAGCATGGGAACACAGCAAATACCACTTACAGTGGTTGTAAGGATTCAAGATATAAGTGGCGGCTCAAGGGGGACGAGCATATATTTTGTAAGAGCATCAGGCGACAATGATAAAATATACCGGATCGCCTCCTTGGCAAACCAGTTCGTTTTAATTGTATCCCAATCAGCAAGTCGGATAATCTCTGCTGTGCCGTTCTCAAAATCAACTGAAATTTCGCCCCATTCGCCGTCGCAGTCTGCTTGATATTCGTAGATTGCGGCGGCGATTTTCTTTTTGCGCTTGGTTTTGGTTTTCTGTTTCAGCCGGACAGCATGGAGCGCACCTTCGGCAACCAGCAGTTCTGTCAGTTTGTCCACCGCTTTCCGGTAGGCTCGCTCTGCACCGCTGGCTGTGCTGCCCTCAAACATAATCGCCAATTCTTCAAAAGTGGGGCGGTTCTTCCATGAGCCAACTCGCCCGCAGGTCATACAGATTGCTAACCGTTTTTCGAGCAAGGTCTGTTCCCGGTAATTCAGCTTCTCAAATGCCCGCTGTACCTTTTCTGCTTGTATGCCGTTCCAGAGGATGTCGGTATAGTTCCAGCTATCGTCAAGGGCTATATCCTCGCCTGTTTCCTCGCCGTCCTCGTCCGTTATATAGAACGGCTGCTGGTTGCGGATTCCACGGACAACTTTCAGATATTCTTCCGCAAGAGCAAGGTCGCAGTTATACTTCTTGGAAAACTGGTTGACCGCATCTTTGGTGTTATGGTACAGCCACGCCATTGATCGCACCATTTTGTAATTGGTCAGAGAGGATACCGACCATTTTTCTTCGCCCATGCGGAAACGGAGCATAGAATCCCAGATGAACGGATAGATGTATGTAGCATACTCCGCACCCTTGGCAGGATCATAGTCCATCAGCTTTTGGAGCATTTGCTCCCGGCAGGAGATCTTTATATCGATAAATCGGTCTGTGTCGTACAGATTGCCGCCGTCCACACTGAGAAAGCCTTTGATGCGCTTGTTGAGCTGCGTTTCGTAGTGGTGCAGAAAGAACGAAAAATATAGCAAATTCTTTTCCCGCAAAGCAGACAGGATATATTCATTCAGACTGTCCACCGCTGGCGGTTCCGGTTCCAGTTGGAAGATGCACTCTGCCACATAGGGGATGATGCCGTCACCGTGTGGATTAACTTGGTGCTTCGGTATGTATCCGGTCATGTTCCACGAAAAATCATTTAGCATAGCGCACCTCCCTTCTAAGTAATCAGCGGGAATAATTAACCATAATTCCAAGTTTGTCTTGCAGCATTTATATTATCCAGAAGAACAGATGCAGGATTTGCCTCGTAATAGTACGTGCTCATATCCAAAATGCCTTCTTCCATTTCACCCCACTCTGCTGTGCGAGAAACAAAGATTCTATTATATACACACCAATCGCATGTGGTGGTGAAAGCAGCAATATCTGCAAAGTCTTTTGGAAATACAATTCTTCTTCCATTTGATGTTGGCTTAAGATAGTTCTCCATTATTTCTTTGAAATTCTTCAGATCATAATCCGTAGCGTTTTCCAAAGCTTTACAGACAATCAATTCTTCGTGCGTGAATTCTGTAAGTGTTTCTAAATGGTTTGCAAGAATTAGACCATAAATAACGCAAACCTTTGGGCATTCTGCATTTACGGTTTGTTTGAACAGATTGGCTACGATAATAGCCTTTTCCGGGCTGGAGTTTACATAGTTGTAAAGCTCGTTCAATCTTCTTTCGAGATTAAAGCCAGATGCAAGACCGTTCAGTAGATGGCCGAGTTTGAAGGTATTGTATTCAGATAGAAGATCATTTCCTATTCCGCCTACAATTCCCGCAACTGGGTTTACTACGCCCAACACACCAATAGAGCCAGAACGGATTATTTTGGTCATAGGATTGTCCATAACCCGGCTAAGCGCATTCCCAATATCAGTTAAATCATATTTCTGTGCCATTACATATTCCTCATTTCGTCCGTAATTTTGCTTCTTTCTTCAAAGCAGCCTGTCCCATCTCTTTTTCGTAATCACCTTTGGCATAGGCGACATTGCTCAGCGCTCGAAGCATTTTATCCTTTGCCAGCTTTTTCATAACCTCTGCAAGATCAGCGTCCAGAGTACCACGCTTCACATAGCGGTTTATGGTGTTCAGCCGTTTCTCATAAATCTGTTTCACCGGATGATCGTCCGCAAGCTCCCGTTGTTCTCTGCCTTTCAGGTTGCCGATCTGCCGACAGGTGCGGTGCAGCTTGTCCCCCGGTGCATAGCCGCCACAGTATTTGGTGTGCCGTGCGTTGGTGGTCAGAAACCACTTGCCGCAGATTTTGCATTTCTTTGGTGCATGACCAACACACAGGCCCTCAAAGAGATCAGACCGGAACATCCCTACAAAGGATACATAGTGCATCCGCTTGACCAGCT
>OLNS01001321.1_pt1 | contig 19504 bp, 18 predicted proteins | sample 1673031 | NCBI WGS metagenome assembly OLNS01 (sample SAMEA3136748, study PRJEB25190) | human gut metagenome | biome: human gut; feature: human-associated habitat; material: faeces | place: Austria | collected 2013
AGGAAAGGCATTCACCCACGACCACAAGGGGCGTGGTACCCTGCCTAAAAAATTATGGACGGCGAGTGATTTTCCCGCGCCATAGCATCTTGTGTGAGCATGTCCAGTAGTTCACCTACTTTGGGTCTTGCAGCTTTTGCTGTCGTAGGATCATTGGTTTCTTTGAAACGTCATTCTATGTGGACAAATAATCCTCCGGTGCCGTATGGCATCGGGGGATTTTTTATACCTTGCATGATTTTTTTCATTTACATGTTATACTGAATATGTCCACATAGAATGAAAGAAACCACAATGAACACGTACAAGAACTTCGAAAAAAACGCCAACATCATACTCGCCATAACATGCGTCCTCTGCGCATGCTTCATGTGGAGAGTCACAGGGCTCGCAATGGTCATCGCATCAATCGGATTCGCAACCTCAGGAACACTGATGATTACCCACTTCGCGATGGAAGCAAGCCGGCTGAATGAAAACCTTTGACCCGCGAACGCATATCACAGCGGAAAGGGGAGTCGAGACTTTGAGTGAAACCAAACAGCCATTGCCGTATGAGCCGAAGCTCATCGCCGAACAATGCGACCCATTGACCCTGCGGCTCGGCTGCGCGGCCGGCTGCTGGAAGGGCGAGAACTATGACATGTGCGGGAAACCACCCGTCGCCATCCGCCGCTGGACACGCGACGACGGGTACGACGATTGCGAGTTCCTGCCCAAGGAGGGCGTGTATGGGCCGGCGTGCAAGCTGCACGCCAACCATGATGTCGTCCCGTTGGCCGTCATATTGGACGTGATGCTCGGAGACCGCAGATGATGGAGCTGATTCGTTCCGCCTACGACTGGTGGATCGCGAAACTCCGGGCAATCCGCCATTCCAAGCCGCCCGAACCTCCGATGCGCCTCCGCCTGCACGAGGCGGGTCAAGCGGTGGTCGGCCATCGGTTCGGATACACGCAACAAGGAATCATGCTGCGGGAGGACGATACCGGAGAGACCAGCCAGCAGTACGCCACCGGTATGGACGATGATATGTCCGTCCGATTGCAGACGGAGACGATCATCTCCATGGCCGGAATGGCCGGCCGACCTGACCGACTTCCGGCTGCCGCCCGCATGGGACGGACGGCCCGTCGACTGGCATGGGTGGCATCAGCCCATCGAAGCCCGAGCACTGTTCCCCTGTGAGAACAACGGCTTGCGACGTGATCCGCAACCGTGTTCCGGCTGCGGGCACCCGTTCCAGCCATGGTGGGCGCAGGGATTGACGGCCGACGGGCGCACCTCCATCACCGTGGAACGATGCGGAACCTGCAATACGACCATCGCATTCGAGACCGGGCCGGACGGGGACCGTGAATGGACGTTGGACGACGATGATTACAAGGAAGGAGGAAGCCTTTGGAAATGACGGAATCAGCCTCCTATTTGGAGGAATCTTTCCACGTCCAGGGGCATTACCCGTCGTTCGGAACCGTTTCCCCTATTGCATCGGGCTCGCGCCATTCTGATGAAATCTCGATCGGCGCTGACGAGAAGCACAAACAGAGTGGGGGTCGTCAATAGCAAGCTGAAGAGCGGTTTCGTACACCATCCGATCCTCATGATCGGGCAGTCCGCCCCAACCTTCGCCGAACCTGTTAAGGGTACGTCCCCCGCTGTAATCGATGAGCTGGGTCTGTATCGTGTCGATGTATTCCTGCGCCTCTCCGATGCTCCAAAAGGAATCGTTTCTGAGATGCTTGCGGACTTCATCGATGATATGCCCAGACCAGAACACGGAGTACCGGGCCAAGCTCACACCGCCCGCATATCCGCTCAGCAAAGCAAGCTGCCGGCCACGATCTTCGAGATCGGCGGGTTTTCGGTTCATAAGTTGTCGGAAGGAAAAGGGAACGCCAGTCAGTTCCGCGCAGGTTATATAGATATTGCAGTCGAAGACGACCGCGATCCTTTCCTCTCCCATTCCGGATGCCGTCTACAGGAGGCCTTTGAAGGATTCCTCGCCGGAAACATACAGTTTGCGGGAGGGGGTGGTGTCTTCGGCGCTTTCGCGGGAGAGCCTGTCGAGAAGAGCGAACAGTCCCGCATGGGATATGGTTCTTTCTTCGGCCTTCCCATCCGTCTTTTCCATAATCGGATTCATTGTCACACCTCCTGCCCTCTGCTTCATTATGTGCATGTCCACATCAATTGTATGCGTCCATATATCGGCATGCGGACGCATAACACGAACCCTCACGGAAAGGAAACCGATGATGTTCGGGTTATTTGGGAAAAAGAAGGAAAGGCGACATCCGGTGATTCTCGATCTGAGTGTCAAGGAAAAACCGGACGGTTGGGATGAACTGACCCGGCTGGGCTTCGAGCCAGTGTTCGTTAACCATAAGCCACGGCCGAACGGCATTTCGGGCGACTACGTGCAGACCCGCTGGCGATTGAAGGCGAACCCGGATGTGACATGCACGGTATACGACTCGTGGGAGGGCGGAGGCGGTGCCACGTTCCTCGACTTCGACGCCCCATGGAATCCGCAGCGGATACACGGCGGATGCAATCTCAGCTGGCCCAATTACACGCTCGACCGGCTCCACTCCCTCGGAAAGGTGCTGTTCGAGGGTGACAGGAGCGAATTCGAGGAGCCGGATTCCGGCAATCTCGACTTGAGAGGGATCACGCCGGACCCGGTTAGGGAGAAAATGCGGGAACTCGGACTCCGTATGGAACGGGATGACAGCCATGACTCGAATGGGGATGATTCCGATGAAGAATATTGGTGCAAATACGATCAGGGAGAACTTCGTGACTTGCACCGATCGCGCCTTGCCCTGTACGCCCATGTTGACAGGACAGCCGGAACAGTCGCCATCGTGGATGTCGAGACCGGGAAGCAAGCCACGTTGGGGTTTGACAAGCTCCTGAAACTGAATCGCGTCGAATACGGAAAGAGGAGGGCCTGCTCATGACCGAGCCGAACGAAAATATCGCGCCGGGCCGTGGAACCGCGACGCGAACATCTGAATCGGATGAGGGAAAGGCGTCAGGAAGAGGAATCATGAGTCTGGAAACCGTGCGTCGTCTCGCGTGGACGGCGATCGTCCTGTTCGTCATGGCGTTGGTGTTCGCGTTCAACCGCGGGCCGATTCTCGCTTGGCTGGCCGCGAACCATACGCCGCTGCTCGTCGGAATCCTTCAGTCGCCGTTGTGGCTTGTCGCGTTCCTGCTCATCGTCCTTGGATTGCAGTGCTGGCTGGACATCGTGGAAGTCGACAGGACGCCGTTCGCCATCATCCTGCACGCGCTCGGCATCATGCTGTGCATCGGATGGTGGGTGGCCGGCGTCGCACTGTCCCTCCGCCAGCGGGCCGACGTCAGCGTGTACGCCCTGACGGGCGGCTTCATCCTCACCTGCCTGTTCGCATGGATCATGGACCGGCGCCAAACGGCCGGCAAGGAGACTTTCCCGAAGCTGCGCGACCAGATTGCCGACTTTGCGGTCGAGTATATCGCCAGCGAATCCCGGCGGAAGAACAAGGAAGTTGATCCTCTTCAATAAAAACCCGGTTAACGCCAAAAACCGCCGTTACTGTGAATAATTGCAAGACGTCGGCGAACATCACTGGCGACAGATGACCCTTTTCCTATCAGAGGAGACGATATGGGGAGAAACAACAATCCCACCCGCGGTTCCACAATCCGACATGTGGTCCGCACGATCGCCGCGAGCGTCGCGGCCGCCGCCACCCTGGCGGCGGGCATGCTCGTCGCGGGCACGGCGAACGCGGCCATCCAGAACGGCAACCCGGGCCTGTGGGCGAACCTGGGTACGATCACGTTCAGCAACGGAGCCAAATACGAGGGCATGGCGCAGTCGCTCGGCGTGGTCGACAGGGTCAACGGGAGGAACACGTACTGCATCCAGGCTGACGTGCTCTACACGGGCACGACGGGTACGTGGGGCGAGTGGACCGACGCGAAGACCAAAACGGACGCGCAACGGCTTGCCTGGCTGACCGACAAGTACAACGGGGACAGGGATGACCTCACGCAGGCCTCGATCGCGGGTCTGATCCACCAGAAGCTCGATCCGATGGGCAACGAATACCTGAATGGTGTCCGCGCGCTCGGTTGGGCCGACGGGACCAGCTGGGCCACGTACGAGGCGAAGATAAACAGCCTGTGGAATGAGGCGGTCGCCAACACGCCCGCCGGCCTGAAGATGGAATACCAGTACACGCAAAGCAAACGCAAAGGCACCATCAACGTCGGCATCCAGAACGGGAACGGAGCCAACATCGCGGGAGCCCAGTACACGGCGACCCTGAACGGCCCGGCCGTGTTTGACCAGACCCAGACGAACACGATTAGCGGCACCACCACCGGCTCCGATCAGCATATTGCATGGACCGCGACCGGCAACGGCAAGGTGACTTATAAACTTAGCCGCAAAATCCCGAAGGCCGCCAAACTGGAATCCCCGAACCAGAACCTGATGGCTCCTACCGATCCCGGGACTCAGACAAATAACATCACGTTCGAGGTGCGGAGCAACTTCCAGCCGACCGTGTCCACCCAGGTCAGCGACAAGATCGTCCCCAGGGGCGCGAGGGTCAGCGACAAGGTGACCAGCGGCATCAAGAAGGGCGATGAATGGATCGACGGGGCCAACGTGACCGCCAAAGGCTACTACTACACGCTCGATGCCCGGCAAGCCAACGACCTCACGGTCCTCAAGCAGGACAAGAACGAGAAGACCGCCGACTATCTGAACCGTGTCGCCAAGACATACGGCAACCCGGTCGCCACCGCGGACGCCACGTTCGACAGGAACGGCCAGGAGCGGACCGTCACCGCGAAGAACGCGAACGGCACCGACTACGTCAACCCGCAGGACGGGCGCGTCGGCACCTGGGTGTGGGTGATTCTCAAGAACGAGCAGACGCAGCCAGACTACATCACCGCCGACTATGTCGACCCGTTCGGACAGATCACCGAATCCGACGTCCACAAGGCCGCTCCGAACCATGACTCCACCGTGCTCGAACAGTACACGGGCCTGAACAAGGACATCATGGACACGATCACCATCGGCGGCCTGCCCCAGGACTACGGCCAGTTCAACACGAACAAGGCCTATGGGTTCGGCGCCGACGTGAAAGCCAAGATCCGCGTCTGGTGGGCGGGCTCCGGCACCGGCGACCGCACGCAAGACGAGAAGTTCAAGCCGACTACCCAAGCGGAGCCGACCGCCGACGCCAACCACAGGCTGCTCGGCGAATGGGAGGTCCCCGCGGGCAACGGCACGTACAAGGTCGGCGGCGGCAGCATCACGTTCCGGCAGAACAACACCGGGGATGAGAAGACCGTCGCCACGGGCGTGAACATCAAGGCCACGACCAACAACGAGTCCGGCTACTACGTGTTCGTCTACGACTTCCCCGGTTCCGACCGTGCGGAAGCGTTCAAGTCCGACTACAACGACCCGTGGGAGCGCAGCTTCGTCGAAGTCAGCCCGACCACGGCCACCCTGACCAGCGATGTGAGCAAGCCGACCGTCATGCGCAACGAGAGGTTCTTCGACACGGCGCACATCACCGGCACCGTGCCGCGCGGCAGCTACGTCACATTCACCGCGTACGACGCGGTCAGCGGCAGCCCGGACATGAACGTCAACAAGCTGCTCGACAACGAGCGCGTCAACATCACCGACGCGCAGGCTGATGCGGGCAAGCCGTTCGACGTGAGGAGCCCGGATATCAGCACCCCGAACCTGGGCAACGTGTACTGGCAGGCACGCCTGTACAACAATCTGGGCCAGGAGCTCGCCAGCCATATGCTCGGCATCGAGAATGAGACGACCACCGTCTTGGGCAACGACGTGAAGACGAAGACCAGCAGCGCCGCCGTCTACCCGGGCCAGAAGTTCCACGACACGGCCACCATCACCGGCAAGCTCGACCAAGGCGCCTACGTCACGTTCGATGCTTACGGTCCGGCCGCCGTCTACAGGGATGGCCTGCCGAAGATCCTCGACAACGCCAGGGTCAACATCCCGGCCGACAAGATCGCGAACAGCCAGTGGAACACCGGCCTGGACGTGGATTCGCCCGAAATCACCGCCTCCGGCGAGGGCAACATCTACTGGGTTGCGACCGTGCATGCGGCCGACGGTTCCGTTCTCGCCACCCACGAGCCGGGCATCGCGGGCGAGACCGTCCAGCTGCTCAAGCAGAGCATCACCACGCACGTCAGCAGTCTGAGCGTCGGACTGGGCGAGGAGTTCACCGATTCGGCCGACATCAACGGCATCGTGCAGGAGGGCGACTACGTGGTGTTCCGCGCCTACAACCCGGTGGGAGGCGACCCGGACACGAACGCCGGCCTCCTGCTGAAGGACAGCAGGGTAGTGCTCGACGCGGACCAGGCCGCCGCATCCGTGAGCGGCACGGTCACCGTCAAATCCCCGGCCGTCGCCTCCGACAAGCCCGGCAAAGTGTACTGGCAGGCCGAACTGCACGCAAAGGATGGCGCCCTGCTCGCCACGCATGACCTCGGACTGCCCGAGGAGACCGTGACCGTCACACCTCCGACCATCACCACGCACGTCAGCAGTCTGAGCGTCGGACTGGGCGAAAAGTTCTCGGACAAGGCGACCGTCACCGGCAAGGTCCTCGAAGGCAGCAGGGTCAAGTTCACCGCCTACAACCCGGTGGACCTCGACCCGGACACGAACTCGGGCATCCTGTACACGGAGACCGTCAACGTGACCGCCGAACAGGCCAAGGCCAGCTCCACGACCCCGTTCACCGTGGCCTCCAAGAAGACGAGCACGATGAAGGTCGGCAACGTCTACTGGCTGGCCCAGGTGCTCGACCCGGACGGCACCGTGATCGCCCAGCATGACCTAGGACTGCCCGAGGAGACCGTGCGAGTCACCCCGCCGAAGATCACCACCCAGGTCACCCGCCCCACCGTCAAGCCCGGCGAGGAGTTCGCCGACAAGGCGACCATCAGCGGCAAGGTGGAACGCGGCAGCTACGTCACGTTCGACGCCTACGAGCCCGTCTCCGGCGACCCGGACACGACCGTCGGCAAACTGGTCGACAACGCGAAAGTCCCAATCTCAGACAAGGACGCGGACACCTCCGCCAAGAAGGATGTGACCGTCACCAGCCCGAAGACCAAGACCGATGATGCGGGAGCCGTCTACTGGAAGGCCACCCTGTACGCGCCGGACGGAACAGTGCTCAACACGCATGATCTCGGACTCCCGTCCGAAACCACGTTCGTCCAGCCGGGCGGCATCGTCACCTCCAACGCGCAGAAGCTCGGCGCCACCGGCGAACAGCTGTACGACGAGATCACCGTCTACGATGAGACGAGCGCCGAGGAAAGCGCCGACGGCCAGGTGCATGAGGGCAAGAGCAATTCGAACCCGCATGGCGTGATTGGACGCATCCCCCAGCATTCCACCGTCACCGTCGAAATGTACCGTCAGTCCACCGAGGACAACGGCGACCAGGGCATGTACAAGATCGCGGAGAAGACCGTGACCTTGGACACGAACCAGATGACCCCGATCAAGGAAGGCCAGTCGGGCAACCGTCCCGGCAAGCTCACCCTGAAGGTCACCGACCCGAAGTTCAAGACCGACAAGGCGGGCATGGTCTACTGGAAGACCACGCTGAAAACGTCGAACGGCGCGGTGCTGGACTCCCACATCTACGGTGAATGGAACTCCGACCATGAGAGCGGCTACAAGTCGTATGAGCGGACCCCGGTCCAGAAGTATTCGACCACCGTGTCGAAGAAATGGCTGAGCGACGCGGACGGCAAGTACGCAGACAGCACGCTCCAGGTGTACGACGTGCTCCATCAGACCGGATACGAGCCGTACAACGACGAGTATCGGGTCGGCAACACGGCGCAAACCCCGGCCGGGGCGACCATGCAGTTCGAAATCTGGAGCAAGGACGGCAAGAACAAGGGCACGATGGTCAAATCGTATGATGCGACGGAACTGCCCGGGCTGAACCGTCTCGGCACCGGCAAGGAACCCGATCCGGCCCACCCGAATGCGGGTGACGATACGCTCGACAACTATCAGAACGTGAAATCCGCGACCGCGACCATCCCCTCCGACTGGGATGCGTCCAAATACTACTATCGCGTCAGGATCACCGTACCCACCACCACGCCGGGCACCGGTTCGGATGAAAGAGACCCGAACCGCGACGTCGTCTGGTACGGCGGCTACGACGAGGATGAGGCGTTCGACGTGATCCACGTGGACACGACCACCACCGAACCCCTGTGGGTCGATGGGATGAACGTGAGCGACGAGATCACGCTGAAGGGCAACATTCCCGCGGGAATGCAGTACGAGGCCGAACTGTGGCGCACCAGCAAGGACGGCAACGTCCGCAAGAACGCCGCAACCAAGTACGATGACACGGACCATAAGGGTGTAGCCAGCGAGAAGGTCGCCACGACCGGACGCCAGGATGTCCCCAAGTCCGCGCTCGGAGCGCACTTGGAGGGGGTCACGTTCCGCACCAAGAGCATGGAATCCCCGGGCGTCGGCTCCTACATCTGGCGCGTCAAACTGTATTCGCCCGAACAGCCACACGACACGAAGAACGGGACCGGCACCGGCGGCGACACGAGCATGCCCGCACAGTCGGGCGTGATCACCGGAGCCTGGATGAAGCAAGCCGGCGCCGCGGAATACGCGGACGACCCGCAGGGCGGCGACCATTGGAGTCAAGCCAATGAGAAGCAGACCGGCGTGGGCGACGGCTACCGGGATCGCTGGCTCCTGTTCGACGGCCGCGACGTGGACTCCGAGAAGTTCGAGGTCATTCGCATCGACACCGATGTGGCCGGCACGAACCTCATCCACACGTGGAAGAACGAACATTACGTGGACGTCACCAACAACGGCGCCGACGTGAACGATCATGCGACCATCAGCGGCTACATGCTCGACGGCTACAAGCTCGGCTTCGAACTGTACAAGCAGGCATCCGGCACCGACGCGGCCAAGGACACGAAGGTGAACGGCGTCGATCCCGTCAGCCTGCAGGAAGCCCAGAAGGAACTGGATTCGGCGAAACTCCATATCACCGACCCCGGCGACTACTACTGGGTGACCGTGTTCACGAAGCCCGACGGCACCGCATGGCAGCCCGACAACGTGAAGGAATCCCGTTCCGACAAGCGCGTGAAAGCCGAATCGTTCCACGCGGTCCGCATCACCACCACCACGGCGAAATGGACCGGCAAGGACAACACGACCACGGACGTGGCTCTGATCGAAGGCTGCCTGCCCGAGGATGCGATCGCGAACTTCGAACTCCACGACTACGAGACCGGCGACAAGGTTGCGGAAACCGGCGACACCACGTTGAAGGAGCTTGGCTACAAGACGTGCAGCGACGGCAACACCAGCCAATCGGTCGAATCGAAGCCTGTCACCCTGCCCGACGCCAAGGACCACTACTTCGTGGAAAGCGTCCGCTTCCCGAACGAGGACAAGGACCAGGGCTTCCACCGCGGCAACGACAAGGTGAAGTCCGAATCCACTCGCACCATCACCGCGAACACGGACGTGAACGTGGAAACCATGCTGAACATTCCGGTATCCGACCACACCGATCTGGTGAACGTCAAATACTTGAAGAACGACGGCAAGGACATCCGCGACGACCTGACCGGCCCGCTCACCGCCTCCTGGGAGGTATGGAAGCAGGACAAGGACGACGACCCGTCCAAGGATGTGAAGATCACCACGCTCGCCGACGGCAAGCAGGCGATCCAACTCGAATCCGGGCAGACCGAGGCGTACAGCCCCGAATGGACTCCAAGCCAGACCGGCATCTTCTACTTCCGTGTGATCATCAAGGATGAGAACGGGAAGGTCCTGAAGTACGGTGCGGCCCGCGAACCGTCCGAAACGATCCGTATCATCGACGCGAAGTCCAAGACCACGCCCGTCGTGGACGAGCAGGACAGCGTGCCGGACAAGGTGACGATCACCGGACCGGTGGCCGCCGGAACCATGGTATCTTGGCAGGTCAAACACATCTCCGATGGCGGCGCCGACTATGATGAGGTCATGCAATCCTGGAACACTCCGAAGGAAGGCGCGGTCATCATCACCGACGAGCAAGCCAAGGAGGCGTTGGAGAATGGCGGCATCACCGTCGAAAGCCCACGCAGATTCCAAGGCAAGGCCGGTGAGGATTACTACTTCGAGTTCAGCCTCACCAGTCCGAAACGCGCCGAGGACGGTACGCCCGCCAAGGCCGTGAAGGACAAGGACGGCGTGTACACGACCGAACACCTCGAATCGAACGGCGTGCTGCCGATTGGCGAGGAGAAGGTCGACGGGGACGAGACGGAACCCCAAACCACTCCGACCCCGTTCTACACGGATCGCAGCCGCGTCGACGATGAAACCATGAGGTTCATCAAGATCGCCACGACCGCGAACACGCACAACGCGACCGTCGGCGACAAGATCCATGACACCGCGCACATCACCGGCCATGTGACGGAAGGCTACTGCGTGAAGTTCGAATACTGGCAGCAGAACGACGGGGATGCGGGCAACGACAAGCTGCTCACCACCACCGACTGCGTGACCGTGCCCGCGGGAGCCACCAGCGTGGATTCGCCGGAGATCACGGCCGACAAGGAAGGCACCTTCTACTGGCGCGAACAGCTGATCCCGGTCAAGCCGGAACAGTCGACCGGCCCGGTCACGTACGGCAAGCCGCGTGTGGCCGATGAGACGGTGAGAGTGCATCCGCTTGCCAAGACCGGTATCGGCGTGCTCCCGCTGATCGGCGGCATCGTGATACTCATGGGCGTGGGCCTGGTCCTCACCTTGGGCGGACGCCGCCGCACGAATCGGGGACGCCACATGGCGTGACCCGATCCCGGGCCGCGACGCCGATAAGGGTCGCGGCCCGGGCGGAAAAAAACAAAAGGGGGATACGTAATCCCCCTTTTGTTCATCAACCGTGACACTAAAGCGGGTTAATGCCACGGTTTTCAGATTTTCTTCAAGAATCGTTCTTTGAACGAATGATAATCGTAGTATCCGTCCGGTTTTCCTCCACCCAACTTCGGAACAGGAAAAGCCGGTCAATCTTCCAGAACGTTGTCTTAAAAAAAGGATGCTGCGCCGATGCGAAGAATTAAAATATTCATCGATAACACCATTATTCCCGCAGACATATACGCCGGGCAGAAAATCGCTTTCATCTTCCTGCCAGCAGGCCGTCAAACAGCTCAAGGTCGTGAACAAGTCGTGCATCAAGCCTCAGTGGATAATGAGAACGGGCGTGTAATCAACGTGACCTGGCAGGCTAAAGGCTGGTTCAACCGGCTCGTCACCCGGCATTCGCCTCTTCTCCGACGCATGCTCGGACAACCCGACACCTACCGGTTCGACGACAACATCGCCTCTCCGGAATTTATTCAGGAGCGTGCAGATTGAGCGGGGCAGCACATAAGACCGTTCAACCAGTAAGCCGATCAGCCGTAAGAAGGAAGAACCGATTCCAACGACGTGTCGCCCTATGTCTGATGTCGGCAATGATTTTGTCAGGCGGAATGGCATGTCTTTTTCTGCCGCATAATGAAACCGCATACGCAGGTGAACGTTTCAACCAGTCCACCGCATTAACCACGGAACAGTTGACGGCATCAAGCATCGATGATGCGGCTAGCAGGAGCAGTCAAAGGGGAGACCTCACGGCGGACGGCACATGGGATATGGGCGACCAGCCGGACCGCAAGCTCACCATCATTCACGCGGATAATCCAGTGGTCCGTGATCTGATCAACGGGCGCGACGAGGATCAGACTCCGGCCGGATTCAATCCGGATCATGCGACCGGCGACACGGGCAACGCGTACGCGTACGGGCAATGCACATGGTGGGCGTACGTGCGGCGCACGCAACTGGGATTGCCGGTCGGCAGCCATCTGGGGGATGGCGGCATGTGGGCCGATTCCGCCAAGGCGCTCGGCTATTGGGTGGATGATACTCCCCGACAAGGGGATGTGATTGTGTTCAGCCCGGCGCAGGTCAACAACGCATGGGGGCACGTCGCCATCGTGGAGAAGGTCAACGGCGACGATTCCATCGAGATTAGCGAAGCCAATGTGAACGGGCAGGTCGGCCCGTTCCGACGCACCATCGAGGCGAAACAGACGCATGCATACCAGTACATCCACTATTAGAAGAGCTCCCATTATCCTGACGGTTCTCCTGCCAATCGTCATGCTCGCCATGCCGACGATCCCGGCATGGGCGGACGCCGCCGATCCGGCTCCGCCCCGCATGGCAAGCAGTGCCAGATCGTTCCCGAAACACCCGGTCCCGCATCGTTCGTTCAACGAGGCCGTATCGACCGACGTGGACGGCTCATGGGGAGGCATCGAAACCCTGGACGTGCCGCATACGGAAAGCCCCGAGGAACAGGCCACGCGCATCCAAGCCGAACAGGCGCGACAGTCGCAGGCCGCGTCACGCGCCGAACCACGCACACCGGCCGCAACCCCGGTCATATCGGAGCCGATGATAGGCGACAAGGAGACACCCGCCTCGGATACGGCCTCCGCCCTGGTTTCCTACGCGCTCCAATACCAGGGCGCGCCATACATGTACGGGGGCAATACGCCTGCCGGCTGGGATTGCAGTGGTTTCACCAGTTTCCGGGCGGGGATGCCCGGTATTTCAATGCCGGGAGGAACCGCCCCCTCCTTTCGGTCTAAGTCTTCTTTCATTATACGCGCGTAGTGATATAATCGGAATCATGTCCCAGAAGGTCGTGATAGAACGAGTGCAGGTGCGGGGTGCCGCACCGTATCTCGGCATGAGTGCGACCCCAGACGGGCAGCAGGTCCCCCTGTATTCGACCAACCCGGACATCGTGATGCGCTGGCTGTGCGACGGATGGCGTTGCAGATACAATCAGCTGCGCTCCCGTCGCACCAAGTGGGACAGGGAATCCCAGACGGCCGTCCCGTTGAACGGGAGGCCGGACATGCGTTCCGACCGTCAGGCGCGATTGGAGTGCTCATGGTTCGCAGCCATGCCCGCGATGGTGCTGCAATCCCCGAACAGGATAGAGAACACGGACTGGTGGAGCGCGAACAAACGCCGCAAAACATTGAAGAAGAAGCATAGAAACCCGGGCATGACGCCCCGGTTCAAAAAACGGCGTGACGACCTGTATTTCGTCTGCTGGCACAACAAGGGCGCGAACGCGAACTACCGTCAGTTGAACCGGCATCACGGCGAAGTCGTCATCACCGGACAGAACCCCGGCGCATATCGTCTGGACGGCCAACCGTGCCGGTACAGCATCCACATCCGCGTCCGCGTCAGCCAGCCCATCCGCGACTATACGAGCGTCGGCGTGAACTGGACACGACGCACGCTCGTGTTCGTCAACGACCCGTTGCCGATAGGCCGTGAGCGCACCGGCGCGATGGTCGGATTGGACAGAGGGTGCGTCCACACGCTCGCCACGTCCGACAATCGTTTCATCGACCTCCCCAAGCAGCGGTTGGAGCGTATCGACCGTGAAATATGCCGCCGTCAGAAGGCTCAGGCGCGACGGGTCAACATGTCGGGCAAGACGGTGAGGGAATACCGTCGCAATCCGAGCCACACCTATGAGCGTACCGGTCGGGAACTCAGCCGACTGTACGCGAAGGCGCACCGCATCATAGACGACTGGCAGCACAAGACCACCAGCATGCTCGTCCGCGAATACGACCTCATCGTATTGGAAGACCTCAACTTGCAAGGCATGAGCCGCAAAGCCAAGGTGAAACCCGACCCGGACAGGCCGGGCGCGTACCTGCATAACGGCCAGTCGGCGAAACGCGGCCTCAACCATGCCCTACGCTCCGCCGGTCTCGCCGGTATAGTCGAAAAACTCGAATACAAGACCCGGCTGACCGGACAGAACCGGCTTATACTCGTCAACCCCGCGTACACGTCGCAGACATGCAGCAAGTGCGGGCATTGCGCCAAGGAGAACCGCGAAAGCCAAGCGGACTTCGAATGCAGGCAATGCCATGCACGCATGAACGCCGACCTGAACGCCGCCCGCAACATCCTCGACCGGGGATTAGACCATCTCATCGGCTTGGACGAAGCCGAGCACGCCCGAACGGAGTCAGACGTCCCAACCGCTTATAGCAGTAGGGACGCTTCCGCCTTGACGTGCGGAACCTCAACACGATAACAACGTGTTGGAATCCCGGTGTTTCAACACCGGGAGGACGTCAACCAATACGTGTACGCGCGGTTCGGTATCCAATTGCCGCACCCGTCCGGCATGCAGGCCACGGTCGGCACGCCCGTTACTGACCCGCAGCCGGGTGATCTTATGGCAAACGCGGGGCATGCGGGCATTTACATCGGCAACGGTCTGATGATCCATGCGACGAACCCGGTCGATGGCACGAAGGTCACGGCCGTCATGCCCGGCATGGGATATTATCGTCTGCTCGGCTAGGGGTGTTGCTGTTGTCTATATTCTATAGTTTCCTTTGTTTCAGTATGTTATAATTGAGTCATGCGTGTTAAGGAATGGGCTTCCCGTGAGGGGTTGAACGAGCAGACGGTGTGGCTGTGGTGCCGTACCGGGCGTATGCCCGTGCCTTTCGAACGCACTTCGACGGGCGTGATACTTATCCACGATCCCAAGTATGAGACGGAACCCATGAATACCGGGCTTCGAACCGTCTGTTATGCGCGGGTCTCCTCATCCGACCAGAAAGCCGACCTGCAACGGCAGGCCGACCGGTTGAAGGCGTTCGCCCTGAATATGGGTGTCAACAACCCAGAGACGGTCACGGAGACCGGTTCCGGTATGAACGACCGGCGTCGCAAACTCAACAGGGTGCTTTCCGACCCGTCGATCGGCACGATCATCGTCGAGCATCGCGACCGGCTCGCGCGCATGAACGCGGGACTGGTGGAAAGCGCGTTGAACGCGCAGGGCCGTCGTCTCATCGTGGTGGATGACACGGAGCTGGATGACGATTTGGTGCGCGACATGACCGAGGTGCTGACCTCGTTCTGCGCCCGCCTCTATGGGAGGCGCGCCGCCGCACATAAAGCCGAAGCCATGCTGAAAGCGGCCGACCATGCGTAAGGGCATCAAGGTCGCGTTGGATCCGACCCCACGGCAGGAACAGGCGCTGTGGTCTCATGCGGGCGCCGCCCGCTTCGCGTTCAACATCGCCCTGTTGCATATTCGAAGTCAGTTGAGCGGCTGCACGCCGGTACAAGGCAAGGGCAGGGCCGACTGGTCGATGCCCGCGTTGCGCCGCTGGTGGAACGAATGGAAACGTGAAATCGCCCCATGGTGGAATGAGAACAGCAAGGAGGCCTACAATACTGGTCTCCAGTCCCTGTCCGACGCGTTCTCCAACTATTTCGACAGTCGCAGCGGGACACGCAAGGGACGGCGCATGGGCTGGCCGCGTCCGCGCAAAAGGTCGAAGACCACACCCAGGTTCACGTACACGACCGGCAGTTTCGGCGTAGCCGACGATCACGGCCTGAAACTGCCGCGCATAGGCCGCGTGCATTGCATGGAGAACGTGCGCCGACTCGTGGGCGACGCGAGAATCACGCGCATGACCATCCGACATGAAGGCGGACGCTGGTACGCCAGCCTTAGCGTCGAATGCGACGAACCGCAACCGGCAGCGAATCTGAAAGGCAGCATCGGCATCGATCTGGGAGTCAGAACGTTCGCAACCCTGTCGGACGGCACCATGATCGCCAACCCGCACCGCATGAAGCTCATCGCCCGCAAGCAACGGAGACTGAGCCGCAGGCTCAGCCGTCGCCACAAGGGCTCGAAACGCTGGGTCGAAGCCAAACGGGAGAACTCGAAGCTCGCCAACCGAGCCGCCAACCAGCGCCGCGACATGCTCGACAAGACCACCACGATGCTCGCCGCCACCTATCGTGACATCAGCATCGAGGACCTGAACGTGAAGGGCATGAGCCGACGCAACAAGCCCAAAGAGGATCCCGGGCGCCCGGGCGAGTACCTGCCTAACGGGCGGGCGCGCAAAAGCGGGCTGAACAGGGAAATCCTCGACCAGGGGTTCGGCATGTTCCGACGCATGCTCGAATACAAGTGCGCCCGCACCGGCGCACGACTGCATGTCATAGACCGCTGGTATCCAAGCAGCAAGACCTGTTCCGGCTGCGGGACGGTGAAAACCAAACTGTCCCTCAACACGAGAACCTACGTCTGCCATACCTGCGGGCTGGTCATGGACCGTGATCTGAACGCGGCCATCAACATTCAGGTCGCCGGGAGTGCCCCGGAGACCCTAAACGCGCGCGGAGGGAACACAAGACGCACACCAGGTGCGCATTCTCCCAACGAAACGCGAACCAAGCAGCCCCATCCCAAGGGCATGAGACTTGGAGCGAACACCCGCAAGAGTGTTCTACAAGCTAAAACAAACTAGCTTGCAACGGTGGCGGTGCCGGTGGATAGTGGGATTAGTTGGGAAAGTAGTGGGCTGATCCATGCCCATTCGGCGAATAGTAGCGTTACCCAGAAGAATAGGCAGGTGGTTGCGCGTAGGATGATTGGGCCTGATTGGATGCGCCAGATTAGTGTCATGAGGTTCCATGATGTTGTTTTCTTCTGGCGGTCTTTGTGCCAGATGAGCCATGACAGGCCTGTGAGGATGCACCAGATTGTTAGTGTTGCAGTGAACAGGAGTTGGCTGACTGGAGCGTATTTGCTGGCTTTTTGGATACTGCGTGCGATGGTGGCTTTTGCCTGTTGTATGGGAGTTGATTGTTTGGGGGCAAGTTCTTGCGGTATTCCGTCAGCAGTGTTGGCCCAATATTTGAACCGTCCGCGGACGATGAGTCTAGCACTCAGACTGTCCTGTTCATCTAGCGAGTATTTACAGGTGGTGAGCGTGATGAGGCGCGCGTCTTTTTGGTCTGTCTGGTCGGCGATGACGGCGGCATCATCGGGGGTCGTCATCCAAGATGATTGCATTTCATACACGTACCAGTGGTCGGCTGTCTGAATGATGATCGGATCCCCGGGTTTCAACGTGTCCGCCGGCCCTAGGTCGCCGGGGGTGCGGTGTCCGGCGTAGGAGCTGTTGCCGATGCTTCCGGGCATGACGGTTCCTTGATAGTGTCCGATACCGTAGTTGTCAAGGACTTTCAGATCGGTGCCTTCTTGGATGGCTCGTTGCCATTCGGTGCCGAACCGGGGGATTCGCATCCAGCCGATCACTGTCGAGTATTCGGGTTCCGGCTCGGTGGGTGGTTCTCCGGTTTGGGGTTTGGCGATACGGGTTGAACCGTCAGTTTTAGTGGGTTGGGCTGTTTTGAATCCTTGGTTGGTGACGATGGTCTGTTGCGTGTGGATCTGATCCATTCCGTTGCCGATGTACACCCATCCGACGTGCATTACTAGGATGATGGCGAGAAAAATCGACATGCCTGCGAACAATTGCAACAGCCGGTAACCCACTCCTTGTGATTGTCTGTCTTCTCTCTTAGGAACGGTGTTCTCTTCAATATTCCGGAGCGAAATGTCTTCAGTATTGTGCTGAGGACGGAGTCGGCCTGGTCTTGAGGCGGCATGTCTTCCCATTGGTCTTTTTTTTCTTTCTTCCCGGATACGGTTTAGATCAACTACCGCAATGACGAGCATTGCGGTTTGGACGTGAGCGTGGCTCCCGTGACTCTGCCATCCCTTGCGGGTGGAGGTCGTCATGGGCGTTCCGTCCATGGGGCCGGTTGACTGGCGGCCTGTCCCCGGGTCTATCCGGGGATGTGTGTCTTCGCCTGTTCCTCGTGGAGGCTTTTGATGGCCCTGTCGCGGATGTTCAGGGCTGCGTTGTGGTCGGCGTTGTCGCTCCATCCGCAGCGTTTGCAGTCGAAGCGCGCGTGGTTGCGGTTGCGTTGGTCGACGTAGCCGCACCGGTTGCAGCGTTGGCTGGTGTAGGAGGGGTCGACCATGAGGATTCGGATGTTGTTGCGTACCGCCTTGTAGGTCGTGAACTCCTGCAGTTGGCTGAAGCTCCACTGGTTGAGCATGTTGCGGCGTCGCCTGCCGGTACTGGTCCCCTTCCTCGCCTGGCGGCGAATGTAGGTCAGATCCTCGAACGCGATGTAGCCGATATTGGGCGTGGACGCCAGTCGTTTGGACACGCAATGGTTGACGTCGCGGATGAACCGCTCTTCCCGTCCCTTCATCGCCTTCAGCCGGCGGTGTGCGGATCGGGTGCCTTTTTCCTGCAAGGTCTTCCTGTTATGCGCGTACCTGCGTTTCACGCCCCAGATGTTGTTCGCTTTGCTTTCACCTCCCCTCGAGTCCATGGCCAGTGAATGCTGTCCGAGATCCACCCCAAGCACGTCCAGCCTGGCCTGTTCCGTGAACGTGTCGGACAGCCGGTAGATGAGCGCGATCCTCGCCGTATGGTTTTTCGGGTCGAGCATGAGCTTGGCCGCGTTGAGCTTTCGTGTCGGGTAGAGGGTGTCGAACCAGAGAGGGATTTCCGGCATGAGCGTATGGATGCGCTTCTCTCCCTGCAGCGTGCTGAGTGTAAGCATGTTGCCCCGCACGCTCATCAGACGCAGGTCGTAGTTGACGGTCATGGCCTTGCGGCGCGCCCTCATGTTCCACTTGCGTTTGGGCCGGTTCGAGTTCCATGAGCGCATGGCCCCGGCCGCGTCCCTCATGCCCACGCATACGAACTGGCTGGGCAGCTGCGGGTACTGTTCACGCAGGCGGCGGTAGTTGTCCTTCTGCATGCGCGTCCGGTTGACGGTCCTGTTCGAATCGCACCAAGAGACCAAGCTCGACCACATGCGGTTATAGAATCCGGCGACCTGTATGAGCAGGCCGAACTGTTCCGTTTCCAGGTCCAACGGGAGCACGATGGTGCGCTGCTGGACAAGGTTCGAGGCCTTCTCCCTGCGTTGCGCCGTCCTGCTTTTCGTATGAGCCATAACTTAATGATAACATTGTTTTCATGGAGTTGCAGCGAAATAGTCACCAGGTCTATGAAATCGGCTATCACATCATCTTCTGCACCAAATACCGGCACAAGGTCCTCGTCGGGGAAGTCGAGACCACCTGCCGCAACAGCATCGCCGAAACCTGCCTCGCCTACGGATGGCAGCTCAAGGAACTCGAAATCATGCCCGACCACGTCCACATGTTCGTCTCCGCGCCACCACAGACTGCTCCGGCAGAAATCGCACGCACCGTCAAAAGCATCAGCGCCGTCAAGATCTTCACCGCCCACCCCAAGCTCAAAGGAAGAAAATTCTGGGGAAGCGGCCTCTGGTCCCCATCAACCTACTTCGGCACGGTCGGACACATATCCGAGGACACCGTCAGACGATACATCCAAACGCAGAAGGAACGCGGATAGGCGATTCCTCCCCGCCCACAAGAGGCGGGGA
>OLNS01001329.1_pt1 | contig 19441 bp, 20 predicted proteins | sample 1673031 | NCBI WGS metagenome assembly OLNS01 (sample SAMEA3136748, study PRJEB25190) | human gut metagenome | biome: human gut; feature: human-associated habitat; material: faeces | place: Austria | collected 2013
TTTATACGGGGGAAACATCCCGTTTGTGGTGAGCCTCTGTTTTGCTTCTCAGCGATCCCCGACAGTCTGTCCACACTGTGCGGGTTCCATATCAACCATCGGTCTTCGCTCCTTTCTGCTTCAAGTCAGCGGGGTTAGCTCTCGTTTGAGCTTCTGCTGTACTTCTCTGGTTTCTGGCTTTATTATACCCAAAGGTCAGCAGTTTGTCTATTCGCAGAGTGCACAATAATATCCACATTATTTTTCCATATTCAACAGATAAATTAGATAGATTTCACAACACATTCAAATCAATCCAGTTCATCTTTGTCCGGCAGAGCTTTTTCCGTCGAGCTTCTCCCCCCTTACAGCTTTCCACAAAACTTATTGTTTTCAAGGGGATCGTTTTCAGCAAAATAGGAGAACCCTTTCTCAGCCTCTTACACGACGCCTGAAATTGTGCTATGATAAGCGGCAATGAATGGTAGTCGCGCAAAGACAGACGAAGGTTCCGCCCTCGTCTGTCTTTTTTTGTTTGTGCGGCGAAGGTTCGCCTGAATTTTCCCCCATCAACCAAAAAGGAGTTACAAACTATGCCGAAAACCCTGCTGGAAAAAGTCGTCTTCACCATTGTCATGGCCACCATTATGGTCTATGGCATGATCGTTTACAATGTTGCCCTGAACACGGGCGGCGTGACCAACGCCACCTTTCTCATGGCGCTGCATGAAATGCCCATCATGGTCCCGGTTGCCTGCATCCTGGAGTTCTTTGCCGTGGAGAAACTGGCCACTGCGCTGGCCTTTACCTTTATGTGCCCCACAGACCGGCCTCAGTTCATCACCTATGCCATCTCCCTGATGATCGTCGTCATCATGTGCCCGGTCATGAGCCTGGTGGCAACCGTCCTGTTTAAAGAGCCCAGCTTTGGCATGTGGGTGCACACCTGGGGCTGCAATATGCCCATGGCCCTGTGCTGGCAGATGCTCTACTGCGGCCCGCTCTCCCGGTTCATCTTCCGGCTGGTGTTCCGCCGCGGCAAGGCTGAGAACCCCGCCGCCTGAGCTTTTCACTCTATCAAATAGGTATCGCAGCCATACAGGGTGGACATCTCTGAAGAAAAATCAAGCCGCTTGCGCGCCGGATAAGTCATATAAATTTTATATATCAGATATACCAGCGATATATACTGTATGGATTTTTTCGACAATTTGCCTGGTCATCTCCCTTAAACAGTTAAAATTTAGTTAAGATTTTGTGCACTTATCACATGTTACAAGCTGCTTTCTTGTGCAAATCAGCAACAAATATTCATCCATTCTGGTACGGAATATAACAAAAAGTAGAAACTTTGCAAGAGGGCTTATCAATCCGCGCCTTTCGTGCTATGATACCAGACGAAAAAAGCAGGCAAAGAGAATACAGCAAAGGAGGGCGTGCAGCGGAGTTTCCGGCCACCTCCTTTCTTTTTCTCGTAGAGCAGTGCTTTTCTCAATTTCAAACTGTTACGGAAAGGAGATCGAGTGAAAACGGTATCGGATTCAATCTCTCAACCTCTGACCTCGACCCGGAGGAAGGAGGCAGCACGATGAACGCATTGACGGCAGCTCTGAAAGAAGAGCTGAACGTGGAAATGGTCTCCATCGGCGGCCTGCAGATCCCGGAGTCGGTGGTAGTCAGCTGGGGCATCATGGCGTTCCTCGTCATCTGCTCCATTCTCCTCACCCGGAACCTCCGGGTAGACCACATCACCAAGCGGCAGGCCATCCTGGAGACCGTCGTGACGTTCATCAACGACTTCTTCGTGGGCTTGCTGGGTGAAAAAGGCAAGCGGTATGTGCCCTACCTCATCTCGGTAGCGCTCTACATCGCCTGCTCCAACCTCATTGGCGTGTTTGGCATCAAGCCCCCCACAAAGGACCTGAATGTCACCGCCGCCCTGGCCTTAATGAGCATCTGCCTCATTGAGTATGCCGGGATCCACGCGCGCGGCGGGGTCGGCTTCCTCAAGAGCCTGACGGCTCCTACCGCCATCATGACCCCCATGAACATTCTGGAGATCGCCATTCGGCCCACCAGCCTGTGTATGCGACTGTTCGGCAACGTGCTGGGCGCGTTCGTCATCATGGAGCTCATCAAGCAGGTGGTGCCTGTCTTTGTGCCGGCTGTGTTCAGCCTGTACTTTGACCTGTTCGACGGCCTGATCCAGACCTATGTGTTCGTCTTCCTGACTTCCCTGTTTATGAAAGAGAATATCGGAGACGAAGAATGATTTCACCCGAGAGCGCAGGGCCCACGCCCTGCCGGAAAATCGGGCCCGTTTCCTCCAGCAGGAATTGAACCATCCTGCCAAGGGCTCCCCTGTTAGGAAAGACTCCCCCGGCCGGGGGAGGTGGCACGAAAGTGCCGAAAGGGGGAGCTGGACGCGAAGCGGACTGAGAGGTTTTACGCATTTACAAAGGAGATATTTATTATGAACGGATTGGTAGCTCTGGGCGCTGGCATTGCAGCGCTGACTGGTATTGGCGGCGGCATTGGCATCGGCATTGCAACCGGTAAGGCAACGGAGGCCATCTCCCGCCAGCCGGAGGCCTCTAATAAAATTCAGACCAACCTGCTGCTGGGTGCCGCTCTGGCAGAAGGTACTGCAATTTTCGGCTTCGTCGTTGCTCTGATCATCATCCTGTTCCTGGGTTGATCACGGAGGCATGACGAATGCTGACACTGAATCTGAACCTTTTGTATACAGTCGTCAACGTTCTGGTGCTGTTTTTGCTGCTCCGCAAGTTCCTGTACAAGCCTGTCATGAACATCATTGCGCAGCGCCAGAAGCAGGTAGACGACGCTCTGGCTGCCGCTGAGACCTCCAAAAAAGAGGCTGCGACAGCTCTGAACACCGCGCAGGACAAGCTGCGCAATGTGGACGCGGAGGCGGCTGCCCGCCGCACGGCCTATGAAGAGCAGGCCGAAAAAGAGAAGCAGCAGCTCCTGGCGGATGCCCAGAAGCAGGCCGACGCCATTGTGGCCGAGGGCAAGCGGAACGCCGAGGCCGAGCGCCAGCACAAGCTGCGTGAGGCCGACGCCCAGACCACGGCTCTGGCCCGTGAGATGTGCGAGAAGCTGCTGGCCCGCAACCTGACCCAGCAGGACGACGCGCGGCTGCTGGACGATCTGTTACAGAAAGCAGGTGTGGACGATGGCAACTGAGTTCAGCCGCGAGTTCTTCTCCGCCAACCGGATCGTCAAGGCCGACCTGCGGGCTGCCCGCCAGCCCCGCGAGGACGACATCACCCGCATCAAAGCCGAGGTCAAAAAGCTCTATGACGCCACCGAGGTGCTGCTGAATATCACCGTGGACGAGAGCCTGCTCTCCGGCTATGTCCTGCAGATCGGCGACCGGGTGTTCGACAACTCCGGCCGCCACGCCCTCGACCAGATGATGGAGGGCAAGCCCTCGCTGGCCACCCTCAAGACCCGTGTTGAGGACTACAAGCCCGCTGCCACCAGTGCAGAGGGCGGCGTGGTCATCGCCTCCGCCGACGGCATCGTCCAGGTGGATGGCATGGACCGCGCGGTCTACGGCGAGATCGTCACCTTTGAGAACGGCGCCAAGGGCATGGTGGAGAGCGTGGACCCCGGCAAGCTGGGCGTCATGCTCTTCGACGGTGCGGAGAGCGTCGGCGTGGGCACCCTCGTCACCCGCAGCGGCAAGCGCGCGGGCATCCCCGTGGGCGACGCGTTCCTGGGCCGTGTCATCGACCCTCTGGGCGAGCCCATCGACGGCAAGGGCCCCATCGAATCCGTGGGCTACAACCCCATTGAGAAGCAGGCCCCCGGCATTCTGGAACGCCAGAGCGTGGATACCCCGCTCCACACCGGCATCCTGGCCATCGACTCCATGTTCCCCATCGGCCGCGGTCAGCGTGAGCTGATTATCGGCGACCGCCAGACCGGCAAGACTTCCATTGCCACCGATGCCATCCTGAACCAGAAAGACACCGGCGTGCTCTGCATTTACGTTGCCATCGGCCAGAAAGCTTCTTCCATTGCCCGCGTGGCAGGGGATCTGAAGAAGCACGGTGCCATGGATTACACCACCATCGTGGCGGCCACCGCTTCCGACAGCGCTCCGCTGCAGTACATTGCCCCCTATGCCGGCACGGCTCTGGCCGAGTATTTTATGGCGCAGGGCAAGAGCGTCCTCATCGTTTACGATGACCTTTCCAAACACGCGGTGGCCTACCGTGCCATCTCCCTGCTGCTGCGGCGCTCCCCCGGCCGTGAGGCTTACCCCGGCGATGTCTTCTATCTGCACTCCCGTCTGCTGGAGCGCTCCTGCCGGATGCGGGATGACCTGGGCGGCGGTTCCATCACCGCCCTGCCCATCGTCGAGACCCAGGCAGGCGATGTCTCCGCTTACATCCCCACCAACGTCATCTCCATCACCGATGGCCAGATCTTCCTCGAGAGCGCCCTGTTCAACGCAGGCAACCGCCCGGCTGTCAATGTCGGCCTGTCCGTCTCCCGTGTGGGCGGCGCGGCACAGACCAAGGCCATGAAGAAAGCCAACGCCAACCTCCGCATCGAGCTGGCCCAGTACAAGGATATGGAGTCTTTCGCCCAGTTCAGCTCTGATCTGGACGCCGAGACCCGCCGCCAGCTGGAGCACGGCAAGGCCCTGATGGAAATGCTCAAGCAGCCGCTGTACCAGCCCAAGTCCGACGCCGAGCAGGTCGTCATCCTGACGCTGGCTTCCCACGGAATGCTGGATTCTCTCCCCACCACCGAACAGCGCGCCAAGACCACCGCTTTTGTGCGGCAGTTCCGCGCCGACGTCTCGGGCACCATGGACGCCATCACCGCTACGGGCAAGATCACCCCGGAGCAGGTAGATGCCATCCTGAACGCCTGGAACGCATTCGTGGGAGGCGACAGCCATGCCGTCCACTAAGCTGCTGAAAGAGCGCATCGAGAGCATCCAGGACACCATGAAGATCACCAACGCGATGTATCTCATCTCGTCCTCCAAGCTCCGCAAGGCGCGCAAGAATTACCAGAACGTACTGCCCTACTTCACCCGGATGCGGGACACCATCTCTCGTGTGGTTCCCCACCTGCCGGAGGAGCCGGTGCACCCGTTCTTCCATGTCCGCGATGTTCCTGCTCCCAAGCGCGCTTATGTTGTGCTGACGGCAGATAAAGGCATGGCGGGCGCATTCAATCAGAACACGCTCAAATTCCTCAAGGCGCAGGCAGGCGATGACCCCAACGCCAAGTTCTACGTCATCGGCCAGGTCGGTTATCGTGCCCTGCTGCACAAAGACCCCCGCCTTGTGGAAGAGTTCCAGTACAGTGCCACCGCCCCCTCTCTGCAGCGGGCCCGTGACATCACCGTGGATGCCATCGACGATTTCAAGGCCGGCAATCTGGATGAGATCTACCTGATCTACACCAAGATCCAGAATGCCCTGACCAGTGAGCCCGTCATGGTGCGGCTGCTGCCGCTGGATCGAGACCATCTTCAGCCCGCCCCCAAGGGTCTGGGCGACCCCAAAGGCGATGTGGAGATGTTTCCTGACGCCTGGACGGTGTTCGAGCAGACGGCCCCCATCTACATGCACGGCATGATCTTTGGTGCCATGACCGAGAGCTTCTGCGCCGAGCAGAGCGCCCGCATGACCGCCATGGATTCCGCCACCAAGAGCGCCAAGGATATGATCCACGATCTGGAGCTGGAATACAACCGCTCCCGTCAGGGTTCCATCACCCAGGAGATCACCGAGATCATCGGCGGCGCGGCGGCGGTACAGAGTTCAGAATAACCTCTCCGTCATCGCTGACGCGATGTCACCTCCCCTGGCAGGGGAGCTGTCGAGCGAATGCGAGACTGAGAAGTTTCACACAATGATTACAAGAGGCAAAACGTATGATACAGGGAACTATTATCCGCGTAGCGGGCCCTGTGGTGGACGTGCAGTTCACCGCGGGCAAGCTGCCTGCCCTGCAGGAAGCGCTCACCGTGTCCGCTGAGGGCACCGAGCGCACCATGGAAGTGGCGCAGCATGTCAATGAGACTACCGTGCGCTGCATCATGCTTTCTGCCAGCGAGGGTCTGGGCAAGGGCATGACCGTGAACGCAACGGGCCACGGCCTGACCGCCCCCGTGGGCGAGGCCACGCTGGGCCGCATGTTCGACCCCCTGGGCCGCCCCATCGACGGCAAGGGCCCGGTGGACGATGTGCCGCACTGGCCCATCCACCGCAAGGCCCCCAGCTTTGCTGAGCAGAAACCTGCAACTGAGATTCTGGAAACGGGCATCAAGGTCATCGACCTGCTGGCCCCCTATGCCAAGGGCGGCAAGATCGGCCTGTTTGGCGGTGCCGGTGTCGGCAAGACCGTCCTGATCCAGGAGCTGATCCACAACGTGGCCACCGAGCACGGCGGCTACTCCATCTTCACCGGTGTCGGCGAGCGCTCCCGTGAGGGCTGTGACCTCTGGGGCGAGATGAACGCTTCCGGCGTTTTGAACAAGACCGCGCTGGTCTTTGGTCAGATGAACGAGCCCCCAGGAGCCCGTATGCGCGTGGCCGAGACCGGCCTGACCATGGCGGAGTACTTCCGTGAAGAGACCCATAAAGACGTGCTGCTCTTCATTGATAACATCTTCCGTTTCGTGCAGGCAGGCTCCGAGGTCTCCGCTCTGATGGGCCGTATGCCCTCCGCCGTTGGCTACCAGCCTACGCTGGCCAATGAGCTGGGTGCCCTGCAGGAGCGCATCACCTCCACCCGCGACGGCTCCATCACCTCGGTGCAGGCCGTCTACGTCCCCGCCGACGACCTGACGGACCCGGCTCCCGCCACCACGTTCGCACATCTGGACGCCACCACCGTCCTGAGCCGTAAGATCGTGGAGCAGGGCATCTACCCCGCCGTGGATCCGCTGGCTTCCACCTCCCGTATTCTGGAAGCCGATATCGTGGGCGAGGAGCATTACCGCGTGGCCCGCAAGGTGCAGGCCACCCTGCAGCGCTATCAGGAACTGCAGGACATCATCGCCATCCTGGGCATGGACGAGCTGGGCGAGGAAGACAAGCTCACCGTCACCCGTGCCCGCAAGCTGCAAAAGTTCCTCTCCCAGCCGTTCTCGGTGGCTGAGAACTTCACCGGCCTGCCCGGCAAGTATGTCCCGCTGGCCGAGACCGTCAAGGGCTTTGCCGCCATCGTGGACGGCGAGTGCGACGACATCCCTGAGTGGGCATTCTTCAACGTGGGCACCCTCGACGATGCCAAGAAGAAGTATGCCGACAAGCTGGCCGAGGAAAAGGGCGGTGCCGTCTGATGGACAAGTTCATCCTGAACATCACGGCCTCCAGCGGCGAGTTCTATCAGGGCGACTGCGAGAGCCTGACCCTGCCCACCAGTGATGGCGTGTATGGTGTGCAGGCCGGGCACAACCCGGTGCTGGTGGCCCTCCACATGGGGCTGATGCACTTCACCGTCAACGGCGAGGAGCATGAGGTGCTGGTGGGCGACGGCATTGCCGAAGTGACCCCCACGTTCGTGCTGCTCCTGGTGGACAGCGCCGAGCGCCCCGAGGACATCGACCGCAACCGTGCCGAGGCGGCCCGTATCCGCGCCGCCGAGCGCCTGCAGCATAAGCAGAGCATGCACGAGTATTACCAGACCAAGATCGCCCTTGACCGCGCCATGCAGCGTTTGCAGACCGCGGCCAAATATAAACGCTGACGTTCCTTTCCCGTTTTATCCGGCGGCGTTTCCACATTTTCCAGACAAGAGGGCCTGCCCTTGCCGCACCTGCGGCGGGGCGGGCTCTTTTTTTGCGTCCCTCTCTTGACAGCGGTGCGGCAAGATGATATGATTTTGGTATCAAAAAGAAACGTTTCCAACCCCATAAGGAGGGAACTGTTATGGAAGAGAAAATTTTGAACGCCCGCAAAAACGGCATGGCGGCACTGCTGCTCACCCTGCTGGGCTATGTGGCATCCATTGCCCTGTTCGTTTACAGCGTCCTGCTGCTGGAGGACGACCGGCTGCTTCTGGGCATCCCGCTGCTGATTTTGTCCATTGGCTATTGGATCGCAGGCATTTTTCTGTTCTGCGGCCTGAAGGTACTCAAGCCCCAGGAGGCACTGGTACTTACCCTCTTTGGCGATTATGTGGGCACCCTGAAAGGCCAGGGCTTTTACTGGGTAAACCCCTTCTGCGCCGCCGTCAACCCTGCCGCAGGCACCCGGCTGAGCCAGAGCGGGGACGTGACCAGCAAGGAGAGCGGCGCAGCCGCCCTGCTGAGCGTCAGCGGCCAGAACAACCAGCTCGCCTCAAGCAGCGTAAGCAAAAAGATCTCCCTGAAGATGATGACCCTGAACAACTCCCGGCAGAAGATCAACGACTGTCTGGGCAACCCGGTGGAGATCGGCATCGCCGTGATCTGGCGGGTCACCGACACTGCCAAGGCGGTGTTCAATGTGGACAACTACAAGGAGTACCTCTCCCTCCAGTGTGACAGCGCCCTGCGGAACGTGGTGCGGGTGTACCCCTACGATGTGGCCCCCAACGTGGACACCACCGGAGACGGCGTGGCCGACGAGGGCAGCCTGCGGGGCTCCTCGGAGGTGGTGGCGGCCCGCATCCGGGACGAGATCCAGAAAAACGTGGCTGAGGCAGGCATCGAGGTGGTGGAGGCCCGGATCACCTATCTGGCCTATGCGCCGGAGATCGCCGCAGTGATGCTCCAGCGCCAGCAGGCCAGCGCCATCATCGACGCCCGCAAGATGATTGTGGACGGCGCCGTGGGCATGGTGGAGATGGCACTGGACCGGCTGAGCGAAAACAAAGTGGTGGAGTTGGATGACGAACGTAAAGCGGCCATGGTCTCCAACCTGCTGGTGGTGCTCTGCGGCAACCGGGACGCACAGCCCATCGTGAACAGCGGCAGCCTGTACTGATGGCAGAGCCCAAAAAGCAGATTCCCCTGCGCCTGAACGCAAAGCTCTACGAGGCCCTTGCCGCATGGGCTGAGGACGATTTCCGCTCGGTGAACGGGCAGATCGAGTATCTCCTCACCGAGTGTGTGCGTCAGCGCAAAAAGAACGGCCGGTACGTCTCCGATCAGATCGACCTGCCGCCGGAGCTGGATATTGAATGACCCTGCTCCCCTCCGGGGGCAGGCCTTGCAAAAACGCCGATGGTATATCGGCAGGGAGGATGACTATGACAGTAGGTATGGTACCCGGGGCAAGCATCGCAGGCATGGTGTTTTCCCTTGTCGTCTCTTTCGCACTTCCCATAGGCCTCTTTGTTTACGCAAAGAAGAAGCTGGGTGCAAAGGCTGCACCGTTCTTGATCGGGTGCGGCGTTTTCTTCGTGATGGTGCTGATGCTGGAAGCTGCCATCCATCGCATCGTGTTCCAGCTGGCCGGAGAAGCGCTGACCGGAAGCGTGATCCTATACGCAGTCTATGGCGGCCTGATGGCAGCTCTTTTTGAAGAGACCGGTCGTTACATCGCCATGAGGTTTCTGGTGAAGCCGATGGATTTTCCGAATGCCTTTATGTATGGTGCCGGACACGGCGGCGTGGAGGCAATGCTTCTGTGCGGCGTGGCATCTATCAGCAACATCGCAGGTGCCGTGATGATAAATTCCGGCACCATGTCTGCACAGCTGGCGACTCTTGACGCAGAGAAGGCGGCAGACACGGCAGCGGCTCTTTCGGCGCTGTGGACGACATCGAGCTTGACGTTTTTTGCAGGCGGCGTAGAGCGGATCATTGCGGTGGTGCTCCATCTGAGCCTGTCGATTCTGGTGTTCCAGTCCATCCGCAAAAAGGCCCCCATGGAGCTGGTGCGGGCCTACCTGTTCCACTTTGTCATCGACTCGCTTTCCGTTCTGCTCAGTGCAGTGGCATCTGTCTGGGTAGTGGAGCTTGTCACCGCACTCGTGACCGGCGGGGCTGTCCTAATGGCAAGGTATGCCTGCATGGAAGAGTGAACGCGCGGAAATATTCTTGATATGTAGGATACAAAAGTCCCCTCTTCGTCATTGGAGCAAGAACCGTGACGAAGAGGGGACTTTTGCTTTCTGTTACTTTTTCTCGTGGCTGCTCCACCCGCTGGACGTCACAAGCTGTCCATCGGTGGTGCACCAGAGGGCTTCCACGCCGTCAAGGCTTTCCACGATCTTCTGGCCCTCTTCCAGCGGCATACAGAACAGGCCGGTGGTCAGGCAGTCGGCCACGCCGGAGTCCGGGGCCAGCACGCTGACGCCGTTGAAGTAAGCGGCGGGCCAGAGGGTGGCCGGGTCGATCAGATGGTGGTAGCGCACGCCGTCCACGACGTAATACCGCTGGTAGTCGCCGCTGGTCACAAGCGCCATATCGCTCATGTTCACCGCCGCCACATAGGAGGAATCGGAGGTATAAAACTCCGAGGCGTTCCACGGGTTCTCCACGCCGCCGGACCACTGGCTGCCGTCCGGCTTGACGCCGATGGCCCGCAGGTTGCCCCCCACGCTGATGAGGGCGCTGGTCAGGCCCCGGGCCTCAGCGGCCTGGGCCACCATTTCCACGGCGTAGCCCTTGCCCACGCTGCCCACATCCAGCGACATTTCCGGGTCCGCCAGATAAACGGTTTTGGCTTCTTCATCTATGACAAGGTCGTTGATGTCGCAGTGCCGGGCGGCGGCGTCCAGCTCTTCCTGGCTGGGCAGCTTGTTGTCCGCGTCCGTCTCGGTCTGCCCGGCGGCCTCCCGGTAATCGTGCCAGATGCGGAGCACGCTGCCCATGGCAATGTTCAGCTTGCCGTCAGTGGTATTGTACATCTGCCGGGCCAGCTCCAGCATCCCCAGGATTTTATCGTCCACCTGCACCGGGGCAGTGCCCGCGTTGTCGTTGATGGTCTTGATATTGGTCACGCCGTCGTAGTCGTTGTAGATATCATAGAGCTGGTGATACTCCAGCAGGTCGGCGTGGAGGGCGTCCATCTGCCGGGTAAACTCTTCCTCGCTGTCGCAGTAGGCAATGACCTGGGTCACCGTGTCAAAGGCATCATAAAAGATGGTGGAGTAGCGCTGAGGCCCCTCCTGCGCCGCTGTGCCATCCGAAGAGCCTGCCGGGTTCTTTCCCGTGCAGCCTGCCAAAAGCCCTGCACAGAGCACCGCAGCCGTCGCTCCGGCGGCAAAGCGCTTCCATTGTTTCAGTTTCTCGCGGATGCTCATGCCTGCTCCTTTGCCGCCGCGGTAAAGGCAGTGTGCTCTTCCTGCAGGTGGGCCAACAGGTCACCGAAGACCCAGTTTTTATTGCTGGGCGTCACGATGGCCTTGAGCGGGATATTCACCTTGGCCTGCTTCATCAGGTCCAGCAGGGTGTCCACATCTTTTTCCTTGAAGTTTGCCAGCACCAGCGCGGGCGGGTACGCACCCGGCTCCAGCACCAGCGTGCGGGCCGCTTTCGTCTCCACCTCGCCCAGCAGCTGGGCCACGGTCTTGCCCGCGTCGGCAGACGAGACGAGCAGCAGTTTCATTCCAAAGGCCGGTGCCATCCCCTCCAGAATCCCCCGGTCTGCCGCCGAGAGATTCCACCCCAGCGCCAGCGGCACCCCGGCGTTCTGGTTGCGTGCAATGTGTGCTTTCATATCCTACCTCTTTCACGGCAGGGAATTTCCCCTGCACGAATTTTTCCGATAACAGAGTATACCACATTTTTGCGCAAAAGGAAACGAGGGAGTGTCTCGTATCCCATCCAAGAAAAGGATTCCCCTTTTCTTTTGTTCTCTCTTGTTTCTGCTTCGCAAAAAAGCTACAATAGATTCAGAAACATTCATCACCGTACAGATTGGAGAACAGCGATTATGGAATTTGTATTGAAGCTGTTTGATGATATCCTGCTCTCTTTTACAGCTCATCGGACGTTAAACGGCACAGAGGTCCATATCACCTCTTTTGATCCATCCAAAAGAGCCAGGCTTCCTCTTGGCATGGAAGCCACCGATTCATCTTTAGAGCGTTGGCTCCGGCATCGCACTATTCCTGCCAATCGAGCTTATGTTCAAAATTTTCTCTCCAAAAACGGTCTGAGCGAGAATGATTTCATCGGAATTTTGTCAGTCTGCAAAGGTCTTTCTCTGATCGACTGCTACTGGGTCACGACCCCCGATGATAAAAAAACTTTTCAGCAGGTCAACCTGTTTGACAATCGTTTCAGCCAGGTTTTATCGCAAATTGCTTTTACCGGCTATGGCAGTTCCCCGCTTTCAAAGTTTCGTTCTTCTCCTGAGTTTACAACAAACGGGATGCTTCCAAAAGCCTGGCGCAGGGTGAAAGGTGAAATTTACCTTTATAAGGGCGGTACAAGCGGTTTTGCCAATACCGGGAAAGAGCCTTTTTCCGAATTCTATTCCGCTCAGGTTGCAGCCGCCATGGGGCTCGACCATATCTATTACAGTCTTTCCATGTGGAAAGGTCAGCTTTGCTCCACCTGTAAACTCTTTACCAGCAAAGAGATTTCTTTTATCCCCGCTTCCACTTTAATGGATACTTCCCGTATTACAGAGATCATCGCCTGGTATGACCGCCATGGCTGGAAAGAAAGCCTTTCTGACATGCTGGTATTTGATGCCGTGATCCGCAATACAGACAGACATCTTGGAAATTTCGGTTTTCTGGTAGATAGTCACACGAACAAACTTCTTCAGCCTGCCCCCATCTTTGACAATGGCTTATCTTTGTATTGCTATGCATTGGATTCCGACCTTGCCAACATTCCCCAGCAGGAAAAGACATTATCTCCTGCGCTTTATGCTGATTTTGATGAAGTTGCCCGCCATGTCATGGAAGCAAAGCAGCGAGAGGCTCTTCGGCATCTGCTGAATTTCCACTTTAAAAAGCATCCCCGATATAACCTGAGTTCTCAGCGCCTGTATCTTCTGGAAGCAGCGATCCAATCCAAAGCCCGCGCTTTATTGGATTGCTGAGTTTTCATCGCATCAAGCAATCTCCTCATTCTTTCTTTTCATCGATTCGGTCTGCTTAACCCAAACGATTCATCCAAAAGGAGAAACACTATGGAACCTATTCTTTCTGCCCCTTGCACCCCGGCACAGCGTCAGCGGGATGTGCTGCTGGGGGCCCTTGTGGGGCTTGCCCGCTCCACGGTCAACGAGCCCAAGACCGAAGACACCAACCACGTCCTTGCCGCCGGGCTGCGGCAGGCGGCGAACGCCGACGCTGCCGAGGAAGCATTGGCCCGGATGACCCGGATCGTGGAGACCGAAAAGCACCGCGTGGCTCCCAACTGCGCCACCTGCACGATGCGCTGCGGCAACACCGACAATTACGATTTGGCCCGGTTGTGGACGGCCCCGGAAAACATCCGCGCCCTCAAGCTGCGGATGCTGCGTTGTGTGTTCCAGCTGGCGCAGGGCCGCCCGGATGCCGCCGCCCAGGAAGTGATCGACCAGGACCTGTTTGTGCTGGCCGAGGACTGGGACGAAACCCTGCTCCTGCCCGTGGTCCAGCGGGCGGAGGCACTCTGCGGCCGATAAACTTTCCTGTAACCGCCCCGGTGTTTTGCTGCCGCGATCCGCCGGGGCGGTACTGTTTTTTCGCCCGTTTCAGCCCTTATTTTCAGCCGTAAGGGCGTAATTTCTGCAAAAATGAGTTTGCCGGGCCGTTTCTTTGCGAAATTGGACCGGATTTTTGAAAAAACGCTTTACAAATGACGCACAAAATTTTATTATATAAGTAAGTGTTTCCAAAAAAGATTGGAACATCGCACCTAAGTTTTCCGGAGTCATCCAAACCGTTCCCACGAACATGCATTTTTACGAAAGAAGGTAGAAGATATGTCCGAGAAAAAGACTGCTGTCCCTGCAGCACCGGCTGCTGAAGTGCCCGCCTCGGAACCGAAGACCCGCAAAGCTTCCGGCACCCCTGCGCGCCGCGGCCGTCCTCCCCTTACTCCCGAGGTCTATGTGGAGTACGGCGGAAACCAGTACAACATCACCGATGTGGTCGAGCGCGCCAAGGCCGATTACCGCACCACCCACAAAGTGGGCGTCCAGTCCTGCAAGGTTTACGTCAAACCCGAAGAGGGCGCTGCTTACTACGTCATCAACAAAGTTTCCGGCAAACTGGAGCTGTAATTTTCCCTGCGATGACTCCTCTCATACTCCCCCAGCCCCAAGAAAACAGGAAACAAAAAAGACTGCCGCAGAAAGGTCATTCCCTCTGCCGCAGTCTTTTTTGTTATTTCCGGGTGTTACAGGCCGTACAGCTCACTGAATTTCCGGGTCAGGTAGTCGGTGTAGTAGTGCGGGTCAAAGGTGCCGCAGGCGTTCTTGACCACATCCGCCGGGACATACAGCCCGCCGTACTGGTGCACTTTCTCGTGCAGCCAGGCTGTGATGGGGGCCAGCTCGCCCTTTGCGATGCTGTCCTCCACATCCACGTCCTGCTCCATGTTGTGGAGCATCTGGGCACCGTAGGCGTTGCCCAGCGCGTAGGAGGGAAAGTAGCCAAACGCGCCGCTGGACCAGTGGCTGTCCTGCAGGCAGCCGTCCCGGTCGTTGGGGACGTCGATGCCGAGATATTCTTTGTAGAGCTTCGCCCATTCTGCCGGGACATCCTTGGCTTCCAGCGTGCCGCCGATGAGCTGCTTTTCGATCTCATACCGCACCATGACGTGCAGGCAGTAGGTCAGCTCGTCGGACTCGGTGCGGACGAGGCTGGGCTGGGCCTTGTTGACCGCCCGGTAGAACTGCTCGGCGCTCACGCCGCCCAGCTGCTCCGGGAAGAATTGCTGCACCGTGGGGTAGATGGCCTTGATGAAGCCCCGGGAGCGGCCCACCAGATTTTCATAGAAGCGGGACTGGCTCTCGTGCACGCCCATGGAGACGCCGCCTGCCAGGCAGGTATACTGCAAGTCGTCCCGGATGCCCAGCTCATACAGGGCATGGCCGCCCTCGTGCAGGACAGAGTACATGGAGGACGCCACATTGCGGGTGTCGTAGTTCGTGGTAATGCGGACGTCCTTGTTGTTGAATTCCAGCGTGAACGGATGCTCCGTCTCGCCCAGGCCGCAGTGGCCCCGGTCCAGCCCCATGACCTGCATCAGATCATCCGCAAAGGCTTTCTGCTTGTCCACCGGATAATAGTTGTGCAGGAAGCTGTCGTCGATCTGGGGCTTCCGGGCAATCTTCTGCAGCAGCGGCACAATGGTCTGGCGCAGAGTGGCAAAAAATTCGTCCAGCATTTTGGTATCCACGCCCCGCTCGTACTCGTTCAGGAGGGCATCATAGGGGGCTTTGGTGCTGTCGTAATAGGCGGCAAATTTGCGGTTATACTCTACCAGCTCCTGCAGCAGGGGGCAGAACATTGCAAAGTCATCTTTTTCTTTTGCCTTGTGCCAGACATCTCCCGCTTTGTTCACCAGCTCACTGTAGGCGATATACTCTTCGGCAGGGATGCGGGTCAGCTGGTCACAGCGGCGGCGCAGCTCCTCCACCTCGCGGCGGTGGAGAAGATCCAGCTCGTCCTTTTGGCGGTCCAGCTCATCCAGCAGGGCTCGGGTCTCGGGGCAGATCATGAGCTGCTGCTCCTCGCCTGCCAGCACCCCCAGCGCCACACCCCGGCCCTCTGAGGTGTTTTTCGGGGCCACGGTGTCGGCATCCAGGTTCATGGCCGAACAGGCGTAGTGGATGGCGTAGAGCTTTTTCTGCAGCTGTTCCAACTGCTGCAACGCATGTTGTTTTTCCATGGGATTCCTACCTCAATTCTCGGTCGTAAAGGCCGGATTTTTCCAAAAGAATTTTCGCCGGGCGGTCGGGTCCGGATCGGGGATCTCAAACTGGTACCGCTCTGTGGCGTTGATGACCGTCGTCCGGCCATGAGTGCAGACGCGGGGGAGTTTGGCGTCGTAGCTCAGGTGCACATGCCCGTGCACGAACCACTTGGGCTGGTAATCTTCCAGCAGGCCGTTGAACGTCTCAAACCCTATGTGGGCCTTGTCGCCGCCGTCGTTCAGGCCTTTGGCCGGGGCGTGGGTCAGCAGCAGGTCGATGCCGCCCTTTTTGTGCGCCTGATGCTCCAGCTTGTGCGCACGGCGGCGCATGGCTTTCTCGGTGTACTGGTAGGTGTCCTCTTTATTATAGCGCTGACAGCCCCCCAGCCCCATGATGCGCAGCCCCTTCCATGTGTACACCTGATCGTCCACGCAGATGCAGCCGCCTGGCTCGCCCTCGGTCTGGTAGCTGCCGTCGTGGTTGCCGTGCACATACAGGATAGGTGCAGCGGTAAAGTTTGTGAGATATTCCAGATACTTCTTGGGCAGATCCCCGCAGGAGAGGATCAGGTCGATGCCTTCCAGCCGGGCACGGGTGTCATAGTCCCACAGCGCCTTGGACGGGACATCTGAGATGGCAAGAATTTTCACGTTCGTATGCTCCATTCTGTCTCCGGTCAGGCCGGCTCATTTTTCCAGACCCTTTACGTTGTCCAGTCCGTTGATCGCCAGCACGGTACGGGTCTTGACGTCCAGTTCATCGTAATGGGGCAGCTTGCCGTGTACGCAGGCATCCAGCCAATCCATCTCCATCAGCTCTTTGGGGCTGTAAACTCTATTCTCCGGGGAGTGCAGGTTGTCCTCGTTATCATACAGCTTTTCCGGGAAGATGTGCACATTATCCGAGCCCTGCAGCGTTTCCAGCAGATCCAGCAGCTGCCGCGTACCGCTGGGCAGTGTTTCCTGATACTCCAGATCCTCTGCGCCGCTGCGCAGTCCCCACCAGTAGTTCACCGCACGGGTGGTGGCTGCATTGTCCCAGCTGCCGTCAAAGATGGAGCGCACGATCTCCACATAGAAGGTGTCCCACCGCCAGATCGGCAGCCCCAGCGGCTGCAGGCTGCCGTCCGGCAGCTTGCGGCACAGACCATAGTCCCGGTTGGTATCGGCGGGCTCCCGGCTGTCCCGGGCGTAGACCATGTCGATTTCCGGGCAGTCGGCAAAATCCAGCGGATGGGCTGCATCAGTCTGGCAGGCCCAGCGCAGCCGGATACGGCCTGCCGGGCGCACGCTCTTCAGCCCCTGTGCAAAGGCGTTGATCGCAGCGGGCACGCCATACACGGGGTTCGCCGCCACATAGCCGATATGCCCGGTCTTGGTCATAATGCCGGCCAGCATCCCCAGCAGATAGGTCACCTCATAGGTGCGGGGATAGTAGGTGCGCACCAGCGGGTGCGGCGCGTTCAGCGAGCAGTTCAGGATGCGGGTCTTGGGGTGCTGCGCCGCCACCTTCAGGCAGGCGTTGTACATCCGTACGCTGGTGGTGAACACCACGTCTGCATTGTTGTGGGCTATCTCCTCCAGCACCTGCTCCGCGTCCACCTCCGGGTTCACGTCCTCGTAGCTGCTGATATACACCTTGTCCGGGAAAACCTTAGCCAGCGCTTCGCGCCCCTCGTCATGCGCACGCACCCATGCGCTGATTTTGGCGTTGTACTCGTGAAGAAACGCCACCCGCAGCTCACTGGGCTGTTTGCTGGGGCTGAAGATATTCAGCTTGGACAAAAGCGGCTCTGCGGGGCTCTTGGGCGGGTCCAGCGAAAGTTCCACACCGTGGGGCTCGGTAAGCACCTTTACCTCGTTCCACAGCTTTTCCAGGTTCTGCCGCACCTGCGCAGGGGTGGCGTCGTAGGTGTCGGAGTAGCGGTACACCGACAGGTACACCAGCAGCGCATCGCCGGTAGTCAGCCCCATGGACGTGCCGCCCAAGGCTTCGAATTGCTGATGGAACATGGTGTAAAAAGCTGCAAAGTTCAGCCGGTCATCCTCCGACCATGCCTCGCCGCTGGCCTTGCACACCAGCGTCTGCAGCTTGCTATAGCCGCCCAGCTTGGAGAAATGCACATAGTTCACCTTGGACAGCTTATAGAAATCCAGAAACTCGTAGTAGATCTTATTCTCCAGCTTGTCGGTGCGGGCGGGGATGAGCCGGGTGACCGTGCCCGGGATCTTGACGGCGCCGTAATACTTGAGCACCGAGACCCGCTTGTTGCCCTCCTGCACATAGAACTGGTTCATGTACTCAAAGGCGATGATGGGGGTATGGATGCCCTCTTCCAGATGCGCGTCGCACAGGTTCGACCACTTGACAGCAAACTCGGTATCCGGCTCCAGCAAGGGCATAAAGTCATACGAAAAGGCAGTGTGCCGTCCGCTGGTCTTGGTGCCCACAAGACTGTCCGATGGGATCTCCACCAGACCCAGTGGCTCCTGCGCCACGATATCCACGCCCTTGAGCACATCGTCCAGAACAGCCAGATAGGGCGACTGGCCGCGGGCTATGCGGGCACGATAGGCGCGCTGCCCTGCGCGCAGTGCACTTTTATAATCTTCCAGCATAAGAACTCCTTTTTTCTATAAACACGGTGCCGCAGTCCCCCTGCCGCACCGGAACACCCCCAGTATACCACAAAAACAGAAATAAGGCAGTATTTTGGGGCTAAAACTGTTGATTTTCCCGGTAGATTCAGGTACGATAATAACGACATTCAAAACCGACAGGAGTTTACTATCATGCAGACCGTTTCTCTGCCCGTGCTTGAGGCGGGCGAATACGCCGGCGGCGTATGGTATTACGAGCCCCACACCTACCAAAACTACCGTTATGTTCTGGGGCGTGTGGGCAAGCACCCGCTGGTGTGCATCGGCATCAACCCCAGCACCGCCCAGCCCGGCGCGCTGGACCCCACCTTAAAAAGTGTGGAGCGTCTGGCCGCCGCCAACGGCTTTGACAGCTGGATCATGTTCAACGTCTACCCCCAGCGCGCCACCGACCCCAACGATATGGATAAGACCCCCGACCGCGCCCTGTGCGATGAAAACCTGCGCTGGCTGCAGGCCGTGCTGGCGCAGACCGAGCCTACCATGTGGGCGGCATGGGGCACCCTGATCGAAAAGCGGGACTACCTGCCCGGTCTGATGCGGGAGATGGTAGCCCTGACGCGGGAGCGGGAGATCCCGTGGGTCACCTTTGGCAAGCGCAGCAAAAAGGGACACCCGCACCACCCGCTGTACCTGCGCAAGGATTCCACCCCGGAACCCTTTGATGTGGAAAATTATCTGGACACCTGCTTTTAATTTTTCAGGTGCCCGATGCGGAGGGATCTTTTTTGACCGCAGAACATTATCACGCCCTGCACAGCTGGATGGATGCCCATCCCACAGCCAAGCGCTGTGTGGTGGCACTGGACCGCTGGCTGCCGCTCATCCCTTTTGTATGTTATCCGGTGCTGCTCTGCCTGCTGAACGTCCGGCTGTTTCGGCTGCTGGGCAGTCAGCGTCAGGCCGCGCTGGACCTCACCGCCGTCATTGCGCGGACGGTGTTCGTGCCGGGGCTTACCTTCTGGGGCGGCACCATCCTGCGGGACAGGCTGAACCTGCCGCGTCCCT
>OLNS01001348.1_pt1 | contig 19172 bp, 20 predicted proteins | sample 1673031 | NCBI WGS metagenome assembly OLNS01 (sample SAMEA3136748, study PRJEB25190) | human gut metagenome | biome: human gut; feature: human-associated habitat; material: faeces | place: Austria | collected 2013
AAATGCACAAAGCCTATTTTAAGTACCGAGAACAAAAACGAGAAAAGGAACGAATCATGAACCTGTAAACCACGGTTCCATTCACTATGCCATCCCCGGAAGGAGATCACATTATGGATTCTGCGTTTATTCACCAAGCTGCCAACGAACTTGTCCAAAATGCCGGAACTCGCAACATCAAACAGATCGCGCGCAGTTGCAGTCTGGACGTCAGTGAAACATCCCGCATTAAAGATATGTTAGGGTTGCTTTCACTCTATTTTGATAAGCCTTTGATCCTTATCAATCGCCAGCTGGACAAACAGACAAAGCAGATGGTGTGCGGCTATGCGCTGGGGCATTATCTGGAGCATCAGTTGCTCATGGACTTGCATACCCTGAACAAGTTTCTGACCATTAAGGACAAGCACATCCTTCTTTACGAGCATAACGCTTTCACATCCCACCTGATGTTGGACAGTGATGAAGTCTATCAAATGACGAAGCGCGGGCTGGATGCTGCTCAGATTGCCGCTGCTAAGGGAATCCACCTCAATCTGGTGCTGGTGAAGCTGCTGGAACTGCATCATCTGGGGTACGATCTGCGTCACTACCACGCCCAGCATCATGCGTTTATCAAGCATTTCAAACTGCCAAGGTATTTTCGGTTTGATGCTGCGTAAAGATTATCTTCACTGAAAAGCCCACAGTAGGCAAGTTCGTACTTGTCCGCTGTGGGCTTTGCTGTTATTTCAGTTTTGCAAGGATTTCTTCTGCGCTCATTCCATTTGCCAAGAGTTTTTTTAAGACAGTTTCCGCTTCTGCCTTTTTTGCCGCCTCGGCGGCTTCCTGATCTTCTTTTGCTTTCTTGGCTTCAAGCTTGCCTACTTCCTTCTCGACAGATTTCAAAGCTGCACGTTTATTTTTCAGCTCTGCTTTCAGAGAATCAATGTTCGTCGTGATAGACGCGATTTCCGTATTGAGAGCTTCGATGCTAGACTGCTTTTCTGCGATCTGAGATACAAAATCTCTGACCATTTTGGGCTTGTTTTTACTACCTTTGGTTCTTGGCATACGGATACCTCCATCAAATTTATATTGCTCTAATGTAAGTATATCATATTGTTTTCTCTATTTCAATTTTAGAAATTGAAATGACTAGTTGCTTGTTCTTTTGCGATATGCTCCATATCAGGATAAATAGAACTTTCATGGAATCCCATCGCATCAAGCTGAACTAAGAGTTTCTTTCTGATCTTCTGCGGTATACAAATTTTATAAAAGTAATCGCAGGATTCGTCTAACTTGAGTATCTGATCCAGCCGTTCAGTAGTGCTATGAATCGTAAAATCCGACTGTTGCACATACATTCTCAAGTCACATCCTACTCCATGACACGCAATGATTCTGTTCTGTAATTCATAATCATCCTTGTCATGATCAGAAAACGCGCCTTCCAAGTCACCTCTCAGACTGTCGTAGCTTATCGGAGGCACATATTCTCCATAACCCACTTTTTTATTCAGTTTCATTGGATTCAGCACCCAAACGGCTGCGTCCGTCTTTGCATCTTCATCACCGCTCAATGCAAAATACAAAGCAACCAGAGGCGATTCCGACCAATCCAGTAATCTGGTTGGCAATCCATAATGCTGCATCAAAGTCAACCACGATGCGCGGTCATACTGTTGCGGAGCATTTGAATTCAGCCGCATGGTATGAATCATGAAATTGGTCGATATATACTGCTCATAGTTCTTACCCATACCATCTTTTCGTTGAACCGATGGTACTAGACCCCATGAATAATCAGACTGCCCACGGAACCACATACGATACTGCTGTTCAGCATCTATTTGTGTAATCACATCTACATATGTACCAATATTATCGACTGCCAATTCACAGAGCATTATACAACTCTCCTCTAATAAAAATCTTGCCGACATAAAACAGCAAAATTTTATTTTTCACTTCACTCAAACTACTTGACTTCGATGAATTCCCCCATTTTTATTCGATTTTCTAATGTTTCACACTCCACATTCTCATCTTTTAAATATAGTTTTTCTCGAAGGATTTCATAATCATGTATAATGGTTTCTATCATTCTTGTTAAAGCGTAATGCCTTATTTCATCAACATTGCCATTCCTACGCTCTGTAAATCCGTCTATTTCCACAATAACGCTCATCCATTTAAGTAAATCCGGAGAAGCATATATATAATTTTGTTGAATTTCTTCTATGATTTTCTTTTCTATATTATCATCTTTGTCATCGGTATTTTCAAACCTAACTATCGGCATTTCATTGAAAGTATAAAGCATTCTATTTTCTGTTGCTGTTTCTTTCAGTACACATCTTAAAGCCTCAGACTTACACACTTTTTCAAATAATCCGCCATATAGTTTTTTATACTGATCTTCAAAGAATTGATACTTAAATTTCAAATCAGCATCGAACCGTTCATTGATTCTGTGGAATTCTGCCTGAACTTCTTCCGTCTTTGTTCTCATTTCTGCAACATCTTGTTTTGTTGCAAAATTTTCAGCTTTTTTCTCAAAATAAGTTCCGAAAGCATTAGTTATTTTTCGCAACAGTTCCATAATGCCCATCCCCATTACTAAAAATATAAGTTCACGCATTCACATCTCCTAAATTTTGCATATATCTACACTTTTTCCCAGAAAAATTAGCATTATAGTAATCTCGCGTGATAGATATATCATACCGTTTTTTATCTCGTATTTCTTCAATACAAACCATCAACTGATTATACAAATTACTGCTATTTTCAGTATAAAACATATTTCTATATGGTTTTATACCATTGTCAGGATTATATTTAAGCATTGCTAAATATTTTTCAATGGAATCCAATATGAAATCATTCGCCTCAATCCGTCTATGTTCACTGATTTTTTCATTTTCTAAGACATATTTTCTATACGCCTCCATGTAAGAAATATGATTGTGTATAATTCTTTCTTCGTGGAATTGTCCCTCATAGTAATAGGAGCTTTCTAAAATTTCGCTATAATGACTTGCCCCATTTTCCTTCATGACAATTTTGTTATATTCTTCAAGACTCATTATACACTTTTTGACAGCCTCTATTACAGCCACAACCGTATCTTTCATTGATTTATACTCTTTTTTGTCATCAAGATTTTGATATAAAAACAGTGGTTGACTAATTCCTGCCGTAGAAAATCTGCTTGAGAAGTATTCAAAATGTATGCACATCGTGCTTGCAAACATTTGTCCTGCAGTGGTTGCTCGAATATAAATTTCCCTTTCATCTCTAGTATCACTGGATTCTTTATTAAATCGTTCTTCCGCACTTTCTATATAATTTTTTATAGCGGTTGAAGAATACGCTAAAATATTATCAAATGTTACTAAGTGATTCCAGAATTTCTTATTTCTTAATGAGTACATTCCATTTATAACTGTAACAAACTGATCTAAACTCATTAAATTTCGTACCATCTGGTAAAGATCATCCAATTTTACAGATTCCTCTGGATTGACAAAAAAGCGTTCTATATTTTTTGTTTGCCTATTACATAAAATCGTCAAAATAATTCTTGCATAGGAATATCCATGATGAGGTTTCATCAAAACGGAGCTAGAGCCATATTTTGTTGACGGAATTCCCATGTCATCAAAATATTTCCATTTGAAAAAATGATCTATTAAGAGACGATAAATTATCCCTCTTCCGCCAAAGACACAGTGGTTATCATCCGCTTTAATTAGTCCAATTGCATTTTCCACTTCATTCAGGTGTTCTGTACAGATTGCCTTAATGCATCTCATCGCTGTTCTGTAATCATTATCAAACAGTAGAAAGATGTTTTTCATGAATAATTTGTCGTCAATAATTTGATTCAAACAATTTACTGTTTCTATAAATCCCGTTTTCTTTACTTCACCATTCTTTATCATATCTAATGCAAAATCTAATTTTTTCTGCATTACGACTGTTTTATCCACATCTTCCGACATATCAAAATGATCCATGATTTCTCTCATTCGATCTCTTAAATGTCCTGAAATATGCATGGCCGTTGTTTCACGCATTGCAACCACAATATTGGTTTTATCATATAACTCAATAAAAGCCTGATCTTTTACATCACCTTTTTCGTGAATCTTTAGAAATACATTTTTAGTATCCCAAACAAATCTCCATATACCCATCATTGTATTTTTAAAGATGTCTGTTGTTCCATCAGAAATAATATCAATATTGTCCAGCAAATATGTTAGTTTTCTTTCATTCGGAAGTCTATTTGCTGTGATAATTTCTGCATATTCCCATATGGTATAGACAAAAAGTAATTGCTCCAACGATAACTTCTTAAGTTCACTCAAAAGCGTTTCATAGACCGAATCGCTTTCTTCCTGTGCAAGTTCTGGCTTAACTGTATCCCAGAAATTTTTTATGGCTCCAAAGTCGATTTCAACAAAGTTTTCCTCAATAGTCCATCTATTACGCCTAAAGAAGTCATCGACCTTACTTACTATTTCTGCGAGTCGCCCATCATGAGTATGATTGTCAACACTTCGCCTCATATTATAGCAGAGTTTTTCGGAAAAAGGTTTGTCTTTTCCCATTCCACCTTCATCAAAGTTTATATATTTACACTTTCCTGCCAAATGCTCATAGATATAATTTGTCAAAGCATCACTAGAATTTTCTTCATTCAATCCATGCAATTCATTGAAAAGTATTCTTTTTATTACTTGCAATGATATAGCATATTTTTCATTTACATCATTTATATTATCCGTATTCTCCAGATCTTTTTTTCTACGTTCCTCAAATCCCTCTAAAGGTTTATTTCCATCCGATATATATTGAACAAGTTTCAGAAAATTAGTTTTTCCGCAGCCACGATATCCTGTAACAACAACCAGATTCCGTTCAGCATTATTAAACACCTTGCTTATTATCGCAAGACGTTCATAGGTTTTATTGTTTTTTATATATAGTTCATTGAAGAAATCAATACCCCTTAATGCTTCTTCATACACTTTTTTTGTGCTTGCCGAAAACGGATGCATTATAAGATATTGGTCCAGATCAATTTTGCCCTCATCAATCATTTGCCCCAACCTTTTTGTCATAATCTATCTCCTTTATAATTATACTCCTGCTTTTAGAAACTTATGTCCATATCTGTCGTTGTTTTTGTATCTTATGGGCAAACAACATCCATTTTCGGAGCCATTGTTATTCTATGCTTATTCCACAGTAACGCTTTTAGCTAAATTTCTCGGCTTATCCACGTCCAGCCCCTTAGCGACAGACACATAGTATCCTAGCAACTGCAATGGGATTACCGCAAAACTACCAATAAAGTGTTCATCCACTTTCGGTACATAAACGGTAAAGTTCACCTGATTTTCGGTCTCGTATTTTCCATAAGTAGTCAGCCCCATCAGGTATGCACCACGGCTCTTGCATTCCAGCATATTGCTGATAGTTTTTTCGTACAGTTCACTCTGTGTCAGCACACCAATAACTAATGTTCCCTGTTCAATCAGGCTGATTGTGCCATGCTTCAGCTCACCCGCAGCGTATGCCTCAGGATGGATGTAGCTGATTTCTTTCAACTTCAAACCTCCTTCTAGGCAAATTGCATAGTCAATGCCACGGCCCATGAAGAACATGTTATGTGCATTGGCGTACTTTGCTGCAAATCACTGGATTCGTTCCTTATCTTCCAGAATCTTCAGCACCTTCTCGGACATCTTGCCCTCACGCAGCCGCTTGTCATTACCAATCAACACCCGAATCAACCATTTGACTTTTTCACAAGTTTCAACGCATTAAATAAACACTCTCGCATGTAATCAATCAAAAAACAACTCGCGAAGATAAAAATGACATTTCCAAATGCAAGGGCCGGAAAGAAAACACTTCGAAAAAGTTCAGGCATTTTGAGCAAATTATCCCATATATAATTTCTGTACATATTATCATGTAGCAGATATATTCCAAATGTGGATTTTGCTATTGTATTGATAGTTTTATTACAACCAGCTTTTTTGAGGCGAAAAGCACAAATAACATCACTGCGCAACCGACGATAATTATGCCATTGAAAATAATACCGTCTACAACCATGCTAAACAGCTTATTCATCCCCGTGTAGAACATATAGCCCAATGGAGCATACGCCGTCCATAGAAAAAAAACGACACTATCAGCTGGAACCTGAATTTCCTAATATTTTCGATGTCTACTTCAGTTCTGATATAAGCACCTATTAAGTAGAAAATCACTCCTCTTTCCAAGCTATAATATTGTAACTTAAAAACATACGGAACTGTGTAAAGAAATACCCATGCAAATATAATCATGAATATCTTCTGCTTCCTTTTTAACTTCAAGTAGTACTGGTTAATCGTAGGGGAGCAAAGCATCAATACAACGTAACTGGACACATACCACCAGCTACCCGAAGAAATCGGGGAAAAACCTCTTGCTATATTTCCTAATGATCCAATTTTCAGAATAAGTGCTACCAGTTGTAAAAGAACGGAATAAAAAACCGTTTCATACACAACTTTTCTCACAGAAACTGTTGATTTGTATATTTGAAAATAGCCCGATATCATGAAAAACAGAGCAACGCCTACTCTTCCACCTGGCATCAAAAGGATGGAAAATAGCTTATTATATGTTGCCCCCCCCCGCCAAATTTCCAGTGGATTTTCTGCTGCGACTTTTAATATCCCGTGAGCCGCCAAATGCCCCATTATAATAAACATCATCGCTATAATGCGAATCAATTCAATTGAAGAATTCCTTTTTTGCATAATTTTTCTCTTTCACATTATCCGATATGGAAACAAATTATTGATTCGTGCCTTTATCGAATAATCAGCACATCCTCCAAATTCTTTCTATGTGATACAGCATATGTAAAGTTATCTTTATAGTACCCAATGGCAATGAACAAAATAATTTTTTCGTTTTCCGGGATATTCTTACAGATTTCTTTGAACTTAAGATTTTTCTCCTTATACTCTCCATTTTGTAAAATACAACTTGCAATACCGTAATAATGGAGAGCTTCAACCAAAGCCATCGTAAAAATGCCACCATCCACGTAAACCTGATTTCTCTCAAAAGGATCATAGAAAGCAGACATATCACTGGTAACCACAATATAATTTTGTACTTCTCCGTCAAATCCTGTATTACCAGCAATCAATTTCCCGAGCTCTTTGTTTACATCTTTATCCTGGTAAAAATAAGCCTTACAGGACTGGCGATTACATGCAGATGGGGCTTTCATTGCCAGTTTTACCGCTTTTTTTATATCCTCAATGTCGATTGTTCGCTCTGAGAATTGGCGCACTGAATGGCGGCTCATAAAGAACTCAGGAAATGAACTATGGACTTTCTTTTCCATATCGGCTTTATTTACTTCGACAATACCATATTTTTCTTCCGTCAAAAGATATTCTGAATACTTCTCAAATCGCACCAACACATCCTCTGGTTTAAATCCACGTTCTTCGTGATATGCCAAGTAAGCTTTTATTACTCCAAGTGCATTCAAAACAGGAACACTATCTTTAATGTCATATCCGCATTCAACGAATTCATCAATAAAGTCCAAAAGTTCCAACGCTTTTTGCACGCCGAACTTCTCTCTAGGATGAGACAACGACATACCTTTTTCAATAACATGTGTCTGTCTCAAAATCTTGGCCTCTAATGCATTCTGTGTTTTGACATTTGGATTGTGATATTGCCAGTGGTTATATTCTTCATAATCGGAATGATAAGCCTTCCACAACTTGTACTTGCTTACTGTCCATTTTTTCTGTTCTTTTAAAAAATCTATTATGTTCATTGCTTTTATTCTCCTCTAAATTGTCGGCGGAGAAATAAGCAACCTTTACAAATCTATAATTTTTGCTTTTCACACAATTTTCTATAGAACTTACAGAAATAATTATATTCTCTTATTCCAAGCCGTTCATATAGATTATGTGCAAAGACATAATCTATCGCCTTGGTGAACACATGATATCTGATCGAGCTGTGCAATTTTCCCTTTTTTGCTTTTAAGGCATGCATCTGAGTATCCGCAACTTCCTTTTCATCTAAGTCGCGAACCACTTCAATGAATCCCAGTTTCTGCATCTTACTAAAATACTCATCAGCGCGCGCACTTCGGATTATCACACAGCTATTACCTTCGGATTCTGTTTTTCGTTCTTCGGCATTCCAAAAATCACAGAAACTTATTTCTGCCTGCTCTGCAAAGTGATCCTTGCAGCCTCTGCATCCCGGATTTTTGAATATCTGAGAACTAAACATTCTCTCAAAAAGCGAGCCATTATGAACATACTCGATTTTGTTTCCATCAGAAGAAATCAAGCAGTTCTTTCCCGGCCAGCCGTCTCCACGGTAAAACATCTTAGATATCGGCATATTCTGAAGCTTTTTATACTGTTCGGTTGCTTTGTAGCTCATTCCTCCGCTACAGGTTACGCCAATTGTAAAAATATCTAAGTCTGCCTTACCCCCCAGTTTCAAAGCTTGGATTTGGCAAGGAGTTCCTACGACAGCTAGTTTTTTTATGTTTGCAGGGATATTTCGCAGTCCCGTTAACACAGGAGTTAAAACGTATCTAGATGCATAATCCCTTGTTTTTTCTTTCAGAAAATGTGTTTCAGTCGGGGTGATTAATTGTGTGCTGGTTTCGTTTACACTTTTCGAATCATACCCAGCCATCAAAACTCCATCAACGACCTGTTCTTTCAAAAGGAATTGCACAAGAGAATTGATTACTCCTCCTGATGTTGCATTGTGTCTCACTTTGCGATCAGAAGAATGCGCCAACTGCAGCTTTATGTAATGACCCAGCAATCCAGCTTCTATAAACTCATTCTCAGCAGGACAGCACTTTACGCATTTCCCGCATTGAACACATTGATTTGCATTTACTTCCGGTCTAAAGAAGCCATCAGCATACGCCATCTCGATTGCATTAACTGGACATACAGAAAAACAATATCCACATGATCTACATCTGCTGTTTTGAACTATTTCTTCAATGTTCACATTTTCACCTCCTATGCCACATATTATTTCTTTAACTTACTCAATATTGCATTCAATTCATCTCTGCCATAAATAGCTAACATAAAAACGTATCCCACTCCGCCGGCAAGTACGGCATCCAAGCACAATCCCATCCATGAATGAATCGGCAAAGCTGTACGAATCAAAATCATGAGCACTATCAAAACAGGAATACTTAGCCATGTCTTTAACGCTGCCGGAAGGAAGTACGTCATCGGCTGTTTCAAACACCACGCTGCATAGAACGAGTTAAAAACGATATATCGAACAATCATTACGACTGTTGTAGATAGAACAATTGCGTATAGTCCCATTCCAAAGAATTTAATCAACACAATTTCCGCAATAATGCTGATAATACCGCATCCCAAGCTAACAAACACCGGCAGTTTCAGTTTATTCACCACAACACTAATCTGTCCCATCGTAGAAGTAACCGAATTAAAATATGCCTGCACGACAGTCAAGGTCGAAAGCACGGTTATCAGCATTAACTCATCACTCGAAAGACTCTTTTGCCAAAGTGCATAGAAATCATAAGAGAAAACAATGAAGCCACTGATTGGCACAAAAAGAATCAAAGCCATTGTATTAATTGTTTTCTTAACATTGCTTGTCAACCCGGTAATGTTATCCTGCGCATAATAGGCAATAAATACTGGCGTAAAAATCGGCGCAATCGTTGCGATAACACTCGTAACATTATTGGGAATTGTACGCGCGATAGAAAGCAAACCCATTTCATAATCGCCAACAAAAATGTTAGCTACTGTCAAATCCAAGCCTCTCAACAAAACAGTGCTGATGCTCGTTAATGCCATCCATGATCCGGACTTTGCCAACTCAACAGCATATTTCCTTTTTGCTTTACTTGGGTCTATTTTGAGTTCCGGTGTCAGCCTTTTGGTAAGGCTCATGTTCATGATAGAGATAACTGCTGTTGCAATCAATGTCGCTAATGCCACCCAATAAATACGAACAGAAATTAAATTCAGGAAAACTACAACTAATGCAAACCGTATCAAATATTGAATGATATTTCGGATGCCCTGAATGTCTGTTCTGTTCGTAACAAATGTCGATGTTGTAAAAACAAGTGTCAACAACGAAATAATATAGGAGCCAAAAATCAGGGCGAACGTCAACTTCACATCAAAAACGAGTGAAGTCGGTATCGACAGGACCTTATCCAAATTAGGAACAAGCAAGACTCCTGCAAGCCCTAAAACTGCTGAAATTGCAATATTGGCAGCAATCAAACTATTAAAGTAGTAGTTTGCCGTTTCATAATCCTTTTTATAAAAAGAGTTTGCAATAAATCTGGACGCTACCGAGTTGAACACCGTTGCAATGATTGCAGCATATGACACAAAATCATTAGCCAAGCCTATAAATCCATAGGCCGATGCTCCAACCTTACTAACAATGAGCGGAGAGATATAAAAACTAATAAAGAACTGCACAACAAATGCAAAAACATTCATGGCAATGTTTTTATAGCTTTGTTTCTTTCCCATATTTGCCTTCATCTATCAGCATTTTCTCCTCTCTCATTTGTTTAGTATCTGACAAACCAATTCTGTGGTTTTAGATGATTCTTTTTTAAATTCGGCCTTCTTAATTGCAAGAAGACTCTTATATTCATCGTAATTGGACATCATACCTTCAAATTTATTACTAAGACTGTTTGCGGAGAGTTCACTAATTGGAAGGCAATATTCCAAAAGCCCCGCTTTCTTCATAAATCCTTGCATCTTCTGCTCATACGACACAGACACAAACGGTGTTCCCATCTTGGCAGAGAAAATATTGGAATGATATCTCATACCGACAACTGCCTTGATTTTACTGATAATAAATTGCTGGAAATAGCAATCATATTTATCGCTCATCACATAGCAGTTCTGAATAGCAAAGGACTTCATATAGACATAATCATTAGCTTCACTAAAGAGTTGTGGAATAAATAGAACTTTATATCCCACTCCCGTGATTTTCTTGATAAACTCCGTAAATGTTTCTCTGATATTTTCCTTTGTCTTTCCGTCACCTTTATATAGTGAATTCCACTGCAGATCTGTTATAGTGATACCGATAACATTTTGACCATTACCAACAAAGTCTTTCAGCTCTGTATATTCATTAAATTTCTTCTCATTTTCATTGATGTCAATATCATGCTGAAATGCAGAATCCAGTGTAACAATAGGATTCGTTAAAGGAACAAATTCTTTAACCATTTTTGCCGAGATATCTTCACGCAGACAAATTAATGAGGCACCTTCTAGTATTTCTTTTCTGACTGGATTTCGTTCTGCATTTTTAAACGGTCCCATCGAAGGCGCGTAGAAAGCATATGGAACACCCGCTTTTTTTACAGCCAGCAATCGTCTTAACTTAATCGTTTCCTGCGGCATATAGATATCACCAATGGACGGACCACCCGGTGCATGCAAAACTATATCTGCACCATTAATTGCTTTATAAAATGCTTTTGCCCCACTTGTAAGATTGATTTTACCTTTTGTTTCAATAGAAATCTGCTCCTGAATTCTTCTTTTCTTTCCACCAATAGGAAAAGGCGGAAGAACCTTCACATGCTCGTTTTCCGGGAAACTTCCAAATTCGCCCAAAGCCCTCTGTACATATATGTCAGCAGATGGATATTTAACCCGTAGCTCATCAATCATTGCTCTTATTGCCGCTTCATCGCCACGGTTATCCCAGTGGCAATTTATAATTACTATTTTCATATAATCTCCTAATATAACACACTCGCGTTCAGCTTAAGTACCGCTTTCCTTTAAAAGCAGTTTTTTAAATGCTTCTGCTGACTCCAAAGCATACCGTACTTTATTAATATCTCGTTTACGATTCGATTTCCACGCCGCATTCGAAGATGAATCCTCTTTATGAAAAACCTTCAATTCTGGAAGATACACTGTTGTCAGTTTTTTTTGCTGTGTAAGATAAAATAAAATATCTTCTTCCATATACAAAAATGTCTCCGGATAGAAGCCATCAAAATGCTTGAAGTATTCTTCAGAAAAGCACAAAAAGCACCCGTGTAGCTGAACATTGTATTCTCTATGCAGATATTGTTTATGCATATCATCTTTTATATTCGTTTTATATACTCTGTTTTTTAGTGCAGTCCAAATAGCATAAATCTTTCGTAGCCTCCATCTGCAGAGGAAAAGATTCTTCTCATATTCTGCAATTTTCTTTTCAAGCTCACATAGAGATAACGGTTTATTCGTCCCTGGGTTATCGCTGCATCTTCCGTCTGCCGTATATACCATCGGCCCTAAAACAGCAAATTTCGATTCGCAAAATTCATGCTCTATAAGTTCAATCGTATTTTCCTGTAACAGCACTATGTCATTGTTTAGAGTCACTATATATTTCGGGTCATATTTATTTCGTGCATATGCAATTCCAACATTATTTCCTCTTGCAAATCCAAGATTATTTTCCAAGATGAGCAGGTCTATATCCTTGTCTTTCTCATATTTCTCCATTAGTTGCTTTCCTGATTTATTAGGCGAAGCATTATCAACAATAATTATTTGGTATTCACCATCAGCACAACATCGCCTAATAGAAGATACACATTCAACTGTATCGTCCGTTGTCAAATAGTGTAAAACAACAAAAACCATTTTTTTCATAATTTACCTCAAGAACCCGATATGGGGGACGAAATACATTTGCAATCTTTCCATATATTTTTCAGACAAATCTTCCAAATCATTTCTTAATTTGGTTATAATTCTTTTTATAATGTTTCCCACTATTTTTCTCCTGCGCACCTCTAATTCAACCATTCTTTCTTCCATGCTTCAAGAAAAACAGATGATAATAAAGTGCTCGGTAATATGCATAGAACCATCTGTTTTTCTTCATTTCTCGAAAATTTTCGGCTTTTTTCTTTTTATCATTATAATTTTTTAAATACAGTTGTTCCGCAAATTTATACTCAACATTCCGAACTTCTTTTTCTGTTAAAATGTTATAATGTTTTCTGCATCTATCTCTAAACAACGCCAACCCAAGCTTTGATTTCTCGCTTGTCGAAATACTGTTAGAACTTTGCACATGATAAATTGATAGCACTTCTGGAACTACATCAATGTTCATTCCTGCTTCTAATAGCTTCAAAATCAAAGTTGAGTCCTGCTTGGATGGTACGTTGTCGAACCCTCCAATGCTATTCAAGCTGTCTTTTCTACAGAGCCACTGTGTAGTTGCTGCAATCGTCCCATCTAAAAGGAACTCTCTTAAACAGTTTCCACAATAATTGTTTTTGTCATAGACAACATCGTTATTATTGCTATCATCAAATACCGTTTTCGAGTAGCAATAAACCAATGATACGTTAGGGTTCTCCTCCAAAAATTTCACTTGTTGCTCTATTTTGTTTGGCAAAATTTCGTCATCATCATCAAGGAACGCAACATAAGTACCATTGCTATTATGGAGTCCTATATTCCTTGCCTCCGCGCCACCTACGTTCTGCGGATTATTGATTAGTCTGATTCCATTTTTTACGTCGCCATAATTTTTAATCGTTTCTTTAACAATTTCCGCATTTTCCGTCGTAGGAGCATTGTCGTTTACAACGATCACCTCAATATTTGTGTAGGTTTGCCCCTTAACGCTGTCTAAAGCCCGCTGTATTGTTTTCGATCTACCATAAGTAGGGATTACAATGCTTACTAATTTTTCCATTACTCAATTTCAACCTTCCACTCATTCAGTGTGTATTTTTTCTTAGCCACCTTGCTTATCAATTCGATTAGGAGCACCACAATTATATAAACAATCTGTGTGTCAGGATATGCCGTCAATCCATTATACGTTGCAATCAAAAAGAAGTACGCACCTATACAACCTGCTCCATACAAATTTTTCTTTCTCAGCAATTCATAACCGGGAATCAGAAGCATCAAGGCAATGTATGCGATAAATCCTATTACACCTACTTTAAAAAGCAAACAAAGGATCGGAAATTCTGTTGCAATTCCAGCTGTTCCGAAGTCCACAAAGCGGTGGATATATTCAAAGAAATCATCGCCGATACCATAAAACAGATTGAATTTCATCACTTTCATACTGAATAGCGTTTGCCATGCACCGAATCGTCCTGTCGAAAACTCTTCCGTGCTCAATCTCCCCAATAGGATATTGAAAAATCCTGCAAAATACAAGGCGAATGCCCCAACGATCAGAGCAATCATGTATTTGATTTTCTTTATGTTAAACATAATTAAAAGCACGGACAATATCAAAAGTCCAGTCTTGCTTCCGGTAGAGATCACACCTATCACAGCCACGATATGCAGTATGATTGGCTTCTCTGTTTCGTCAAAGAAAGAGTGCTTATAAAACGCATTCAAAATATAATAGCCAACATATATAACGTCGGTAAACAGGTAGTGTCCGAGATAGGACGCATATCTTGATGTGAAAAGCGATTTGCCTCTTGGCACCCAATTTGCAATACAGGTCAGCCAGTTATCTGCCAATGTTCGCATAATCAAGGAGCCTGTCAGCAAATCCACAAGGTATATGATAAAAATCAAATATACAAACTTGTTATATATCCGAATCAATTTCTTTATCTCGTTTTTCTCAAGCGAGAGCGCGTTATCGTCAACTATAAGCACCAACAAAGACATTGTGTTCATAAAGAAGTACATTCCCCATTGATGCAAGGACACATTGTTTATCATGTCGCTTAAAAAGGTAGCTATCAGAAAAAACATCCAAAGAAACATCTTTTTTACGTCAATGTTCCTGAAGTATTTTTTTAGCAAAATGCACATTCCAAGCAGAAACAAAACGCTAACATATTGAAATGTCGGAATTGTGCTCACACGAATCGTGTAGCCAAAAACAAAGACAGACAATATCATCAGCTTAATTGCTGTATATGTGTTGATTTTGATTTTCACCGCAGCACCCCCTTTACTTCAGCCGCCGTGCAACAGCAACTAAAATCGCCGGAACACTCAGAAATTTATCATTGCATTCGATCCACAGTTTTTTCAGCTTTTCTCCGCCATAAAGTCCATAGCGATAATATCTAACACACTCTTTTGCCCGAATTTTCAGCGGTATATCCATTGCGGTCAAATCAAAGTTCGCGCAAAAGCAGTGAGTTTTCCAGTTTTTCTTCACAATTTCACGCATATTATTTGTGAGGCCATCTTGTAAATACTCACACAAATAAATCACCTGATTAAACCATCTGAATTTCAATCCCATTTTGCTCAAAGAAGTCCACAGATACGATTCTTCCATGAACTTTTCTCCTTTAATTTTGGGGAATGGAACATTTTTTATGATCTCGGTATAGACAATTTCCGCACGATCTCCCTGAATTTTGTATTTATAACGATATTCCAAAGAGGTCGCATCAATATAGGTTCCCATGAGATTTTCCAGTTCCGACTGGCTATATTGTTCGCCAGGGCTTTTTATTGGAAATCCCTCAAAGTTACCTTTCAAGCCAACAACTCCGGCAAAACCATCCATCCCTGCTATTTCTTTTTCTGTTTTTTCAATAGCTTCAATAGCGTTCGTACTCAGCGCATCATCGGAATCAACGATAAAAAAGAGTTTACCCATTGCAATCTTTGCGCCAACATTGATTGCAATATGTTTTCCCTCATTTTCTTTTTTTACATACCGAATATTGAACAAACTGTTTTCCCGGATAAATTCTTGAACCAGACTTTCTGTATTATCGGTCGAGCCATCATCCACAATCAACCACTCAAAATCATATTGTGTTTGTTTTCTTAATGATTCATATAGGCGCCGCAAAGTATAAGCTCGATTGTATGTGGGGGTAAACACCGTTATATACGGTTTTCGTGTTGACTCATTCATGATTTCCTCTTATTTTTCGCTTTATCTTTATGATGATTGACGTAATCTCAGGGCCGATAAGCTTTTGAATTTTCTTTTTACGCTGCGTTTTTTTATCCGCCCAAGAACACGCATAATGATGAATCGAAACAGTGTTTTGCGTTATTTTTATCTCACCTGTTTCACAATTCATTGGATCAAAATAGTCTGACGGATAAATCGTCACTCCAGCAATGGTTTGTTTTTTGTCCTCTTCAACAAATCCGTGGCGTTTCAAAATATCGGTTACATACTGCACTACAGTATTCAAATTATAACTTCCATCTAAATTCTTAAAATGAATTGTATTATAAAATTCCAATATTTCTTTATAAAGCCCCAGCCCGGGGGCAACCCCGAGCCCCAGCCCGGGGTTGGTCTGAGATGTACTTCCTATTTTCTCAATTCCCATAAATGGGCCGCTTTTCAAAACTTCATCAAGAGGCTGAAGGATTTCGACATCTGTGTCAAAGTATACGCCACCATATTCATACAATATTTTAAAGCGTGCATAGTCGCTGACAAAAGCCCACTTTTTCGCATCATAAGCTTCCATTGCATACTCACATGAGGAAAAATCAAAATTGGATTCATTCCATTCTCTGATTTCCCAGTCAGGACAGTACTTTTTCCATGAGTCTATATATTTTTTGTACTCATCTGGAAGAGGTTTTCCTCCGAACCAGCAGTAATGAATAATCTTAGGAATGTTCTGCATTTTGCTTTAGCTCCTCAATTTTCTGCAAGAATATCCGCGATACGCCGACAAGCAAAGCCATCGCCATAAGGATTACTTGCCTTGCTCATTTTTTCATACTCGTCGTTATCTGAAAGAAGTCTGCTAAATTCTCTATAAATCGTTTCTTCCTCAGTTCCAACCAATTTCAATGTTCCAGCAGCAATTCCCTCCGGGCGTTCCGTCGTATCTCGCATCACCAGAACGGGTTTTCCAAGGCTAGGGGCTTCCTCCTGGATTCCGCCAGAATCAGTAAGGATCAAATAGCTACGGCTCAGGAAATTATGGAAATCCAAAACCTCAAGCGGCTCAATAATATGGATGCGGTCATCTCCACCCAGAATCCTGTTGGCCGTTTCTCGAACAACAGGATTCATGTGAATGGGGTAAATCGCTTTGACATCGGGATGTTCATCCATAACACGCCGAATAGCACGGAACATATGCTGCATAGGTTCGCCTAAGTTTTCGCGGCGATGCGCAGTAATCAAAATCAATCTGCTACCTTTAGCCCATTCCAATTCAGGATGTGTATAATTTGCACGAACAGTCGTTTTAAGAGCATCAATTGCTGTATTGCCCGTCACATAGATGCTTGCCGCGTCTTTTCCTTCCTTTAGCAAGTTCTGCTTGGATTGTTCTGTGGGTGCAAAATTATATTTGCTGATAATCGACACTGCTTGACGGTTGAACTCTTCCGGATATGGACTATAAATATTGTAGGTGCGCAGTCCTGCCTCAACATGACCTACCGGGATTTGCAGGTAGAAACACGCAAGTGCTGTTACAAAAGTTGTGGAAGTATCACCATGTACCAAAACCACATCTGGCTTTTCTTCTGTCAGGACATCCTTGATCTTTTCAAGAATAGAAATTGTAACATCAAACAAGGTCTGCTTATCTTTCATAATAGACAGGTCATAATCAGGCTTTACATTAAAAACTTCCAGTACCTGATCCAGCATCTGGCGATGCTGGCCTGTAACACAAACAACCGTTTGGATATTACTTCTCCCTTTTAATTCGTTTACTAAGGGACACATTTTGATTGCTTCCGGACGTGTACCAAAAACAAGCATTACTTTTTTCATTTTTAATTCTCCTCTAAAACCCCAAATGTCTTTTTAATCATAACTTCTTCCGTATAACTGTGCTTAAAATCATCATACGCCTGCTCGATAATTTGAATCTGTTCTTTCGGATTCTTTGCAATACTTTCCAGAATAGTTCCGAGCTGTTCGACGTTTCCCATATCAAACAAATAGCCATTCACTTGATTTTCTATGATATATGGGATTCCTCCGACATTACTGCAAACTAGCAGCACCTTTGCATTCATTGCCTCTGGAATAGTAAGAGGAAACGCTTCATAGAGCGATGGTAGTACGAGAACATCATATTGCGGAAGCAGTTTGCGAACTTCACTTGAAAAGCCCATGAAATGAATCTTATCATCCCCGGCAGCAAGTTCTTTCAAGTTTCCCAAAAGACTTCCATCACCGTAGATATCGCATATATAATCCACATTTTTTAACCTTTTCAGTGCCGAAATCAAATATTCGCATCCCTTGACTTTTTCCAATCTTCCCACATAGCATATCCGCAAAGGTTCTATTTCATTTGACCTCAGACTTTTTTCAGCATAATAGATTTCCTTTACACCATTTGGTATCAAGTAAATTTTGTTGTTCTCAATTCCTCTTTCCAGCAGTAATTTTTCAATTGCCTTGGAAACAACAATTACTTTTTTACTTCTATGAAGGCAGTAGTTTTCTAATGCAACAAATGCTTTTCTTACCAGTCTAGGTTTATCGGCTCTATCGACATCCGCATTACTATGAACTGTTGTCACACGTCGTATTGGTAGATTCATCAAAACTGCAAGAAGTCCAGAATTGATGCCATTAACATCTATGACATCTATCTTTTCTCTCAGCAGAAGTTTTCTTGTTCTTTTTATATCACTGTATGAAAAATCCACCCCATGAATTTCCGCCTTTATTTGGGAATCCATAATAGCCTGTTCAAATTTACTTTTCTTTTTGGTCAATACGACTGCTTCATTTCCAGCCGCAACCCATCTTTCTATCAAAACAAGAAGGTAGTTTTCTGCACCACCAAAGTGTTTTCCCAAATCAATAAAGGCACATTTCATCCTGAAAACCTCAAACCATTTTAATTTCTCATTTTAATCTCTTTTGCTGGGATACCTCCCACAACGGCATATGGCGCGACATTTTTTGTAACAACAGCGCCAGCTCCAATAACAGCACCTTTTCCAACAGTGACACCCGCCAAAATTTTTGCGCCGTATCCGATCCATACATCATCTTCGATTGTAATTTGTTTCTCGTATGCACCCTGTTGATTCATCGGCACATCCGTTCTTGAAACATTATGATTTGCCGCAATCAGTGCCACA
>OLNS01001349.1_pt1 | contig 19166 bp, 9 predicted proteins | sample 1673031 | NCBI WGS metagenome assembly OLNS01 (sample SAMEA3136748, study PRJEB25190) | human gut metagenome | biome: human gut; feature: human-associated habitat; material: faeces | place: Austria | collected 2013
GCATAACCGATTTGAATATCTCATTGAGCTTCTGGAGATCCACATCAGCCTTGGAGATCAACTCATAAGGATCGACCTCCTGCTTGACATTCTTCACCTCAGCCGGTATGGTCGCCTTCTTGAAAAATGCCTTGTTTCCCTCAATCTCCAGATCCTTCAGTTCACCGGCAGCATACTTGTACATCTTGTACTCAAGCAGTCGTCTGACGAGCTCTTCTCTAGGATCCTCTTCATCCTCAGGATCCTCCTCATCCTTCGGCAGGAGCATCTTGGACTTGATCTTGATCAGAGTCGCCGCCATGACCAGAAATTCGCTCATGACGTCAAGATCTTCTTCCTCCATGTTGTTCACATATTCCAGATACTGCTCTGTGATAGTGACGATCGGAATATCGTATATATTGACTTTGTTTTTCTCTATCAAATGCAAAAGAAGATCCAGTGGGCCCTCAAATACATTAAGCTTTACATCTATCGCAGACATATGTACGTCTCCATCCTGAATTGATAACCACCATAATGTTCCATGCCCGGACAATCAAATGTCTAAGGCATCCACCAGAACACCTTAGACATTTTAACATAGCCTACCATAAATATGCAATCTTATATTATTATGCACACCATTCCGCCATTTCCGTCATTTACGATCTTCTCCATGGTATTCTGAAGCTTCTGCTGACTCTCCGCACCTATCTTGCTGACCTTGTTGTTAAGTCCATCGTCAACGAGTTGTTCTATGGTCTTGCCAAATATATTAACTCCCCACATATCTCCATCATCGCTGTTGTCAGATATGTATGTGACAAGATTATCCGCCTGCTCCTTGCTTCCCACAAGAGGCATGATTTCGGTGGTGATATTCGCCTTGATCATATGTACCGATGGCGCGCTTGCCGATATCTTCACTCCAAATTTTCCTCCGGTCTTTATAACCTCAGGACTTCCGAGCTGGACATTCGACTTATCCGGCATAACGAGGCCATAACCTCCATTGTTCACCTGCTCAAGCGCTCCCATGACACTCACACAATACTTACGATTATCTGCCATGGATTTGAGCTCAGTGATAAAATCGTACTCGTTTGTTATATCTGCGCCCATCATATCTGACAGCATTGCGTAATAATAATTATCGTAGATATCGCCGTCTATTTTCACACATCCATCCGCCATATTTATGCTGGAACACTTATATCTCTTGACATATTCATTCTCAGGGTAGTCCATATGATCGATATCCCTCAGGCTGTCTGCAGCCGCCATTATCTGGACTGCATCACATATAACGCTGCTCTTGATCTCATTGTCATCATCGACAACCTCAAGCCATTTCGGTATCTCAAAATATATAGATGTGACAGGGAAGCTCATAAGAAGTTCTGTAAAAATATATGTAATATCCGATTCTCTGAGCTGCTCCACGTTTACCGGAATAACACTTGCACCATATGTATCGCTCATTTCTGCCGAGAGCGCGGCTGTCTGACTGCTGGATGGTTTGTCGGTGTTGAGAAGAATGACAAATGGCTTCCCAATGGCCTTCAGCTCATCAACAGTCTTCTGCTCAGCTTCAAGATAGCTCTCCCTCGGAAGCTCACCAAAGCTGCCATCCGTGGTCACAACAATCCCAACAGTTGAATGGTTATTTATAACCTTGTTTGTGCCTATCTCCGCCGCCTTGGAAAACGGAATGTCATAGTCAAACCACGGCGTTCTCACCATTCTCTCCTTGCCATCCTCAAACTGACCCTCGGCATCCTTGACGACATATCCCACGCAATCGATCATCTTTACCTTCATATCCAGATTGTCAGCAACATTGATTGATACAGCTTCCTTTGGTATAAATTTCGGCTCAGTCGTCATTATGGTCTTTCCTGATGCCGACTGCGGCAGTTCATCCTGTGCAAGCTGCCTGTCATTTTCCCCTGAAATGTTAGGAATAACCATCTGGTTCATAAATCTTTTTATAAATGTGGATTTTCCTGTTCTCACCGGTCCAACTACGCCGATGTATATTTCTCCGTTTGTTCTCGCCTTGATATCCTGATATACCTGATACTCCTCCATACATCCTCCTGACATGCTATTTATTTACATAATTATATTACTGTAAACACAATAGATCTACGGTCATTTTCTATATATAGCATATGAATGTAACTGCTGTTTTATGAACAAAAAAATCCCCCAGAATACCACCATATAAGGTGATATTCCCGGGGGACATGTCACAGCTTTGTATTACTTGCTGCTCTGATTATCTTTTCTCTTTTTAGATGCCACAATAACACCGCATCCGGCAAGACTTATTAAGAGCACAACTGCTATTGGTACAACAGGAGCTCTGTCACCAGTATCCGGCTTGTTCTTGTCCTCTGTTGTTATTTCAGTAGTCTCAGTTGTCTGTGTTGTCTCGGTTGTCTCTGTGGTTTCCGTAGTCTCGGTCGTTGTTGTCTTCTTATCAACCATTGTGATAGTAACAACAATATCCTCGCCAGCTGCAACCTTATCATCAGAAACTGTGAACAGTATATCATCAGCCTTGTCATAGCCCGAAGGAGCCTTAACCTCTATGAGTGCATAGATCTTGCCAATTACAAGTACATTGTTGACTTCATGCGCACTGCCATCTGTTACCCACTCATCAATGAGTTTTCCATCAGCATCCTCGAGTCGAAGTGTTGCGCCCTTTACAGGAACACCATCCTCATCTACTTTCTCAAAGCTGTATTTTACTGAAGGTTCAAGCCATGTAATGTTTCCATTCTCATCAACTCTGGCTGTGACTTTACCTGTGTCAGTATTAAAACCACCGTCAAATGATTCAACTGTAATCTTTCCGTTCTCATCTTTCTTGAACTTGATTGATATTGGCTGTTCAGATACATAGTATCCATCCGGCGCCTGTATCTCTCTGATCGTATACTCTGTGCCGATCAAAATACCGTCAAACTTGAGAACTCCGTTGCTGTCTGTTGTAGCCTTAGCGACAAGCTCTTCCTCACCATTCTCGTTCTCCTTGTAGAGTCCGTATACTGAATTTGGAAGCTTTATGCCATTGTTCTCCTCTGCAACCTTCTCTATCTTGAGATCTGTTCTAGGAAGATCATTTATCAGTGTGTTATCCTGAACACCATTTAACACTGCATAAGTGTCAATGTTTGCCTCTGTTACCTCTGCTGTGTAGACTGTGTTATCGATAATATAATCTCCGATAGTCTTACTCTCTTTTACAAGATACGTACCAATCTTAAGATCCTTGAATGTCACAACACCATTTACACTTGTTGCTGTCATTACAGGATTCTCACACTCTGTATCTGTACCCTCATAGAGCGCAAACTCTACACCATCAAGCATTTTTACATCATCAGGGTCTTCAGCACATGACTCCTTATAAAGTCCAGCCTTAGTGAACTTGACAGTGCCAAGCTTGTAGGTATCAACGAACTCTACATCGGCTGTATTTCCACCAATAAGTGTTATTCCGGATGCCTCTGTTCCTTCACCATCTATTCCATCCACAGTATAGCTGACTGTTACCGCTGCTCCATCATATGCATATGATGTTTCCTCAACTGTATATGTACCATCCGGCACATTTACAAGAGTTATCTCATACTTGCCATTTCCAAGCTTTGCCACCTCAGAGTCTGTAAGCTTTATGATCTTACTGTAGCCTGCATTGTTTGTAACATTGAACGTTACATTTGCCGCTGCATCATCTGCTGTAATATCTCCATTTATGGTCTTGGTAAGTTTTATAACATTTGGCTTGTATGTGTTTGTTATGTCATATCCAGTAACAGATGCCTTGTATCCCGAAACAGCATTCTCTGATACAGAATACTTGATCATGGTTCCATTATCTCTGTACTTTGGTAAATCCGTAAAGCTGTAATTCCAGTCAGTATCTGCTGTAACCACGAGGCTCTTTATACCAATACCATCTGCAAGAAGCTTAACTGTTATCGAATCTGGTCTCTGACCATCGTGATCATCGTCATCAACCCACGTCTTAGTGCCTGATACATTGATTGTCTCAGGTGTGTGCTGATTGTCAACCACATATCCATCAGCTGCATTTCCTGTTATGACTGTTGTGTAACCATCTATAGTTGTAGTCTCCTCAACTGTGTAGTCGATGGTCTGTCCATTTTTCTTCTCGTCAAGAGCGTTCCATGTATGTATCCAGTTATTTGCCTCGCTGAGTGTTACCCCAGAGCCAGCTACAACCTGTCCATCAGCCAGAAGACGAACCATTACGCTAGGTGTTCTCTTGCCGTCCTGGTTATCGTTATCACTCCACTTCTTTGTAACTGATACACTTGTCTTTCCTGGTGTGTAACTGTTCGTGATATTATAACCTGTAACCACACCTGTATATTCTGGTACATCAACCTCAGATACAGAATACTTGATCTGAATTCCACCATCTCTATACTTTGGAAGATTTGTAAAACTATACTCCCAGTTTTCTGCCTCGGTTACCGTCTTTGTAGCATATACACTGCCATCTGCAAGAAGGTTTACCTTGATATTTCCAGGTCTCTTGCCGTCCTGATTGTCCGCATCATCCCATGTCTTGCTGCCGCTCACTGATGTCGTCTCTGGTGTATAGCTGTTCTTTATTGTGAATCCTGTCTCAGCATCGCCTGTGACTGTGGTTGTATATCCATCAATTGCGGTTATCTCTCTTACACTGTAGACGATATTCACACCACTCTTCTTGACATCAAGTCCTGCCCATGTATATGTCCAGTTGTTGTCAGCACTGAGAGTTGTTTCTGATCCAACAACAGGAGTTCCATCAGCAAGGAGTTCAACCTTTACTGAACTCTCTCTCTTGCCGTCCTGATTGTCGGCATCATCCCAAGCCTTTGTAACTGATACACTTGTCTTTCCTGGTGTGTAACTGTTCGTGATATCATATCCAATTACAAGTGTCTGATAATCCTCAACAGCATTTTCTGTGATACCGTATGTGATCTCGTTGCCACCTGCGTACTTTGGAAGATCTGTAAAGCTGTACTTCCAGCCGTTCGCAGCTGTAACTTCCTTATCAGCCACCTTCACTCCGTTTGCAAGAAGATTTACTGTGATCTTTCCTGGTCTCTTACCATCCTGATCATTTGCATCATTCCATATCTTCTTACCACTTATTGAAGTTGTCTCTGGTGTGTAGCTGTTCGTAACTGTGTATCCTGTTGTCATATCTCCGGTTATCACTGGAGTATATCCTTCAGTAATATCTGTTTCTTCTACAGTGTAAGCTATCGCAGCTCCATCCTTGTTCACATCAAGATCTGTCCATGTATGTGTCCAGTTGTTATCTGCTTTTAATATAGTCTCTGAGCCATCTACTGCTATTCCGTTCGCAAGCAGCTGAACCTTTACACTCGTAGGTCTCTTTCTGTCCTGATTGTTTGCATCATCCCAGCTCTTTGTGACTGATACACTTGTCTTTGCCGGTGTATATGTGTTTGTAATGTTATATCCGTCTATTACAGTAGCATAATCACCGACCGCATCCTCTGTAATGGTATAAACTATCTTGTTGCCACTGCTATACTTTGGAAGATCTTTGAAACTATACTTCCAGTCTTCCTCAGCTGTAACAGTCTTTGTCTTGTATAACTGACCATCCGCAAGAAGATTTACAGTTATGCTCTCAGGTCTCTTTCTATCCTGATTGTTTGCATCATCCCATGTCTTTGTACCAGCTATATTGATGGTCTCTGGTGTGTAGCTGTTGGTTATTACAAATCCTGTCTTGGCATCACCCGTGACCTTCTTCGTATATCCGGTTACTGTAGCTGTCTCATCTACTGTATAACCTATAGCTGTACCGTTCTTATAAACTGCAAGATCTTTCCATGTATACGTCCAGTTGTTGTCCTCTTTAAGAGTTACCTCTGAACCGGCAACCTCTGTGCCATCAGCAAATAATTTGACAGTGATTTCTTTTGCCCTCTTGCCGTCCTGATTTCCAGCGTCATCCCAGATCTTCGTGACATTGACATCTGTAGTCTCTGGAACATGTGTGTTTGTAATATCATAACCATTTGGAGCTGCTGTATATCCCTCCACACTGTCCTCTGTGATGGTATACTTTATCTCCTGACCATTGCTGTACTTTGGAAGACCTGTAAAGCTGTACTTCCAACCTTCTGCCTCTGTAACAGTCTTTGTCTTGTAAGTCTGACCATTTGCAAGGAGATTTACTGTGATGCTCTTAGGTCTCTTACCATCCTGATCATTTGCATCATTCCAGGTCTTTATTCCATCGATATCTATCGTCTCAGGTGTATGACTATTGGTAACAGTGAAACCTGTCTTGACATCTCCTGTAACTTCAGCCTTATATCCTGGCACATTGCTTGTCTCTTCAACAGTATATGTTATATCCTTACCGCCGGACTTAAGTGGAATATCGTTCCATGTGTTTGTCCAGTTGTTATCGGCATTCAGTGTTACTTCTGAATCTGCAACATCTGATCCATCAGCAAGGAGCTTGACCTTAACACTGGTTTCTCTCTTGCCATCCTGATTATTGTTATCATCCCAAACCTTTGTCACTGAAATGCTTGTCTTACCAGGTGTGTAGCTGTTGGTGATGTTATATCCATCTATCAAAGTTGTATAATCTTTAACAGCATCCTCTGTTATTGTATACATGATCTCTGATCCGTTGTCATACTTAGGAAGATCTGTGAAACTGTACTTCCAGTTATCATTCTTTGAAACCTTCTTTGAAGCAACCTCATTGCCATTTGCAAGAAGTCTTACTGTAATCTCAGAAGCTCTCTTTCCGTCCTGATTATCTGCATCATTCCATGTCTTTGTTCCGCTGATATCAATTGTCTCAGGTGTATGACTGTTGGTGATGACAAATCCAGTCTTCACGTCGCCGGTTATCTTGGTATCATAACCCGCAACCGCATCCTCTTTAACGGTATAAGCTATCTCATTGCCGTTATCATCGTACTTTGGAAGATCAGCAAAGCTGAAATTCCAGTTACCTGACGCATCAGGGGTAACCGTCTTACTTGCGACCTCAGTCGTTCCATTCATAAGACGGACTTTAATATCCTCAGCTCTCTTGCCATCCTGATTATTATTGTCATCCCAAACCTTGGTTCCACTTACCGTGATAAATGCCTTGTATTCATTCGCCACAGTCACAAGTGATGATGACGATGATGAAATAACAACATCCGCAGCCGTATTGCCTGTTGATGAACCTACAGTATATGTAACTTTATGTGTATATCCATCAAACGCTGCACTTGTCTCTGTTACAGTGTATTTTCCATATGGAGCATTATTGATAACGTAGCTTCCTAAGTAAAACTGATCATATGTTACGATTGTAGGTCCCTTGTATCCCTCAGGGCCTGATATTGTAAATGTGATCTGCTTCTTCTGTGCATCTGTAAGCTTTGTATCATCGAGGTCTCCGCTGAAGAACTTCGTGATAACAAGGCTTCCAACATTCAGCTTGTTTGTGATCGTTGCAGCGGTAACTACATCGTTCTCATCCTTTGTGAGCTGAACATCGCTTGTATATCCTTCTACGTCATCCTCATCTACAGTGTAGTTGATAAGATTGCCATCGGCATCCTTCTTATCAAGATCTGTAAATGTTCCACTCCAGTTATTTGAATCATTGAGTGTAAGTGTCTTGTCAACGATCTTTGTTATATTGCCCGCCGCATCCTCTGTGGCAAGTGTAACTTTGATGTTCTTTGGTCTTGCTGACAGAATGTTGTCGCTGTCATCCCACTTCTTGGTTACAGGAATATCGATCGTCTCATTTGTCACCTTTGTGTTGGTGTTCGTGATGGTGATCGTTCCGGTTGCTGTTCCATTATTACTTATTGTGACCTGGTAATCAGCATTATCGAAATCCTCTTCTGCAAAGTAGTAGAGGTAGTTGCCATTTGCATCAGCTACTTTAAGCTCTATCTCATCGCTTGTCCACTTATTTGCACTATTTAAGGTAATTGTCTTTACAACAGGATCTGTGTTCTTGTCGTAACTTGATGGATTAGTTGATGCATAGATCTTAACTGTTATACTGTCAACCGGAATATCCTTCAGTGTTCCACCTGCAGCATCCTTCCATACCTTTTTAACAGTTATCTTTCTGTTCTCAGGAGTGTTATCTACTGGCAGTGTATAATCCTGTGAACCTTTGCTGTCAAGGACTATGTCTGAGATAGAATCAGTTGTCACCTCAGCAGGTTTCGGTCCTGTCAGGCTGGATGAGATATTGTTCTCATATATGTATATAGGATCTGTGAGCTTCTCATAACCCTCTGGTGCTTCCACCTCTATAAGCTTGTAATAGTAATTATAATACAAACTTGATAATGTAAGTCTTCCCTGTTCGTTAGTTACTCTTTCCTCATCGCTTCCAGGTACCATGAGATTCCAGTTAGTGTCTGCACTGTTGTTTGGATCACCATATCTGTAAAGCGCAAACTTCGCACCAGCAAGCTTGATTCCTGTCATTATAGAGTCAGTTTTTATTATCGAAAGATTAAACTGCTCTGTATCAGTTCCCATTGATGAATCCTGATCATTGATGTTCGTGTCCGTTGATGACGAATCTGCCGAACTTGTAGATCCAAGAATACCAACGCTGTTCTTAACATCCGCTGTAAGCTTACCTGTATATACAAGAGTATATGTATACTTCAGAATAAACTTTGTCTCATCCGGCATGGTGAGTGTCAGTGTAGACATCTTAGCTGTCGTATCATCTGCATATGTATAGCTGTATTTGTCCGCCGGAACTTCAGCGCCTGTATCTGCGTACAGAAGCTTAAACGAACCATCCTTGATAAATACTCTCTTTACTGCATCCGCATTGCTGTAGTCATACTTGTCAACTACAGTTATGGATCCTGTATTGCCAAGAGCCTCACCCTTCTCATTGATATGCACAGTATATTCAATACTGTTGGTGTCATTATCATAGTTTCCTGCAGTTTTGGTAATATTCGGTCCAGTCACAGTAACCTTTGCGCTGTCATCCTTGGTCTTAGTTGAACCGTCGGTTCTGACAACTGTTGCCGAACAATTGTTGGTGAATTCCACGTCACTGCCACCAACAACGGATGATATATCCTTTGTGACCTTGACTGCATAGTAGACAACAACCTTGACATTTCTGGTATAAAACTCAAGTGACTTTATGTCAAAACTAATACTGTTGCTTGCCACATTAAAGTTCTCTATATAATTATTTGCACCTGTCTGAGGTCTCGTCTTATTATCTGCATAATAAGAAACAAAATATATTCCAGCATGGCCAATAGTCTCTCCTACACCCTCTGGAAGCATATCACTCTTAAGGTATGTAGTATCGAGCTCAGTTCCTGCAGGAAGTGTATCTGTAAAGGAAAGTCTGTCTCCATCTCCATACGCAAAGTCACCGTTGAGAACTACCTTATATACGAACACATTGTTAGCCTTGTCATATACTACAATGCTTTCTTTCTCATCAGTACCATTAGTGTAGCTGTACTTCTCTACAACAGACCCCTTCGTTATTCCAGATACAGGATGTGAATCCTGTGATGTCTTGGATGAACCATCAATAGTAAGAGTACCCTTGTTGACTGCCGTATACTTGCTGTCAGACTTTACTGTCGTATTATATGTGATAACATAATCTATCGGGGTCTCCTCCGTGCCTGTTATATCTCTGAGGAATTCTATTGTATATCCTATTATGTAGTTATCAGATGATGCCGGAACATCTGCAACGCTGTCAATAGTTGAAAGCGTTGGTGCCCATACATTTGAGAAGTCAGCGTATGTTACCTTTACCTTGTAGTCAACTCCCTCTGTGAGGCCAGCTATTGTAAGTCCGTTTATCTGATCTGCCGTAAAGTAATGCTTTGGAAGTGCTCCATTATCATATGTTACAGAGTCAGTATATGTATCATTCGCATTGAGCTTGTCAACGCCAGATATTGTAGACTTCCATGCAAGGGTATATGTATCATCGTTCTCCGTCTCTGATACGAATTCCTTCTTTACTGAATCACCGGCCACCTCTACAGTCGCCTCGGCGCTGTCCGTAACTCCGTTCTTCTCTATTGTCGCTACATTCTTATAAACATCAGTCAGCTTATCAAGCTTGGATGAATCTGTTGTGTAGGTGAACACGATCTTGGATTTGTTCTCTGTCACATCAACCCTTGAAGTTCCATCCGTCAAATAAAGTTTACCATTCTCTTCCACAAAGCTTGCAGGAAGATTGATAGTGGTTGAAACATCTGTGTCATTTATGGATACGCTGCACGTCTTTTCGTCTGTGAGCTCTGTCCCATTCTTTGTGAGTATATCCGATACTGACATTCCTGTCAGATTCTTCTTCTTATCCGCATTCACGGTTACTGTCCATGTTATGGTTGACTTGTCACCTGACAGTGAACCGGTCTTACTTATGGATGCTGTAGACTTGCCGGCATTGTACCATGTACTGCTGTCGTTATCAGTATGCTCGTCATGTGAATCATCTGACACGTCTACACAATTCTTATTGTGTACATTTATGCTTCCGATGTCATCGGCAATATCTGAGACAATAACCTCGTATGTGATCTCATACTGTGAATTAGCGTCAAGCTTCGGAAGCTTTCCATTTATAACTGTTTCACCATTTCCTATGGTTCCTGTTGCAGGAGTCACATATCCATTTGCTGTGACATCCGTGTACTGTCCGTTGCTGTCCTTGAGCTTGCATGTAACATTCTGTACTGTTCTCTTGGCATCAGATCCAAGTTTTGAGTCAAGTTCATTTGCAAGAATATCATCAAGTGTAATATCACCATCGCTTCCATACTCAGAACTTACTATAACCTTGTATTTGTAAACTATCTTGTGATCGTCAGGATCAATGCTCACACCATCTGAGGATTTTGTAACCTTGAGATCTGTGGCACCATCCTTCACATATTTGTAGCCCTTGTTGGTCTGATCCTTATCATCAACCTTTGAATTCTTAGCCTCTGCAATATTGCTCTGGTTCAGATTGATCACGTCCTGAGAAAGATCATCGACTTTACTCTTTACTGTATAGGTTATCTTATATGACTCCTTTGCTCCGAGTGCAGGAAGAGTTCCTTCTATACTAGAGGTACTACTGTTATATGTGAGTGATGAGCTGCAGTCTGTGTTGTCAGACTTGATCACCTTTATATCTGTAACTTCAGGTATGACACCTGCTATGTCGTTGGCTATAACATCACTAAAGTTCAGATCCTCACTGGCACTTCCATGATTGGATGAAACTTCTACGGTATAGTCAAAGTATACATATCCATCCTTAGAATCTGTAACTCTACCCTCGGATGCGGTCTTCTTCACATCCACATCAGGCTTGAAATCCACATCCACAGTCACAATCACAGTGCTTGTGAATTTGTTCTCGACCTGGTTTTTCTCATTGTACTTTGTGAGATCCATATCGATCCACGCCTTGAAGAAAGCCTTGAGCTGGGCTCCCCCCTCGAGTGCTGTATGATCGATCGTCGCAGTAAGGACTCCGTTCACAACTGAATACGAACCGATCCTGTTACCACTTCCATCAGTTATATTCTCATTCAGAATATCGGAATTAAACTTTATGGTATCCGGCATCGTATAAGTAAATGTTGCATCTTCACCAGACTCCACTATGCTATTAACAACATTTTCCGGAAACACTATATCCATAGACATCTGGATATCTACACCGGCTTTTGTAGGATCATTTGGATCTACAGGAAGCGGCGTTGTGGACGGTCTGGAACTGCTACCATATATATTACCTGCTTTATCAGCAATCGTAGCTCCAGTAATATAATCTTCAAGATTTCCGGTTACTGCTGCACTCGACAGCATTGCTATCGAATCAGTAGCCGTGGCGTATGCGTCTCCCCCTCTCGTCTCGGCCGCATTGGACCAACTATAATTAGAAGGCGAAATCAACGTAGTTATCATAACTACCGCCAGCAGCAGTGCTATAAGCTTTTTCGTAGTTTTTGCCATTGTAATACCTCTTTTCTAATTATTTTTCGACTTACACACTTGCTTTAAATTTATCATAACACATGGTAATTGTAAACAGTTTGTGAACAAAAAGAACAGTTTTCTGTTGCTTTTTTGTTCACATTTACTTTATCGTTTAATTATTAGTTGATTTTGTACTACTATTCTTCGGCAGCATAATCTATCGAAATATATCAAACATATAAAATATAATCGATTACAATTCACTCTTTCTGTCTCTGTTGAGAAGCTCTGTGAGAGCCTCTTTTGCCGTCATGCCATTAAATAATACGTTATTGACTGCTTCAACGATAGGCATCTCAACCCCATGCTCCCTGGCAAGTGCCAGTGTTGCCTTGGCAGAATAAACACCCTCAACAACCATCTTGACCTCCGCCATAGCTTCCTCATAGGTCTTACCCTGACCGATGAGATATCCGGCATTCCTGTTACGGCTGTGCTTGGATGTACATGTAACTATAAGATCTCCCATTCCTGAAAGTCCTGACAGCGTCTTGACATCTGCGCCCATGGCAAGTCCAAGTCTCATGATCTCCGCCATTCCTCTGGTCATAAGAGCAGCCTTCGTGTTGTCGCCAAGTCCAAGTCCATCTGATATTCCGGCTGCCAGAGCTATTACATTCTTCACTGAACCACCCAGCTCAATACCAGTCACATCAGTGCTTGTATATACCCTGAAATAATCGTTCATAAATGCGTTCTGGATCGTCTTTGCAATCTCTATATCACGGGCACCGGCAACTACCGTTGTAGGTATTCCGCGGCCTACTTCCTCTGCATGTGACGGACCCGAAAGGACAGCCACCTTAGCCTGTGGGATTTCTTCCTCAATGATCTCCACGAGAGCCTTGAGTGTGGACTCTTCTATTCCCTTGCTGACATTCACGATAAGCTGTCCGTTGCTCACCTTGTCAGCGATGTTCTTTGCTGTGCTTCTGACAAACGGAGAAGGCACTGCGCACACTATCATCTTCTGACCAATAACAGCCTTTGACGCATCTGTTGTATATTCAATACTGCTGTTAAGTATAACGCCCGGAAGTCTGTCTCTCTGCTCATGAAATTCCTTGAGCATGGCAACCTCTCTCTCATCTATAGACCACACTATAACCTCGTGTCCATTTCCTGCCAGCAGATTAGCAAGTGCAGAACCCCATCCACCTGCTCCGAGAACACCTATTTTCATCGTAAAATACCTCCAAAATATTTATATTTCTTTTTTCAATTCTTGAATCATTTTTTTCTATTTTAACTTTTTTTCATCATTTAATCCAGTCTATAGTGACAATACATGGATGTTTTTGCAAATTTTTACTGTATTTTTAGATTTTGGGCTAGTTATGTAAACTCACATTATTCTAATCAACAGTTTTTAATACACATTTCACTGCGTATAAATATTACATAACCATAATCTCGGTTTTATGTATACTCATTATGTTATCTGATTTTGTTTTATCCAGACATCTATAAAACGTTGCTCACTACAAAAAATCCCCTCCTTCCTGTTTTATCCAGTAAGGAGGGGATTCAATAACTCTCTATTCGCTTCCGCTTTCCATCAAGCCTTCTTAGAACCAAACGACAACTTATTCTCCGTTCCCGCTATCAGTCTCTTGATATTCTGCCAATGTCTTATCACGGCCATTCCGGCTATGATTCCCGCCATGATTATTCCTTCGATCATTTTTGCATTCGATGTGAAATTATAATCTCCATGAATTGCAAATACTGTGTATAATATGAAGAATCCGATCATGATCGTAAGTGATCCAACCGATACATATCTTGTTATCACAACACTTATAACGAACGCTGCAAGGAGTATCACTACCAATCTCCAGTCCCACAGACCTACTATCATTCCGCCGCTGGCAGCAATTCCCTTGCCGCCCTTGAACTGCATATAGAATGGGAAGTTATGACCAAGCACAACTCCAAGTCCTGTATACAGTACGAACATGTATGCATTACCTATACCTAGCTGGCCAAGTATGATATGTGTCAGTGAGCAGGCGATTATTCCTTTGAGGAAATCCCCCAGGAAAACTATCAGTCCAGCTTTCTTTCCAAGAACTCTCAGTGCATTTGTCGTTCCCGCATTTCCACTTCCATACTTTCTTATATCAACACCTTTTATCCTGCCGTAAATATACGCTGTCTGAATGAGTCCTACTCCATAGCCCCCAACCAGACATATAGCCCTAATCAACATCTCCATGACTACTTCTCTTTCCTCTCCCTGATTATGAATTTTAGAGGTGTACCTCTGAATCCAAAGGATTCTCTTATCCTGTTCTCTATATAACGTGTATATGAGAAATGCATAAGCTCCTTGTCATTTACAAATATGACAAATGTAGGAGGTTTAACTGACACCTGGGTAATATAATAGAGCTTAAGTCTCTTACCCTTATCTGATGGTGGCTGCTGCATAGCAACCGCCTCACTCATAATCTCATTCAGAACACCAGTAGCTATGCGGAGTGAATGATTCTCTATAACAGCATCTATGGTCTCGAACAGCTTTGGAAGTCTCTGTCCGGTCTGGGCTGATATGAAGAGCAGCTCCGCATACGGCATGTATGAAAGCTTGTTTCTGATCTCCTCTGTAAACTTATATATGGTCTTGTCATTCTTCTCGATAGCATCCCATTTGTTCACAGCTATTATCATTCCCTTGCCACGATCATGTGCGATTCCCGCGATCTTGGCATCCTGATCGGTTATTCCCTCCGTTGCGTCTATTACGAGGACTGCAACATTACATCTCTCAACCGCTGATACTGTTCTTATGATACTGTATCTCTCTATATCCTCTTTAATCTTGCTCTTTCGTCTGAGTCCCGCTGTGTCTATGAATACATATTCTCTGCCATTTCTGACGATCTCTGTATCCACGGCATCTCTTGTGGTTCCGGCTATATCTGATACAATAACCCTGTCCTCACCGAGAAGCTTATTAATTATAGAAGATTTTCCTACGTTTGGCTTTCCTATGATGGCGATTCTAGGTCTCTCATCCTCCGTGTCATCCTTTGCAGACTCATTGAAGTGTGATACCACCTCATCGAGCATATCTCCTATTCCAAGTCTGGATGAACCTGATATAGGATGTGGATCTCCAAGTCCAAGATTATAGAACTCATACACATCCGGCATGAACTTTTCAAAGCTGTCTACCTTGTTGACAACGAGAACTATAGGTTTCTTGGATCTTCTGAGCATATCGGCAACCTTGGCATCATCATCAACCATTCCCTGTCTGACATCCGTCATGAACAGGATGACGTCCGCTGTCTCTATGGCTATCTCTGCCTGTTCTCTCATGCTCTTAAGTATAATATTGTCTGACTCCGGCTCAATTCCTCCTGTGTCTATCAGAGTGAAATTGTAATCCAGCCAGTTGATATCAGCATAAATTCTGTCTCGCGTAACTCCCGGTGTATCCTGAACTATGGATATCTTTTCTCCGGCAAGCACATTGAACAGAGTTGATTTACCTACATTGGGTCTGCCCACTATGGCAACTATAGGTTTACTCATTCTATCTTCCTCCATATATAATTAATTACATATCATCGCCAATTACTGCATGAATAAAATCAGCACCACTTGATTCTACAATACAAACATCGACTTGTAAAGCATCTGTGAGCTCTGCAAGCGTCACATCATCAAGGAATTTTGGCTCATCCGCCATAAGAGTATTGGAAGGCAGTATAAGCCGCTGCCCAAGAGGCTTTCCTGTGAGCTGCTTTCTTATATCTCCACCCGTAAGCAATCCTGTCACGGTTATTCTATGTCCAAAAAAATCATTAATGATCTTATACAGATGCACCTTCACATTAGGGAACTTCTCAGGGATCCTGTTAGCAAGGAGCTTTATGGAATCATATACGAGCACTCCAGTAACCATGGACACCTCATACTCTCTGTCATCGCCCTCTACGCAGCTCCACTCTTCATCAAACTCATCTATGAGCAGTCTCACCATGCCCACACCATTTTCAAGCTGGATAAAGCCATCATACCTATCAGCCTCAGGGAAATCCCTGCCAGCATTTATATACCATTCATCACTTGCCTGGACAAAATGTGTGCCATGCTTTTCAAATGCCTTTTTCTGAAAATGTTCTATTATATCAATAACCTCGCAGGCGTCCTCTCTGTTGAACGGTTCAAGATGGAACAAGCCATCTCTGTAATCTGACAAACCGACAGGGACCACGGATAAGCTCTCCATAACAGGAACAAACTCCATAAGATCAGAGATCGTACGCCACAATTCCTCCCCATCATTTATCCCCTTGCACAAAACTATCTGTCCATTCATAGGAATACCAGCTTCATAAAATTTCCTTATATAGTCAAGTATGGCACCGGCAAATCTGTTGTTCAGCATACTGCAGCGCAGCTTGGGATTGGTAGTGTGCACCGATATATTTATCGGAGCAAGGTGATAATTGATTATTCTGTCAATATCCTTTTCCTTCATATTAGTAAGGGTAATATAATTTCCCTGAAGAAATGACAGTCTGGAATCATCGTCCTTGAAATATATAGTGTCTCTCATACCTTTCGGGTTCTGATCGATAAAGCAGAATATGCACTTGTTATAGCAAGACTTGTAATTATCCATCAGGGAATTTTCAAAAACAATCCCTAGATCCTCGTCATAATCCTTATCTATCTCCAGAAGCCACTCCTCGCCGTCAGACTTCCTCACGAGAAGTTCTATATATTCGTCATTTATGAGATACTGATAGTCAAATATATCCTCTATAGGATGGTCATTGACCGCCAGAATATTATCTCCCGGTTCGATCTCCATCTCCTGGGCTATACTTCCCTCAAGTATTTCCTTTACAATATGTTCCATAATTTCCTCTTTTATATTAATTGTCTACGGATCAAAAGCTGCAGCAAATGAATAACGCCCTATAATTCAGGGAGCATGATCACCGCTGCAAGATTACCCCGCAGGCCTTTGCTCGCCCTGTGTGAAAAAAGCCATTCGCTGTTACAGCATGTACATATATTTGTCACGTCAATATTCTCAGGTTTTACACCTGAATCAACAAGATTGTAATAGTTGGCCTTGTGGAGATCAAGCAGATATTTGCCATTACCCTTGCTAAATACGATCTGAGCCGTCTCTGCTTCCGTATATGCCGCCATAAAGCGTTCAGCTACATCTTCACTCACCTCATAGCAATTCTTGCATATAGAAGGTCCTATGGCGCAAATGAGATTCTCTGGAGATGTTCCATATTCAGACTTCAATCTGTTTATCATATGTCCGCTTATCTTGCTGACGGTTCCCTTCCACCCAGAGTGATTCGCCGCAACAACCTTTTTCACCGGATCATAGAACAATACAGGGACACAGTCCGCATAAAATGTCATAAGTGGTATCCCCGGAACATCCGTCATAAGTCCATCGATCTCCAGAATATCCGACTCTCTGATTATTCCCTTTCCGGCATCCTTCTCTGTAACTTTATATATGTCTGTCTTATGCACCTGATCTGAGAACACAAGCTTTTCGTGATCATACCCCACTGCAGTGGCAAATCTGCGGTGATTCTCCATTACCAGATCCGCATCATCGCCTCTGTGGAAGCTCAGGTTCATGGAACCCAGATATCCCTCACTCACTCCGCCGATCCTGGTGGAGAATGCATTTACAACTCCGGCTCTGTCCAATTTGTCAAATGATATATAATCCACGCCATCCACCGTGTGGACATGTGTTGAATTGTCTTTCCTAATATACTTTATATCCATATCCGCCATCCTATCAATATCCCGAATACTCAAATGCATTTTCTATATGATGTATATCCTCACCAAGTATGGTTATCACATCAAATCTAACCGGGGTGTCCATTCCATATCCATATTTGTTCAGGAAGAATAATGCAGTCCTACATATCTGTCTCTGCTTGCGCACATCGACAGCCTCCTCCGGCAAGCCCTTATGTACTCCGGACCTATACTTCACCTCGATAAACACTATATATCCATCGTGTTTTGCCACTATATCTATCTCACCGCTGGCCACCCTGAAATTCCTGCACAGGATCTCATAGCCCCTGCCAGCCAGATGATCAGCAGCTAAAGCTTCCTTTTCATTACCGGTTGCTCTGCTGTTATACATCATTTCACCTTTCCATGAATATATGTGTGATGAACAATTGTTATACAAAGTTCTTGATAAACGTCCTTCTGTGTATTGCGCACGGACCGATCTTCTTGAGCGCATCAATGTGCTCTGCCGTACCATATCCCATGTTTTTTGCAAATCCATAACCCGGATACAGACTGTCATACTCAACCATAAGCCTGTCCCTTGTAACCTTTGCAATTATACTTGCTGCCGCAATCGACGCAGACAGCGTATCACCTTTTATTATGCCTACCTGCTCGATATCAACACCCGGAATATTAACCGCATCGTTTAACAGGAGCTGTGGTTTAACCTGAAGCTTCGATATAGCCTGCTTCATCGCCTCGTAATCTGCATTGAGAACATTTATCTCGTCAATTACTTTCTCGTTTGCCATACCCACGCCTACAGCTACAGCCTTCGCCATGATCTCATCGTATAGAGCCTCCCTCTTCTTCGGTGTGAGCTGCTTGGAGTCGTTGAGGTATAAAATATCACAGTCCTTTGGCAGAATAACCGCACATGCCACAACCGGACCTGCAAGCGGTCCGCGTCCCACCTCATCTATGCCGCAAATATGAGTATATGATGCGTACTCGCGCTCATATTTCTTGAGACCTTCTGTGCGGATAAGCTCCCTTTCATACTTGTCCAGACGCTTTTTTGCACTGTCTACAAGCTTAATCACTCCGCCCCTTTCATCTGAGCCGTATGCCTCAATGAACTGTGCAAGCTGTGAATCTGTGATGCTTTTCAGTTGTTCCTTAATATCGCCTATTTTTTCTGCTGACATATCCTTGTCCTATCGTCTATTCTTCGTAACTATTCTTCTATATCTCCGGTCTCTCCAAAGTGATATGGCCTAATTTACCGCTTCTGAAATCATCTATGATGAGTGCAGCCGCCTTGCTGTAATCAG
>OLNS01001359.1_pt1 | contig 19024 bp, 19 predicted proteins | sample 1673031 | NCBI WGS metagenome assembly OLNS01 (sample SAMEA3136748, study PRJEB25190) | human gut metagenome | biome: human gut; feature: human-associated habitat; material: faeces | place: Austria | collected 2013
ACCAGCTCCTTTGCCACGGCCTTTGCCTCGGAAAGGCGGGTCTTTTGGGTGGTCACGTCGATGTAATAGTTGATGTGGCTGTGGCTGGTGGCAAAATGTCCCTTGGCCACCCGCAGGAACAGTTCGCTTTTGCTGGTGGGAAGCTTGACCATGTTGATCATTGTACAGCACTCCTTTTTTCACCGGGCGCAGCTGCGCCGCAAAATACAAAACAGCGCGGCAGCGTTCCGGCTGCTGCGCTTATTTTTCTTCTCTGCTTCTTTATTGTACTGAAAAATGCCGCTGTGCACAAGACACAAACCTGACGAAAAACCTTGCTTTTTTACAGACATATCGCCGAAAACTTGGATGCAAAAAGACCGCCGCGCAAAATGCGCAGCGGTCTTTGGTAAAAGCGCAGCGATTATGGATCTGCTCAGCCGTTGCTCTTCTTGGCGGCCTCGGCCAGAGCCTTGTCGTACACTTCCTTGGTGATCTCCCAAGTCATGGAGTACTCAGAGTTCTCGCGGATGGGCATATACTTGAACACCACAGTGTAGCCGTCCTGCAGGTCGGGCACCTTGGCGGCTTCAAGATGGAGCGTGATGGGCGTCTTTTTCACGATCAGGCTGTTCTCGGCGTCCGTGATCTTCACGCCGCCGTTGTTTCCGCTGAAGTAGACCTGCTTGCCCTCGGCGTCCTTGATGGCAAGAGAGAAGCGGTAGGGATCCAGCGGGATGGGGTTTGCGCGGCCAGACTCGATGTCGACTTCCATCGTGCAGGTGCCGTTTTCGATCTTCAAACCCCGCAGACCGCCGATCACCTGCAGCTCGCTGGTGATCGCACTGGGCAGCGCTTTGCTTACCGGGTTGTTGGGATCCTGATACTCACAGCCGCCCAGCAGACTGGCACCGGCCACAGCCACTGCGGTGGCTGCCGAATACTTCAGGAATGCGCGGCGGGAAAATGTATAAGACATAGCTTGTTCCTCCGTTTTTTACCAGTATGTTGGGGCTCAGGTCGCAGACTTCAAGGCGTCTGCGGTCAGCTCCCAGTTGGCGCTGAACTCGCTGTATTCCAGATCGGGATAGAAGGTAAAGGTCACCGGGCCGTCCGTCAGCGCGTTCAGACCCTTTGCGGTCACATAATAAGTAACGGTCTCGCCCTTCTTGACCTGATGGCTCAGCGCATCCGGGCTGGTCACCTGCAGCTTATCGTTCTGGTAGGCCAGATACTCGTCTGCCTTTACGGCAAAGTTTGCCTTGGTCACTTCCAGTGCGTTATTGCGGCCGTTGGTCACCACCAGCTTAAAGGTGGTGGTATCGGAAGCGGCATCGCACTCCACCTCCACCTGCTCCAGCTTGGATACGACTTTCAGCACCCTGTTGCTGGTGCCGACGGCGCGCTGCACCGGGGCATCGCCGCCGCAGCCGGTCAGCAGACTGCTGCCAGCCACAACTACAGCGGTAAGTGCGGTATATTTCAGGAAAGAGCGGCGGGAAAATTCCCCAGTCATATTCGTTCCTCCTTCAGAACACATCAATACAGATTCTGCCATAAGGCACTACCTATACAATAGGCGAAACAGAGAAAAATGTCAATGATTTTCCGCAAAACAAATGTGAAGATTTTGTGGCAGCATCGTACATTTTAGACGAAGCTTAAGCGGATTTTTTGGCAATTGTGTCAGCTGCGGATCACATCGGAAGCGTTCATGACAAAGGTCAGGCTCTTGCCCTCCAGGAAGGTGGGCACGTAGGTGACCTTCAGCTGCTTCCAGTCCTTGGGCACCATGATCATCAGCACGATGTAGGCGCTGCCCTGCGGGGGCAGGCTCTCTGCATCGGAAAAGCTCTGGGAATTGGCGTTGTACAGCGAGATATTGGCGCAGCAGGCTGCGGGCTGGCCATCGCAGACGGCGGTAAAGTCCGGGGTGGCAGCGGCCATGGCCTGAAAGTTTGCGTCCACGTTCTCCAGCGGGGGCACGGGGTAGGTCTCGTTGATGGCGTCAATGCCCTGTGCGCCGATGGCGTAGCTCTCGGTCTTGCTGCGGTTGACGGTGGTCACCCGCACGCCCAGATACTCGTAGCCCGCCGGCTGCACGGGGTCCTGCGTCAGGTGGAACACGCTGGTCAGCTGCACGCCCAGACCATTCCAGCTGCGGACGGTATCGCCGACCTTGACCTCTACCACGGTGTCATCGCCGTTGGACTGGCAGCCGCCCAGCAGGCTGGCTGCACCCAGTGCAGCAGCGGATACGCCGGTGCACTTGAGGAAGCTGCGGCGGGAAATAACAGTAGACATAGGTTTATATCCTCCTTGAAGGGTCAGTTTCTAATTCTTCTTTTTCTGGTTATACCGTTTCCGGCACACAGATGCAAGAGCCCGTGTCGATTATTTACAACAATTTCACAAGCGGGGTCACTCCTGCGGCGAAAGCCCCTTGACGTGGGTCTCGCTGGTTTTGACCAGATTTAACAGGCTGGGCGTGTACAGCGGAAATTCCCGGGTCAGGCTCTCGGTGGTCATGGCAAGGCAGGCGGGATCCTTGACGCCCTCGCCGCCGTTTACGTCCTGCCCGTCCAGCAGCGCTTCCACATTGGACTCTGCCATCCGCATCACAGCGTCGGAATAGCCGTGCCAGCGGCGGGGCTCGATGCTGAACATACTGGAGGCGTTGTGCGGCTCTGCAGAGTAGAGCAGCCGGAACATCTTGGCAACCGCCATCATCAGGTAAGCGCTCACCTCCGTGGTCAGCGCCTTGCTGTGGCACTGGCCGATCTTGGCGTAGAGCACGTTCAGGCTGTTGGAGATGAGTTTTTTGTTCATGGTGGGCAAAACGCTGCCGTGGTAGACGTTGTCCTTCATCTTTTCGGGGTTGGGCAGATCCTCGGCAGAGAGCATCATGCCGTTGCGCTCGGCGCTGCGGCCCAGCAGGTAGTCGCAGGAAACATTATAATAATCTGCCACCCGCACCACAAAGTCCAAGCCGCACTCGCGGATGCCTTTTTCGTAGTGGGACAGCAGCGCCTGAGAGACCCCCAGATCCTCTGCCGCCTGCTTTTGGGTGATGCCGCGCTCCTTGCGCAGCAGCTTGATGATACGATTGAACTCCATGGTGTGCTCTCCTCAATATCCGAAGGGATTTTTTGGTGATATCCTTGTTTTTGGTTTACAACAGGTTGATTATACACATTGGAAAACGACTTGTAAAGCAAGAAAAATGCCGATATTTTTCGTCTTTTTTCGTCATTATTGTCAAAAGTCTTGCCGGGGTCCCACATCTATGCTAAACTATGGGTATTAACACATAGATTTTGTGTTTCCGACACGGCAGAAAAACGACAGCCGTGGTGAAAGCCCGTCTTTTCTGAAACAAAATTTTTTCAAACAGGTGGTTCCATCTTTCCACGGTTTGTGCTATAATCTCTTTTTGGCGACTGTTCTTGACCGGCGCACAAATCTGCAAAGGACAAGCCAGACGCTATAAAAGGTAATATACCAAGAATAAGAAAGAGGAAACTTTAGTATGAAACTCGAGCGCAAAGTCCGTCTGTGCAGCGCTGCCGCTGCTGTCCTGATCGCCGCCATCGCCCTGACCGGCTGCGGCGGTTCCAAGTCCACTGCTTCTTCCGCAGCCGCTTCTTCCGTGGCTGCTTCCACCGCTGCTGCCACCAACAACAGCTGCGGCGAGGGCGTGACCTGGGCACTGGCTGACGGCACCCTGACCATCAGCGGCACCGGCCGTATGACCAACTTCACCAAGGACGCTCCGGCTCCCTGGGCTGATCAGGCCGACCAGATCACCACCGTTGAGGTGGAGGGCACCGTTACCAGCGTGGGCGCTACCGCCTTCAAGGACTGCACTGCCCTGACCACCGTGAACATCGCTGACGGCGTGGAGTACATCGAGGCCGGTGCTTTCAACGGCTGCACCGCCCTGACCGAGGTCAACATCCCCCTGAGCGTGGGCTACATCAAGACCGGCGCCTTCAAGGACTGCAACGCCCTGACCAGCGTGACCATCCGCGACAACTGCCGTCTGGACATGAACGTGTTCCCCGCTACCGTGGAGGTCAACTACGCCGAGGGCTAAGCCCCATCCGTAATTTTAAACCAAAAGAGGTGTGATCCATGAAAACCTTCAAGCTTCATCTCATCCGCCACGGCATAACCGCAGGCAACCTGCAGGGCCTGTACATCGGCAGCGGCACCGACCTGCCCCTGTGCGACGAGGGACGCGCCCAGCTGGCTGACCTGAAGGAGCGGTTCGCCTACCCGCAGGTAGACACCGTCTTTTCCTCTCCGCTGCTGCGTGCGGTGGAGACCGCCAACATCCTGTTCCCCGGGGCTGCCCACCAGTTTACGGTGCACGATCTGCGGGAAGCCGGCTTTGGCAAGTTTGAGGGCAGACCGGTGAAGGAGCTTGTGCAGGACGAGGACTTCAAAAAGTGGATCACCCCGGGTTCCGGCTATCTGCCGGAGGGCGCAGAGCCCACCGAGCAGTTCCACGCCCGCTGCGCCGACAGCCTTATGAAGCTGTTTGAGTACATGATCCGCATGGACGTTACCGAGGCCGCCTGCGTGACCCACGGCGGCGTGATCATGAGTATGCTCAGCCAGCGCGCCGTGCCCACCCGCCGTCCCGAGCAGTGGATGGCAGACCCGGGCTGCGGCTACACCGTGCAGACCGATGTGCAGCTGTGGATGCGGGACAAGCTGGTGGAGGCCATCGACATCGTACCTTTTGGCTACGCCGACACCCTGCAAGGGCAGGCCGAAGCCGAGGAAAACGAGGCTTACGAATAAGAAAGGGTTACAGTTTCCCACTGCCCCTTGACAGAACGCGCAGAATCCTTTATTGTTAAAGAGTAGTATTGTATCGTACACAGGAGGAACGCTGTCATGTCCCAATCCCTCTCCCGCCGGTCATTCCTGAAATGTGCCGGTTCCGGTGCGGTCAGCCTTGCGGCTGCGCTGCTTACCGGGGTCTGTGCTGCGGCGCAGCAGCCGTGTCTTACGGGCGAGCCTGCCCTGCTGGACGGCAAAGCTGCCGTGGAGCTGCTGGGCTATGCCCCGGCACCGGAGCTGGGCGGCGTACTGGTGTACCTCTCGGTGGAAAACCTTTCGGCAGCCAGCCTGCCGGTGGATACCAGCTATCTGCAAAGCCGCGGGCTGCGCACCCGGGAGCAGCTGTACAGCATGGGCACCGGCGTGACCGCTGCCTGCAACGGCCAGAGCGTGCCCTGCGGCAGCTTTGCCGCCCCGTTGTACAGCGAGAACGCGGCGGATGCTTCGGTGTTCACCCTGAACCTTGCCGCCGGGCGCGGTGCGCTGCTGCACTGTTTCTGCGCCGTGCCGGAGGACTGGCAGACCCTTGAGCTGACATGGCACCCGGACTTTGCCGCCGGGCGCAGCGCCATCTTTACGGTGCGCCGTAATACCGATGAAGCCGCTCTGGGCCCCGTGCCCACCACCCCCGCCGAGGTCGGCAGCGTGGTGGATCTGTAACAGCATACCAAAAGAGCCATTGCACAAAATGCGTGCAATGGCTCTTTTTTGTTAAAACCCTCTCAGCTTAACTCCCTCAGTCAAAACCTGACGGTTTTGCCAGCTCCCTCGGGGAGGGAGCCTCTGGCGCGCCCGCAAGCTTTACACTTTAGCCGGAAACTGTACCGCTATGCCAAAGGCCCCATCCTAGAGGGGGCTGTCGAGCGCAGCGAGACTGGGGGAGTTTCTCCCGGCGTGCGCCTTCTCAGGCTCTTCTGCCGTGGTCACCCGGCACCTACCAGCGCTTCGCCGGTGCTGTTTTGCACCAGCAGCTCCTGCCCGGTAAGGCTGGAAAGCAGGGCGATGTAGCTGCGCCCTGCCGGGAGTTCCAGCGGCTTGCCGTTGGAATCGTAGAGGGCAAGGGTGCTCTGGGTGCCCTGCGTCCATGTGATCTGCCACAGGTGCCCGCCGTTCAGCCAGATGCCGCCGCCCATGGAAAGGTCGTAGTCCAGCGTGCGGCCGTCGTCCCGCAGGGAGGAGCCGCTGTACAGGATGAGCAGATTGTCAAAGGCTGCCTGTGTGCCGGTGTTGGCATCCAGCTGCGGGGTGCCGTCGGCGTGCAGCATCCCGTAGGCGGCAAGGGCGTCGTCATAGACAAAGCCGGTAGCTCCGCCGGACTGGAAATTCACGGTCACGTTTACCGCATCGGCGGCGTTTGCATCCGGCAGATGACCGGTGTCCCGCTGGGGCAGCAGAGCGGGCAGAACGCCTGCCGTCTCGCTCTCGCTGCCGGCGGCGTTCTGGTTTACGGCGGCAGAGATGCTCAGGCTGTCCAGCACCGAGGAAACGGCTTTGCCGCTGGTGCGCCACAGGGGCGTGCTGTTCCAGCTGTAACCGGTGCTGACAAAGGCGTTGCACCCCACCTCCTGCGCGTCCACCGCGCGGAGATTGTAGTATTCCAGATACCGCTTGGAATACGCACTGCTGCCGCACTGGATGGGCAGCACCTGCTGCCCGCTGAGCAGCCGCCAGTATAAGTCCTGCCCGCGCGTCACCGGCCCTACCACGGGCATGGCGCTGAGGGCGGGGTATACCAGACACAGCTCGGTAGAGCTGCCGCTCTCGGTCAGGGCTTCCAGCACCACCGAGGCGCTGCCGATGCCCCACTGGGTAGTGCTGCCGGTGGTGTTCTCGATGACCACCGCCGCCGCCCGCTGCTCCGGGTACAGCAGCTGCTGCCCGGTAAGCGGGTCTGCCGGGGCGGTGCTTTCTGCCGGCGCAGCGGCGGTGCCCCCGCAGCTGCCCAGCAGCACCGCACACAGCACGGCTGCACCAAGGCGCAGGCTCCATTTGCGTTTCATGGGTCTCTCCCCTTACTGATAGTTAAAGTTTTGCCACTCGTCATCGTCCACGATGGCCAGATAGGTCTTGCCGCGGTTGAAGCAGATCTCGCTGCCGTCGGCGGCATAGACCTTGAGCGGGTGCTCCGGGGATGCCTTCTGCCATGTGCCGTGCTGCACCGCGCCCCGGGTGAAGAAATAGGCTTCGCCGCCGGACACATAGTCCACCTGCTGCACGCCGCCGGAGTCGCCGGGGTAGTCCGCGATGCCTGCAAAGCAGACCAGCAGGTTGGTAAAACCAAGCTGCTTTCCGGTCAGCTCGTCCACGGTGTTCTCAAAAGCACCGTCGGCGCGGCTGTACATGGACATTTTATAAAGGTGATCCCAGCGGTTGTAGCTGAAGGTGGTCTTGTAGCTGTCCGAGTGCACGATGTTGATGGTCTTGGCGGCGGCAGCGCCGGACATCTTGTTCTCTGCGCCGGTGCGGTAGTCCGCAAAGCGGAAGAAGGTGCTCTCGTAGGGATATTCCAGCCCGATGCCTGCGTTGGCGGCGGCCTGCCGGATCTCGGCGCCGGAGGTGAACTCGGTGTGCTCATACGCCACGTTGCGGCCGCGGCTGTCGCGGTGCGCCACATGGGGGTGAGTAGGGGTATTAAAATAGCTCTTGCCGCCGATGTTCAGGCCGGAGTAGTGATACACGTTGATGAACTTGGTGCAGGGGGCGCTTTCGCCGTCGTGGTAGTACAGCGCCTGCCAGGGCATCAGCAGCTGCAGGAACTGGTCCCGGCCGGAGCGCATGGGCCCCACCTCGGGAATGCTGTCGGCGTCGCGGTACACGGCACAGAAGCGAGTGATGCCGCCCTCCACCTTGCTCTCAATGAGCAGGTCAGCCGAGCCGATGCCGCGCTGCGGGCGGGCGTTCTGCCGCTGGGTGTTGCTGATGTTGTTCACCATCACGCCGACAATACGGCCGTTGCTGCGGCGCGGCTCGCCGGTAAGGGGGTCGGCGTTATAGGCGGGCAGGCTGCTGTCGGCGCTCTCTGCCGGGGCTTCGGATGCCGCTCCTGCGTCCGGGGCTGCGGCTTCGGTGCTTTCAGAGGATGCAGAGCTGCCCTTCCCGAAGGTCTGCTGCAGCCAGCCGGAAAAGCCGTTGCCCACACAGGCGCTGCCGGTGGGCGCGCAGCCGGACAGAGCCAGCGAGGCGGCTGCCAGCCCCGAGACACGGAGAACGGTACGACGCGTGATCTTTTTCATGCAAAAAACCTCCTGATCAAGAAAGCTCTGCGCAGCCCCGGCGCTGTCGGAACGGTTGCGCGCGGTGGATGAAAACGAACGGCCCTTCGGCACTGCTTTGATTGTAATAGTTCTTGCGGCGTTTGTAAAGTGAAAATTAACGGCAAAGCGCTTTACCTGTGCTGCTCTGCTAAGCTCTGCAGCATCTCGTGCAGCTGGGCGCGGACGGCGGCGGGGGCGGTGACCTCTACCTTGCCGCCAAAGCCGCACACCCAGCCGAAAAACTGCTGGCTGACGCAGATGGGCACGTCAAAGTGGAAGTGCTCCGCGTCCTCCGGGCAGAACACCGGCTCGCGGCCAAAGCGCTCCCGCATGACCGGCTCAAGGTCGGCAGTGCACCGCAGGGTGACCCGGTACTCGGTGCCGCCGAACATATTAAAGTGCTTGCGCAGGTAGGCGGGCAGGTCGAAGGTGCGGAAGAACTCCTTGCCCCGGCGCGGCTCGTCCAGCACCAGCACCCCGGCCATCCGGTCCACCCGGTAGTGGCGCACCGGGGGCGCTTTTTCGTCCTGATAGGCAATGAGGTAATAGCAGCCGTTTTCCCACGCAAGCTGCCACGGGCTTACGGTGCGCACGGCGCTGCTGCCCTTGTAGCGGAACTGCACCAGACACCCCCGGTTGATGGCGGTGTGCAGGGCGTCGATGCTGTACAAAAGAGTCTGGCTGTCGGTCTTGGGACGTCCGTCCACATACACCTGACGCTGCAGCTGGGTGCCCTCGTAGTCGGAGCAGAGGGCTTCCAGCTTGTGGATGATGCGCTTGCTGGTGCGTGCCGAGATGACGCTGCTGGACTGTACCGCGTCCACCAGCAGCTTCAGCTCCGAAAGCTCGAATGCACGGCTTGCCATCCAGTACCCGCCGCCGCGCCCGCGCTGCAGCTGGATGTCGTAGCCCAGACTGCGCAGGGTGTCGATATCGCTGTAAATGCTCTTGCGCTCGGCCAGAATGCCCTGATTTTCCAGCAGCTGCACCAGCTGGGGCACGTTCAGGCGGTGGTTCTCGTCGGTGCGCTGCTCAAGGATGCGCAGCAGCGTTACCAGCTTGGATTTCTGTCCTTCCTGCTTGGGCATGGGGCAATACCTCCGTCACGGTTTATTCCGGCAGCTTTTTGTCAAAGGCGGCGCGGCGCTGGGTGGAAAGGCGGAACATTTCTTCCAGCTTGTCCCGGTCGTCTGCCACAAGGGCGGCGCGCATTTCCTGCAAAGCAGAATCAAACTGGTCGATCTCGCTGATCAGGTTCTGCTTGTTCCACAAAAACAGCTCTGCCCACATTTTATCGTTGATGCGTGCAATGCGGGTCAGATCCCGGAAGGAGTCGCCGGTGTACTCGCACAGCGAGGTGTTGTCGTTGGCGCACATCAGGCTTACGGCGATGGCGTGGCACAGCTGGCTGACATAGCCGATCATCCGGTCGTGCTCCTGCACGGTCAGGGTGCAGATGTGCTTGAAGCCCAGCACCTCGGCCAGCTCCTTTGCCCACTGGATGCCCGCAGGGGTGTTCTTTTCGGTGGGGGTGATGATGAAGTTGGCCGGGGCAAAATTCACCTCGGCGGCGTGCTCCACGCTGGAAGTCTCGCGGCCGGCCATGGGGTGGCTGGCGATGAACTCCACCCCCGCCGGGCACAGCGCCTGCACCGGCTCCACAAGGCCGGTCTTTACGCCGGAAACATCCGTAAAGATGCACCCGGGCTTGAGCAGGGAACCGTAGGTTCGGAACCAGTCCAGCAGCGCGGTGGGGTACAGGCCAAAGATGATATGGTCGGCCTGCCGGACAAGATCCTCAAAATCGTGGGTCTTACCGCCGGCGATATAGCCGTGCTCCAGCGCGTACTGCAAGTGTCCCTCGCTGCGGTTGATGCCGTCCACATGGAAGCCGGCGCGGGTCAGCTCCAGCGCGTACTTGCCGCCCAGCAGACCCAGACCCACTACGAGATAACGTTTTGTTTTATCAAGCATCTTCTACCTCCACGCCAAGCGGCGCTGCATCTGCAAAAAAGCCGGGCCAGCTCTTCTGGATGGCTTCGGCGTCGTCCACGGTCAGGGGCAGCCCGGCGGCTGCGGCCAGCACCGCAAGGCTCATGACCACCCGGTGGTCGTTGTGGCCGTGCAGGGGCGCGGCAGGGGCGTGCAGACGCTCAGCACAGCCGTGCACCGTGATGGTGCCGCCGTCGCTTTCCAGCACGCCGCCGCAGGCGCGCAGCTCGGCTTCCATAGCCGCGATGCGGTCGCTCTCCTTCAGGCGCAGCCGCTGGGCGTTGCGGATGACGGTGGTGCCCTCGCACAGCAGGCCCAGCACCATCAGCACGGGGCCAAGGTCGGGGCAATCCGCAAGGTCGATGTCCACCCCATGCAAGGGAGCTTTTGCAAAGGTGACGCTGTCGCCTTTGCGGGTGAACACCGCGCCGCACCGGCGCAGGATGTCCAGAATGGCAGCATCGCCCTGCAGGGTGTCCGGCGCAAGGCCGGTGATGGTCACCCCGCCGCACACCGCACCCAGCACCGCCGGGAAAGCAGCCTGACTGTAATCGCCCTCCACGTTGTAGTCGCAGGGGTGGTACTGCTGCCCGCCCGGCAGCAGCAGGGTGGTTTCGTCCAGCCAGCGGCTGTGCACCCCAAAAGCGGCCTGCACGGCGCGGGTCATGTCGATGTAGCTGCGGCTCTCCACCGGAGGGATGAGGTGCAGCTGGCTGTCCCCGGGCAGCAAGGGCAGCGCGAACAGCAGCCCGCTGATGAACTGGCTGGACACGTTGCCCGCCAGCCGGTAGTCCCCGGGGGTCAGTGCGCCCTCCACGGTCAGCCCGGCGGGGAATTGCTCAAACCGTAGATTCTGCTTACGATATAACGTTTCGTATACGGACTGCGGGCGCTCCATCAGCCGTCCGCGCCCGGTAAAGGTGACCGGCTGGCCGGTCAAGCTGGCAATGGGGATCAAAAACCGCAGGGTGCTGCCGCTTTCGCAGCAGTCCACCGGGGCGGTCAGGGGCAGAAAATGCCCAAGCCCCTGCACAGTGGCATCGTCCGCGCCGGTGTCCACGGCGGCGCACAGCTGCGCGGCAGCGGACAGGGTGGCAGAGATGTCCTTGCTGAATTCCAGATGGGTGATGTGGGAGCGCCCCACAGCCAGCGCGGCGCACAGCACGGCGCGGTGCGCCATGCTTTTGCTGGGCGGCGCGGCAATCACGCCCCCGATGCCGCCGGGGGCAGGTCTGATGGTTACTAGCATAGCGGTGTTATCCTTTTGCAATTTCCCACGGGCAGCGCTTCAGGCGCCCCCTTGGGGGAGCTGGCGCGCCAGCGCCTGAGGGGGTAAACGGTTTACATCTCCCGGCCGATAGCCCAAGCCACCTGACGGCACTTTGCCATGGCCTGTGCAAAGGCGTCCGGGGTCAGGCACTGTGCGCCGTCGCTCCATGCGTGCTGGGGGTCGTAGTGCACCTCTACCTCCAGACCGTCCGCACCGGCGGCCACAGCGGCGATCATCATCGGCTCCACCAGATTGGCCTTGCCGGTGGCGTGGCTGGGATCTACCACGATGGGCAGATGGGTCTTTTCGTGGATGATGGGCACGGCGGAAAGATCCAGCGTGTTGCGGGTGTATTTTTCAAAGGTGCGGATGCCGCGCTCGCAGAAGATGACCTGCTCGTTGCCGCCGGCCATGATGTACTCGGCGCTCATGATCCACTCCTCGATGGTGTTGCACAGGCCGCGCTTGAGCAGCACGGGCTTGTGCATCTTGCCAACGGCTTTCAGCAGCTGGAAGTTCTGCATGTTGCGGGCACCGATCTGCACCACGTCCACATACTCCTCAAACTCCGGGATGCGGTCCTCGCTCATCAGCTCGGAGACGATGGGCAGACCGGTGGCTTCGCGGGCCTTTACCATGTCTAAGATGCCCTCGGTCTCCAGACCCTGAAAGGCGTAGGGAGAGGTGCGGGGCTTGTAGGCACCGCCGCGGAACAGCGCTGCGCCGCCCGCCTTGACCCCCTGCGCGATGCGCAGAGCCTGCTCAGCGTTCTCGATGCTGCAGGGGCCCGCCATGACGGCGATCTTTTCCTTGCTGCCGATCTTCACGCCGCCGCAGTCGATGACCGAGTCTGCGGGGTGGAACAGGCGGTTTGCGCGCTTATAGGGCGCGGACACGCGGGTAACGTTGTCGATCCACGGGTTTGCCAGCACGTCCCGCTCGTCGATCTTGGTGGTGTCGCCCACCAGACCGAACACGTTGTAGTCCTTGCCGGTGATCAGGGTCACATCCAGACCCTGCTTTTCGAATTTATCAACGATCTTTTCCAGCTCCTCTTTGGGAGTGCCTTTTTTGGTGGAGATGATCATGGGAGGTCGTTCCTTTCCTGTTTGTTTTACATCACGATATGCGCCTTAGAGGAGCCGTCGGTGCGCAGCAGCTGCGCCAGCCAGATGCAGGCGTGCAGGTAGCCCTGCGGGCCTTCGCCGATAAAATGTCCCTGACAGCCAAAGGACACCACGTCTGTTTTGCGGAAGGGCTCGCGCTCGTCCGGGGCGTCCAGCATCACCTCTACGGCGGGCACGCTGCACAGCCGCAGCGCGTCCAGAATGGCTACGCTGTAATGGGCGTAGCCGCCGGGGTTCAGCACGATGCCGTCCACCCGCCCCGGGGCGGACTGGATCTCGTCGATGAGATCGCCCTCGTGGTTGGACTGGCAGATGTCCGTCTCGATGCCAAGCTGGTCGCAGCCCGCCTGCACATAGTCCATCAGGCCGGTGTAGTCCACTTCGCCGGGCACGCCGGGCTCAGACCAGCGCGCCAGATTGATGTTTGGCCCGTTAAGAATCAAAAATTTCATCCAGTGCCTCCTGTGCAGCCGCCAGCGTCTGGGCCAGCGTGCCGGTGTTAGAAATCACCGCATCTGCGGCGGCAAGGTACAGCGGGCGGCGCTGGGCTTCCATGGTGCGCAGCGCTTCGGCGCTGGAAGAAAGCGGACGGTCGCCGCCCACAGCCAGCGCTTCCACCGGACGGTCGATGAACAGCACCACGCCGTTCTGGCGCAGGGCGCGGACATTCTCTGCCCGCTTCACCGCGCCGCCGCCGCAGGAGAGCACAAGCCCCTTTTCCTTGCCGAAACGGGCGATCTGCGCGGCTTCCTTTGCCCGGAAGCCCTCTTCGCCCTCGGCGGCAAAGATATCCGGGATGCTGCGTCCGTCTGCCTTGACGATCTCCTCGTCCAGATCCACAAGCGGTCTGCCCAGCTGCTTTGCCAGCAGGCGTCCAAGGGTGGATTTACCGCAGGAGGGCATTCCCACAAGGGCGATGTTCAGCGTCTCGCGGCGCAGCGCGGCGGTGATGCGCCGCACCTCAGCCGGGGCGTCCTCGAACTTGCGGCCAAGGAAGTACTCGGCGGCGTACACCGCCTGTGCCACCAGCATCTCCAGCCCGCCTACGGCTACCGGCACACCGACTTCCTCGGCGCGGAGAATGAGTTCGGTCTTGTTGGGGTTATAGACCACGTCCACCACGGCTTCCAGCCCGGGCATGGCGGCAACGTCCAGACTGCACACGCCCACGTTGGGGTACATCCCGGCGGGGGTGGTGTTGAACACCACCTGTGCGCCGCTGCGCACGGCTTCGGCGTAGCTCAGCTCGCCCTTTTCCGGGTCGGGGGTGCGGCTGACCGTCAGCACCTTGGCAGCGCCTTTGTCCAGCGCCACCGCGCGGGTAGTGTTGTGGGTGCCGCCGGTGCCCAAGATGAGCACGGTCTTGCCCGCAAGCTCCACGCCGTGGGCTTCGCACAGGTGGGCAAAGCCCAGATAATCGGTGTTGTAGCCGTAGAGCAGGCCGTTTTTATTCACCACCGTGTTCACTGCGCCGATGGCGCGGGCGCGGGGGTCGATGAAGGAGCAGTACTCCATCACCAGCTTTTTGTAGGGGATGGTCACATTGATGGCCTTGAACTGCCGCCGCTGCAAAAAGGCGCGGGCGTCTGCCTCGGTGGGCAGGGGGCACAGCTCGTAGCTGTACCCGCAGAGCAGCTCATGGATGGTCTTAGAGTAGGAGTGTCCCAGCTTGCCGCCGATCAGTCCGTATTCCATCTCAGTCCTCCTTCCGGTAGCCGGTGGGGTCGGTCATCCACCGGGCACCGTACCGGGCGGTGAGCAGATCGCCCACCGCAAGGGCGGCGGCGCAGGTCTGCACAATGGCGGCCCGGGGCACGATGCAGGGGTCGTGCCGTCCCTGAATGGACAGCTGTGCGTCCTTTTTGGCAATATAGTCCACCGTGTCCTGCTGCTTGTAGATGCTGGGGGTGGGCTTGACGGCGGTGCGGAACACCACCGGCATACCGTTGGCGATGCCGCCGTTGATGCCCGCGTTGTGGTTGGTGGCGGTGACCACCGCACCCTCTGCCGTCATGCGGAAGGCGTCGTTCGCTTCCGAGCCGCGCAGCCCGGCAAAACCGAAGCCGGTGCCGAACTCGATGCCCTTGACCGCCGGGATGGAAAAGGCCAAGTGGGCGATCTCGCTTTCCACGCTGTCAAAGTAGGGCTCGCCGATGCCGGCGGGCAGGCCGAGGATGGCAGTCTCCAGCACGCCGCCTACGCTGTCGCCCTCAGCACCGGCGGCGCGGATGGCGGCTTTCATGGGCTCTTCCACGGCGGCGTCCAGCACCGCAAAGCCCTCGGTCTTGGCGGTAAGCGTCCCCACCTGCGCCGCAAGGGCGGCGGGGTCGTCCAGCGCAAAGGGCGTATCGGCAATATCTGCGCACCGGGCAATGTGGGTGGTGATATCAATGCCCGCCCGCTGCAATGCGGCAAGCACGATGCTGCCGCCCGCCACAAGGGCAGCGGTCACCCGGCCGGAAAAGTGCCCGCCGCCCCGGGCATCCTGAAAGCCGTGGTACTTGGCGTAGGCGGTAAAGTCCGCGTGACCGGGACGCAGAAGGTCGGCGGTCTTGGCGTAGTCGCCGCTGCGGGTGTTCTGGTTTTCGATCATCAGGGCGATGGCGGTGCCGGTGGTGTGGCCGTTTACCACACCGGACAGCAGCTGCACCGCGTCCGCTTCCACCCGGGGGGTGGAAAGGCCGTCGCCCCGGGCACGGCGCTTATCCATGCAGGCGGCGAGAAAGCTCTCGTCCACCGGCACACCGGCAGCCATGCCGTCCAGCACTGCGCCCACGGCGCGGCCGTGGCTCTCGCCGAAGATGGTCAGCGAAAGGTCGCTGCCAAAGGTATTTTTCATGGGTCAGTCCTCCATGCCCAGCAGCGGGCGCAGCCCCTCCACAGGGATGGTCTCGGCGCGCCAGCAGCCAAGGCCGGGCACCTTGATGATGGTGATCTGCCCGCCCTGTGCTTTTTTGTCGTGCAGCATCTCGGCCAGCACCTTTTCCTTATCGTAGGCGGTGCGGGTGGGTAACCCTAAGCGGCGGTACACGCCGCGCACCCGCTTTTGCAGAGCCTTGGATTCGATCATGGGCAGCATTCCCAGCGCCACGCACTCGCCGTGGAACAGGCCGGTGGTGCGGCGTCCCTTGATGCCCTTCACGGCTTCGATGCCGTGGCCGATGGTGTGACCGAAGTTCAGCGCTTTGCGCATCCCCTGCTCGGTCTCGTCCTGCTCCACGATGCTCTTTTTAAAGCGCAGGCTGCGGCAGATGATCTCGCCGATGCGGTCGTCCACGACCTCTTTTTCAAAGATGGAGAACAGCTCCGGGTCGGCCAAGAGACCGGCCTTGACGGCCTCGGCCAGACCGTTGATGAAGTGGCGGCGGGGCAGGGTGGACAGGGTGTCCGGGTCCACGATGACCAGCTTGGGCTGCCAGAAGGCGCCCACGATGTTTTTGGTGTCGCCAAGATCCACGGCGGTCTTGCCGCCGATGGAGGAATCGATCATGGAAAGGGTGGTAGTGGGGCAGTTGATAAAATCAATGCCGCGCATATAGATGGAAGCGGCAAACCCGGCAAGGTCGCCCACCACGCCGCCGCCCACGGCTACCACAAGGTCGCCGCGCCCCATGCCGAAGTCCAGCATCTGCCGCAGCACAGTTTCCAGAATTTTAAAGCTCTTGCTGGCTTCGCCCTGCGGCACGGTGATGATGGTGGCGTCCTTGCACTGGTCGGCTACCATCTGTGCGTACTGTGCGGGCACACCGCTGTCGGTGACCACCGCCACCCGGCGGTCCAGCCGGGCGAACTGGTACAGGTTTTCCAGCGAGCCGCGCTTAACGATGATGTCGTAGCTGCGCTCACCCAGATTCATGGTCAGCTTGGTTCCGATAAAATCACTCATTTTATATACACTCCTAACAGCCGCACCGTCCGGCAGGTGCGGTCAAGCTCGCGCAGCAGCGCGGCGGTCTCGCCGGCGGCGGCATCGCCCACCAGCTCTACGTAAAAATAATATTCAAAGGGGACGTGCGGCATGGGGCGGCTCTTGATGGACTCCATATTGAAGCCGCTGGCACCGATGACCTGAATCACCTCGGCCAGCTTGCCGGGCTTGTTGTCCACCGTGAACAGCAGCGAGAACCGGTTGCCCGCCGTGGGCTTTTCGCGGCTGAGCACGATGAACCGGGTGGTGTTGTCGCCGTCGGTGTTGATGTTGGGCACCAGAATTTCCAGCCCGTACAGGGCGGCAGTCTCGGCGCTGGCAATGGCGGCCTTTGTCGGGTCGCCGCTTTCTGCCACGAACTTTGCGGCCATGGCGGTGTTTGCCATGGCGGTGGCGGGCAGACGGAACTGCTTTAAAAAGGTCTCGCTCTGGGCAATGGCCTGCTGGTGGCTGTACACCGTGCGCAGCTGGGAAAGCTGGGTGCCCGGCAGCACCAGAAGATTCTGGGAGATGGGCAGGTCGTACACGTCCACCACCCACAGCTCCGGGTGGTTATAACACAGGTCCAGCACGGCGGAAACGTCCCCGGCGTGGCTGTTTTCAAAGGGTACTACGCCGTGAGCGGCTTCGCCCGCGGCAACGGCCTCGAATACCTCGTCCCACGTGGAATAGCTCACGGCTTCGGCGTGGGGGAACAGCGCCTTGAGGGCGATGTGGGCAAATGCACCTTCCACTCCCTGATAGGCGGCGCGATTACGTCCCAGCACAGCGGCTTCGTATTGCTTGGCAAGATCCATCATGTGCTGGACATGGTCTTTATAGTAAGGGCGCAGCGCGGGCTGCTGAATGCGGGCTGCGGCCTTTTCCAGCACGGCGGCCTCCCTGGCGGCATCGTAGATGGGCAGGCCGTGCGCCCGCTTATATTCGGCCACCTGTAAAACAGCAGCCATCCGGCGCTCGAACAGCGCAGCCAGCTGCGCATCCACCGTGTCGATCTCGGCACGGGCTTGTTCCAGTGCGTCCATGGGGGTCACATCCTTTTTGGTCGGTTTTTGCGGGGATACCTAGTAAGTATACCATAACCGGGACAGGGAAACAACAAACCGCCCTCCATTTGAGGGTGGAGAAAATTTCAAATCAGTCATGGGTAAAAAGACGAAAATAGAAAACAGAAACGCACCCACAGTCCGTTTTTGCGCCCTGAAAAGCAGGGAAAACGAACGGTGGGTGCGTTGAAACAGAACTCCCTCAGTCAAAACCTGACGGTTTTGACAGCTCCCTCTGGGAGGGAGCCTCTGGCGAGAAGGCAAACTTTACCTCTATGCCAAAGGCCCCATCTCCGAGGGGGCTGTCATTGAGCGTAAGCGAAATGACTGGGGGAGTTTGATTATTTATTCTTCAAAATATCCTCCCAGCTGCGGGCTTTACCGTAATAGCGCCCGTAGGGGTTATCAAGGTCTGCGGCACGGGGACTGGGCGGCGCGGGCGGCTGGGGCTTGGGAGTACGGTCAAAGGTGATGTGCACGGCAGCGCCGCCGGCTTTGATGCGGAAGCGCATCTTTAATGCCCCTCTCCGGCGGTGGAGACAGCCCCGGCGGTCAGGTTTGCCCAAAGGGTCTCGCTGTTTTCCAGCAGGGAAGCGGATTCCTTCAGCCATGCGCCCCGGATGCCGATATAGTAATCTGCCAGCAGCTGCTGGCTGTCGCCGCTGGCGCTCTGCACCGCGTCCGAGGTGTAGCTGCCCAGCTCCATCCCGGTCAGCACCGGGCAATCCGTCCAGCGGTAGACCATGTTCCACCAGTCGCTGTCGGCATCGGACTTGGGTAGATGGCCGTCCAGATACCGCAAAGTGCCGGTGGTCTGCTGGAAGCCAGCGGGGTCATACAGGATAAAGATGGAGCTCAGGGAGCTTTGGATATCGGTGGAAAGCTTGGTGGTGCCCGCCATATCCAGATAAGCGTCCGAGTCCTCACTGTTGAAGGCCATGGTGTATTGGTTCAGCTTCACCACCACCTTGCCGTCGCCGTTGCAGTCCTCGCCGCAGGCGGCAAGCTGCTGTTGCAGGGCGGTGACGGTGGCTTCGGGCAGGTAGTAGGGGCTGACCACCGCAATGTTGTAATCCGGGTGGGTGGTCAGGAAATACTGCCCGATAAAGCAGTACGCCACGAACGCACCGGCAATGCCGAAGATGAGCACCCATTTCAGGTTGTAGTCCCACCAGTTTGCCCAGCGCTCCTTGCGGCTGTACTGCCGCTGTTTGCGGGGCTTGAGGTCCTTGGGGTCGATGTCGCGTTCGTAACGGTAGCTTGCCATAAAATAGTTCTCCTGTGTGATGAAACGGGCGGGAAAGGCTGTTACTTCAGTGCAGCCAGAATGCTCTGGCGCACGGCATCGGGCAGCTGCTTCTGCTCGGCCTTGCTCATGCCGGCGGTCTGGATGGGGGGCATGATCTTGATGCGCACACTGCCCGGGCGGCAGCGGTTGCCATTGCTCTCAAACAGGGCGCGTGCACCGGTCACAGCCACCGGCACCACCGGGGCACTTGTCTTGACCGCAATGCGGAAAGCGCCGGCCTTGAACTCGCCCGCGCCGCCCTCTTCGCCCTTGTAGCGGGTGCCCTCGG
>OLNS01001372.1_pt1 | contig 18849 bp, 32 predicted proteins | sample 1673031 | NCBI WGS metagenome assembly OLNS01 (sample SAMEA3136748, study PRJEB25190) | human gut metagenome | biome: human gut; feature: human-associated habitat; material: faeces | place: Austria | collected 2013
AGTAATATCAAACATATTTCTCACTCTTTCATTTGTAAATGTATTTTATCATATGAAAAATTTTGAAAATGAAGTGAAGTAATTATGCGTGTTTATAGTATCTGTATTGAATGAAAAAGACTCAAAATGTATATGTTTTACTATGTTTTGTATCACAATCGTATCAATTTAACAAAAGGCAAATGGCATTTTTCCAAATGCCTTTTTTTGATGCCGAAAAAGAAAAAATGCCAAGTTCTGAACAAGGCATTTGTATGGTTATTTTACTTGATCTTTTAGTGCTTTACTTGGCTTGAATTTTACTGATTTACTTGCAGAAATTTCGATTTTTTCTTTTGTAGCAGGATTGATTCCAGTTCTCGCAGAGCGTTCAGTTACTTCAAATTTACCAAACCCTGAAATTTCAACTGTATTGTCTTCAGCCAGTGCTTTTGCGATTTCTGTAAATACTGTTTCCACTGCTTCCATTCCTGCACTTTTTGTTGTTGCTAGTGTGTTTTTTACACTTTCAGCTAAATCTACTTTTTTAATTGTTGTTTTCATATTCTTATTCTCCTTTTAGTTTAATTCCAACTTTTTCTTCCACTGTTTCGATATAAGTATCTAAACCTATGTACCCTTTCGTCAAATTCTCAATTTTTTCAGTTAGGTTACATAATAGAGTTTCAATATCTTCTTTCTTTACTCCTGCCTCAAATAAAACTTCAGTAATTGAAGACAAATAAATATTGCTCACTCTTTCAGAAATTTTTTGATCTCTCATTTTGCGTAGTTGTTCTTCTCTCCTACTCACTTAATCACTCCTCTCTATTTATTTGTCAATTTCAAAAAAATCATCTGTAATATCAATGTCTAAATTGGTTTCATCAATGCCTTTTTCTTCCATAGAAAATAATGCACCTTCACTTAATGTTGCAAGCATACTATGACGACTTCCGACATTCGTAACATCCACTTCTTTTGCACAAGATGAAATCCATGGCATTTCTCTCCCCATATCTTCCATAAGATCATCAATAGAAGTCATAGACATTGGCTCTTTTGATACATAGACTGAACCTTGCCTATGTTCAAAGCCTCTGCTTTCTAAGAAAAAACGAATTTCATAATATGCTTGAGAAATATTTTTCGGATATACTTCTTTTAGTTTTTTTGTGTCTAAATCGAAGTTTATAGCTTTTTGATTTTTCATATTACATACCTAAATCCATCAAAAATATTTTCCTTTCAAAATAGCTATACAATCCTCTACTTCATCATCAATATACCATAGCCACTTTTCAACAACTTTAGGAAACCAATTTGTTCGTGGGAGCTTGGCATTTGCGATACTGAAAGCATCAAAATACTTTTGTTCATCTTTGCTTTCATAAACACCTTCTGATATTTTTGTAACTCCTCTATCCATAAAGTGCTTATCTAACAATTCATAACCTTTCTTAATATCAATTCCATGAAGTTTTGCTTTTTCTTCACTTAATACAATTTCCATTCGGATAAAAGATGGTTGTTTTTCAACTTCATTGTACTCTCCTGTAATGATTTCCATACAGTCTTCAATTTCTCCGTCAATGTGCCACCACCATTTTTCTACCAATAATGGAAACCATTTTGTTTTGGCTAATTCTCTGTTAATCAATAGAACGGAATCAAAACTTTTTTGACTATCATCTCCTTCTAAAATTCCTTCAGAAATCTTGCTAAAACCTCGTTTTATCATAAAGTCTTCAATCTTAGCATAGCCTTTATGTATATCGTAGTGATGTTCTTTTGCTTTTTCTTCATTTAAGACTATTTCTAATTTCATACAGTGCATCACTCCTTTTTTGACTTACTTAATCATATCATTTAGATCAAACAAGATAAACCGACTATCACTAAATTTTTCAGTTTCACGAGTTGAATATCCTTTCTTATCCACCCATATATATTGAAATTTATTGTTTTCTCCATAAGGTAAAGCTGTAATCAATCCTAATACTTTTAATTCTTTGTCATAAATCGGATTTCCTACTACAAGTTCTTTCATGTTCATGCTCCTTCCTTAATTAAAATGGTAAATCATCTGTAGAAATATCTAGCGTATCAGCAACATCCCAAGGAACGCTTTTTTCTGCTTCAGCAGTTATACTTTGTTGTTGATAATAAGGTTGAATAGGTGGTTGTTCATATGAATATGTCTGTTGTGGTTGAGCATTCTGTTTAGGTTCTAAGAATTGTACATTGTCGCACACTACTTCGGTTACATAAACTTTCTGTCCTTGTTGATTGTTATAAGTTCGTGTTTGGATTCTGCCTTCAATTCCAATCAGAGAACCTTTATGCAAGTAAGTTGTGATGTTTTCGGCTGTTTTTCTCCATGTTACACATTGTATAAAATCAGCATCAGGTTGTCCTGCAACTTGATTTCTTCGATTTACTGCTAATGTAAATGTACAAGTGCTGATTCCTGACATGGTTTTACTTAGCAAAGGGTCTTTCGTTAATCTCCCTACGGCTACCACTCTATTTATCATGTTTATTTCCTCTTCTTTCTAATTTCATTCTTTCTTTAATTTGATAGCTAGTTATAACACTGTAAAGACTATGTATTTCATCATCTTGTTGTTTTAGTAAAGAAATCATTTCTTTTGTAGATAGATTATCATAGCGTTTTGCAAATTCTTTATGTTTATCTATATAATAATCATCACTTTTATCAAAGCAACAAGGATTTTTATTGTATGCCGTAATCCATTTCTCTAGTGTTTTTAAAGGTATTTCATATTCTTCTGCTGTTTTTGATGGAGAATACCCACAATCACAAGTTAATTGACAAACACCTTTCCTAAATTGGTTTGAATATTTTCTAAATGGCATTTTTACTCCTTCCTATTTATTTTCTAGGTATTCTTTCAAACAACCACTTCTTTTTCTTGAATGTACTTATATACTGCTAATCTTATATAGTCAGCTAATGGTTGTGTTTCTTCAATCACTTGAAGATGATGGTACAATTCTTTTTCTGTTTTCTTGTTGATTGTAATTGTAAATTGTGTACTACATTTCATTTCTTCAGGAAACGATTGATATAAATGTTTCATAGTTCTTATATCATCCTTTTCTGAAGACATATCATAAGCGATTGCATCCTTTACAAATTTGTTTCTTGATATGTCTGTATAATGCTTTTTGTATTGCTCATTTAATCTGTTGAAAAACTTATATAAGTTGTAATCATATTTCCTACGATATGTAAAATTGATTCGACACACATTGTTTCTGATATATTCTTGTTGTCTGTATGTCAATTTTATCGCCCCCTTCTACTTAAAAGCTATTTCCCTAACTTAGTTCTAATATCTTCTAAAATTTCATCAACATATACTCGATAATCGGATTGTACATTCGATTTATCTTTATCTTCCAATAAAATCACATTCTTTAATGATGCACTTTCTACTGGTTTCCCCTGAAAACGAATTTCTTGTGTAAATACTCGATTAGGGAAAATATGACGAAGTGTTTTTATCCACTCGTTTGTCAATTTGTTTCTCTGCTTCATTGTAATCAATAATTTGCAGTCATATGGTAATCGTTCTTCATTCAGCCATTCGATAAGAATTTCAAGTGTTGCTCCTAGTCCTTTAATACTGCGATCGGAAATCGTAACTGGAATAATAATCGTATCGCCTTCCTTATAGCAGGCACAAATAGAGTTATATGTTAATGAACTTTCAAATGGACTATTATCAATAATAACTACATCATAATCATTATCTATCAACGATAATGCAGTACGAAGTCTTCCACTTGGATTTTTTCCTGATAGCTTCAAGTATCCATCCGTCATTGATAATTCATCAGATGCAGGAATAATATCTAAGTTTGGATAACAAGTTTTATGAATTGCCTGCCGTATCATGGTAGGTGTTTTTAACACATCATTGATGTCAATTCCATACTTGCGTTCTTTAGAAAAGCCACTAGATGCTAGAGCATTGTAGGCTTTCATAATTGCCTGCTTATCTTCCGACTTATCATAATATTCTCTAACTTTCATTGCCTGTTCTACTGTGATTTCAGAATCATCTTTCATCATAGTAGATTGTCCATTTGCTTGTGGGTCGAAAGGAATATAAAGTGTTTTATATCCTGCCTGTGAAATTCCATAAGCCATGTTCAATGCTGTTTCTGTTTTTCCTACTCCACCCTTACGGTTTTGAATGTTATATGTAATTGCCATTGTCTTATCCTCTCTTCGTTTTTAAATATGTTTTCGTAATGTTATCTAATTCATTGTTTGTTTTTAGAGTGTGCAAAATTCTATTTAAGTCATATAGATTTGCATAACCAATCGAAAGTTTTGTCGGTGTAATTGAGATTTTGGCATCCGTTATTTCAGTTAGATATTTTTTCAATGTATCCAAAACTTTCTTTTTCTCCAATTCTTCTTTACTAATAACCTTTTCTTTTGAATTTGCTTCCTGTGATTTTCCTGAAAATTCTCCTGTTAAATAAGTTTGGATTTGTCTTCCTGTCAAAGGCGTTCCATTACGATTCGTAAAGCCTGTTTTCTGTGCAATCCAATCACGCTTTTCTATTCCTTTTGGAATTCTCCTTTGTTCTTCTAAAATAGTCGCTTGCATTGGATTTTCAGCATTTTTAATTGCTTTATCAAGTTCCTTATCCTTTAACTTATGATATTTATAGATTTTTTCATAGTTTTGAATGATGATACGCTTATCTTCTTCAGAGAAATTGCGTTGATGATTATCACTCATAATCAATTCTAATTCGCTAATTTCATCTTCAGGTGTTTGTTCTATAACATACATTGGAAACATCCCATCATGTTTTCCTTCATTGAATAGCATATTTAAAGCATGGTATCTTGTTTCTCCACCGATCAATGTATAATGTTTACCATCTCCCCCTTCTTGATAATATACACGACCATTGTTCACCCCATTCTTTTCTAATTCATCAGCTAAAGATCGTACATCCTCTTCATTGATATGAAAGAAATTTAATTTGTTTGGTCGAATATCATTGATGTGTATCATCTCGATTCGTTGTTTGTTTTTTCCCATATGAGAACCAACTGTATCCTTTTGAGGTGTTGCTTCAAATTCACTTAATAGGCTCATATCTACACTTCCTTTCCTTCTATTATCTTGTGATAGCAGTATAATGTAGCCTTTGCATCTTCATAGCTGTCATGTGCTTTGAATTTATATCCAAAATAATCAGCACATTTCTGTAATTTTTGCCATTTATAGCCCCCATATTTTTCGCTAACTTCTCCATAGATAGGTGCGAATAGCTTCATAACATCAATTACTTGTTTGTTTTCTAATGAATATAAACCCTCAAGAAATCCCAAATCAAAACTTCCGTTATAACCAACGATCACACCTGCATTTTCAAATATCCCTTTAATAAGTGGTGCTAACTGTTGTAATGTTGGTTTGTTTTTTACCATATCATAAGAAATATGATGAATAGCCTCTGCGTTTTTCCAAGAAGTTGTGAAGATTGGCTTTACATATGTGTTTAATAGTACATTCATGTTACCATCTAAAATTGTGATTTCTAATATTTCATCTAACTCCTTATTTACACCTGTTGTTTCTAAATCGAAGCAAATTGTCTTTGTTTTATTCATTTTTCCAATCGGTGTAAGATGGGTAAAATATTCCTTTTGTTCCGCTATCTTATTAGCCACGACCTTTTGTTCGTCTGTCATGTTCCTCTTTCTCCTCTTCATATCGTTTCTTAGATGCAAGTTCTTGTAATTCGGCTTTTGTAATGTTGAATTTTTTACAATACATACCTAATTCTAAAATCTCTTTTTGTGTATTTAATAAATCTTGATACGCATTTGATGTCATATTTCATTCTCCTTACTCTTCCTTCAAGCATCTGATAATCATTCCATAATTACCTGCACGATAAATTTCAAATTTATTAAAATTAGGATTAAAACGCAATGATTCAAATACACATTTATAATCATCATAAATTTTTAACCAAGAATAACATTCAAATACTTTTTCATAATGTTCTCCAATTTCGACCATACTATCTTCTACCAAATAGGCTTTATAGAAACCATCTCCACCAAAATGAATCATCTGTATTTTTACAATTTCTGCATTTTCATTTGATTGTTGTTCTTGTCGATAATCACTCCAAGACTTCGTACCAACTACGATTAAGGAAGCAATATCGCTACCGCCTAAATCTAACACTTCACATTCTTTATAAGTTTTCATATAATCATCCTCTATCTTTCTATATAATTCCTAATTCGATCAACATTGCCTGATTAACTTCACGCAATTGTTTATCTGTCAATTTTCCATAATATCCAGTAATTTTCTCTTTTTCTACTGGTATAATAACTTCTAACTTAACCATACTTTTGTCATTCAAAGTAACATGACAAGGCAATTCGGGTCTTTTTAGCCTTCTTGTAATCGGTGTTACCAAAATGGTTTTAGAAGTCTTGTTCGCTTGGTTATTGGATAACACTATACAGGGTCTTATGTTTGAAATCACTGTTGTACTGTAATATGGCATATCAATCCAATATATTTCGCCTTTTTGTGGAATTGCCTGCTCACTCACTAAGGAGTGAACAGACTTTTCATTTTTATTGGTTTTAACCATTTCTTTACACCTTCTTTAATTGTTTTTCTAATTTATCAATGATAATTTCATTTCTACTTGCCATAGAATTGTATTGTCGATATTCCTTTTGATTTTCATCAAAAGAATACATTTTTTCTAAAAAGTCTTTTGTTTTGCCCTTCATTGTTGCAATCACTATCTTCAATTCAATCGCATTTAATCCATCTGATTGTTCATTTAACATTTCAAAGCATTGCATCATCTTTTTGCTAAAAGTTTCATAACCTGCACTAATGTTAAGTACCATTTCATCAAATAACATTTCTACAATGTCAGCATCATCTTCATATGCCCCTTTTACATATAAATGTTCTTTGGCATACTTTATAATTTGTGGATTGTCTAATAATCCATATAGGTCTACCCAAACACCACCGTTAGAATCAATTCCTTTGATTTCTAAGTGTTCAATTAGATAGTTCATACATTTACTATAATAAGGATTATCTTCATCTGTTTCTTCCATATCCTTACTAAAATAGAATTCAGAATCAAGCGTGTTATCCCAACAAGTTAATTCATCAGATGCATCCATTTGGTTTAAATACTCATATAGTTTCATTCTTATTCTCCTTTTTCAATATCAATATGTTCTTCAAAAATTCTAATCATCTTATATACAGCAGTTCCCTTAGCCCCCCATTGCTCACATTCCCAATTATAATATTCATAGCAATCATTCCAATTCGAGTATTCAGGTTTTATTGATGCCTCACAAACAGGACATATATTTTCATCTTGTGTCACTATGTTAATGGTTTCTTTAGTTTTCATATAATTTTTTCCTTGTCTTATTTACAGTTATAATCTTTATTCGTGCTTCTTCTTGTTAAAAAACCTAAGATAAGCAATATTCAGCAACACTTAACATCACAAACATCATAATTGTTGTTATCACAATGATTTTTCCTAATGCGAGAATCAGAAGGTTTAAATTATATAAAACCTTTCTTCTGTTGATTGTTTTTCTTTTCGTGATCGTTCTTTCCATATTCCTACTCTTTCTAGGTGTAGTTTCACTATACCATAACATTATTTTTTAGGTGTAGCATCACTACACCTTACACCTATATTATAACAAAACAACCACCTATTTGCAAGCATTATTTCAATGCTTTTAGCCTTATTTTAAAGTCTTTTTTTACATTTTTTGAGCATAAAAAGAGAGGATATTTATCATGAATATCCTCAAGTTCTAGTTAAGTTTTTTTAGTTTTACCTACTTTATTCATTTGTTACTTCTAATACTGCATGAATATAGTATCTGTCTTTGGTAGATGCCAGTTGGCTACTGTTTGTAATTCCATCCAATGAACAAGTATAAAATGTAACCATATTTTTATCTGTCGTTGCTTGAACATTTGTTACATAGTTGCTCTTGCCTGCAATCACATCAATATATGAAGCGTAACTGACATCATCCGTAATATTGGTTTGATAGGATGCAGAAGTATCTACATCTTTATACGCTGATACAATATAGGCATCATACAACTTATCTTCTGTCATAATCTTAATAACTGGATGCTGTTGGTAATAAGATACGCTCATATAGTTTTTTAGAAATGTAAACATACCACCAGTTCCTAAAACACTGTGTCCGTATATAAATGTATTTCGACTGCTGAAATTTGAAGATGCGTTTGCATCCATATAAATGCTTCCTTGCTCATCATAATTTTTATAGAAATTATGATTTAGATAATATTCATTATTTGTAGTTTGAACAATAGGTAAATAAATATTGGTGTTAGGAATATACATAATTGCGACTAGATCCGAATTTATTTGTTTAAGTTCTGCAAAACTCAAAGCACTACTCTCTTGTTTATTTACTTCTTCTTTTTTTGATTCTTTCTCCTGTACTACTTCTTTCACACTGTTTTCAATTTCCTTCTTTTCCTGTTTTTTAAAAAATAAATTCACGAATGGAATTAAAGAAACAGTTAATAAAGTAATAAGTCCACCAAGGACTAGCTTCTTTTTCATTTCTTACACCTCTACTTTCAATGAAGCATAATATTCTTTTACTTCTTCCTTTTCCTCGTTAGAAATCTGTTCTAGCTGTTCTCCTGAAACTTCTCCAATCTTTTGATTGTCTTCATTATATAGTTCGTATGTTTCATCATCAATCAAATACATAGTTGCTCGCACTCCATGTTCCTTCCATGTGACACAATTCTTATTTAAATAAACATACTTTTTTGTGTATGGTAATTTAACACAATAGAATTCATCTGTTGAGCGTTTTTCGTCAATCATCTTAATACCAAAATTCATGCCTTTAATATATCCGTTCATCTCCAAGGCTCTCGAACGCAACTTATCATAATCTGTTAATTTGCTGTGAAGATAAGTAATATAAGAATACTGTCTGTTTGCTTCTCTTTTTTCTTGCCCGCAGCCACGAATAAATTCTCGTACTTCCTGCAATTCGGCATCATTTAAGTTTTCCTTCGCTGTAAGGTGTTCCTGTACATCTTCACTTATTGTAATATTCTCTTCTCCAAACTTTTCAACCTGCTCTTTATAAAGCGTATAAGCATTGTAAGTTTCAATATAAGTATGTGCAAATGGCTCGTTTTCTTCAAAAGTTCTAACGATTGATTTTTGTTTCTCATATTCTGCTTCTCGTTCAGCTAATTCAAGTTCTACAGCTTCAATTTTTTCAGCTAGATCTTCATAAGAGAATATTTTTTCTTGACTCATAAAATCCAATGATTTTGCAAGTTCTTTATATCGCAAAAATTCTTCATATCTTGAATTATAGTATTTAGGATATTCTTTGCTTGCTCGTTGTCCTTTACTAGACAGTTCCATAGCTAATTTAGAATTCGTAGCTAATTCCACATAAGAATCGGAATACTTGCTCCTTCCTTTATAACCATTTACAGCCTTTAACTGTTTCACAAAACTTCCTTTTTTCTTGTCCTTGAAGAACTGGCGAAGTGCTTCCTCACTATATTCTTCTCCTAATTTATGAAGTCTAGTAAACCTTTCTTTACCATACGGTTTTATACTTAGATATTTTCCCCTTTTAATTTGATACCCTTCCAAAGCTAATCGTTCCATCAATTCATCAAACGAGTTTGTTTCTTTTTTTAATTTCTCAATTTGCTCAATAATTCGTGGTTTCCAAATCGCTGTTGCATTTTCATATATCTTTTTAATTGTTGTTTCTTGAAGTTTCCCTGAATAGTCTTTTCTTCTGTATCTACCAATCGGTTTAAAGTCTTTCATCACATGACATCCATATGCTAAACCGATACGATCACTCGCTTCCCTTAATCCGTATAGTCCTTCTGTTTTATTTGCCAATCTATCTTCTAACTTTCTTCCTGACAAACTGGTTGCGTTTAAAACAATATGATTATGCAGGTGCCCTTTATCAATATGGGTACTTACGACACATTGATAGTTTGGATAAATCTCTTTACACAATTTCATTCCTATTTCGTTTGCTTGTTCAGGAGTTATATTATCTCGTATATCGAAAGATTGAATAACATGATAGGCAACTCTATCATCATTTTCTTTATGATATTTTCTTTGAATATAAAGAAATTCCTGCTCTGCAAATTCCACTGTACAGTTTAAGGAATTTACCAAAATCCCATCCTCTGTCTTATCTCCATTGCGTACATACTCCAAACAATTATATAAACCTGTTCCTCTTTCTCCTGCGTGTATTGGTATTCTTTTTGTATATGGCATTTCATTGCCCCCCTTTCTATTTTGCATCATCATCAAATAGTTTTGCTTGTTGAACAAATCGGCTAGGGTCTTCAGCAATAACTCTTGAAGATACCCACAACACTTCATTTATAAGTTTTACTAAATTCATATTCGATTCTAAAATTTTATCGTTTTGTTCAGACAACAACTGAATGTCATTTCTTGTAAGACTGCTTTTCATCAATATTTTATTCTGTTCAAATAAATACTTCCTGATTTCTCCAATCATATTACTAACAAGTTCAGATATTTCTTTTTTGCCATCTATATCTTCCAAATACAGTCTTTCGTATATTCCTGCATCTCGTAAATAGGATGATAAATCTGCGTATCCATATTTATCCATCTTTTCTTTTAACAGTTCTCGTTCATTATTACTAAGCAAAACATTGACTCGTTTTCTTTTATCATCCTCGTGTAATTTTTGTCGCATTGTTTTTTTCTCGCTTTCTATCCTGCATCACTCTTTTGTATAAGTAGAGGTCTTTCATATATCGCTTCCGATATAGGTTCAATTCCATCCAACACACCCCTTCTTCAGATAGCTTTATTGGTTTCTTTCCAATGATATATTTTTCTAAATCCTTCCTGTTTTTATTGATTTCGTTATAGATCGTCTTCTGTGCTTTTTGAAAATAAATAGAGAGTTCATTGATGTCCATATCTTCACAGTGGATAGGATCACAATGCACATTTAATTCTTCTTCTAATCTCTTAATCTGTTTCGATACAAATTGGATTTCTGCTTCAATGTATGGTGTATCATATTGAAGATATACTTCTTCTATCCAATGCACACCTTCCAAATAAATCCACAGTTCTTTTTCTCCGATTGCGTTGTACTCAAATATGAACCATTCATCTTCTTTATGATATTTTCTAATTCGATCTCGTATGTAATACATCTGTCTATCTGTTAGATTAAATTTTCTTTGAACAGCGATAAAAGGTATTCTTTTGAATTCCATATTTTCCCCTCACAATCTGTTTCCCAATAGGTTGTAATTGTATATAACAAGCATGGTGTCTATACACACCCTTTGCTTGTCAGGGATAGTCCCTGAAACCCTTCTACGATTCAATTTTGTTGTACCAAAATTGTAGGTAGTCACTCTTGCAAATTTCATTTTCATTCACTCCTAACTGTAAAAAAAGTGATGCAGGGATTCACTTCCCTACACCACTTTCGTGTGCAAAAATTTCATTTTTGTATTTAAGAAATTAGTATTTAAGTATCTTAACTATATCTCATTTGTATTTAAAATTATCTTTGTTTCGTCTATGTTTTCCACCACCTTTTTGAATATTATAAGACTTTGTAGCTTTAAAAGATCGTATCAAATCTTTCTCCATTCTGTTCATATATGAAGGCATACAGCGTTCTAAATGAATGTAGATTTGTTTCCCATTTTGATAATCTTGATACACTTTTTTATTTCCGTTTCCTTGTAAATGTTGTTTCACTCTATTCGCTAAATGCAACGATTGACCTATGTAAATTGCTTCATATTTTTCTTTATGAAAATCATTTACGACATGATTATATATAAGAATCACATAACACCCTGACTTGTTCCATGTTTCGTTTTTATATATATCGCTCCATTTTTTCAGAAATATATCTGCACTTACAAAATATCCATTTAAAATAGATTTTCGTAATTTGTACTCCTTTATTAGTTGCTTAATAAAGATAAATAAACAGAAACAAATTGTTCCTATCAGAGCAATTACAAACACTTTTGTTGATGGTTCTTTCATCTACATAAGCTCCATTTCCATCTCCATATCTTCATCTAAATCAACTTCTTCGATTGAGATATTGGCTTCGCTTTTATCTTTCATAGTATTCACAATATTGTCCTTCATGCGTTCAAAAGTTTGTTCATCTTTCTCCACTATGATTGCATTTCTATTTGTATTTAAACACGCAATTCCAAAGTTTCCACTACCCCCAAATTGATCTAAAAGAAGTTCGTCAGGTAACGAGATATATTCAATAATAGATTCCATAAGTGCTACTGGCTTCTCTGCTTCCATCACTTTTTGAGTCCGACTTCTTGGTTGAAAATCAAATTCTTTTGGAAAGTTTTCTACTTCACTTTGAAATTCTGTAGGTAACATTCCACTTGTCCCTTTCATGTAAAAAACACTTAATCCATTTTCTTCTAAACGCTCTTTCACTTCATAAGAAGTCAATCCTTTTACATCAACATCATTTTCTTTCGCAAGTTGAATATTCTTCTTTGCATCCAGTTTAAGAGTGCGTGGTTCTCCTTTTGAGAAGAACATGATGTCTTCCCTGTTCTTTGATTTTCTCCCTGTATTTGCTTTAAAATCGCCTTTTATCCAAGGCACTTTTGCAAAATATTTAAAGCCTTCTTTGATTGCCATTTGTTTGATTTCATACAAGTATTGATAATTTACTTCATTCTCTTCAGGTAAGAATTCTACACAAAACGCTCCTTCTTTTAATACACGCATCTTCTCTTGAAAATCCTTTTTTGTGTACTTAAATAATTCGTATGTCGCAAACTTTCTGTTACCACCAGTCAAAGATTTTGTTAAATCATACGGATGGTCTGTGATGATTCCATCAATGCTGTTGTCTTCAATAAACGATAAATCACGACCATCTCCATTGATTAGAAGACAAGTAGTTTTCTTCTGTTCTAATTGACTTTCTACCTTATAAACACCTCTAGCAACTCTTTTAAAGATACCTAATTCAAGTCCTTCATAGATTCTAGCACGAATAGATTCATCATTCACTTGTAGATTTTTTTGTTCTTTTACAAGGGCTGTAGCTTCAGGAATGGTAAACTGTTCATCTTCCATAAAGTAATCAAATAAACTCATTTGAATCGTATCCGTATTCATTCCAATACACCTTCATAATCTACTGTTGTATCAAACTCTTTTGTAATTTCTTCCTCTTCCGATTTATGAAAAGTAATAGACTCCATATCTTCTTCAGGATATTCATCATAGCCTGCACTGGCATTTTTATTTAAACTTAACGCTTCTAATAACGCTTCTTTATTTGCATATTTCATCTCTTGTCACCTTACATTTCCATTTCTAATTTATCCATATCTTCTTCTATTGTATCCAGTGTTTCCTGTTCAATTTCAGACAGTGAAATATACTTTTCAAAGTCCTCAATATCTTTAATGTAATCTACAATTTCATCAGCATCCTTAATCGCATCAAATAAAACTTTTGGATCGTTCTTCAATTCAGAAATCCAACTTTGAATATAAGCCTTATGATTATTAACATGATTTTCATCGGCTTCAAGTCCTAACTCTGCCATTAAAAAAGAAGAACCAATTTCTGCTCGTAGTTCTTCTATTGCATATTTTTGACTTCCAAATCTATTTTCTATATCACGATTCAAGCGACTGGAATGCCCTGTTGCATGACATGATTCATGTAACTTTGTTGCGTAGTATCCATACTCGGAATGGAATGTTGTCATTGGTGGTAAAGTGATTGTATCGTTTGCAGGGCTATAGTATGCTCTATCTCCCTTTTCTTCATAACCTACTCCCATATTCTTAATAATGTTATCTACGACTTCATTTGTTTTGTATTCAATCGTAGGCTCTTTCTCAATAGGAATTTCTTCTGTCACTAATTCATATCGTTCTTTCAATTCTGCATAACGCTGATTTTTTTCTTCATAACTCGCTTTTTTATCAGCCTTAATTTCTTTTAGTAACTGGTAATAATCGGTAGCTTTTACATACTCTGTACCATCCTTTATATAGTGTCTATGCTCCATTTGTGCCTGCACATTAAACACATTGAATGAAGAACTGGTAAGGATATATTCTTTTAATAACTCCTGCGTTTTTTCATCATCATAGATTCCTTCTTTTCTCAAATCTGAAACAAATTTATAAAACTCTTCAATCGTCATTGATTTATGAGTTTTCTTATTGTAGTAATAATAAAATTCTAATGGAATGGATTTCTCTCCCTTTTTAACAAACCATTCTCTTGATTCTGCCTGTCGTATCGTACACCAACGACTATCCTCATATTGATTTTGTTCTTGGATATACCAAAGTAAAACTTTGTTAAAAAGTCTGTATGGTGTCCTTGTAATTGCGTTATGAGGTGGCTTGCTTCCCCAATCCTTTATCCAAGGCAACTGGTCTTGTTCGAGTGATTTAATATACTCATTAACTAGCATTTCTCTAGTCTTACTTAACTTCTTTTTTTCAGGCATATTTGCTCCTCTCTAAAATAAAAAAAATGGAGAAATGCTCTCCATTACATATCAATCTTTAAAATTGTTTGGTAAAGAAAATGAAAGGACTCACTATCATCAAAGTCCATATGGTAATGTCCACAATACCATTGTTTATAGTTTACAAAATGTGAAATATGTTCTAAGAATGCCGTTATATCTTCCTTGTCTGTTGCATACACTTGACTCATATCTACTCTATCATATCCATATCTTCGAGCAATGCTTTTCGGTGCATCATGTGTGATAATGACATCTACAGTATCTCCAACAGTTTTCAAATTCGCTATTGCATATTCACATTCTTCTTTTGTTGGTAGTTCATCTTCCCACCAAGAAATTCCTTCTCTACGATACATTTTATCATGTGAGAACGCTCCACCAAAAGTAAAGATTTTCTTGTCTTCTATCATGTATATTTCTCCACGCATTAAGTGGTAAACCTTGTCATAAATCTTTTGAACCTTCCCACCCCATTCTTCTGTAATAGGATAGTTTTTTAAACGATCAAAGTTCTCATGATTCCCATCCACAAACAAAGTAATCCAAGGTTTTTCGGATAACCATTTCATCCAATATTCTTCAGCCCTGCTTGGTTTCATATCCCATATCAAACCAAAATCTCCACAGACAATCAAATAATCACCTGCCTTGGCTTGCGAGAAATTTTGAGTGTTCAACTTCGAAATATCTATTTCACCATGAATATCTCCTGTAACATAAATCATAGTTCCACCCTCTTCCTAGTAAAAAAAGCAAGTCATCATTTATGAACATTGCTTTTAACACTTCAAATATCTCTATCTTCAAAATCTTCTTCAATACTTTTATCTATATCTTCACTAACAATTTCTTTTACATATAAATTCATTTTTTCTTTCTCTACTTTTTGTAATTCTTCAATCATATGAGCTAAACCTTTAACATCATAATTTTGCAAGTATTCAAAATATTCAGCTCTTTTATTATCAGGGATAACGATTGGTATTTCATTATTACGAATCAATTCGTGATTGATGAGTAGTCTACCTGTTCTGCCATTACCATCTTCAAAAGGGTGTATATGTTCAAATTGAATATGAAAATCTGCAATTCTTTCTAACAATGGCAATGTACTATGATTGTAAAAATAGAGTTGTTCCATTACCATATTCGATACATATTTAGCTTCAGGGGGTACAAAATCTGCCCCACGAATAAACACTGGAATTTTACGATAACCACTCGTATCTTTGATATTTTTATTGATAATTTCATTTAGCTTTACAATTAAAGATGGATTGATTTCATTGTCTTGTTGTTTCAATGATTCTTGTAACGCATATTTTAAATTGATTGCTTCATAGATTTCTCTAGGTTTTACATCTGATAGAGAAAATGAATTATCATTAAATATGATAGCGTAGGTTTCTGCATATGATAAAGTATTTCCTTCAATTTTATTTGAACTATGGACACTACGAGTAATGAAATTTTCGTAATAATCTTGAGATTCTTTTATCGCTTTTTTAAAAGGATTCATTATCTTCACCTCATTCTGTTTAATTTATATTATAACAGACTTTTAAATGTCATGACAGACCTATATTTAACGCATCACACTTACTTATCAATTTCATCTAAATCTTCTTCAATCATTTCTAACGCATAATCTTTCTCTTCTTGGTAGATTTCCTTCAACCCACAATATTCAAGTTCTTCTACACTCAAATAGAAATCATGTCCTTTTTGTTCATCCCACACACCAATGTCATGAATATCTTGGATAACATCATCTATCCAATAATACAAAGCCTCTGCATAGCTTGAATGATGTCCGTTTTCAATCATTTCTTTATCCATATTCTTTATCATCCATTCATAATCGAAAGTAGTGTTTTCTTCTAAATCTCCTGTAAACACCATATAAACACTGCTATTATGTTCACATAAATTCCATTCATTAAATACAGAACTTATTTTTTCCATAATAACTTTGTTTTTCCCCTCATCAGGAAATCGAAATAAAAATCTATCTCTTTGTATCCCAATTATTTCTTCAATGTTTAATACGATTTCTTTAGGTTTCATATCGTAGCGTAGGATTTCATGCTCCCATAGTTTTCCTACATCTCCACCATATCTACCTTTTCCTTGATGATTGATGTTATTCACAAACTTAATGGATGCACCACCCTTATCTTTCCATTGTTCAAGATTGACATTGTAATCATCAATTAAAATATCTCCTGCACGAATTCCTTCGGGTATTTTATCTGTTTTATTTTCCCATGTTTTTGGAAATAATCTATGCCCTTCATCAATGAATGGAAAATCTCTATCAAGACAGTAGTTTTTTTGTTCAACCACTTCTTTTATATCAGCCGAAGAAAGAACAAAAATTTCTACTTCCTCTTTATCTGCTTCATATAAAAGGTTCACTGCTTCCTTCATGTTTTCAAAAGGGTCCAGTTTTATAAAAAAATCAGGCTCGTACATTTTCTCGATTTGTACATGACCTGATTCATCTAGTATATGATCATGAAATCTATACAATGTTCCATCCATATCAATAAACACTCTTTTTTTCATCTTTTTATCCTTTCCTAGTCTTTTTTTATTATTTTCAGACTAAAAATTGCGTTTTTGAAAAAAATCGACTTCCACAGTCGAACGCTAAGACGAATTACAAACTTTCTTGATTTGTTGTTCATGAAAGTAAAGATGGCTCTTAGCGTTCCATTATGGACTTCTCATAGCGTGTATTTTTTTACACTTGTAATTTTTACCGAATTAAACATCATTATCAATTTCTTGAAATAGTTTTTCAAGATTTTTCTTATGTACCTGCCATTTTTTCAATTCCATCTTATACCCTTCTAGTTTTTGTTGTTCTTCTGCCATCAATGTTTCAGAAGCAACAATTTTATTCTCATAAAATTTGATTTTATTTTCGATTGTTCTTTCTCTATTTGCCATATTAAATATAAATCTCCTTTCTTGATAGGTATTCTTTCAATACATTTACTTCTTGTCTTGGCATTTCTCCCATCATATGACAATCGTTCACATTGATACATCTTCCTTCTTCAGAGCGAAAGAAAGGACATTCCAATATATACCAAGCCATATCATTACATCTAGTCTTTATGGTCTTTACCATAGGAATATCCTTGGAACTACATGAAGATGTTAAATAGAATAACAAATTTTTCTTCATGCCAATGATGGTAATTTTGTCACTATCTTCTTGATAAAACAAATTATAACCATTCATGAATTTATATTTTAATTCTTCATCAGTTATATTCGATTTCATCTTGTTCCATTTCTTCATCAATAATTTCCTCCTGACTATCGTAATTATCATATTCTGCTTCGATCGTAGATGGATTATATTTATCACTTTCTTTGATTTGTTCTTCTAGTTTTCTTTTCATAAAAAGTTATCCTTTCTTAGTATAAATCCAAACGCATTCCTGTATAGACACCACTAGCATCTTGAATTGGAGTACAAACTCCTGCCCTTCCTGAAGCAACCAATTCATTTTGACAAGCACTGGTTACATTATCCATAGTATAACCATCTGTAAACATAAAGTATTTTGTAACAGGTGGTGCAGGCTGTGGCTGTGGTGGTGGAGTTTGTTGCTGTCCTTGTTGAGGTACTTGTTGCACTGGTTGTTCCACCACATCTTCTTTTGGCTTCTCTTTAGGCTTTTCCTTTTCTTTTACAATGACTATTAAAGTTGCTGAAGATTCATTTCCTGCTTTATCTTTTACACGATAATGAACTTCATATTCGCCTACTTCATTGGCATCTATTTTATTAAAATTTACTTTTTCACTTAAATCTCCATCTTTATCATCCCTTGCTTCTTTGATGTATTTTTCATACGCAATGTCCTCTCCTTTAAAGATTTCGATTTTTTCTGTTGTAAGTGTAATGTTAGGTTTTACTGTATCTGTAGATTTTTCTTCTATTTTTTCTTTAGGTGCTGTTGGCATGGATTGAACATATCGATACACTCCATATCCACCTATTGACAGTAAAAGAAGAAGCATAATCAATGTAATCCTTTTCTTTCTTTTACGCTTTTTATCAGCTCGATACAGTTTCAATATCTCTTGTTCTCTTTCACTTAATTCCATGTTCGTCACCTAATTTCTATTCACACATATTGATAAAAATTTTAAAGTTA
>OLNS01001375.1_pt1 | contig 18812 bp, 16 predicted proteins | sample 1673031 | NCBI WGS metagenome assembly OLNS01 (sample SAMEA3136748, study PRJEB25190) | human gut metagenome | biome: human gut; feature: human-associated habitat; material: faeces | place: Austria | collected 2013
AAAACCATTGCCTGCATCACCATGCTGGTGGACCACATCGGCGCGTCCTGCATCGAGGCAGGGATCCTTACGCCCGGGCTGGACATCGGCATCCTCTCGCGGGACACCCTTTCCGCCTATCCGCTGTTCCAGCTGGACAGGGTCCTGCGCTTTACCGGGCGGCTGGCCTTTCCCATCTTCTGTTTTTTGCTGGTGGAGGGCTTTGTACATACCCGCGATGTGAAAAAATACGTCCGGAGACTGTTCCTGTTTGCCCTCATCAGTGAGGTGCCCTTTGACCTTGCATTTTTCCGCACGCCCTTTGCACTGGACCATCAGAATGTTTACTGGACGCTGGCGCTGGGCGTGCTGGCCATGGCAGGTCTGAAGCATTTTGAAAAGCCGGACGGCTCTGCCAGCTGGAAAGGGCTCTTGTGTGCGGCAGGCTGCACGCTTGCGGCGCTTCTGGCTTGTACGGACTACAACGGCATCGGTGTGTTCATCATCTGTGCGCTGTACCTGACCCGTGGCGACCGCAAGCGGCAGTGCATCGTGGGCGCGCTGCTGTTTTTGTTCGAGCTCACCGCCCCGCTGGCCTTTGTGCTGGTCTGGTTCTATAACGGGCAGCGGGGCCGCTGCACCCCCGCCATGCAGAAGGTGTTTTACTGGTTCTACCCGGTGCACCTGCTGGTGCTGGCTGCGGTGACGAATCTGATCTTGTAATAGAAAGGCCGCTTTCACGGAACGAATTCCGAGGAGGCGGCCTTTTGGTTTCTGAAAATGGAAAAAGCCCGGTGATTTCAAAGAATCATCGAGCTTTTTCTTGGCGGAGTAGGAGGGATTTGAACCCTCGCGCCGTTGTTTAGACGACCTACGCCCTTAGCAGGGGCGCCTCTTCGGCCTCTTGAGTACTACTCCAGAGCAAAGTGTGTTACACTTATTCAATAAAAAATGGCGGAGAGAGTGGGATTCGAACCCACGGTACGTTGCCGTACGGCAGTTTTCAAGACTGCTTCCTTAAACCACTCGGACATCTCTCCTCGTGGGCACCCGCACACGCCGTACCGAATGCCTATTTAATTTACCAGATTTCAGCGGCGCTGTCAAGCCCAAAATCAAAATTTCCGCTCGTTGTGCGCATTTTTGTGCGGAACGACAACTTTTCTTCGAGAAAAAGCGGGATTTCCTCTTTACTGAAACATCTTTTTGTTGTATAATAAATACAGATAAAACCTTACCGGACCCGGTACAAGCAGAGGAGTGTTGAACAATGTCGTTTCCGGAGCTGTTACGGCAATGCCGAAAGCAAAAGCACATGAGCCAGGCGGAGCTTGCTTCCCTGTTGGGTGTGACCCAGCAGGCCGTGGGCAAATGGGAGAGTGGAAAGAGCTCCCCGGACCCCACCACCGTGGCAAAGCTGGCGGAGATCCTGGACACGACCGCGGACTATCTGTTGGGTCTGTTCGACCCCACCGCGGAGGGCCAGACCGAAGAGCGCTTCTTCGGCAGCTATGTGTACAGCCTGATCCCTGTCATCGGCACGGTCAAGGCGGGCTACGGCGCGCTGGCCTATGAGGAAGACTACGGCAAGGAGTATGCCCGGGTCAAGGACCCTTCCAGCTACTTCTATCTCGTTGTGCGCGGCGACAGCATGGAACCCCGCATCCACGATGGTGACCTTGCCCTGGTGCACCGTCAGGACACGCTGGAAAACGGCGACCTGGGCGTGCTGATCTACGGCGACGAGGGCGAGGGTACCCTCAAGCGCTACCTCCAGCGCGGCAACTGCGTGGTGCTGCAGCCCTTCAACCCGGCCTATAAGGAAATGGTCATCAAGGGTGAGGAGCTCAACCACCTGCATATTGCAGGCCGTGTGGTGGAGACCAAGGCGAAGTGGTAAAAACGCCCCACCAGCGCCTGAAAAAGAAAAGCCATCCTGTATGGCTTTCTTTTTTATACCCATTTTTCGGAGGTGTCCCATGGAACAGAGCCTGATGGATAAGCTGACGATCCTGGCGGACAGCGCAAAATATGATGTGGCCTGTACCTCCAGCGGCGCTTCCCGGGCAGCAGGAGCGGGCGGGGTCGGCAGCTGTTACGCCCCGGGCTGCTGCCACGCCTTTACTGCCGATGGCCGCTGTGTCAGCCTGCTGAAGGTGCTGATGACCAACTGCTGCTCCTTTGATTGCAGCTACTGCGTCAACCGCAAGTCCAACGATGTGCCCCGGGCCACCTTCACCCCCCGGGAGCTGGCAGAGCTGACCATTGAATTCTACCGCCGCAACTACATCGAGGGTCTGTTCCTTTCCAGTGCTGTGCTGGTGAGCCCGGACTATACCACCGAGCGGATGCTGGCGGTTCTGCGCCTGCTGCGGGGGGAGTATCATTTCGGCGGCTACATCCACGCCAAGGCCATTCCCGGCACCAGCCCGGAGCTGCTGGAACAGCTGGGCTTTCTGGCCGACCGCCTGAGCGTGAACATTGAGCTGCCCAGTGAGCGCAGCCTGAACCTGCTGGCTCCGGACAAAGGGCGGCACTCCATTTTCCGGCCCATGAAGCAGATCGCGGTGGAGGGGGCCGCCAACCGGGAAGAGCTGGCGCTCTACCGCAAGGCCCCCAGATTTGCCCCGGCGGGCCAGAGCACCCAGATGATCGTGGGTGCTTCCCCGGAAACGGATTATCATATTCTGCAATTAACGGAAGGATTATACAATAAGTATCACCTGAAACGGGTGTTTTACTCCGCCTACATCCCTGTGACCGAGGACACCCGCCTGCCCGCGCTGGACACCAAGCCGCCGCTGCTGCGGGAGCATCGGCTCTATCAGGCAGACTGGCTGCTCCGCTTTTACGAGTTCAAGGCAGAGGAACTTCTGGACAGGGACAACCCCAACTTCAACCCCTATCTGGACCCCAAGTGCAACTGGGCGGTGCAGCATTATGGGCTGTTCCCGGTGGACGTGAACCGCGCCCCCTTTGAGATGCTGCTGCGGGTGCCGGGCATCGGCCCCAAGAGCGCCCGGCGCATCTGGCACGCCCGCAAACAGGCCGCGCTGGGGCTGGACGAGCTCAAGCGGATGGGCGTGGTGCTCAAACGGGCGCAGTATTTCATCACCTGCCGGGGCTTTGCGGGGGCGCACCCGGGCCGCGGCAGCGCCGGGCGGGAGCGCATCACCCGGGCGCTCATCGACCCCAACGTATTCAGCGGCGGGGTGGAGCAGCTGAGCATGTTCAGCCCGCCCGCCGTGGATCGGCTGGTGGAGCAGGGCGTGCCGCCCCGCACAGCCCAGAAAATGGTGCGGGAGGAGGCAGTGCAATGTCTGGCCAGAGCCCTGTAAGCCCCACCCGGAAGCTCCACGATGCCGACGTGGTCTACCTCTATGATGGCAGCTTCGAGGGCTTTCTCTGCTGTGTGTTTGAGAGCTTTGCCCAGCATGAGCTGCCCTTCGCGGTCTGGACCCCGGAACGGGAGACGGCTACCCTCTACCCTGTGAAGGAGATCCCCACTGACCACGCAACGGCCCGGCGGGTCTTTGCCAGCTTCCGCGCCAAGCTGGGCGAAGAGACGGAATCCCTCGTCACCCGGGATTTTCTCTCGGGCTGGGAGGATAAGGAGCTGCGGCTCATCCGATTTCTGCATCTGGCCTTTGCGCTGGGGCCAGGCACCGTCAAGCGGCGGGGCCACCCGGAGGTGGCTCCGCTCTACCAGATGAAGCAGAGCCTGGACTGGGAAGTGGACAAGTTTCAGGGCTTTGTCCGTTTTCAGGAGCACGATGGGATGCTGGGTGCAGTCATCCACCCCAAAAACTATATTCTGCCCCTCCTGCGCGGGCATTTCTGTGCCCGCTTCCCGGAGGAGAACTTCCTGATCTACGATGCCGTCCATCAGGCGGTGCTGCTGTACCAGAACCACAAGGCTCAGCTCATGGAGCTGGCCGAACCCCTCACCCTGCCCCCGCCCGATGAGCGGGAGCAGCAGTTTCAGGAGCTGTGGAAGCAGTTTTACAAAACGCTGGAGATCAGAGCACGCCACAACGAAAAAGGCCGCATGACCCACTGCCCCAAACGCTTCTGGGCCGATATGACCGAGATGAAAGAGGAATTGGAATGAAAAAGGAAACAAAGACCGGACGCTGGAAATATGCTGCCATCGTGCTGATTGCGGCCCTGCTGATAGGGCTGCTCTGGAACCATGTAAAAAATGGGCCGAAGGGCGAAATCTATCTCTATGGAGAAGAACACAGCAAGCAGAGCATTCTCGACAAGGAACTTTCCATCTGGGGCGAGTATTACGAAAAAGGAATGCGGGATCTGTTTGTGGAATTCCCGTATACGGATGCACAATTTCTGAACCTGTGGATGCAGGCCGACGATGATGAATTGCTGGATCTGCAGTTCAAGGACTGGGAAGGTACAGCAGGCGGCACCGAGGTCGAGAAGAATTTTCTGAAACAGATCAAGGAGCAGTATCCTGAGACCGTGTTCCACGGCACCGACGTGGGCCATACCTGGGAAAGAACCGGGCCGCGGTATCTGGCCTATCTGGAAGCCAATGGGCAGAAGGACAGCGAAGAGTACCGGCGTGCGCAGGAAAACATGGAACAGGGCAAACGGTACTATGAGATCGAGGCGACGGATGAAGCTTCTTCGGTCCGATACCGGGAGGATCGGATGGTGGAGAACTTCCGGCGCAGCTATCAGGAGCTGGAAGCGGTACGCCGCACCGATATCATGGGTATCTATGGAAGTGCACATATTGTGGAGTCGGAGTATTTGAACTCGGATTTTCGCATGGCAAAACAGTTGAGCGAGAACTATGGGGAACATCTCCATACCAAAGATCTGACGCAGGAACCGGAACGGATCGACGCGCTGGAAGTCAACGGAAAGACCTACACAGCATCCTATTTCGGCGAGCAGGATATTTCGATGGTAAAGGGCTACAAGATCCGAAAGTTCTGGCGGTTGGAAGACGCATACGAGGACTTCAAGAATCTGCCGACACCCCGTGAGATTCTGCCAGCCGACAACTACCCTGTAAAAATCCAGGCTGGGCAGGTGTTTGCTGTGGAGTACCTGATGTCGGATGGATCGACCGAGTGGAAGTATTATATCTCGGACGGCACAGTACAGAACGGCCAACTCATCACAAAGCGGATGAAGATGGAATAAGCAGGCCCCCGGCCCCGGAACTTTGACGAATTTACAAAAAGGTTGCATCTGCGTGGTTGAAACCCGCAAAACCTATGGTATACTATAAGGGATATCCGGGCAGGCATTTCTGCCCCACACACCCCCGCTGCGGGGTCAACACAAAAGGAGTATTGTAGCGTTATGGTTCGCATTACTATGGAAGACGGCGGCATCATCGACATTGAGCTGAATGAGGAAGTCGCCCCCATCACCTGTGAGAATTTCAAGAAGCTGGTCAGCGAGGGCTTCTATAACGGCCTGACCTTCCACCGTGTCATCCCCGGCTTTATGATCCAGGGCGGCTGCCCGCTGGGCAACGGCACCGGCGGCCCGGGCTGGAACATCAAGGGCGAGTTCGCTGCAAACGGTGTGAACAACCCCATCAAGCATACCCGCGGCGTGATCAGCATGGCCCGCAGCATGAACCCCAACAGCGCCGGCAGCCAGTTCTTCATCATGCACAAGGACGCTCCCCATCTGGACGGTCAGTATGCCGCTTTCGGCAAGGTCGTTGCCGGAATGGAGGTCGTGGATAAGATCGCTTCCGTCCGCACCGACTGGAACGATAAGCCCACCACCCCCGTCAAGATGAAGACCGTTGAGCTCATCGAGGGCTGATCTTCTGCGCTTCTGTCCCACATCGCCTGCCCATGAAGTGCCCCGTCAAGTAGACAAAAAAATAATATAAGATTTTTGTTCGCCGTTTCCACAAGGGAACGGCGAATTTTTTGTACAAATTGGCGTTAGGCGCTCGATTCATGGCACGGACGTGAGCTTGCAGCGTCCAACACGGGACATTTTTTGATATTTTACTTCCGCTGTATCGTGATTGTTCTTGCTTGACATGAAAATACCCCCAGAGTACGCAGAGTTTTCTTTTTACTCTGTCTACTCTAGGGGCAGCATATCATGTTGAGGATACAGGCCGGGGACTTTCCATATATGCGTCAGAAAGAGATGAGAGGCTTACTTTTTTTCGCCCTTGGGCAGCAGACCGGCGCGCTCCAGAGCCGGGCGCAGGGCCAGATACAGGATGACCACGCAGATGGTGGAGGCTACGCTGTTGACAAAGGTGACACCACCGGCGATCTTGGACAGGGCCTGTGCCACGGTGTACTCCTGGCCAAAAATGTAAATGTTGCGGAAATAGCCCAGGAACGGGTCGGTGATGACGTTCAGCAGCAGGCCGGAGCCGCCTGCCACGATGACCTTGAGCAGGTAGCCCTTGCTGTGGCGGTCGAGATCGCGCAGCTTGAACACCTTGTGGGCCACGGCACCGCAGGTGATGCCGATGATGAACTTCAGCACAAAGGTGGTCACGGCATAGCCCGGGTCACCGGCCAGGATATCGGCCAGAGCCAGACCGATCGCACCGGCCAGGCCGCCGGAAACGCCGTCCAGCAGCAGGGCGGTCAGGGCGGTGAAGGTGTTGCCCAGATGGAACGAGGAGCCGCCGTAGAACGGCACACGGAAGAACAGGTATGCCACCAGGCTCAGCGCGGCCATAACGCCGGTCAGGGCCAGCTCCTTGGTGGTAAAGGTGCGCTTGTACAGCACACTGCCGAACAGGATGACAACGATCACCACGGCCAGCAGCAGCCACATTGCAGTTGTAGACATGATTTTTCCCTCCGATTTTTTTCGGGGCGAACCCCCTCTATCCTGCTCTGCAGGATCGTTCGCCCGTTTCAAAGCTACTTACCCATAAAACTACTTGACATTTGGGTGTGTGGTTGGTATGCTCCTATTATACGCGAAACTGGCACCATGAAAATACCCAGAATAAAGTTTTTTTATGGGATCAGTTCGGCAAAGCACCCAAAAAGGGGAGGGGTCTTATGTTTCATCTGACAACTGCACTGGATGCCGCCAGCGGGGTGCCGCTGTACGAGCAGCTCTATGAGAGCCTTGCCGCCGAGATGCGCAGCGGGGCCATTCCGGCGGGCACCCGGATGCCCGGCAAGCGGCGGCTGGCGGCAGAGCTGTCGGTTTCTGTCAACACGGTGGACGCGGCATATCAGATCCTGGCGACCGAGGGCTACATGGAGCCGCGGGAGCGCAGCGGCTTTTATGTACAGGAATATCTTGCCCTGCCCACCCGGCCCGAGGAAGTGCCGCCCCCGGTATCTGCCGCTCCGCCGGAAGCAGCTGAGCCGCCCGTCCGGTTCGATCTGTCCACCCGGGGCGTGGACCCGGGGCTGTTCCCGTTCCGCACCTGGGCCCGGCTGCAGAAAGAGCTGCTCTATTCCTCACCCCAGCTGCTGACCCATGGCGATGCACAGGGGGACGTGGAGCTGCGGCAGGCGCTGGCGGACTATCTGGAGGAATACCGGGGCGTGCGGTGCACCGCCGAACAGGTGGTGGTGGGTGCCGGTATGGAGTATCTGCTGAGCCTGCTGGCCCCGCTCCTGCCCGGCAAAACGGCGGTGGAAAACCCCGGCTACCAGCGCGCAAAGCAGGTGCTGGAAAACAACGGCGTGGCGTGCTGCTGCCTGCCTGTGGATGCGGACGGCCTTTCTGTTGAGGCATTGTCCGGCTCGGGCGCGGCGGTGTGCTATGTCACGCCCAGCCACCAGTTTCCCACGGGCGTGACCATGCCGGCGGGCCGCCGAACGGAGCTGCTCCACTGGGCCTCCCGCTGCCCGGGCCAGCGGTATATCATAGAGGACGATTACGATTCGGAGTTTCGCTTTGATACCCGCCCCCTGCCCAGCCTGCAGGGCATGGCCGGGGCCGACGGCCCGGTAGTCTACCTTTCCACCTGCTCCCGCAGTCTGGCCCCCGGCATCCGCATCGCCTACATGGTGCTGCCCCGGCAGCTGCTGCCCGCCTGGCGGGCAAAGTACCGGATCTATTCCGGCACCGTCAGCCGGTTTGAGCAGCAGACCCTGGCCCGCTTCATCCGCGAGGGCTACTTTACCCGGCATCTTGCCCGGGAGCGGGTGGCCTACAAGGCCCGGCGGGATGCTCTGGCTGCCTCTCTGCGCGCTGCCTTTGCGCCGGACGAGCTGACCCTGACCGGCCTGCACACCGGCCTGCATCTGTTGGCAAGGCTGAAAAATGCCCCGCCGGATGCCGCCCTTCACGCCGCCGCAAAGGCGCAGGGCGTGGCCCTGAGTCTGCTGAGTGATTATGACCTGACCGGCGGGGAACAGGATTTTTCCGGTACGTTTGTGCTGGGCTATGGCTCCCTGAGCGAGGCATCATTCCCCGAAGCGGGCGAAACGCTGAGGAAGGTCTGCACCGCCGCCCGGGAAGCATCTGTGACCGTGTAAGTGCCCGCTTTTGCATCCCACGCCCCGGGCAGGGCCTCGGCGTGGGGGAGGGCGCTGTTGTTGGCCAGAAACTCCAGGACCGTGCCCAGCAGGGTATAATCCTGCGCCGCAAAGTCGGTGAGCAGGGCCGCGCTGCTGGCCCGCAGGGCATCCGGCAGGGTGGCGGGCAGCAGGGCGAGGTCCTGCCGGAAAAAGGCTTCCCACACTGCCGCCCGGGCGGCGGCCCGGCGGGCAGGCGGCAGGGTGCCGTCCGCATCCCAGCCGGAGAGCAGAGCGTGGGCCTCCTTGGCCGAAATGCTCTGCACGGCGGCGGAAAGCCCGGTTTCGGCCAGCTCATCGGCAGTCAGTGCCCCCGAAAACCCCACCCGCACCGGCCCGTAACGGGAAGCAGTCTTTTCCAGCACGGCGGGGGACAGCGCCAGATAAAACATATCCTCCGGCAGGCCCAGTACCTCCAGAAGCGCCTGACGGCACCGGGCGGGCCCCGCCGCTCCGTAGCAGTGGGCAAGGCTGGCAGTCTCTCCGTTGAAGGGAACCGTCAGCTCCCCCGGCACGGCCAGCAGGTTCAGACTGTTCTGGGCGGCGTTCAGGTAGACCAGCAAAAAGCCCGGCTGCTCCCCGGCGGTGCAGAGAAGCAGGGTCATCCGGTGCTCGGCCCGGGGCAGCTGGATGGGCACCCCGCTCTGGGGCTGGGCGGTCTGGATGCGGGTGCGCACCATCTGCCGGGTGAGCAGGACTGTGCCGCCCACCAGCGGCAGCAGCACCAGAAGTGCCGCCCCCAAAGCAGCCCAGAAGGGCCTCCAACCGTTCTTGTGCATCCCGTGTTCCTCCGTTCCGTTTTGGAACAGGGTGGGCCGGGATGCGCTTTTTTATACAGAAACCGCTGCCCGGGCATGAAAACGCCCCCTGTGCCATACAGTAGAGCACAGGGGGCGTTTGTGTATGTGGGAGAGCCTGGCGCGGGTGAACGCGGTGGTCGGCGGTGTGGTATGGGGGCCGGTGGGGCTGGCGCTGCTGTTTGGCACCGGCTGCCTGCTGACAGTGCGCACCGGTTTTTTCCAGCTGCGGTATTTCGGGTACTGGATGCGGCACACCATCGGGGCCATCTTCCTGGACCGGAATGTGACCGCCCACACGGACGATGAAGCCATCAGCCAGTTTCAGAGCCTTTGCACAGCGCTGGCGGCGACCATCGGCACCGGCAACATCGTGGGTGTGGCGGCAGCCATTCTGGCAGGCGGGCCGGGGGCTGTGTTCTGGATGTGGGTCATGGCCCTGCTGGGGATGATGACCAGCTATGCCGAGAACGTGCTGGGCATCTGCTACCGCCGCCGGGATGCCGCCGGAAGATGGTGCGGCGGGCCCATGTACTATCTGGCCGAGGGGCTGGGCGGCGGCTTTGGCCGGGCACTGGCGGTGCTGTTTGCCTGCTTTTGCGTGCTGGCCAGCTTCGGCATGGGGAACATGAGCCAGATCAACTCCATTGCGGGCAATCTGCAGGCGGTGTTCCGGGTGCCGCCGGTGGCAACGGGCATTGTACTGGCCCTGCTCACCGGGCGGGTCATACTGGGCGGGCTGAAGCGGGTGGCCGCAGTCACGGAGGCCATCGTCCCGCTCATGGCCCTGTTCTACCTGTTCGGGGCGCTGACCGTGGTCTGTGTCCATTGGGCGGCTGTCCCAGCGGCATTCGCGGCCATCTTCCGGGGGGCGTTTGGCTTGCAGGCCGCCGGGGGCGGGGTGCTGGGTTACGGCATGGCCCGGGCCATCAGCTGGGGATTCAAGCGGGCAGGCCTTTTCCACGGTGTTTGGGGCGTTCGGGCCGCAGTTCATCGCGGTGTCGGTCCTGTTGTTCGCCTATTCCACTACGCTGGGGTGGAGCCATTACGGCACCCGGGCAGTGGTGTATTTGCTGGGGGAGTGTGCCGCCGCAGGATATAAACTGGTGTTTGCGGCTATGGTGCTGGTGGGTGCTGTGATGAAGCTGGATCTGGCCTGGGCGCTCTCCGATACCTTCAACGGCCTGATGATGCTGCCCAATCTTGTGGGCGTGGTGGGGCTTTCGGGAGTGGTGGTCCGGGAGACACAAGCGTACCTGAAACGAAAATGACCCTCTCCGTCCCTGCAGTCTGTCTGTCAGATGCGGGATGGAGAGGGTCATTCTTTATCGCTTCTTTTTATTCGGCTTCGGGGCAGGCCGCTTCAGGCTCCGCACCGCGTCACGCCCGGCGGCGATGCCGCTGCCAAAGGCCCAGTGCAGGTTGAAGCCGCCGCAGCTGCCGGCGCAGTCCAGCGTTTCACCCACAAAGTAAAGGCCGGGGCAGCCCTTGAACTGGAAGCTGGGGGTCACTTCGGTCAGGCTCAGGCCGCCGCCGGTGGTCTGGGCCTGCTTCCAGCCGCAGGGGGTCAGGCCCTCGAACAGCCAGTGCTTGGCCGCGTTGGCCAGCACCTGCCAGGCGGCATCCGGCAGGGTGTCCACCGGTTTTTCAGGCAGCTTTGCCGCTGCCCACAGGGCGCGGCCCAGCTTGGGATTGAGCAGACCTGTCCAGAAATCCGCAGGTGCCTTGCCCGGCAGCAGGGGCACCCGGGCCGCAAACAGGGCGGTCAGGGCAGTCTCGTCCAGCATGGGGAAGAGGTCCAGCTCCACAGCCGGGCGCTTTGGCCCCCGCCCCGGGGCCAGATGGCCGGACAGCTGCATGATGCAGATGCCCGAAAGCCCGTAGTCCGTGAACTGCACCTCGCCGTTTTCCACAGCCACGGTGCAGTGGCGGTCGAGGTCCAGCAGGGTGGCAGCGGCCTTGGCCCGGATGCCGGCCAGAGATCGGTTGGGCTTTGCTGTCTGCAGGGCGGTCAGGCAGGGGTACAGCGGCTCCAGCTTTCCGCCGCACTGGGCGGCGAATCGGGTGCCGAAGCCGTCGGTGCCGAACTGCGGCCCGGCATTGCCGCCCATGGCGCAGATGACGGCATCGGCCCGCAGGGTCTGGTCCTGACCCTCGGCATTCTCACACAGGATGGTATAGCCGCTGCGGTTCTGGCTCAGGGTCTGCACAGTGCAGCCGGTGCGCACCTCCACGCCCAGCCGGGCAAGGTGGCCTTCCAGCAGGGCCAGCACGTCTGCGGCCTGGTTGGAGTAGGGGTACACCCGCCCGGCCTCATCGGTGCGGGTGTACAGGCCCAGCGCCGCGAACCATTCCAGCGGTGCGGCGGCATCCACCGCGGCCAGCAGGTGCCGCAGGGCGGCGGGGTCAGCGGTGAAATACTGCTCCGGTGCAATGCCGGTGTTGTCCAAATTGCAGCGGCCGTTGCCGGTGGCCAACAGCTTTTTGCCGCACCTGGGGTTGCGGTCCAGCACCGTCACCCGCACTGCCCCTGCCGGGGCAGACTGGGCGGCGGCCAATGCGGCGGCAAGGCCCGCTGCACCGCCGCCCAATATCACGATCTGCTGCATAAGAGCACCCCCTCAGAAATCCATACATTTTATTATAACATACACAGCAGCAAAAGGATAGAAGAATGCCCCAAATTTGCAGCGAATAATCTTTGGCGAAAGCCTTGACAGAAAAAGCAGAATTTGGTAGTGTTGATTCGACGGAATTGCGTGGTTTCGCAGGCTGTGGAAATGCAGCCGGAAAAGGGCAGAGAGTTGGGACTCTGCTGAGGAGAAGCTGAATATGTGGAAGAAAAAAGAAAGATGGACGGCAGCTGCGCTGCTGCTGGCGATGGTCGTGGTGACAGGTCTGTGCTGGTACATCCTGTACATCCGGCAGCAGTTCTATGACGAAGGCACCCGCAACCTGCTGGAGACCTATGAGCAGGTGGATAAGGCGTTTACCATCTTCAGCCGGAGCAACTGGAACATGCTGAACGAGTGGGGCAAGAGCCTGCAGGCTGCCAATGAGGAGGGCCTGGCGGAGGAACGCCTGCGCAGCTATGAGGCCGAGCGGGAGATCTGGCGGTACAGCAGCGTGTATCTGTTCAATGAAAACTGCGAATATTGGAGCATCCGGGGCAAGCATGAAAAAGTGGATCACCTCTGGACGGCCTTTGAGGAGATGTACCGCACCGGCAAGCCTACGGTGTCCAGCTACATCATGCGGAGCGGGGAGCGCCGGGTGGTATACTCTGCGCCCATTGCGCCGGTGGAGATCGACGGCACCACCTACACCAGCCTTGCCGTGAGCTATCGGAATAAGACCATAGAGGAATTGATCGGCGGCAGTGCTTACGGCGGCCAGAGCGACTGCTACATCATCCATCCCGATGGCGATGTGATGCTCTCGGAGGAGCCCAAGAGCGAGATCGAGGACTGGATGGACAACCTGTTCGACTACCTGCAGAAGCATGCGCAGGTGGATGCGGGCACACTGACCCGGGCCCGGCAGGACGTGGCAGAGGGCCGCAGCGGCAGCCTTTCCTACTGGCTTGAGGGCAAGAGCTATTATCTGGTCTACCAGCCTGTGGGCTTTCAGGATCTGTCTATTGTGGGCATCGTCGGCCGTGACGTGGTGGACAGTGGAATGCGGAAGATCCAGAACGCCACCATCCTGCTGCTGGCTGGGCTGTTCTTCTGCGCAGGCATCGTGCTGGTGCACGGTGTCCGCATCGATGCCCGCCTGCGCGTGGAGGAAAAGGAGCGCGCCCTCCGGCAGGAAGGGGAGGCCCGCCAGCAGATGGAGGACCTGGCCAACACCGACGGCCTGACCGGACTGTATAATGAACGCTATTTTGACGCATTGTTGAAAGAAAACGAGCTGAACAGGACACCGTTTGTCCTGTTCTACCTCGACCTTGACCGTTTCAAGCCTGTGAACGACCGTTACGGCCACGATGTGGGCGACCAGCTGCTCAAGGAGGTGGCCAGCCGCCTGCGGGGCTGCGTGCGGGAGAGCGATGCGGTGTTCCGCATCGGCGGGGATGAGTTCGCCCTCATCGTCAACGGAGCCGTAACGGAGGGGTTCTGCAAGAGCCGGGTGGAAAAGATCAAGGCAGCCATCCGGGAGCCTTACCGCCTGAAGGATGCAGAGGTGCAGGTCGGCACCAGCTGCGGCTGTGCGGTCTACCCCTGCGACAGCGACGATGTGCGTGCCATCCGCATCCTGGCCGACCACCGGATGTATGAGGATAAGCAGCGCTCCGGCCGGAGCTGAATGAATAATTCCCTTCCTGTTTCCACAGAATAACCATACTTCACAGAAATCTGGAAGCAAAACCGGAACATGGAAAGGAAGGGAACCTTATGAAAGCAACCGGCATCGTGCGCCGCATCGACGAGCTGGGGCGGGTGGTCATCCCCAAGGAGATCCGCCGCACCCAGCGCATCCGCAGGGGAGACCCGCTGGAGATCTTCACAACAGGGGACGGCGAGGTCATCTTTAAAAAGTATTCGCCCATGGGGGAACTGAGCGGGGTGACGGCCCAGTATGTGGATGTGCTGAGCAAGTGCTTTGCCCTGACGGCCTTTGTCTCAGACCGGGACCGCATTCTGGCGGCATCCGGTGCGGGCAGGCGGGATCTGGCAGACCGCAGCGTGAGCCAGCCGCTGGAAAAGCTGATGGACAGCCGCAAGCCCTACCAGAGCGATGGCAGCCCCGAAAAGGCATTGCTGCCCTGTGAGGGCTCACCCCGGGCGCTGCTGTGCGCTGTGCCCATCATTGCGGCGGGGGATGTCACCGGCAGTGTGGGCCTGCTTACGGAGGACCGCACTGCACAGCCCGATGCCGCCCAGCTCAAGGCAGTGAACGTGGCGGCGGCATTTCTGGCAAAGCAGATGGAGGAATGATCTATTATATAGGAGAGCCGCCGCAGGGCGGCTCTTTTTTGTGCGGCCTTTATGACAGAATTATGAATCTTTCAAAACTTTTCTGAGAAGCTATTGACAGCGCCGCAAAATTGGATATAATGGTCTTAGCACTCAGGAAGAAGGAGTGCTAAAGAACAAAAAGCGAACGAAGGAGGCAGGCGCTATGACGATGGATGCACGCAAACAGCGTGTCTTGCAGGCGATCGTTGCGCTGTATGGCCTCGAGGGCGAGCCCGTGGGCAGCAGTGTGCTGGCAAACTACTTTGATATGGCAGTTTCCAGTGCCACGCTGCGCAACGAGATGGCCGCGCTGACCAAGCTGGGTCTGCTGGAGCAGCCCCACACCAGCGCAGGCCGTGTCCCCAGTGCCAAGGGCTACCGTTATTATCTGGATCATCTTCTCACCGATGACCAGCCGCTGGACCGTGTGACCCGCGCCCGTGTGGACGCGGTGTTTGCAAGCCTTGACCACGAGCCGGAAAAGCTGGCACAGGGTGCCGCTAAGGCGCTGGCCACCATCAGCGGCTGCACCGCCGCCGTCAGCACCCCCTGTGCTGAGGATCTCTGCATCGCCCACTACGAGGTGGTGCAGGTGGGTCGCAGCGCCGCAGCGGTGCTGGCTGTGACCACTGCCGGTTATGTCCGCACCCGTGTGGCGCGGGTCCGCACCGGTCTTTCCCGGGAAAATGCAGCGGCGCTTGCCGCCCTGCTCAACCGGAACCTGACCTTTGTGGCTCCTGTTGATCTGTCGCCCCGGCTCCTTGCAGAGCTGTGCAGCCAGATCAGCCCGGAGCTGGTGCCGGTGATCAGCGCCGCCGCCGCCATCCTGCAGGATTCCACCCAGCCCCATGTGTATCTGGGTGGTGAGCAGTACCTGCTGGACTGGCCCCAGCTGGACGGCAAGGTGGGCAGCATCCTGAGCCTGCTGAACGACGAAGAGCAGGCCGCCGCCCTCATTGCACCCCCGGCAGAGCAGAGCGAAAGCATCCTGCTGGGCGAGGATCTGGAACCTCAGATCCCCGGCCTGTGCATCGTGAGTGACCGGTATCTGGTGGGCGGAGGCCTCTGGGGCTCCGTGGCCCTCATCGGCCCCACCCGGATGCCCTTCCAGAAGCTGATGCCGCTGCTCCACACCTTTGCCGATCAGCTTGGCGAAGGAATGAGCGGCAAACGAAAAGATACCCCGCAGGCAGCCGCACCCCGGCGGACTGTGATCTATAAGGAGGACCTGGAATGAGCGAAGAAACAAAAAAGACCCCGCAGGCAGAAGAACCTGCCGTGGAGCCCAACACCGCCGAGCAGGCCGCCCCGGAAACTGCACCTGAGCAGGCAGCGGCTCCCGAGACGAACGCTGAAGCGGCAGACCCCAAGAAAAAGGATGGCTTCTTCAACAAGAAGGCCCGGGAGCTGGAGGCCGTGAAGGCAAAGCTGGACGCGGCTGAGAAGAATGCCAATCAGGCCAAGGATCAGCTGCTGCGGATGGCCGCCGAGTATGAGAATTACCGCAAGCGCTCCACCCGTGAGGCTGACCAGAAGTTCAACGACGGTGTGTCCTTTGCCGTGAACCAGATCATCCCCATTCTGGATACGCTGGATATGGCGGCCAACGCCCCCACCACCGACGAGAATTACAAGAAGGGCGTGACCATGACGCTGGACAAAGCCGCCAAGGCGCTGAACGCCCTCCATGTGGAGGAGATCGAGGCGCTGGGCAAGCCCTTTGACCCCAACTTTATGAATGCCGTGCAGCAGATCCCCGCCCCCGATGGGCAGGAGAGCGGCACCGTGATCACGGTTTACCAGAAGGGCTACAAGCTGGGCGATAAGATTGTCCGCCATGCCACCGTTGTTGTGGCAGAGTGATTTTGCAAGACCCCGCAAGGGTTTTCAAATATAACATCCGCTTGGTAACATTTGAGCATCACATAAACAAAAAACGTTCTGAATTTGAGAGGAGCTTTCATTATGAGTAAGATCATTGGTATCGACCTTGGTACTACCAACAGCTGCGTGGCTGTTATGGAGGGCGGCGAGCCCGTTGTTATCGCTAACTCTGAGGGTGCACGTACCACCCCGTCTGTTGTCGGCTTCACCAAGACCGGCGACCGTCTGGTGGGTCAGGTCGCAAAGCGCCAGGCCATCACCAACCCTGAGAACACGGTGGCTTCCATCAAGCGTTATATGGGCACCGACCACAAGGTGACCCTGAACGGCAAGGAGTACACTCCCCAGCAGGTCAGCGCTATGATCCTGCAGAAGCTGAAGGCAGATGCTGAGGCTTATCTGGGCGAGACTGTCACCGATGCAGTCATCACCGTTCCTGCATACTTCAACGACAGCCAGCGTCAGGCAACCAAGGACGCAGGCACCATTGCCGGCCTGAACGTCAAGCGTATCATCAACGAGCCCACTGCCGCATCTCTGGCATACGGCATCGATAAGGAAGAGGACCAGAAGATCATGGTCTACGACCTGGGCGGCGGCACCTTCGATGTCTCCATCATCGAGATGGGCGACGGCGTGACCGAGGTTCTGGCCACCAACGGTGATACCCACCTGGGCGGCGATGACTTCGACCAGCGCATCATCGACTGGATGGCAGATGCGTTCCAGAATGAGAACGGCATCGACCTGCGCAAGGATAAGATGGCTGCACAGCGCTTGAAGGAAGCTGCTGAGAAGGCAAAGATCGAGCTGTCCAGCGCAATGAGCAGCCAGATCAACCTGCCCTTCATCACTGCTGACGCTACCGGCCCCAAGCATCTGGATATGACCCTGACCCGCGCAAAGTTCAATGAGCTGACCGCTGATCTGGTTGACCGCACCATGACCCCTGTCCGCAAGGCTCTGCAGGATGCAGGCCTGCGTCCCTCTGACCTGAAGAAGGTTCTGATGGTCGGTGGTTCCACCCGTATCCCCGCTGTCTACGATGCAGTCAAGAAGGAACTGAACTGCGAGCCCTTCAAGGGCATCAACCCCGATGAGTGCGTGGCTGTGGGCGCTGCCATCCAGGGCGGCGTTCTGCAGGGCGATGTCAAGGGCCTGCTGCTGCTGGATGTCACCCCGCTGAGCCTGGGCATTGAGACCCTGGGCGGCGTGTGCACCAAGATCATCGACCGCAACACCACCATCCCCACCCACAAGAGCCAGGTGTTCTCCACTGCCGCTGATAACCAGCCCTCTGTTGAGATCAACGTTCTGCAGGGCGAGCGTGAGTTTGCCCGCGACAACAAGAGCCTGGGTGTGTTCCACCTGGATGGCATTGCTCCGGCTCCCCGTGGTGTGCCTCAGATCGAAGTTACCTTCGATATCGATGCAAACGGCATCGTGAAGGTCAGCGCGAAGGATCTGGGCACCGGCAAGGAGCAGAACATCACCATCACCGCTTCCACCAATATGTCCAAGGAAGATATCGACAAGGCTGTGAAGGAAGCTGAGCAGTTTGCTGCCGATGATAAGAAGAAGCGTGAAGAGGTCGATATCCGCAACGGTGCTGATCAGATGGTGTTCCAGACTGAGAAGATGCTGAAGGAGAACGGCGACAAGATGCCCGCTGACGTGAAGAGCGAAGCTGAGGCAAAGCTGGCCGACCTCAAGACCGCTGTTCAGTCCGGTTCCATCGATGAGATCAAGGCAAAGCAGGATGAGCTGAGCCATGTCTTTGAGAAGATGTATCAGGCTGCCGCTGCTGCCCAGCAGGCTGCAGGCGCACAGCCCGGCCCCGATGCTGGCGCAAACAACCAGCAGAAGCCCAACGATGACGGCGTTGTGGACGCTGACTTCAAGGAAGTCTAAGTTCTGACACAAACGGCAGATGCCCGGCCAAACCGGCGGGCAGGCGTGCCGGATAAAAGCAAAAGCCGCTCCGGTTTTGCCGGGGCGGCCTTTGCTGGTTTTATAGAGGTATGGTTATGGCACAGGAAAAGCGCGATTACTACGAAGTGCTGGGAGTATCCAAAACGGCCACCGATGCGGAGATCAAAAAGGCTTACCGCAAGCTGGCCATGAAGTACCACCCGGACTACAACCCCGGCGATAAGGATGCCGAGGAAAAGTTCAAGGAAGTCAATGAAGCCAACGAGGTGCTTTCGGACCCGAAGAAGCGCCAGCTGTACGATCAGTACGGCTTTGCCGGTGTGGACCCCAGCTATGCAGCCCAGAACGGCGGCGGCGCGGGCGGCTTCAGCGGCTTTGGCGGCGATGGGGTCGATCTGGGCGATATCTTCGGTGATATCTTTGGCGGCGGTTTCGGCGGCTTTGGCGGCTCTGCCCGTCAGGCAAACCCCAACGCCCCCCGCAAGGGTCAGGATATCCGTGTGCGGATCACCCTGAGCTTTGATGAGGCCGTGCATGGCTGCAAGAAGAACATCACCATCACCCGCCAGCAGGAGTGCACGGAGTGCCATGGCAGCGGCTGCGCCGCCGGCAGCAGCCCCGAGACCTGCCCGGACTGCGGCGGCCGCGGCTATGTCATCCGGCAGCAGCGCACTCCCTTTGGCGTGATGCAGACCCAGCAGCCCTGCTCCCGCTGCGGCGGCAAGGGCAAGCTGGTCAAGAACCCCTGCAAG